>Ga0207421_10001143_pt1 | contig 34579 bp, 26 predicted proteins | sample SodLakKL_010_SED_4_FD_187542 | JGI IMG/M metagenome (GOLD analysis project Ga0207421, IMG submission 187542) | Alkaline sediment microbial communities from Lake Tanatar, Kulunda Steppe, Russia - 8KL_010_SED (SPAdes) (version 2) | ecosystem: Environmental > Aquatic > Non-marine Saline and...
GAGATTAGATATTTTTAGGTTATAAAGATTTTGGATAGATGATTCGTTAGAAATAATATTTTCAACCCTATTCTTCAGCTCTCTTTAAAATACCTATCACGTAAAGAGGAGAATCTTGATGATCTCTCACAAGTCTGTAATCGGTTTTCATAGGTATTTCTTTTCCTTTATCAGATATGCATATCATATCAGCTGCGAAACTGTCTTCTTCTCCGGATAAAAGCCCCTCTATACCTCTGTCAAAAGCATCACTATCTTTTTTATGAACTATTTTTTTGAAAGGCTCATCTACCAGACCCTCATCGCTCCATCCGAGAAGGTTACACAAAGCACTATTTACATCTGTTATTTCCTTATTTTTGTCGATCAAAACAACGGGTAGATCGACGCTTTCAAGTAAAATTCTGAAAGATTCTTGACTTTCCCTCAAGGCATCAAATGTTTCCCTATAATCTGTTATATCCATCCATGATGATATTTCTTTTTCAGAGTCCGGCATCTTTCCCACCTGAACAAAAATATCTCTTACATCACCAAACCTATTCACGAATTTGAAAGTATACTTTGAAGGTATCTCACCTTCTCCCTTTATCCTATTTTCATGGTACTGAACCATCTTCTCTTGATTCTCTTCTGAGATAAACTCTATCCATTTCTTTTTCCCCTCTAATTTTTCGATAGGATATCCAGAAAGCTTCGAAAATTCTTCATTTGCTAGAGTGATAGTACCCTCTTTATCCGATATTATCATAGGTGTGCCAGTATTTTCAAATATGGCCCTATATTTTTTCTCTGATTTTTGAAGCTTTTTTTGAGCCTCCTTTAACTGAGTTATATCAACAAGAGAAACGATAAGTTTTGAATAGTCTCCTTCTTCTCCAATGGTGGTCAATTTCAAATAGAAATATCTTTTTTCTCCATCCAAAGTATAGTTAACACATTCACTCGTTTCGAAGGTTTGTTTGTCATTAGCTATCGCAACTAGCTCTTTTATAAAACCTTCTTTGGCATCGTCTTTCAATATCTCGTCAAAATTTTCGATAACCTCTTTTTTACTATTAGCTCCAAAATGTTCCAACGTAGTTTTATTGACATCTTTAATCATTGCCATCTTTGTTAATTTATCCAATTCTTCGGGATTTTCTACGAAATATTCTTTAAAGTTTTTAACACCAGAATCCTTTAAATCATCCAAATATTTCTTCACATCAGAGAAATCTTCTTCCCAAATAGAAATAGGAGACTCTTCAAATAAGCTTCTATATCTTTTCTCACTTTTTTCGAGTTCCTTATGCAATTTCACTCTTTCTCTTGCCTCAGCAATATGATTCGAAAGTAGTTCTAGCATCTTCAAGTCTTCTTCATCGAAATGACTTTTTTCTTTTGACATAGCTTGAAAGACTCCAAAGTCTCCTATAGGTACACTAATACCAGATTTATATCGTTCAAAATGAAGATGGGCATCGTCAGAACTTTGGATATCATCGGTTATATCGGGTTTCTTGGTCCTAAATGTTTTCCCAAGTACTCCATTATCTTTATCCCTCACACGAATATCATGAGGAGGGACACCGGAAGTTTCAGCCTTTAGGACAAATTTATCGTCCTCTAATACAAAAATCGCGCCGAGATCAATCTCAAGAATATTTTCAATTGCATCTATACCTACTTTATATATATCATCTATATCATGTTGCTTTTCCAATCGGGATGTAGCTTCAAGAAGACCTTCTATCTTTTCTTTATTCTCCTTCAACCTCTCTTCGGTCTTTTTTCTCTGGGTTATATCTAGAGCTATCTCGACTACACCTTCAACCTCGCCGTTGTCATCCAATCTTGGACTAGCTCTTATCAACCAGAAACTTCCATCGTCGTCTTGGACTATACCTTCCTCCCGTCTCCTAGAATCGATCGCCTTAGCTACAGGACAATTATCACATATTTCATCCGTGCCCTTCAAAGTTTTATAACATTTTTTACCTATCAACTGTTCGGGTTCAAGGTCACAATATTTTGCTACCTCTTTATTCCCCCACTCTATGTTCAAATCAGTATCAAGGTATAGTATATGTTCTTCTGCTGTATCGAGTATAAGTGATCTTTCTTTTTGTGAGTCGATTCTCTCAATAGTTTCATTGACATGAGTGGCTAAGATCTTTGCCATCTCAAGATCAAATTCGTCATAATAGTTCAATTCTTTAGATATAGCTGAAAATACACCTTTCTCCCCTACTGGAACATTGATACCCGATCTCAAACCCTCTTGGGTTGGTTTAGCCTTTTCCCAATTAGAAACGTCCTTTATCAACTGAGGGTCTTTAGTCTTGAAACATTGACCCTTTAACCCTTCCCCTTGAGGTAAACGTTGTCCTTTTTCATAGTAACTATGCTCAGAAGAATATTTAACCTCTAATTCTCCATCATCTTCCATGAAAAATCCACTAAGATAAAAACCGAGTATCTTCTCAGCGTATTCTACAGCGAGTTCATAAACTTCTTGTTTTGTCCTGCATTTTGCTAATTTAGTACTCGCCTCGTATAGTTCTTTTACCTTTTTTTCTCTTTCCTCCAATCTTTTTTGATATTCGATTTTCTTTGTGATATCAGTGATAAAGCCTTCTAAAGCTTCAATGTTGCCTTTTTCGTCTCTAACAGCCTTGCCCTGCTCCCACATCCATTTTTCATTTCCTTCTTTAGTAGTTATCCTGTAAGTCACCTTGAATTGCTCGTCCTCTTCTAATGATTCTTTAATATCCTTCCAAACTTTTTCTCTATCTTCGGCATGGATTATTTCTGCCCATGCTAATTTTTTATCATTAATCAATTCAGAAGGATCATACCCCGTGATTTGAGAGCAGCTATCACTCAAGAATTTCATGGTCCAATCTTTTTCATATTCACACCTATAAACTATGCCGGGCACATTTTCGATCAGAGATGACAAACTTCTCTCGCTGTTCCCTAATTTTTCTTCCATAATCACAACCTTTCTGATTTTATCCGCGAGATTTAATCAGACATTTTTTTATTTTTAATGCACTATTATTTTAAACCCTTAATACCCTAACACTCTGACTACTGAATTGCATCTATTCGTAAAATAAATAATTTGTCCTTCCCTCTTATTTCATAGAAATATATTTTAATCACTAATTTATTAACCAGAAAAGTAGATGATAGATAAGACATATTATTTAGGTCATAAAAAAAAGAATCTAGCTCAGCTAGCTCTCCCTTTAGCCATAATTGCAGCATCATTTGCAGCTATTTTTATTAGGTTTTCCAATGTACATCCTATATCGATAGCGTTCTATAGGATGTTATTTTCGAGTCTCATATTGCTGTTTTTCATACCTCCTCATATTAAAGAAATCAAAAATTTATCCAAGAAAGAGTGGATTATCATAATCACCACTGGATTTTTCCTCGCGATCCATTTTGCGGCTTGGATCTCTTCATTAGAATATACAACTGTAGCTTCTTCAGTGATCTTGGTATCTGCTCACCCTCTTATAGTAGCTTGGATAGGAGGATGGTATCTTGGGGAAAGAGCACCTCCAAAGATATATGTTGGCATTGGGATCGCTCTGATAGGAGTCACCCTGATTGCCTATTCAGATTACTCTCTCAGCGAATGGGCTCTCTTTGGAGATATTTTAGCGATAATAGGAATGCTAGCTATGGCTGGTTATATACTTAGGGGGAGAAAAGTAAGACAAGATATGTCTTTAGTCACCTATGCGTTTTTGGTCTATCTAACTAGCACGATATTCCTGGGCCTTTTTTCTCTCGGATTTTCAACTTCGTTCGCATTATATCCAATAAGAGAATACATCATCTTTCTCGCACTCGCTATAATCCCTACGATGTTCGGACACACAGTATATAACTGGGCCTTAAAATATGTCCGAGCAAGATTGGTCTCTATAAGCCTACTGGGTGAGCCGATCGGTTCTTCGCTACTCGCGTTTTTTATACTGCAGGAAGTCCCTCCTAGATTGAGTATTGTAGGCGGAGTCATCACTCTCTTTGGTATATATTTGTGTACAAAATATAGGTAAGTGCTAGGTCACCGAGGTTGGTGCTCAGCTCACCGCTGAGGGACCCAGATTCATCCTCGACCCCGCTATCCCTCGAGCATCGGTAGTCCAGGCATCGGCTGCTCCCTTCCGGGCCTAGCCTGGTTAACCTGGCTAAGCAAAAGAGGACAACCCTCCGGTTGTCCTCTAAAGCACCTCCGATCCCGAAGGACGAGGTCTCATCGTCTGAATCTGGTTCAGCGGTGGGCTGATTACACCGTCCCCGGCGGTCACCCCCGCGTATCGGCGTTTTCGGTGTATAAGGACACGCCGAGCGCCCCGGTTAGACCTAGCAAGGATTAGTTACAAGTATGTGATATATAAATTCAATCCTCACCACCTTTTTTGATTATGGTAGAAACAGTTGACTCATTTCATAGAAGGTATTCGGGTGGGTAAGTTTTTAATAGGGGAGATATTATGAACTGAATCACTATGAAGAAACCCCGTAAAATCAAAGATTACTGTCCGTCTTGCGACACTCATACTGAGATGGAGATAACTAGAGGTAAGAACAGACCAGGTAGCGAACTGAGAAAGGGCCAACGTAGATTTAGAAGAGTAACGTCTGGGTATGGCGGATTTCCATGGTCAAAACCATCAGGAGCTGGAAAGCCGGTGAAACGAGTTTACCTAAAATACACTTGTACAGATTGCGGCAAAACTTGGCAAAAGGAATGTCAGAGAGCAGGAAGATTTGAATTTAAAGAGTGAACAGAGTTGATATCATGACGGAGAAAAAGAAATTTGTTAAGATAAAGTGTTCAGATTGTGAAAACGAACAGATCACTTTCAAACATGTCTCTTCCGAAGTTGAGTGTATGGTCTGTGGAGCACCGTTAGCAAAACCCACTGGAGGCTATTCGGAATTCAATGGAGAGATCGTTGAAGAACTGGGCGTCTCAGAAGAGGGTGAATAATGACAGAAAGTGAAAAATACGAGTGGCCCAGTGAAGGAGAACTCGTTATATGTAATGTGAAGACTGTCAAGGATTTCGGTGCCTTTCTAGAGCCGGAGGAATACGCTGGTAAGGAAGGTTTCGTTCACATATCAGAGATCTCCTCAGGATGGGTAAAGAGAATTCAGGATCATATACAAGAGGGCGAGAAAAGAGTCTGCAAAGTACTAAGAGTTGATAAAGGAAAAGGACATATCGATCTCTCACTTAAACAGGTAAACGATCATCAGAAAAGAGAAAAACTACAAGCTTGGAAAAATCAGAAAAAGGCCGACAATCTACTCAAAATCGTATCGGAAAGATACGGAAAAGAACTTGAAAAGTGTTATGATGAATTTGGTTTCGAATTAAGTGATGAATTTGGAAGCCTGTATAAAGCCTTTGAAGAGGTATCTTTAAATTCGGATATTTTGGAGCAGAAGGGCTTTACAGGGGAATGGATCGAACATTTTGTAGATGTAGCGGAGGAGAATATTTCGCCACCCTATGTTAGCATCACCGGTTTTGTAGAACTTTCCTCCACTAATTCTAATGGCGTTGAAGATATAAAAGAATCTTTATCTGCTTTCGAAGATACTGATGACTCTCAAGTTGAGATAAGCTACGTAGCTGCTCCTAAATACAAAGTGGAGATAAGATCAGAAGATTATAAAATAGCAGAGGAAATCTTTGAGGAGCAAGCTAAAAAAGCTGTAGATAAAATAGAAGGATATGGTGGAAAGGGCGAATATTTCAGGGAAGAATGATGGAAAACAGGATTTACTCCGATAGCTCTTTTTGATATCTCTCTTTCTCACTGAATATGCATCCACAATATCCCTGCTTATAAAGACCCATTTCATTAGCCAACTTGTGGTGTTCTGAAAATCCATCTCTCATATCTTTATAAATGAATTTTATTCCTTTAATTTCACCCATTCTTTTACCCACCTTTTCTATCAATTCATGATCTTGATAAGGAGAAATTGTCAACGTGGTAGAGAAACAATCGAAACCCCGAGCTGCAGCGACCTCTGCTGTTTTACCTAGTCTCAATTCGTAACAGAACTCACACCGTGGATCCGATTTCCTTGCCTCTTCTATAAATGATTCTAGCCTGTACTCATCTATATAGATTATATCCATCCTAGTTTTATTTTCATACTTTTCAAGAGCCTTATAGCGTCTCTCGTATTCTTTAAATGGATGTATATTTGGGTTGAACCAAAGAGCTGTAACTTTGTTATATTTTTCTTGAAAAGCTTTTGCTGAATAAGTCAGACAAGGTGCACAGCAGGTATGCAATAAAATCTTCAAAATGATTCACCCATCATATATCTAAAGAAACTCTTTTTCTCTTTTCCTTTTTTCTCTCTTTTTCTTCGGTTTTAAGTGGAGTTCCGCAATTTGGACACTCGCTTATTTCCTCTCCACAGGATATTTCATAGGTATTTCCGCAACTACATAAAATAATATTTTCTTTTTTCTTTATTTTATTTCCACAGTGATCGCATATACCATCCCTTTCTATTTCTTTTATTTTAGAGCCCTGACTTACTTTGAGATCTTCTTCATCCTCTAAAACCTCATTATCAAATATACGTAGCACTCTTGCGATTATCTGAGCTTTCTCTTTTTCGGGCTTAATCTCAACGTCTACTTCTTTTTCTTCACCAGCCTTTAATCTTTCTCCACGAGTAAAATCTCTTACTTCACCTCCTCTGATCTCTATCTGTAGATTCTTTCCTAAAGCCTCCCCTTCGTTTATCAGATGGATTTTGACATCATTCCATTCATTTATTATCAGTGTTTTTGAAACTTTAACCTTTAGTTTTGGACTATAATCTTCTAAAATTTCTTCTACCATACTGTTAGCTTGTTTAATTTTATCATAAGCCTTATCTATCTCTCCAGTACTTTCATTATCTTTTGCCTCTTGAACTTTATTTTCTACTTTTTCTACCGAGGCTCCAAATTTTTTAGCATTTTTCAGTGATTCTTTTACGTGCTCCATCAGATCATAATACTTCTTCTGCTTTTCTAATCCTGATAGCTCCTTAGCCTTTTCTATATTTTTCAGAGCTTTGAACGGGTTTTTCATCTCTATCAAAAATTTTGCTTTTTCAAGCTTTTCTATTGATTTTTCTATATTTTTTATTCCTCTTTCTTCTACCTCTGTCTCCAATTCAGAAATGATATTTCTCAAACCTGTCTCGTTATCGATAAGTATTTCTTCTACATTTTCCATATGCTGGATCCCTTGCTGGTAATTGCCATCTTTGTAATTTTCTTCTATTTTCTTCTTTTCTTCAAAAAGCATAGAAAAGTTTTTAGAACTCTCCCTTAGATCATCAATTATCGAATTCAAGTTTTCTAAAAATGATCCTAAATTATCATAGTGTTGTAATATCTTACTTAAGTTTTCAGTTGTAGCTATGGAAAGCTCGATCGCTTTAGGATAAAATCCATTTTCAAAAGCCTGCTCACTTTCTCGGAAAATGTCTAAGACTTCATCTATAAATAATCCTTTATTCTGGGCCTCTTTTAACATTTTTTCCGTTCTAGATATGATATTTCCGGCAATAATTTTTTGATTATTTATCTTATCGAGTTCTCTCTCACTCTCCATGGAAAATTTTATTGCTTCTATGTAATCTCCATTATCTCTAGCTTTTTTAGCTTTTTGAATTTTATCCTCAGCTAGAGCTGTATCTACTCCTCTACTTTTCAATTTTTCTATCTTCTGGTTAAAATTTCCTAGAATACTCTCAACTCTCTTTTTTTGTGCCTTTCGTATTTTATTCTCTGCGGATTTAGCTTTTTTCAAACTTTCCTTATATTTGTCTTCATCGAGTTTTTGCTGTGCCTCTTGTATGAGTCTTTCCAATCCACTAGTAGAGGCCCCCATGACCTCTGCTTTTTTTGATAAGACCTTCACCTCTTCAATTTTTTCTCTCGCGATTTGTCCCCTTTCACCAATATCCTTCAGTTCCTCTCTAATTTCATCCAAAAATATCAAGGCATCTAATGATTTTTTCTCCTCAATCAACATATTTGTTTTTTCAAGTTGATCTTTATATTCATCCACTTCTTGTCCCATAGCTTCAAAATCCTCTATCAAGTTTTCGATCTCATCTCTCTTTTCTTTTAAGATACCCTGTAAGAGTACATTCAACTCATCATATTTTTCTTTTAACTTGTCCCGTGCTCCTACTATCCCAATCTCCTCACTCATCCTTTCAATTTTTTCAATTTCAGGATCAAACTTCTTTATTTCCTCATCTACTAGATCTATATTTTTAGCCTTCAAAAAGTTATCTTCTAACTCCTTCATCTTATCAAAGAACCTTTCCCTAGATTCTAGATTTTCAAGTTTTTCTAAAGCTTCTTCAGCCTCCCTGATTGCGTTCGAATAACTTTCTTGCTTGAATTGCTTCTTAGCGTTTTTCAGTAGTCCTCTTATCGAATCCTCTTCATCGAGATCATCTTGTTCTTTCAATTTTGACATCTTGGTACTTCCATCGTATATTTTTTCATAAGCTTCTTTTCTTTTTTTCCGTTTTTCTTCCGCCTCATTCATTACATTTATCGATGACTGGATGGACAAAGTGTAGTCTTCTTCCTCTAAATTATCTTTAGAGTTTTTTAGCTCTTTTTTCAAAGATTCCACTCCAATCCCTGTTTTCTCTGCTTTTCGCATCTCTTTTTCGGCTTCTTTATAAATCTCCTGAGAAAATTCTGATAAGACTGTATCCAAAATATCTAAGGCCTTTGAATACATCTCTTCATTGAGAGAATCTTTAGCTTCATAAATTCTTTCTCTGTAGGAGTCCAAATCTATTGAGTCTTTGTCCATTTCACCAATTTTAGATAAGAATTGTGAAGTTTTTTCTGAAAAATTTTCTATAGTTTCTTTTTTAGCCTCTTCCAACGTCTTTTCTGCTTCTTTGATCCTCTCAACTGCCTGTATATGAAATCCTTCGTTTATTTTCTCCATGCCCTCTTCAGTGAGTTCATCAATATCTTCTTTTAACTTCGTATCTAAATCTTTAAAATCGGTCAAACTCTCTTTAATCTTTTGGATCCTGTCTTCAAACACATCTTCAATCTTTAGCTTAACTTTATTTTTACCACTTTGGACAGTTTTTGCTGTCTCAATATATTCGGAATTATCGAGCTTTCTCTCTAACTCTTCTTTTTGTTTAGAAAATTCTTTTATATCGATACCTAAGTCCTCGGCAGCTTGGTTCAATCCCTGAAATTCATCAATCAGATTTGAAATTTCCTCACTAACTTCACTTTCGATTTTATTATCTACTTGTTCTAGTATAGAAATGGCTTCATCGGTTCTTTTCTCTTCAAGTTTCATTTTACTTTTGTCGATCAAATCTTCCAGGTCTGAAAAATCTTCATCCAAGATCTCTTTTAATCCATTCAAATCTTCCCTCTTTTTCTCTATGTCTTCCTCAGCTTTTTCAAATTTTTTTGTTAGGTCCTGGACTTCTTCTCTTCCTTTTCTAGCCCAGTCAAGGGCTTCTTTATAATTATCATCTTTTAAGGAATTTCTAGCCTTTTTCAACAGTTCCATAGGTTTTTCTATTTCCGCACCCATCTCTTTAGCTTTTATAAAATCCTCCCGAGATTCTGCTATGGTGTTCAGTACCTTATCAAATTTTACCTCTTCGATCTCCTTGAGTGCATCTTTCAATCGACTTTCAGATTTTTCTATTTTATTTTCATCTCGAAATTCTTCTGCTTCTTGTCGAATTTTTTTGACTGTTTTAGTAGGGGCCCCAATATCTTCTGCTTCACTTATCTCAAAAGCTAATTCATTGAATTTGTCTCTCAATATTTCCTCCCCATAAAGCGGATTTATTTCTTCCTCACTTTTTTTGAGGAACTTCAACACATCTATATATAGACCTTCTTCTATTTTGGATTCAGCATTCTCCAACCATTCTTCCGTTTTTTGGACATCGATTCCTTGGTCCTCTAACTGTTTTTTTCTCTCTCTCAATGTTTTTATTTTCTCATTCAAACTATTTTCTACTTCGTCTCCAAATATTTCTTTGGTATCCTCTATAAGTGAGAGTGTTCTCTTATAATCATCAGCTTCAAGTGAATACTCTACTTTTGAAATCAACTCACTTCCTTTTTCTTTTGTATCAACGGATTCGTCAAGCATATCTAAAATCGATTTTAGTTTTTCCAGTTCCTCGTGCAATTTTTTATCTAACAACCTTTCTGCTTCGTCCTCTATATCTAAAGCTTTCTCGAAAGCCTCATGGAGTTTTTCGTCCTGAAGTAGGTTTTTACTCTCATCTATCTTCTCTTCAAGAGATTCCAAATCTATATCTTTACCCGCCTGTTTTAGAAGTTCCTCTATAGGGTCAAGAATCTCATCGTGTTTTGCTAAACTTCTCTCATGTATCTCTTCTATAACCTCTTCAAAAAGATCGTATGATTTTTCAAAATTCTTTTTATCCAACTCCTCCTTTCCCTCTTGAAATTTTTCCTCTAAATCTTCCAGATCTATTTCTATGTTCAAGGATTTGACAATCTCAAGGGATTCCTTAGTCTGCTCCTTTTTGTTTTTAGCTTCCTTTTTCTTTTCGGCGGTTTTCTTCGCCTTTTCCTCCATCTCCTTCGCTAATTGTCTAGCCTTGAGATATTTACCGGACACTTTTTCCACCCCTGAGATTGAGAATCATCCGGTGAATTATCAGTTTCATATATATCCTCGGTCTTATCTTCATTTATACTATACTAAGAGGGTTTATTGTTTTTTCTATTAGCAAACCAGGGTAAGATTTAGTAAAGAATGTAATATCTACTCTTGGGGATTATTTATAAGAATAACGGGGATTAATATTTTTGGGTATTTTTTGAAAACGAGTTATGTCCAATTATTAAAAGTCTCGGAAAAAACTGTTTATAAAAAGAAAAAAACCAATTTTTAAAATAGTGTCCAAAATCTTTTTATCTCTCATATATTTCTCGGTATAGAGTACGGTGGATAATATGGAATTGGTAGAATGTGTGCCTAATTTTTCAGAAGGGCGGGACAAAAGCGTGATAGATGAGATCATCGATGAGATAGAAGCAATAGATGAAGTGGAGGTCAAAGATGTCGATATGGGAGAGGACACCAACAGAACTGTGGTGACTTTTGTCGGTCCTCCAGAACAGGTTAAAAAGGGAGCGTTCAATGGGATAAAGAAAGCTTCAGAACTCATAGATATGAGCCATCATGAAGGAAGTCATCCTAGAATGGGAGCAACAGATGTTTGCCCCTTCGTGCCAGTTAAAAATGTAAGTATGGATGATTGTGTTGATATTGCTAAAGACCTGGGAGAAAAAGTTGGTAAAGAATTGGGAATTCCCGTTTATCTCTATGAAGAAGCCGCGACGGAATCAAAGAGGGAAAACTTAGCAACCATCAGAAGTGGAGAATACGAAGCTTTAGATGAAAAGCTAGTCGATCCCGATTGGAAACCGGATTATGGACCAGCTGAATGGGATGAAAAAGTCAAGAGAACGGGAGCTACTGTGATAGGTGCACGAGAATTTCTGATAGCCTATAATATAAATCTAAACACTAAGAACAAGAAAATCGCTTGGGATATAGCTCTAGAAATGAGGAGAAGAGGAAGGGCAAAGAGGATCAACAGTCCAGACCAACATTACTGGAAAGGTGAGATTTTGCGTTACGGCGAAGATGAATTCCCATGCGGTGAATGTGATTTTGTTGGAGATACTTTCCAAGAAGTAAAGGAACATACTAAAAATGAACATGGGTATGATCTCAAAGAGTTCCTAGAGAAGGAATACGATTATGATATGGATAACTTAGATGGAAAAGCCGTGAAACAGAGAGGTAGATTTGATCATTGTAAAGCTATAGGTTGGTATGTAGATGAATATGAACGGGCCCAAATTTCTATAAATCTGACGAATTTTAAAGAAACTAACCTCTATGATGTCTACGAATTTGCTAGAGATAGAGCAAGAAAGATGGGTGTTAGAGTCACTGGTAGTGAGATTGTAGGTTTAGCTCCTTACGAAGCTCTGTTAAGGACAGGGAAGTATTACCTTGAAAAGATGAACCAATCCAAAGGGATACCCGAAGAAGATATAATAGAAACCGCTGTACAGTCACTCGGCCTAAGAGACGTTGGAGAATTCGATCCTGAGGAGAAATTGATAGGGGGTCCCATGAAACCAGAGGACGCTCTTGTCGATATGGATGTGAAAGATTTCGTCAACGAAGTATCTAGAGATTCATCCACACCAGGTGGGGGTAGTATAGCCGCGCTTTCAGGCTCAATAGGTGCAGCTCTTTCCTCGATGGTTTCCAATCTAAGTACCGGAGGTAGAGGAACCGCTGATGTAGATCCGATACTGATGCCCGTGGCAGAAGAGGCACAGGAGTTGAAAGACGATCTATTGAAAGCAGTAGACGAAGACACCAACGCTTTTGACAGATACATGGAAGCAAAGCGGATGCCTAAATCAACTGAAGAAGAACGAAAAAAGAGAAAGAAAGCCATGCAGGAAGGCTTGAAACATGCCGTCGAAGTCCCCATGGATACGGCTAGAACCTCTGCGAAAGTTATAGATCTTGCCGAAAAGGCAGCGGAACACGGAAAGAAGGACGCTGTCAGTGATGCCTTAGTCGCGGCACAGATGGCATACTCTGGTATTGTAGGTGGTATAGCTAATGTGAAGATCAATCTAGGCGATATTGAAGATGAGGGATTCATAGAGGAGATGGTCGAAGAGTGCGAAAGGCTAGAAGAAGAGTACAGAGAGAAAAAATCTAAAGTGATAAAGAAGGCCGAGAATAGATTAAATTTAGACTGAAGATACTTTCCCAGATAAAATTTTTTCTTTTTTTGGTAATATCTTTATACCTATCGGTAGGTATGTGAAGAGATATAAATGACTACACACAGCGAAAAAACACAGTTATCTCTTAAAAATATAGAAGATATCATATGCTGTCCGGGAGGATTGGAAGTGCAGGATAAGGAATTCTTAGGAGATTTGTCTAAGACAATCTCTTGGAGAGAGATGATGGTGAAACTCGGTTTAGACGGATTCATAGTTTATAAGAATAAAACTCCAAGGGGTTTCATTGAATATATGCCAGCAGAGACAGCCCCGATTCCGATAGAGGCTCCTGGTTCTGCAGTGATAATGTGTTTCCACTGGGCTACATCGGATGAAGATGATGAGGAGGAACATCACAGGGAAGAAAAGAAGATGGTCAATCTCCTTATAGAGGAAACAAAAGACCACTATAACGGCCTTGCTGTATTGGGTTGGGACCATGATGTACATTTTCCAATAGATATGTTTAAGGAATTAGGTTTTAAAATCATAGAAAAGCAAGATCATATTTCCCTTATGTACATAGCCTTCGGTGGATCATCTAAAAATATCTCACTTATGGGACCAAATTTTGAACCTAGAGATCTCTCTGATGAAGGAAAAGTAGCTGTAGATGTGGGTTTTAGCCATCGATGCCCTTATAGCATCCACCATAAAACTAAAGTTAAAAAAGCAGTCGGCGAATTAAATTTAGATGAAGTAGAACTCAAAATCAATAAGATCGATAATCGAGAAGAAGCCGTTGAATATTCTATAAGTTCGTGGAATTGGGATTGGGTGTTCATAAACGGAGAAAAAGTTCCTGTTCATAAGTTGGAGGTAGAAGAGATCAAAGACATCATTCAAGAAAAGGCAGAAGGGAAATAAAAATCAATCTTTAATAAATGAATTCTGATTCATCTTGATTCTAGTGGACCTATCCTTACCTATAACGTTTCCACATGCACACATAACTTTCTTGTTTTCTTTCTCACTATTATCTTCAACGATCCTTTTTTTATAACAGTTGATAAGATTTCCATCCCCATATTTTATGTATTTAAATATCTTTTTCTCACATCTTTTACATTTGATATCTAGAGTTCTTCTTCTCATATCTGATTAAAACGAAAGAAAAACTTATAGAATTTTTGATTTCAACGGTAACTTAACCGTGTGATTGAAATATTAGAGAACTAGTTAAATTGAAAATGATGGATATCGCAGAAAGGATCCTCTCTAAAGGTATCGAATCGGTTTCAGAAGCAGAATATCTCGATTTTATATACGAGGCTAGGAAGTACTTAGAGGGAAAGAATCTGATCCAAAAGGGATGGGATGAATTCATAATTGTAGGAGATACTCACGGATATCTGAACGCTGCTAAAAAACCGGCAGAAGAAGCTGTTAAAAAGGATCTACCCATCGTTTACCTTGGCGATTACGTTGATCGAGGGGATGAGCAATTGGAAAACCTGGCATATGTACTTTCCCTAAAGATGGAAAGACCCGATCAAGTAATATTGCTGAGAGGCAATCATGAAACTGAGCGCATAAACCGGAGTTATGGTTTTGAAAGGGTAGTAAATAGAAGATATTCAAAAAAACTATTTAGAGAAATAGTTTCTCTATACGACTGTTTTCCAGTAGCTACTGTGATTGGAAATGAATATTTTGCAGTCCATGGAGGCATACCCGAAGGTATAAACTCTTATTTTGAGATAATGGATTTAAACCATGGTGACGAAATGTATAAAGAGATCTTTTGGAACGATCCAAGCCAAGAAATAGACACATTTCAACCCAATTTTCAGAGAGGTGGATACAAACTCTATGGAGAAAAAGCCGTCGAGAGATTTCTTCAAGAGAATGATTTGTCTATGATCATCAGAGCCCACCAGGTCCAAACTAAAGGCTACAAATATTATTTCGATAAGAAACTTCTTTCCATATTTTCAGTGCCGAACTACAGAGAAGGAAATGAAGGAAAATATACGCACGTAAAAGGGACAGATGTAGAACTGATAGATAACTGAAAGATTTACAACAATATCTCTAGCAGTTCTCCAAGGTCGTCCAATCCATTTTTCCCATCTCGGCTCAACAGATAAGATCGCATACCAGCTTTTTTAGCTGAGACATAATCGTTCTCACGATCATCTCCTACATGTATAGCTTTCTCGGGCTTTACATCGAGTTCCTTACATATTTCTCGGTATAGATACGGTGTTTTACTGCTCATCCCAAAATCAGAGACCGAGGAATAAAGTTTCGTAAAGAAGGTCTGGTATTCTCCAAGACCTACTTCTATAAACATCTTTATCCCATTTGAAATTATTATCAGATCATATTTCTCATGAAGCTCCTTTATGATCTCTTTTGCATCATCATAGAGTTCATATTCGGTTCTGAGTCCTTCGAGAACATCTCTAGGCTTTTGGTTCAAACCATATTTTGAGAACCAATACTCGGGCTCGTACCATCTGATATCATCTTGCCCCATCTCTTCATACTCTTTCATAAACCTTTCTTGAGCTTCTTCTTTTGATATATCGGTCTGTTGAGAATAGAGATATGGTATCTTTTTTAACCAAAAGTCGTCTGCAAAATCTTTAGGAATCAAAGTTCCGTCCATGTCAAAGGAGATGACTTCTAAATTTTTTTCTTCGCTCATCTTACCACCAACAAATCCACATCAATAAATGCCAAAAAACCCTTATCTGGAAAGGATGAAAAATATCGGAGTTTAGAGAGATATTCAACCGTCCTTATCCATCATTGGCATGTTGATTTGATTTTCTCTCGCAAAGTTTTTAGCCTTTTCGTACCCAGCGTCGGCGTGTCTAACCACACCTATGCCTGGATCTGTTTTGAACACTCTCTTGATGTTCTCTTCAGATTGTTTGGTACCGTCAGCTACTACCACCATTCCAGCGTGAGTTGAAAGTCCAATCCCGACTCCGCCTCCGTTGTGTATGGAGATGCTGTCCGCTCCCGCACTAGTGTTCAACAGTGCATTCAATAGAGGCCAATCAGCCACTGCATCACTTCCGTCTTTCATATCCTCGGTTTCTCTGTTTGGACTCGCCACACTTCCTGTATCAAGATGGTCCCTTGTGATCGATATAGGTGCCTTCAACTCCCCACTTTTGACCATCTCGTTTATTCTCTTGGCAAACTTTTCTCTTTCTCCATAGCCGAGCCAACATACTCTCGCAGGAAGACCTTCCCATGGCAAGTGTTCCTCTGCCAAGTCAATCCAGTTGATCAACTGCTCGTTATCCGAGAACAATTCCTTGACGACTTCGTCGGTTTTCAATATGTCCTCCGGATCACCAGATAAAGCTATCCAACGGAACGGGCCTCTTCCTTCACAGAACATCGGCCTGATGTAAGCGGTAACGAAACCCGGATATTCGAAGGCATTTTCGAAACCTGCTTCGTAAGCTTGCCCTCTAAGATTGTTGCCGTAATCAAAAACTATAGAGCCTTTCTCCTGCATCTTGACCATCGTCTGGCAGTGAAGGCTCATAGATTCCATGCTTCTTTCTTTATATTCTTCAGGATCGGATTCTTTCAGTTCAAGCGCTTCCTCAAAAGACAAATTTTCTGGGAAATAAGACATCGCATCATGAGCGCTGGTCTGATCAGTGACCATATCAGGTGTTATGCCTCTATCAAATATTTCAGGATGAGTTTCGGCAGTATTTCCAATCAAACCTACAGCTTTGGCTTCTCCCTCTTCTTTGGCATTCTTACAGACCTCTAGCGCTTCATCTAGATCTTCAAGGACAAAGTCGCAGTAACCAGCATCCAACCTCTTTTCTGCACGGTCGGGATTTATCTCTACTACTAGGGCAACTCCACCGTTCATCTTGATCGCTAACGGTTGGGCACCTCCCATGCCTCCCAAACCACCACTTAAACAGAGTTTTCCTTCTAAAGTTCCATCATAATGTTTGCGGGCTGCAGCAGCAAAAGTCTCGTAAGTTCCCTGGATTATGCCTTGAGTACCTATATAACACCAGCTACCGGCAGTCATCTGCCCATACATCATGAGTCCTAAATCCTCAAGCTCGTAGAATTTATCCCAGGTAGACCATTTAGGTACGATATTAGAGTTCGCTATTAAAACACGGGGCGATCTTTCATGTGTCTGGAAGACCCCAACGGGTTTTCCGCTTTGCACCAATAAGGTTTCGTCGTTCTCTAGTTCTTTCAAGCTATCAACTATCTGTTCATAACACTTCCAGTTACGTGCTGCCTTCCCAGAACCACCATAGACAATAAGATTATCAGGATCCTCTGCATTCTCAAGATTGTTCTTCAACTGTCTAAGCATTGCTTCCTGTTTCCAACCTTTACAAGTTAATTCTGAACCTCTTGGAGCCTTTATATTTGTCATCTTAAACACCTATATTCTGTCAATTGAGTTATGAGGAAATGAGTATAAAAAATTAGTCATCAGGAAGAGCTTTGAAGGAAAGTTCGGCAAACTTAATCATTGAAAAGTGTCGGTACTTTTTCTATTATGTCCTCCGGGATAAGACCCCATTTCACTTCATCGAACGCTTTATCACCGGCTCTACATGTCATGTAAGTTCCAACTCTACTAGCATTAAAAGCATCCATTCCTTTGCTCATCAAGGCTCCGATCACTCCCGATAATGTATCTCCAGTTCCTCCAACAGTCATCCCTTCATTCCCAAAATCGTTCCATCTGTAGTTATCCCCGTCTGTGATATAGTCTTTCTTTCCTTTGACAACAAGAACGACCGAGTTATCCTTCGCGAACTCGTCAGCCTTTTTATCTAATTCTTCCTCTTCTACTTTCCCTTCGATCAGCATCTCAAACTCTCCTTGATGGGGTGTAAGAATAACTTGAGGACCTAATTCGATTTCTCCCAGCTTAATTGCTTTCAAAGCGTCAGCATCTATTAGCATAGGAATATCAATTTCATCTATCAATTTTTTAACAACTCTCAAAGTCTCTTCGTCGTCTCCTAAACCGGGCCCAATTATGGCAGAATCGCACTTTTGAGAGATTGACGATATTTTATCTATATGTTTTTTCTTCAAAATATTTCCTTCAAGAGGATGAACTAAAAAATCAGGAGAATAGCTAGCTACTACCTCCATTATAGAAGAAGGCACAGCTAGATGTACGAGATCAACGCCTGTTCGGTACGCTGCCATGGCGGCCAGAGCAGGCGCGCCCGTATAAGGTCCCCCGCCAACTACCAGGAGTCTACCATTCTCTCCTTTATGAGAATCACTTTTAGACCTTGGGTAGAGAAGCAGTTCACCAGGTCCGGTATGATCAACAGCTTTCTCAGGAATTCCGATGTCCTTAATCTCTATATTTCCAGAATTTTCCCCAGTCATGCCTTCTTTCACATCGTGAAAGGTCAATGTTAATTTAGGATTCACTGTTAAATCAGATCCGAGTCCACTAGGTACATCTACCGAAATCACGGAATTCTCTAATTGGTTTATTTTTTCAATTATTGATCTATAAGGCTCCCTGATTTTACCTTTCACCCCTGTTCCTAGCATTGCATCCACTATTACCATGTTACTATCTATGCTAGACCATTTCAATTCTTCAATAATATCTCCTTTAAACCGTTCAAAATTATCCAAGGCGATATCGCTCCTGATATCATTTTTATTTTTAACCAAATACACAAAGATATCAGAATGTTTCCATCCTTCTCTCAAATATCGAGCCGCAACGAAAGCATCTCCTCCATTATTTCCAGTTCCACATATGAAAAGAACTGGTCTTTCAGAAAATTTTTGCTCTATCACCTCAGCTAGTTTTCTACCTGCATTTTCCATCAGCTCTGCAGCGGGAACTCCTCTATACTCAGCGTTCCTATCAATGACTGCAACTTCTTCAAATGGTAACATAGTAATTCACCTAAGAGATGTCAAAACATAAAAAATTTCGGAGCTCATATCCTTGGACCTATCATGGACCACATAAGTAGAAATAGGACCAATAAAGCAAAAGCATAAGTCATTCCAGATGATAATTTTTCTCCAACTTCCTCAGTTAGTCCTAGTTTTTCAGATAGGGCTTCAACTCCGTCTCTGAATAGATGGCCTCCATCGAGAGGTACTGCAGGAAGTGCATTGAATAAACCCAATAATATATTCAACCAAAAAACCCAGTAGAGCGAATTAGCTATTACCCAAAACGAACTCGTTGGTAATGCAGAAAGAGGGCCGCTTACTTCGTAAAGTCCAGTGATCTCTTCAGGTACGGGAGACAAACCAAGCAAAGGAAGGGATATATAAGTAGCGGCATTTTGGAAATAAAATCTCATCGGCTGAAGCCCCGATTCTCCTGCCGTTATAGGTCTAGAAAGCAAGTTAGGTATCCAATCAGCATCTTCATAAACGATGCCAAAATATTGAATATTTATGCCCATTCTACCGTCTTCTAGAGTTAAATTTGTTTTATTTTTTTCGTACTCAGAATTATCTTTCTGCCAATATGTCAATTCTATGTTTTGATTCTGATCCTTTTCTTCCATTATATTACTTAGGTCATTTCTATTACGGATCGTTTCGTTATCGATTTGATATAATATTATGCCAGTCTCTAATCCTGCATCCTGAGCTGGAGATCCTTCAGCTATCCCAACTACCACTAATCCTACAGTGACCTCTTCATCACGATGATCTTTACCTCTCCTAACCCTTACATCAACTTCTCTCAAAACTTTTCCATTCTCTTCATTCATCTCAGTAATGTCTATATCGATTGATTGCATGTCGGTAGCGCCTGTTATCTTATTTCCATCGATTTCTAAGATCTGCTCGTAGGACTGCATATTTGCTTCCGCAGCAGGACTGCCTTCATAAACACCCCTTATCATAACACCGTCCTCTTCTGCTGAAACCGAACCCATGAATACCATGGAAAATATGAGAACTAAAATGATCGCAAGAACTATGTTTGAGGTCGCTCCAGCAGCGAACATCCGGTCCCTTTTTATTCTTTCTGTTTTTTCCAATTCATCTTCATCAGGTTCAACAAAAGCGCCAAGAGGTACTACTAGAAATATGAGTCCCAAGGATTTTATCTTAACATCTGCCACTCTAGAAAGTATACCATGCGAAAATTCATGAACAATTATACCTACAGCTAAACTCAAAATACCATATCCTACAGGTATGAAGGGGTTGACACCAGGTATCACAAGGATTTCCTCAGCTTGAGGGGCGTGCTCGGCAGGTATGGCCGTCGCCATATATGCGTTGAAGGCTACTAGGAGGAAGATCAGAATCATGGCTATGGCCACAATGACTAAGCCTATATTCCCGTACATCTCCCAGAAACGTTTTTTTTGAGCTAACCTATCTATCAAATCCCTACCCTTTTTGGTCTTCCACATCAAGAGCGGACCTGCCAATTCCATACCTAAAGGTTCTAATAAATTAAATCTATCTAAAATGAACATGATTCCTATAAATCCAAAGATTAAAATCACCGCTAAGAGAAGTCCTGAACTTATCATCTGCTAACACTTCCATGTATCATTTTTAGGGTCATTTTTCTGTTAATTAATTCAAGAGGAACACCAATATAAATGATGTGGTTCCTAAAACAAGCATCGGTAAGGAAACATACTTTGCTAATTTTCTGCTGTAGGTTCTAGCGATCAATATTTTAGAGATGGAACCTAGTCCAAAGGCAAGGAGCATGGTAGATAATGCAGTCAGAGTGTCTATCTCTCCAGCGATGTAGAGTGAAGAAATGGAGGCAGAAACTGAGGTAGTTGATATCAGACCGCCGATGGAAACAACATAAACGCCTGTACCTCCAACATGATTTTGTAATAAGTAACTCGAAACCCATATCAAGCTGAAAAGAAATGCGAATTTAGCGGCTGGTTTTAATGCGAAGGGGGTCCCTAAGTCAACTTCAAAGTGATCTAGATCATCTGAGTCCTCTTTTTTATCTCTTCTAGAAAACAATAAAAACACTGCCGTTAGAATCAGAAATAAGACGATCGGTAAAGTAAATTCCCTAGCTAAACCATATCCTGCTACTGTAAAAATGATGACATAATCTTTGATGAACATAGAGGTATTAGAAAGAAGGATACTGATAACAGAGCTGTTCAGTCCTTCAGAGATTTTTTTAGATTTCTCTGATATAGAAGCGGTGGCTGCTGCAGAACTTACTAATCCGCCTACAAATGCTGAAATCTGTAAACCCTTTTTAGCTCCATAAATCTTCATAACAACGTAGCTCAGAAAAGATATACTAGAAACGAAAAGGACCATCATCAGGGCTTGAAGTGGATCAAAAATCCTACCAGGGCCTACAAGAGGATGTATTGGGCCTAAGGTATAAGTGATCGGTACTAAGATCATCGCAACGATCAAAAAACGTACGGCACTCCATAGATCCTTTTTCGATAAAACTTCGGCAAAGCTGTGAAGTATCCTCTTTGAGGAAGTTAAGGCTAACAAAAATAATCCACTTATTCCACCTAGCACAGGACGTCCCATCCCCAAAATCATTCCGATCAAGAAAATTAACATCAAGCCACTCGAAGTTGTCAATCCTGCTGAACTCTTTGGTCTACGTAAAATCGGGAGGGAAATGAAAAGAAGGGAAAATATAAGAACATTGATCAGCAATAGTTCGATCTCATTTTTAAAGACAAAAGTAATCAAGAAACCCACCACAGAGACCAAGGCAAAAGTCCTTATGCCGGCTCCCTTTACCTCATCTTCCTTAACAGAACGGCCAGTTCTTTCCAAACCGACTACCAGCCCGATGAGGAGAGCTAACAGGAAAGATATGATATCCATTGGCGTTAGGGAGATTAACATGCAAAGGTATAATGGGCCTGTGGGAGTATAGTTTTTTTGATTAAGAATTTTATTAAAAATTACATCAAAAGCTTTAAATACATCTAAAACATATCTTTACAACGAGCATATAACAACATTTAATTGTATAGTTAGTAGGTGGAAAAGATGAAAGGCGATGAAAAAGTATTGAAGGTCGCAGAAGCTCAGTCAAGTGATGTTGGACGAGGGTTGGCTAGAATCGATCCTGAAGTCAAAGAAAAGTTGAGTCTTAAAAGTGGAGACATCATTCTTATTCACGGAGATGATATTACTGCAGCAAAAGTTTGGGCAGGAGATGAGAGCGATAGGAATACAGGAGTTATCAGAATAGATGGTCCTACAAGAAGAAATGCTGGCGTTAAAATAGATGAAAAAGTTGGTATCGAGAAAGTAGAAACAGTGCCTGCAAGAAAAGTCACTTTTGCTCCCACACAGCCTGTTAGACTTATGGGGGGAGAGGAATATCTAAGAAAACAAGCTTTGAGAGATAGGCCGATCACTAAGGGAGATACTATAACTCTCAATATTATGGGTAATAAGATCGAACTTGTAGTTAAATCATTTAGTCCTTCAAAGAAGGCAGTTATAATAAAACCAGAAACAACTGAAGTGACTATATCTGATAAGCCGATCAGTAAGGAAGAGATAGCTAAAGCTCCAAGAGTTTCATATGAAGATATAGGGGGGCTTCAAAAGGAAGTAGAAAAAGTAAGGGAGATGGTTGAACTTCCCCTTAGACATCCAGAATTGTTCGACAAAGTCGGTGTTGAGGCCCCAAAGGGAGTACTTCTTCAAGGTCCTCCTGGCACCGGTAAAACTTTGATGGCTAAAGCGGTAGCTAGTGAAACCGATGCTAATTTCTACACTATCAGCGGACCTGAAATCATGTCAAAATATTACGGGGAGAGTGAAGGCCGTTTAAGAGAGATATTTGAAGAGGCTGAAGAGAATCAACCCGCCATAATTTTCATAGACGAATTGGACTCTATAGCGCCTAAAAGAGATGAAGTCTCAGGAGAAACAGAAAGAAGAGTGGTTGCTCAACTGCTTTCACTCATGGACGGACTCAAGACAAGAGGTAAAGTGATAGTTATAGGAGCGACCAACAGAGCTCATGCTTTAGATCCAGCATTGCGGAGACCGGGTAGGTTTGACAGGGAGATGGAGATCGGCATGCCCGATAGAGAGGGGCGTAAAGAGATCCTTGAAATACATACGAGAGGGATGCCTCTTTCAGACGATGTTGATCTTGAGAACTTAGCGGCTCATACCCATGGATTTGTTGGTGCTGATATCGAGGCTCTTGCTAAAGAATCGGCTATGAATGCTCTTAGAGACGTATTGCCTGATATAGATCTAGAGGCGGAGCAGATCCCATCGGAAGTACTAGAGGACCTTGAGGTCAAAAATGAGCATATAAATCAAGCCCTTAGAGAGATGGATCCCTCAGCGATGAGAGAAGTTGTAATAGAAACACCAGACGTTACATGGGATGATGTGGGGGGATTAGAAGAGGCAAAACAAGAACTTAGAGAGGCTATCGAGTGGCCTCTTCAGTATGAGAATCTATTCGAGCACATGGATGCTGAAATCCCGAAGGGTATTCTCCTCAGCGGTCCTCCAGGTACAGGTAAGACCCTAATCGCAAAGGCAGTCGCTAAAGAGAGCGAAGCTAACTTCATTTCCGTAAAAGGACCCGAATTCTTCTCTAAATGGGTTGGTGAAAGCGAGAAAGCGGTAAGAGAAACTTTCAGGAAAGCTAGACAAGCCGCACCGACAATAGTTTTCTTCGACGAGATCGACGCTTTAGCTCCAGAAAGGGGGGCTAGTTCCGATTCCAATGTTTCAGAGAGGGTCATATCCCAACTGTTGACTGAACTTGATGGTCTCGAGGCTCTACACGACGTTGTAGTGATCGGTGCTACGAATCGACCAGAACTTATCGATCCAGCACTTTTGAGACCAGGTAGATTTGATAGAAATATCAAGATCGACTTGCCCGACGAAAAAACTAGGAAAGAGATATTCAAAATTCATACCAGAGATAGGCCGGTAGACAGCAAAGTTGATTTCGAAGAATTGGCTAAGAAGACCAAAGAGATGAGCGGAGCTGATATAGCATCCATCTGTAATGAAGCTGTTATGCTCTCGATTAGGGAGGTAGTTCAAGACGGGAAGGGAAAAGACGAAGAAGACATAAAAAAGAGTACTATAAAACAGGAACACTTCGATGAAGCGTTCCGAAAAGTCAAGAAAAAGAAAGAAGAAAGTGAAGAGAGTAGGGAAATAAGTGAGGGACCAAGGGCCTATCACTAAGAAAAAACTTTTCTCTCAACTATTATACTCCCTTTGAACGTTAATTTTATTAAAACTACACTCAATACTATCCTGTGACCTCTATGGGCATATCTTATCCTGAAAGGGACTCCGATATCCTACTTGATTCAAATGAGAATTTATTACTGCCTGACCAGTATTATAAGGATATCAAGAAAGGGCTTGATTTTGATATAAGAAGATACCCATCTCCCACTTCTAGTAAGTTGAAAAGTAGTCTCGCCCGTTTTTATGAGCTAAACCAAGAGCAGATCGTAGTAGACAATGGTTCGGATGCAGTGTTAGATACGGTCTGCAAAACTTTTGTTTCGAAAACAGGTACATTGGGTTATTTCTATCCTTCTTATGAGATGTACTCCTTTTTTGTTTCCCGAAATGATAGAAAGGCCGTAGAGATTCCCTTGGATTCAGATTTCACTTTACCTACAAAGATCGATTTTTTAAGCGAAGTAGATGCGGTTTTTGTCTGCTCTCCTAATAACCCATCCGGCTTGAGTGTGAATCGAGAAAGACTCATTTCTATGCTGGAAAAAGCTGAACTCGTGGTGATAGATGAGGCATATGCGGAATATTCAGAAGATGATAACATCTCTCTTCTAGAAGAATATGATAATTTGATCATAGTTAGATCTTTTTCTAAGGCATGGGGTCTTGCGGGTATCAGAGTAGGATACGCTTTGATGCCAGCAGAAAAGGGTATAGAATATCTTGAAAATATGCTCCCCTACAATGTCAACAGCATGTCTTCAGCGGTGGCACTCTCTGCTTTAGAAAAAAAATCTCAAGTTCAGGAATCAATTAATGAGACCATCGAAGAAAGAGAGAGACTTTCTGAAAAGTTAGAAGACTTGGGTTTCAATCCATTCCCTTCTGATACGAACTTTTTGCTCTGCAAAAAACCTGCTTTCATAGAAATTTCTAAATTACATGAAGAACTCATAGATCGGGATATCAGGATAAGAACATTTGAGGAACCGAGACTTGAAGATCACGTCAGGATAACAGTTGCAGATAGAAAAACTAATGATTATTTTATTGAGATTTTAGAAGAAATCCTTTAAATCATCTACACTATTCAGAAAATCCCAGAGGAAAAATTCCACTTTCACTATCCTCTTTGGATTGAAAACCGGATCCAGGAGGTTTTGAGAAAATAGATATTATAAACAAAACGGTGAATATTATAAGTAAGAAATATCCTACGATACTTAGTTGAAGAATATTCAGAAGAGACAAAATCCAAATTAGAGCAATTATTATCCCGGCTACGGTGTATATTTTCACTATATTAGGATGCACGTTTTGATCTAATACTTATATCTGCTTCGGAGACTATAAATTTTACCCGAGTTTATATGTCTAGATTTTGTGTAACCTCCAACGTCCTATGTACAGGTCGATATCTCCGTTTTCATCCATATCAAATCTCACTATGTTCTTTTCTCCGTTCCCATCTAGATAATAGAATCTATAATCATCTATAGTTTTCTGTTCAGGGATAAGTATCAGCTTTTGGCTTTCTAACCTCTCTTTGAATGTCAGTTTCAAAAGACCATATTCTTTTTCGATCTCTACTTCTTTGATACCTCTATAAGACTCGTAATTACCGGCCAGCTTATCCATCTTATTTTTACGGACAAAAAAAGGCAACTCTTTAGCTTCCTTGCCTTTCATTATAGCAAGCACTGCTTTGCCTATCTCTTCCATGGAGAAGGATGGCGACGTATTAGCAACAAGAGCTACGCCCAGATCGCCCATAAATCCTATATATCCGCTTGCTACCGCTATAGATCCTCCGTGGCCTACTAATTTTTCGCCTAAAAAATCATTGACCGCCCATCCATATCCATATTTGCCTATTTCACTTTCTACGTAACCAGTGTGAGCTTTTTCTAAAAGCTCTTCATCTATTATTTGGTTTCCTTTAAATTCACCTCCATTCATGTTCATCATGACATAATTCGCCAATTCTTTTGCTGAACTCAAAAGACCGCCAGAGGCATATCCGATCTCATCGTTAGGATAAGGAGTTCTCTCCGGTTTGTCCTCTCTGATGAAATAGGGGGTCATGTATCCTTCTTCGTCCTTATGTTCAAAAGTCGAATGTTTCATGTCTAAAGGCTCCAAGATATTCTCATGAATATATTCCGAATACTCCATACCCGTTATCTTCTCGATGATCAACCCTAATAGTTCATATCCAGAGTTGAAATAGAAGAAAGTATCTTCTGACTGCGTTGTGATTTCATCTTTAGCGCCGTTCAGATGTGTGTAAAAGTCATCCCATCCTCCCATCGGTAAACCTCTCTCATCCATCTCTATAAGTCTATCTATCATTGCCTCCGCAACACCCAAGGAAGGCATACCGGACGAGTGGGTTAAAAGATGGTGTATTGTAACTTCTTTATCCCACTCGATAGGGAGGTAGTTTGTAATCTGATCGTCCAAATTAAGACGACCTTCGGCTACCAACTGGAGGATCGCCAATCCAGTAAAAGATTTTGTGCAGGAACCGATCCCATATAGCGTTTCAGAGGTAGCGGGAAGGTTACCTTTCAAATCTCTTGAACCGAATCCGCTAGAATAAACCATCTGTTGATCCTTAATGATAGATAGACTCAATCCTGGCACTTTGATTTCGTTCATCCAATCAGTGATAAAACCCTCCAATTTTTCTTTCTTATTTTTTGAAATTTTCATCGTCTTTTCATTCATCTTTATCGCCCTTTATAGATAAGAAAAGTAGATATTAATAAATCTAAGCCAAGAAATCAGTTCATAGAAAATAATCAGAGTTTATAATCGTTTTCTATTTCACCGAAGTCATCTTGATCTAATTCTCTCTGTAGTCTCAATAACCTTCCTTCAGAAGGAAGCTTTCTTTTATATTCTTTCCTCCAAAAAAGCTGATCAAATAAGATGATGAGGATAACAGCTAAAACTGAAAAGAGCCACCAATAATCTCTTAGTCGTATTGAACTTTCATTGTTCTCAGAGAAAACAAAATAACCTCCGGAATAAAGAGTTAGTACTGAAAAAGAAATGATAGATACTAAAATTATCAAGATGAAGACGTTCTTTTTGGGACTCATATATTATCACATTTATGTTTTGATAGAGACATATTTCAGTTAAAGATATATTAATTCTTGCTTCCATTTAAGATAATTGGCGTTTAAAAATTCATGAAGAACCGAAACTTTCTTGTATCGGATGACAAAACTCAAATTGTAGTAGTGTTACGTGCTTACGATGTCCATAAAACAGGTAGAAAAATCTAAATATTCCGAAAAGTTACCAGAGGATTTTGAACCTTACGTCAAAAGATGGTTCAACGAAAAGTTTGATGAATTGACACCTCCACAGAAATATTCCTTCGAGCTCATCCATGATAAAAAAAATTCTTTGATATGTTCTCCTACCGGGTCCGGAAAAACACTTTCTGCATTTCTCTCTATACTCAACGAACTCTTTTTGCAAGGAGATAAAGGAGAGTTGGAGAACAGAGTATACTGTCTTTATGTATCTCCTCTGAGAGCTTTAGGGAACGATATACAGCGTAACTTGACTGATCCATTAGAGGGGATAAAGGAGGTAGCGGAGGAGATGGACATCGATATGCCGGAGGTCAGAAGCGCGGTAAGGACAGGAGACACCTCTTCAAATGCAAGACAGAAGATGTTAAAAAAAACTCCTCATATACTTGTAACCACTCCAGAAACTCTTGGGATAATTTTGAACGCTCCTAAGTTCAAGGAAAAATTGAAGAACATAAATTATGTGATCGTTGACGAGATACATTCCCTTTGTGATAACAAAAGGGGTGCTCATCTCTCCCTTTCTTTAGAAAGACTTCAAGAGATGTGTGAAACCGAATTAACTAGAATCGGACTCTCCGCGACTCAGGCACCTATCGAAAAGATAGCTAAATTTTTGGTTGGATACGAGAACGATAGTTCTCGTCCATGTAATATAGTGAATGTTTCCTCATCCAAAGATATGGATCTCAAAGTTATTTCTCCGGTTGGAGACCTTATACATACCTCAGGAAATGTGATCAACGATGAAATGTACGAAAAGATCGACAGAATGGTAAAAGAACATGTTACCACCTTAATATTTACCAACACTCGGAGCGCTACGGAAAGAGTGGTTAACAACCTGAAAAACAAGGATCCAGAATTTTATGAAGGCGATATAGGAGCTCATCATTCTTCTATGAGTCGAAACAAGAGACTCGATGTCGAAGAGTCACTAAAAGCGGGAGAGTTAAGCGTGGTCGTTACTTCTACATCTCTTGAACTTGGAATAGATATAGGTTATATTGACCTTGTATTACAGCTCTCATCCCCTAAAGGCGTATCAAGAGCTATCCAGAGGATAGGTCGATCCGGTCATAAGGTAGATGAGTATGCGAAGGGTAGAGTGCTAGTGATGGAAAGGGGAGATGCTTTGGAGTGCACGGAGATGATGAGATGTGCTAAGAAAAGTGAACTTGACAGGGTTAGGATCCCAGAAAATTGTTTAGACGTGCTTTCCCAACATATCGTAGGTATGGGATGTAATAGAAAGTGGAGCCTTGATCAGGCCTTCGAGATGATCAAGAGAAGTTTCAACTTTAGAAGTCTTGAAAGAAGGGATTACGAAAAGACATTGAAGTATGTAGCTGGAGAGTACGCTTCTCTTGAAGATCAACAGGTCTATGGAAAGATTTGGATAGACACTGATGATGACGGAAGACGAGTTTTTGGAAGAAGGGGGAAGATGACTAGAGTCATCTATATGACCAATATCGGTACAATTCCTGATGAAAGTGCTTATAGAGTTAATACTAGAAACGGGAGGTTTGTTGGAACGCTAGACGAGGAATTTTTGGATAGACTCACCAAAGGCGATATCTTCGTTCACGGTGGAGATACTTACGAGTTTCGATATACTAGAGGTATGAAAGTATATGTAGATGCAAGACCAGAAAAAGCGCCTACTGTGCCTTCCTGGTTCTCTGAGATGCTTCCTTTGACGTACGATCTCGGGAGAAAGATAGGTAGGTTCAATAGGAAAGTATTAGAATTGATAAGAGATGGTGAGGACCCCTCTATTTGGATCAAGAATAATTATTATTTAGATGATAATACGGTCTCTTCTATCGTTTCGTACCTTGAAGAGCAGTACCGTTATGTAGGTAATATTCCAACTGATTCTCATCTTTTGGTTGAGAAGAACTATGAAGGCGATAAAATAAATCTTATATTTCACACCATCTTCGGTAGAGAGGTAAACGATTCCCTATGCCGCATTTTTGCGGACATAGCCTCTGATATGTTGGGTTCTAATGTGGGTATTGTAGTTGACGATCACGGTTTTGTTCTAATATGTCCAAACAAAAAAATTCCTGTAAACATATTGATCGAGAGAGCGATCGAAACCGATCTTCGAGATATTTTGAAGAAAGCGGTAAGAAAGACAGAATTGATGAAGAGAAGGTTCAGGCATGTAGCAGCGAGATCTCTGATGATTTTGCGAAATTACAAAGGTAAAAAAATGAGTGTTGGGAAACAGCAGATGAAATCGCATTTTCTACTTTCAGCATGCGAAGATATTGATAAAGAATTCCCGATAGTCAAGGAGACCTATAGAGAGATAATCGAAGATTATATGGATATCGAAAACGCTTCCGATATAATAGATATGTTGGGGAAAGGAGAGATGAGTTTCGAAGTTGTCGAGACCGATATTCCTTCACCCTTCGCTCATAATTTAGTCATACAGAGCCAGAGTGATGTATTAAAACTCGAAGATAAGAAAGAAAGACTACAAAACTTACACAGAAAGGTCATGGAAAAGGTAGAAAGTGATGTTAAATGAAAATCTTTGAAAAATTTGAGATAGTTGAGAACTATCCCGCACTTTATTCAGAAAAAATTGGAGCGCTGATTATCTCAGATCTTCATCTTGGTTTAGAGTCACTCATGGCAGACTCTGGAGTTTATATGCCCAAATTTCAGCTCTCCGAGATGAAAGAAGATCTAAAAGACATAAGTCAGAAAAAAGACTTTGATAAGATAATAGTCTGTGGAGATATCAAACACGAGTTTTCAGAAACCTCATATCACGAGAAAAAAGAGGTAGAAGAATTCATCGAGTTTTCACAGGGATTAGCTGAAGAGATATATCTTGTGAAGGGGAACCACGATAATTATCTCATATATCCCGTGAAGCGATATCCTAGTGTAATACTCGAAGAATCTTTTGTTTTCCAAGACGTAAATTTCATCCACGGTCATGAGAAGATTGAAGAGATAAATAGGCTTGATATCGAGTATCTGATAATGGGTCACGAACATCCCGCTCTCAGTTTGACAGATGAGATAGGTGCTAGAGAAAAACTGCGCTGCTTTTTGTTTGGTGAGATGAGAAACGGTATAAAACTGATCGTGATGCCTGCATTCTCAAGATTAGCTCAAGGTTCTCAGATAAATCAGTTAAAGGATGAAGATGTATTATCTCCAATCCTCCAAGATATGGTAGATTTAGGAGAGATGAAAGCGATAGGCGTCGATAAGGAAGCAGGAATTTTCGAGTTTCCCAAGATAAAGAAGATCAGAACTATCTAGGGAGTTATCTCTCTATCCTGGTTATTGTTTTCGATATACAGAATTCCTCTCCTTTCACGTGTGCTAAAGATCCTAGAGCTTCTAAATTCATTCGACCATTTTTAATACTTTCTTCCTCAGCATCAATGAAAATAACTTTTCCAACCAGCAATATATGGTCTCCAACTTTGAATTCTTCGTGAAATTCACACTCTATGTTTATCGGAGCTTCTTTAACTCCCGGCGAGTTCACCTTTTTTGATTTCTGTTCAGTCAAACCAATTTCTTCGAACTCACTCTCCTCCCTTGGAAGAGAGATCTCTGTCTTAACTCCTTTTTTGGCCCAATCTTCGGTCACTGGGACAACTACAAAATCACCTGCCTCTCTGCAGTTAGCCGTAGTATCTCTCGTTTCTGCTGCAGCTATACCAATCAAAGGCGGATCGAAAGAAAGAGGTGAGACAAAACTGTATGGAGCGATATTAGTGTTGCCTTCAGAGTTTACTGTTGAAACGCATACGGTCGGTCGTGGAGCTATAAAACCATAATATTCCTGCGGTCTTATTTGGTTAGACATTTTTTATTCACCGATATCAGAATGAAAATATTGGTACTTATCTTTTTCCGATATTCATCTTTCATTGAATATATCTTGGAAGAAGTTCATAATCTCTTTAGATTCAAATTTGTTTTTACCCCCAACAAAAAAGTCAGATAGGTCCTTTTCTGGATCTTCTTTCTCATATTCTAGAGCTTGCAAAATCCTCTCCAACCTATCTATGTCCCTAGCTATTATCGCCTCTCTTGTCTCACCTGATTCAAATTCCTTCCAAAGTTCCCTGATGTCAAGATCGATATCAAAAGAGCGAGAGATATCTCCGATCACTTCCTCCTCCTTAGCTAACTTTTCCTCCTTAGATATAGGATCGTTAGGAGTTATATCTCCGATCTCAGTCTCAGCTAAATCATGCACGAGTAAAAGTTTGACCATCTTAAAACCATCCAGATCAAAATTTTCGCCGAGCACTAAGGCCATAAACGCAGCTCTGAAAGAGTGATCAGCTACGGATTCTGGATCTTTGATATCGAAACGTTTCCATCCTTCCCTGTCGATTTCCTTCAACATTCCCACTTTTCTGAACAACTCTAAGTATTTTTTCATATTATCGCTCCGCTTATTATGGAGTATTATAATATCTCGCTAGAAAAAGATATCATTGTAGCTGTGATTGAAAGAGAGTCCAATCATATCTCTATGTGATCTCCAGGTTTCAGTATCTTATTGGGGATATCTTCTTCATCTAATCTTTTTTTGAGGCCTTTAGCTTCTTCTATATCTTCTTCGGGATCGTAATGGAAAGGAACCACTATTTCCGGTTCCAATAATTGGAAAGCTTTGACGTAATCATCGTAATAGTCCGGGAAACATGCCGTAAAGACAGCTTTAACACCTTCAGCCTCAGGGAAGTAAGCTGAATCTCCAGCATGCAACAGACCGTTATAGAAGTAACTCACCGACCCGTCTGAGCCGTAACAATCACAGTCTAGTACGTCGATATCCTGAATTTGTTCTCCAGGAGTCACCGCAGTGCCTTTTACATCGAATTTCTCTATAGAGAGTGCCGGAGCGTATAGTTCCGCCTGCTTTCCGAATTTTCGATAATCTTCGAGTGAAAAATGATCGTCATGTTCATGGGTCAATAGTACCAAGTCCGGTTCCTTCGAGGGTTCTACCGTAAAGTTCGGATCTATCAAAATATGTTTATCGCCAAAAACTTCTAATGCCGCGTTGCCTAACCATCTAACTTTCATACTTTCACATCCCTTAACTTAATAATCACAGGAGGAAATAAAAGTTTTATTGATTATTATAGAAAAGAGAAACGAAACGATTAAATAATAAAGCTTTTGTAGTATCAAATATGGCAAAGAAAGAAGGTGGTGGAGGTTTTCAATCCGCTGCAGGTTTGATGCGTTACTTCGATGAAGAAGAAGAAAAAAGCCCTAAGATAGATCCTAGGATGATCATAGCCCTTATAATAATAATGATAGTTGTGTTAGAAGTAGCTAGGTGGCAGTGGCCGGTTTGAAGGATTTTACTCACAAATGAGATCAAAACAATTGTTATTTTTACTTGGGGGCCTTATTAAGAGGAGGTATACCTTAATGGTTTCTTTTTTTGTTAACTCATTGCTTTGAAAGAATAGATAATCCATATTCAAAGATGTAGGGAGATAAAACTTAAATTGTGTGGTTTCTATAAGGTGATAAGGGTATGAAAAGAACTACTAAGATACAGAGGATCAGAGAACTCGTACATATACTTCGAGACCACGGGTTGGAAAATTTTATCAAAGAGTTAGGTCTAACTAGCTTTTTATCTAGATCAAAGATGGAGGAACAAGTAGAAAAACAGATGCAGGATGTAAAGGCCCATGAATTAAGAGAACTTTTTGAGGATTTGGGACCAGCTTTCGTAAAATTAGGCCAATTTTTAGGTATGAGACCTGATATTGTGCCGCCCCATTTTGCCAAAGAATTACAAAAGTTACACGACGAAGCAAAACCCTTCTCAGGAGATAAAGCAAGAGAGATAATAGAAAGAGAGCTAGAATATAGAGTGGATGAGATCTTTGAAGAATTTTACAATGAACCGATGGCCGCCGCTTCGATAGGTCAGGTACACGAAGCTACGCTTAAAAACGGTGAAGAAGTCGTAGTTAAAGTTCAACGTCCTGAGATAGAAGAGAAGGTTAAAGCTGATCTTGAATTGATAGAAAGATTTACTAGGATTCTTGAAGACATTTATCCAGAAAGTGAGATGTATCAACCTCACGAAGTGACAAAAGAATTCAAAAAGATGCTTGAAGACGAACTCGACTACACTGTTGAGGCAAGAAATGCACAAAGATTTCGGAATGCCTTTGAAGGAGAACCGAATATAAAAATACCAAAAATTTATTGGGATTATCTTACGAAGAGAGTCCTCATAATGGAGAATGTCGAGGGGAAAAGTATGCGCACCTTGATGGATGGAGATTATCCGGATGAACTCAAAAAAAAGATGGCTGAAAATTTTGCTAGAAATATGATGAGACAGTTTTTTGTCCACGGGATATTCCATGCTGATCCTTCTCCTGGCAATATCCATTTCTGTGAAGAAGATGGATCTTTGGTCCTTTTAGACTTCGGAGCTATAGGCCGTTTCAATGAAGAGATGAGGAACAATCTTATCGATATTTTCATAGGAATGTTCGAAAATGATATCGAGAAAGTAAAGGACATACTTTTAGATATAGGAGAAATACACGGTGAATATGACGAGGAGGATCTGAAATGGGATATAGAAAACGTTCTTCAACTTTACAAAAATAAACCTGATCTCATGTTAAAAGAAGGTTTAGATAACGAGATAATGGACATAGTTAGAACTCATAACATCACTTTGCCAGTAGATTTTCTACTGATGGAGAGAGCAATTGCAGAAACTGAAGGTATCTGTACTACCTTACAACCTGGTTTTGATTTTTTTAAGGCTGCAGAACCTGTGATGGAGGAAATAGTCATAGAAAGGTATCATCCCAAAAAACAAATCAAAGATGTCTTGCATTCGGTCAATGATTATCGAGAGTTATTTATGAACTTTCCTGACAGAGCCAATAATGTTCTTGACAACTTGGAAAAAGGTGAACTTAAGATAGATATCGAACTGAAAGGATTAGAGGAGATGGAGGAAAGGATCGACTCTGTCTCAAATAGATTGAGCTATACTATTCTTGCAGCCTCTATAATAGTAGGTTCCGCACTTATCGTTCTGTCAGAACAAGAAGGAATATTCGGCCCATACATATTCTTGATATCTATATTAATCGGCGTTTGGCTA
>Ga0207421_10001144_pt1 | contig 34546 bp, 29 predicted proteins | sample SodLakKL_010_SED_4_FD_187542 | JGI IMG/M metagenome (GOLD analysis project Ga0207421, IMG submission 187542) | Alkaline sediment microbial communities from Lake Tanatar, Kulunda Steppe, Russia - 8KL_010_SED (SPAdes) (version 2) | ecosystem: Environmental > Aquatic > Non-marine Saline and...
CTTAATCAGCAGGATGTCCTGGAGTTAGCCGAGATGTTTCAGGAGTTGATAGCCGATGAAAAGACTGATGAGGCGGTAGTATTGTTCCGCTTTTTGAATAAAGATCTTTCCATGGAAGTTTTTGAACAGCTTCCCCTGGAAACCCAGGACAGCTTGATCCAGGCTTTTGCCGATGACAATGCTAAAGAAATAGTGATGAACATGGAGCCTGATGACCGGGTCCGCCTCTTGGACGAGGTGCCGGCCAAGGTTGCCAAAAGGCTTTTCAATGCGCTTCCCCCGGCTGAAAGACAGAAAACAAATGATCTGCTGGGTTACGCCGCCGAAACTGCAGGACGGATCATGACCCCGGAATATATCAGTTTAAAACGCAGTGTCACCATTGAACAGGCTTTACAGAAAATTAGGGACAAGAAAAACGAAGCGGAAACAATTTACGTGCTCTATGTTATCGACGAAAATCGCAAGCTGATTGGGGTGGCTTCCCTCGGGGATGTAGTAGCGGCGGAACCACACCAGCTGGTGGAAGAAATCATGACTAAGGATGTTACCTATGTTACTACCAGCACCGACCAGGAAGAAGTAGCTCGCTTGCTTAAAGACAGAGACCTGCTTGCAGTTCCTGTGGTGGACAGCGAAGATCGCCTTGTCGGTATTGTCACCGTAGACGACGCCATCGATATCCTTGAAGAAGAAGCCACCGAAGACATGCTCAAGAAAACCGGGGTTGGATCGTTTATCTACAAGCGGGAAGAAGGCCGCAGTTCCAAGTTGATCTTCGGCAACCTGTGGCACTCCTGGCGGGTGCGCCTGCCCTTTTTGGTGGTGACCCTGATCGGGGGGCTGCTGGCCGGTGCGGTGATCGATGCTTTTGAGGAAACCCTGGAGGCAGTGGTAGCCCTGGCTATATTTATTCCGGTGATCATGGATATGGGTGGCAACGTGGGCACGCAGTCCTCGACCATTTTCACCCGGGCTGTTGTCCTGGGGCATATCAGCATGAAGCGTTTTTTCAGGCACCTGTTTAAAGAAGTCGGAGTGGGTGCCAGCATGGGTGCAGTTTTGGGAATGGCAGCTGGAGCTATAGCCACAATGTGGCAGGGCCTTCCCGACCTGGGTTACGCTGTCGGGTTCTCGCTTTTCTTTACGATTACTATTGCGACAGCCCTGGGCTTCGTGATTCCTTATGTGCTTCTGCGCCTCGGCCTGGATCAAGCCGCGGGAGCCGACCCGTTTATTACAACAATAAAAGACATTTCAGCGCTGAGCATATATTTTGGCCTGGTTAATGTTTTCCTCGGGCATATGCTTTAAACCTTAAGGCTGGGAGATTGCAGGCCTGGTTACAGTTAGAGTGGCAGTTTTGTTAAAAGGGGCAGGGATTTGCCCCTTTTTTAAAGAATGTATAAATGACAATGAGCCGGCCATGAGGCTTGCAAAGCTAAATTTGGCAAACTTGCAAAGCAGGTGATTAAAATGAAGGATGCCGCAGCCCTGGAAAAAGCAATCAGGGCGATAAAAATTGAGGTTTCAACAGAAGAGCAGGATGCGCTGCAGGAGGAACTAAGAGTTTATTTTGAATGGCTTGAACCGCTGCTGGCGGTGGATACCGCGGAATCCGGCCAGGTGTTATTCAACCACGATGCCTCTAATGTCCTGCACGAAGATGAACCATGCCGGGGTGAGCTGGCAGAACAGCAGGACGCGGCGCCAAATTTTGCCGGGGGCTTTTACCTGGTGCCCAGGATTCTTGAGTAGACAACCGGGTTGGAAGGAGAGATTGATCTTGGAGTTACGGAAAATGTCTGTCCGCCAGGCGGCTGAAGCAGTTTGTTCCGGTGAAACAACCGCCCGGCAGTTGATCGAGCAAACCTTAAAGAACTGTTCGGTGCTTAATGAAGGACTCAACATATTTACTCAAATAGCCGGGGTTGATGCCATAGAACAGGCTAAAGCTGTTGATCGCCTGGTTGAGAATGGCAAAAAACCGCCCCTGGCCGGGGTGCCCTTTGCAGTAAAAGATGATATCTGCTATGGTGTTTTGCCTACCAGTTTTGGCTCGGAGGCTTTTAAAGAATTTATGTCACCCCACACTGCCACTGTGGTGGAAAGACTGATGGATGCCGGTGCCATTGCAGTTGGGAAAACTAACCTGGATGATATGAGCCTGGGTTCGACCACGACTTCTTCTCCCTATGGCCCTTCGGTAAGCCCCTGGGGCACCGGGCTGGCAGCCGGAAGCGCCGGGGCGGCAGCGGTTGCCTCTGGAGTAAGCATGTTTGCCTTAGAAAGCGACAGCGGAGGAGCTCTGCGCCAGGGTGCTTCACACTGCGGGGTAGCCGGATTGCGTCCTACCCCGGGACGGATTTCAAGGTCCGGCTTGAACTTATTTGCCCCTTCGTTCGGGCAGGTGGGAATAACCGCTTTTAGCAGCGAGAATGTTAAACAGGTGCTGGCTCTGATCGAAGGATTCGACAAGCGTGATGCCGCTACCGCGGCTTGGCTAAATGAATTGACCGGGCATAGCAAAGCTCTCGATTTAGAAAATATTACTATTGGTTACCCGTTGTCGGTATTTGATCATTTAGAACCAGCCTTGCGGGAAATGTTTGAACGGCTTCGCAACGAGTATTTAGCCCTGGGTTTCACCATAAGGGATTTAGAAATGGGCATGCTCCGTGAAGCTCTCCGGGCATATTACATTATATCTGCCGCCGAAGCCTCTTCGAACCATGCCCGTTTTGACGGGATTCGCTTTGGCAAGGCTCCCCAGGCGGAAAGTTTAGATGATCTTTACTTTAAATCCCGGGGCAATATCTTGGGGAAAGAGGCCAGGAGGCGCAGTATTTTCGGGACCTTGCTCTTGAGCGAGGGTAATTACGATCGCTATTACCGTCAGGCTCTGAAGGTGTGGCAGCTGGTAAAAAAGGAATTCAACGCCGCTTTAAGTGATTGCGATCTACTGTTGCTGCCGGCGGTAAAAAAGCTGCCCCGTTCTCTGCAGGGGGAAAAGAGCTTCTTAGAAGAATGGGAAGAAGATCTTTTCTGCGCGCCGGTCAGTCTGGCCGGCCTGCCATCACTGTGCCTGCCGGCGGGCCAGCTGGAAGAACTACCTGTAGGTGCCCAACTGGTAGGCCCACCCTTCAGTGAAGAAACCCTCTTGGATGTAGGCGCCAGGGTTGCCCGCTAATGCCAAAAAAGTGCCAAGGGGACGGGGTTGTTGACACTTTTTTTGTGTCAACAACCCCGTCCCCTTGGCACACGGTGAACGCAAGAACAAAGGAAGGTAGGTAATCATGAAATATGATGCTGTGATTGGCCTCGAGGTCCATGTGGAGCTGCTTACTGACTGTAAGCTTTTTTGCTCCTGCCCAAATCAATTTGTCCATGAACCAAATATTAATACTTGCCCCGTTTGTCTCGGCTTTCCGGGAGCTCTTCCCAGGATGAGCAAAGAGGCTTTGAACCAGGCGTTGACCGCCTCGGTGGCCTTAAATTGCGAAATAAATTTATTGAGTTATTTTGACCGGAAGAACTACTTTTATCCGGATATCCCTAAGGGTTACCAGATCTCCCAGTACCATGTGCCCCTGGGGTGCAGCGGATACCTGGTGATTGAAGATGATCAGGGCCATGAGAAGAAGGTGGGGATTGAGCGGGTCCACATGGAAGAAGATGCCGGCAAGCTAATGCATGGAGAAAGTGGCACACCGGGCGAAAAATATTCGATGGTGGACTACAACCGGGCCGGCGTGCCCCTGATTGAAATTGTCACCGGACCGGATATCAATTCCTCCGGTGAAGCCCGGCGCTACTTGGAAAAATTGAAAAGTATCCTCCAGTATGCTCGTGTTTCAGATTGCAAAATGGAGGAAGGGAGCCTGCGCTGTGATGCCAATATTTCACTGCGTAAAGGAACTGATCAGCCTTACGGGGTAAAGACGGAGCTTAAAAATATGAATTCGTTCAGGGCAGTGGAAAAGTCCCTTGAACATGAGATCAAGCGACAGGCGGCAATCTTAGATCGCGGTGAAGTAGTAGTTACCGAGACCCTGCGCTGGGACGAAAGCAAACAGGAAACAATCGTGATGCGCGGTAAACTTGAAGCCCATGATTACCGTTGTTTTGCCGATCCCGAGCTGGCCCCGATCGAGCTGACCGCGGAAGACGTAAATAAGGCCAAAGCAGCACTCCCTGAAATGGCCGATGCCAGGGCGGCACGTTTTGTCAAAGATTACGGGTTGCCGGAATATGATGCCGGTGTGCTCACCGCTTCCCGCAGCTTGGCCGACTATTTTGAGACCTGCCTCGAGCTTTATAACAACCCTAAAGAGGTCAGCAACTGGGTAATGGGTGAGTTTTCAGCTCATTTGAACGATGCCGGACTGGAGGCGGACCAGGCTTCTTTCAAACCGGAAGATATGGCTGAATTGCTTAAAATGATCGACGAGCAGGTAATCAGCGGCAAAATTGCCAAGGAAGTGTTGGAAAAAGCTTTCCAAAGCGGTAAACCGCCCCGGGAGGTAGTAGAAGAGGAAGGGCTGATGCAGATTTCCGATCAGTCTGAGCTGGAAGCGATTGTCGAGCAGGTAATCAGCGAAAACCCGGACAGTATTGAAAGTTACCGCGGGGGCAAGAAAAAAGCGCTCGGTTTCCTGGTCGGCCAGGTGATGAAAGCGACAGAAGGTAAGGCCAACCCCCAGCTGGTCAACGAGCTGTTGATCAAAAAAATCAATGGCGGTGATTAAAAACTCTACGTAGCTGCTTAGCCCACCACCTTGTTGTTAAAGATACGGTAGCTCACGGTGTTGACGATTAGGGCATATCCGAGCCCGATCCACAGGTAAAGATTGTAATTTAAATAAACCAGGTCATCTCCCCGCACGGTGGCGCTGATCATTTTTGCCGGCCAGAAAGCGGGGACAATGCCAAAGAAAAGTTCTTTTGCATCGGAAAAAGCCAGGGAGATAACTGGGATAATGATAATCATGCCCATCAGTTTCATGATGGCAAACCCTTCGATTTTATTGCGGGAAAAAATGTTTATGATCAGGCCGGTAACCGGGGCGCTTAAAGAAGTGAGTCCGGCGATTACTATAATTTCACCCCAGGATAACGCAAATATATCGGAAAACCAGATCACGAATATGCAGGCGGCAAATGAAAAAATAATTACCATGATCAAGCGGAAAGACATGAACTGGTTAAAACTCAGCGGGGTGACGTTGATCGAATCGATTATATTGTCGTCGCGGTCTTCAAGGATGGCAAAGCCGATCAAAGCCCCGAAGGCAATCGGGGTGATCATGGTTAAGGCAGCCAGGATAAAGTCGGCGTACGGTTCGATAGCAAAATCGCTGGTTTCGGCAATTGCCGGCAGGGCGTAGCGCCCGATTAGCCCGAAAAGAATTGGGTAAACCAGCATGAACCGCATCATCTGGTCCCTGGTCCACTTTTTAAATTCACTGACAAAAAATGTGCTGTACAAAGCCTTACACCCCGCTTTCTCTCACTGCAAATTGTTCAAACCGTTTTAAAACCATAATATAAAGAATTACCGATCCCGCTCCCAGGTAGCTGAGTGCGTAAATAATTTCCCATAGTTCTACTTCCCCGGTAGAGGCGTAAAGCAGGATCATTGCCGCCTTGGTGGGTGCGATATAAAGGATCATTTCTACCAGTTCATGTTCGAGGATCCTGATATATTCTAGCAGAACCGGAATCATGAAAATAAACATGTACTTCATCATGTTGATTAAAAGCCCGGTAAAATCGCGGGAGCTGTAGGTTAAAAGAAAACCGACCAGGGAATGGAAAAGAGCGGTTAAGATTACCGCGCCAAGCAGTGCGGCAAAATTTAAAGCGATTTCTTTAAAAATCATGACGTAAAAGTATAAAATTATCAGGGTGATCACGCTGCTTAAGACGGTGACCACCGACTTGGTCAGCAGGTAGTCCTGTTTACTGATCGGAGTGACCAGCATGGTATAAAGGCTCCCTTCCTGCCTTTCAAAAAAAATAGTTACCCCGACCATTAATATAGCCATCGAGGTGGCGTCAACATAGATTAACATTGGAAAAATAAAGGTGATATCGGGGATTTCGGTTAAGTAAAGCACCCCGATCCAGAGAAAAGCCACCACGGCGCTGGCGGTTATAATGTTATAGCGCTGCATTCGCTGCAGTTCACCAAAAAGAAGAATCAAAAAGTTAGCCATATTTTTCCACCCCGGTAATCTTGATGAAAATATCATCCAGTGTTGTTTCCTGGCTGTGCATGGAGACGATCTTTTTGTTGCGTACCAGGTTGAAAAAGTCTTCATTGCGGCTTAAGGTTTCTAAGTCAAAAGAAGCTCTTTTAGGGTTATTTCCTTCGACATATTCCACTTCAAGACTTTTTTCTCCGTGTTTCATTTTGAGGTTTTGCGGGGTGTCGATTTCAGCAATCTTGCCATCGGCCATAAACGCAACCCGGTCGCAAAGTTCGTCGACATCGTTCATCAAGTGGGTACTTAAAAGCACTGTTCCTCCGTATTCACGGTATTCCTTGATCATCGCCTTTATAGTGCGGGCATTAGCCGGATCTAAACCGATGGTTGGTTCATCGAGGAAAAGCACTGCCGGTTTGTTCAAAACTGCCCGGATGAAGTTGAGACGCACTTTCATTCCCTTGGAGAATTCATCCACCTTTTTCTTGCGAGCCTCGAAAATGCCCAGTCGCTGCATCATTGCGTCGGTGTGGGCCTGGTTGCGGTACAGTTTTTTAAAAAAGTTGATATTTTCCTCAGCGGTCAGCTTGGAAAAATGCACCGGCACTTCAAAGCCGACCCCGATTTCCTGGTAATATTCCTGATCGTATTCTTTAAGTTCTTTGTTGCGGTAATAGATTTTTCCCCGGTAGTCGGTAAGCAGTTTAACCATGATCTTCTGGGTAGTACTTTTACCGACGCCACTGGGGCCGAGCAGGCCGAAGATTTCGCCCTGCCTGATATCAAAGGAAACGCCTTTGATCGTATCTTCCCGGTTGCGCGGGTAGCGGTAGGTTAAATTATTTACCTCGAACAAATCCCTTCCCCCTTTTCTTGTGTCCCGGAGCAATGCCGGGTTTAATTAAAAATGAGTCTGAGCAGTTACGATAGTTTATCCACTAACCATGTGGTAGGCCCATTTCACCCACTGCATCGCCAAAGCCAGGTCGTCTTTTTCCACGGTGGCGCCGCACCAGAAGCGCAAGCCGGGCGGGGCATCCCTGTAAGCGGAAATATCAAAGGCTACTTCTTCTTGTGCAAGCAACCCGGTCAATTCTTTGACCTGTTCCGGTTCCAGGTCAAGGGTGAGGCAGACACTGGTGTTTGACCTGATCGAGGGATCTTCTGCCAAAAAGTTAATCCATTCATTTTCGGCAACGAAATTATCAATAACCGCCAGGTTTTCTTTGCTTTTTTTAATCAACTCACTAAGCCCACCAATATTTTCCATCCAGTACAGCGAATCGAGATAATCCTCAGTACAAAGCATCGAGGGTGTATTTATCGTCGATCCTTCAAAAATCTCCCGGTTCAGTCTGCTGCCTTTTTTCAGGCGAAAAATCTTGGGCAGGGGCCAGGGCGGTTGGTATGATTCGAGGCGCTCGACCGCCCGGGGGGATAAGATCAGCATGCCGTGAGCAGCCTCACCCCCTGGGACCTTTTGCCAGGAAAAAGTGGCGACATCGATTTTTTCCCAGGGGATTTCCATGGCGAATACCGCCGAGGTGGCATCACAAAGGGTAAGTCCTGTGCGCTCCTCTGGGATAAAATCACCACCGGGAACTTTTACCCCGCTGGTGGTTCCGTTCCAGGTGAACACGAGGTCCCGGTCGAAGTTAATCTTGGTCAAATCAGGTAAACTGCCGTAAACGGCGCCGTAGTAATTGACATCTGTCAACTTCAGTTCTGATTTTATATCGTCGGCCCAGGTTTTGCCAAATGCCTCAAAGTAGGCAACGTCTACGCCGCGTTCCCCCAGCAGGTTCCACATGGCCATCTCAAAAGCGCCGGTATCGGAAGCGGGAACAATCCCTGCCAGGTAATTGTCCGGGACTTTTAAGATTTCTTTTGTTTTTTCAATGGCTTTTTTCAGGCGTTCTTTACCGGTGTTGCTGCGGTGCGAGCGGCCCAGGGGTGCACTTTGCAGGGCTTCCAAGCTGTAGCCGGGACGTTTTGCGCATGGCCCGGAAGAAAAATGGGGCTTACCGGGTTTTTGTTTTGGTCGGGGATGCATTTGTTAACCTCCATTTTGACAAGTTTCTTTAAGTATTTTTTCCTGTAATTTATGCCTAAATCATATATCAATAATGATCAATAGTAAACTGGATTAAGTAAAATCAAGGGAAATTTATTTAATATTGGGCCTGATTTAGTCGTATTGCATTTTAGACTGGTACCGGCTCCTCTAAGGGAAATGGCAAAGGCTGAAGCTGTTGGCTTTCGCTTTAATTATTCTTTAGCATTTGCCATCCCTAGCTCGGGCCTCGGGTGGCCTGTCTCCAGGAAACATTACCCCCGTCCCTCTGCTTCCCTGCTTCCAATGTGCGGTGTTTACTCATTAGGCGCCTGTGTTATAATAAACTAACAAATGATAAAAAGTATCAATAATATTAGGCTTAAATTTTCCAGGCCAAGGTATATATTTTAAATAACCAACTATTATTGATATTTATTTTCAAGGAGAAGAGGGTGGGTGTATAAGATGCATATTAGGCTGGCATTTTTTTTCTGTTTGCTTTTGCCGTTAATTTTTGCCGGTTGTGCCGCCGAGGATATGGGGGCGGAGGAGGATACCCCGGCCCTGGAAGTAATGACTACGATATATCCCCTGGCCGATATTGCCTCTGAACTCGGGGGTGATCAGGTCGAGGTCAACTACCTGCTTCCGGCAGGGGCCAGTCCCCATACTTACGAGCCTACGGTTGAACAGGCTAAAATGATTGACCAGGCCGATCTTTTTCTCTATATCGGGGCGGACCTGGACAACTGGGCTTTAGAGTTGACTGATGCAGCGGGGGCGGACCTGGTTACTGCCGGGATGGCAGATTATGTAACTGCGGTGGAAGCTGCCGAGTATGAACATTTGCATGATAATCATGAAGATCACGAGCATCATGAAAATGGTCACTGCTGCAGCAATGGGCATGCCCACGGCGACAAAGATCCTCATTTTTGGCTTGATCCCTTAATAGTGCGTGACGGGTTTGCCCCGGCTATTCATGAGAAGCTTGTCAGCCTGGCTCCTGAAAAGGAAGATTATTTCGAGCAAAACCTGGATCAGTACAGCGGGGAATTAACCCGTTTGCACGAGGAAATCGAGGATAGAGTGGATGATTTTTCACAACGCAGTTTTATAGCTTTCCACTCGGCCTGGCAGTATTTTGCCGATCGCTACGGCCTGGAAGAAGTTGCCGTGATTGCCCAATTCCCGGGGCAGGAACCTTCGGCCGGTTGGGTGGCGGAACTAATCGAGTTGATCGAGGAAGAAGAGATTGCCGCTATTTTTACCGAGCCACAGTTTGCACCGGATCTTGCCGACAGGATTGCCGAAGAAAGCGGGGTAAGCGTAAAGGTGATTGATCCGCTCGGCGGGGAAGAACTCGAGGGACGAAAAACCTACTTAGACTTAATGCGGTATAATCTTTCTGTATTTGCCGAAGCGATGCAGTGATTTAGCTTGCCCGGGCTTAATTGAGGCAAGGGTGAGCAGCCAATGAAAGACCTAGTCTTTTGCAAAACTAACCGGGGGAGTTGCTTTTGAACAGGATTTACAATCACGGTAGCGCCGTTGAGATTAAAAATTTATCTGTTGCCTTAAGCCGGAAGACTGTTTTGGATAAGATTACGTTCCAGGTGGATACCGGGGAATTTGCCGGTATTATCGGCCCCAATGGGGCCGGCAAAACAACACTTCTAAGATCAATGCTCGGGTTGGTCCCAGTAAACCGTGGCGAGGTGTTTGTGCTTGGCAGCCAGCTTACCGAGATTAAAGATATCCGTACCCGGGTTGGTTACATGCCCCAGCGTCAATCTTTCGAACGCCGGTTTCCTTTATCAGCAGGTGACGTGGTTGCTACTGGCTTGCTCTCTGCACAGACTTTGCTGCGCCGGCTTCCCGGGCGGGACGGAAAAGTCAAGCAGGCGCTGCAGGCTGTCGGGATGGAAAACTATTACCACAGGCCTTTCCAGGACTTGTCCGGCGGTGAGCAGCAGCGAGTGTTGCTGGCCCGCTCCCTGGTTAAAAAACCGGAACTGCTGCTTTTAGATGAGCCCAATGCGGGCCTTGATTTCCCGGCACAGCAAAGTTTTGTTGAACTGTTGCGCGAATTGAAGGAAACAGAAAGGCTGACGATTATCCTGGTCTCGCATGACTTGATTTCGATTGCCCCGGCGGCAGATAAGCTGATCTGCATTAACCGGACTATGCACACCCACGGCAGCCCTACAGAAGTTCTGCAGAGCCCCCATTTGGATGAAGCGTACCGCTGTCAGTTTGATTATTTAAGCAGTTTCGGAGAGAAAGAGGGGTGGAAGCAGTGAGTGAAATCCTTGCTTATGGTTTTATGCAGAGAGCACTGCTGGCTGCCCTGCTGGTCGGGATATTGTGCTCGACAATTTCTTTTTTTGTTGTTTTAAAAAGGCTTTCCTTCCTGGGTGCCGGGATATCCCATACTGCCCTGGGCGGTATTGCCATTGGCCTGGTTACCGGCCTGGACCCTGTGTTAACCGGTGGCATATTTGCGGTAGGGACGGCTATGAGCACCGGGCAGATCAGCCGCCTGGGAGAAATTAGCGAGGATACGGTAATCGGTATATTCTATGCCAGCGGGATGGCCCTGGGGATTGCCCTGATCAGCAGCTTTAAAGGATATTACCCGGAGCTTTTTTCATTACTCTTTGGCAATATCCTGGCAGTTTCAAGGCAGGACCTCGTAGTTATGGGGATTGCCCTGGTTGGAATTATGCTTTTTGTGCTTCTATTTTTAAAGGAACTGTTGATGATTTGTTTCGATGAAGAAATGGCAGTAGCGGGAGGTTTACCGGTAGGCCCGCTTTACCTGGCGCTCCTGGCGGCAATGGGCTTGACGGTAATGGTTTCTATCCAGTTGGTAGGAGTGGTGCTTGTTTCTGCGCTGGTTGTGATTCCCGGTGCGGTTGCTTCTCGCGTATGCGGAAATTACCGTGGCATGCTCGCTGTTTCACTGGCTGTGGGCTTAACGGGCAGTATTTGTGGTTTGTTCATCTCCTACTTTTACCCGCTGCCACCCGGGGCGGCTATCGTCCTGGTCCTGGCAGTTATCTTTGCCGCGGCCACGGTGGTAAGATTATTATTCGAAAGAAAGTGGCGCCTGCAATACTCGCAAGATAAATAGCAACGGGGGTGTTGTGCGTGAAAGATAATAGTTACATGAAAGATAAATTCGTGGAAGAAACAAAAGCACTGCTTAAAGAAAAAGGCTACAGGTTGACCGGGCCGCGCCTGGCTATACTGCACTATTTGGCAGAGGAAACAGGACACCCGGATATTCCGGTGATTTATGCGGAAATCAAGGCAAAGTGTCCCGGCATCGGGGTGGCTACCGTATACCGCACTATTGAACTATATCTTCGACTGGGGATTGTCCGGGTGCTAACCTTAAATGACAATCAACTGCGGTATGAGTTAAACCGGCCGGAGGATCACCATCATCACTTGATATGTAAAGCTTGCCAGCAGATTGTTGAAATAGGTAGCTGCAGTTTTCAGTTGATTGCCGGGGAAATTGAGAAAGTGACCCGCTTTCGGATTGATGAGCATAACCTGGAAGTCTACGGGCTATGCCCGAAGTGCCTTGCTTCTTAATTTTTGAGCTAAAGCAGAATTAAGGTTACTCTACGGAAAAGATATAGTAATAAAGCGGTTGCCCGCCGTACTGCAGCTCCACCTCTACAGCAGGATATTTTTCTTCCACGGTGGAAGCAAGCAGTGCAGCCCTTTCCCTGCTCAGGTCTCGGCCGTAAAAAATGGTGATAATGTCGCTGTCTTCGTCAATTATTTCATCGGCCAGGTCCAATGCCGCCTGGTGAAGATCAGTTCCTGCGGCAGTAATATCATCACCGATTAGCCCTAAATATTCACCGCTCCCCACCTTTGATCCCTTGACTACAGCATCCCTGGTAGCATGGGCGATTAAACCAGTTTTTACCCGGTTGTATGCTGTTTGCATGTCCTCTAAATTGGTTTCAAGTTTTTCACTTGAATTAAAGGATAACAGGGCGGCCAGTCCCTCGGGAAGGGTCCTGGTTTCAAGAACGGCTACCTGTTTGTCAGAAAGGGTTTTGACCTGTTCGGCAACCATAATGATATTTTTGTTGTTGGGCATAATGATCACTGATTCCTGGGGCAGTTTGTTGACGGCGTTGAGTAAATCTTCCACCTTGGGATTCATTGTTTGACCGCCAAAAACGATTTCATCGGCCCCGAGGCTCAAAAATATTTCGCGGAAACCTTCCCCGAAAGATACGGAGATAATTCCGGTAATCCCGGTTTCAGTTTTTTCGGTATTGGGAAGGATGGCCGGTGTTTCAGAGCCTGTCTCGGAGTGAGTGCTGGGTTCATACTGGTCTTGCATGTTCTCGATTTTTATATCATGCAGGCTCCCATAGCTTAAAGCAGTTTCGATAACTTTATGCGGGGAAGCGGTATGAATGTGCACTTTGGCCGATTGATTGTAAGAAGCCACGATCAGTGAATCGCCGCTTGTAGAAAGCATCTCCCTTAACCCTTCAAAATCGCCGGTTTCATTTTTAATAATCATTTCAGTGCAGTAAGGGTAGAGTAGGTTTAAGGGTTCCTCACTTGCAGATGTTTCTTCAGGAGGTGCCGGGACGGTAGTGGCGGTTGCATACTCGGCTGCAGGGTCGGGTGGCCTGGATATTTTATGAGATAGAATGTCGTTCAAAGATTGCTTCATGGAACTAAGGCAGCCTTCCAGGAAAACAAGCAAGCCCAGGCCGCCTGCGTCAACTACCCCGGCCTCTTTCAGGGCCGGCAGCATATCAGTGGTTTTATCAAGAGCAACCTTGCCGCTTTTGATAGCTTCTTCCATGCTGTCATATAGATTTTCACCCCGGCAGACCGATCGCCTGATGCCGCGGGCCATTTCCCTGGCTACAGTCAAAATGGTGCCTTCCACCGGGGTTGAAACTGCTTTATAAGCATAAACTACCCCGTATTGAAAAGCCTTGCTTAGTTCGGCCGGTGTAATATGCTCTTTTTTCTGCAGGCCGCGGGCAATGCCCCGTAATATTTGGGAAAGGATTACCCCGGAATTGCCCCTTGCTCCCATTAAGGCACGGGAAGCCATTGCTTCAGATAGTTCGCCGACTGAATCGCCTTCATAGGCCATTGTTCCCTCGACGGCGGCGTTTAAGGTCATGCTCATGTTAGTTCCCGTATCTCCGTCAGGAACGGGAAAAACGTTTAAGGCATTAATTTTTTCTTTTTCTCGGTCAAAAAAGCGGCTAGCCCCGAGAATCATTTTTTTAAAGTCATTAACGTGCAAGTAATATCCCTGCTTTTCTTTGGTTATACCTGGCAATGGTATTCACCCATTTAAGTAGTATTGAGTATTACTATACTGAATAATAACATAACATTGATCTCATTTCCACTCAGGGTAGCCAATAAAATTTTTGTTTGCTCAGTCGTGCTGCGTTTCGGATTTGCCTAAACATGGTTACGCAGCATCAGTTCCGCCGGGTGCGGTTCTAAGTATACCTGGTGCTGCAGGTAGGGAACCTCATATTTGCGAACATAATGTTTGATCAGGGTTAAGGGCACAACCAGTGGGATGATAGCGCGAGAATAGTCTTCGATTACTTCGATTAATTCAGCTTTTTCATCCCTGGAAATGTAATTTTTGAAGTGCCCCATGATATGATAAAGCACGTTGACATTTTTTTTGATGGTGGCTTTCAAGGTCATGGCCTGCATCAAATATTCCTGGTATTGTTCAAAAAGTTCCCTTTGTTCGATATCCTTGCCTGCTGCAACCAGTTTGCCCATCCAGGAAAGATGTTTCGGGCTGTGGGCCATAATTTGCAGCTTATGGCGGGTGTGAAAATCAACCAGTTTTTTGTAGTCCGGGCCATTTTCTAAGAAGTTTTTCCACCGGTGGTAGCAAAAAACTCTTTCGATGAAATTTTCCCTCAGGTAAACATCGTTTAAGCGCCCCTCTTCCTCTACAGGCAACAGGGGAAAATGATTAACTATGGCATCTGCAAAAAGTCCACGTCCCTTTTTGGATGCTTTGCCCGAATTACCGAAAACTTTTACCCGGTGCAGTCCGGAGCTGGGTGAATCCTTCTTAAAGATGAAGGCACCTAGATTTTCATTTTTTAACTCCGCCACCTTTTGTTCGCAAAAACGTTTCATCCTGTCTGTGTGATCAACGCCGCTTTGCGTGGTTACCAACCGTGGATTATCCGGGTTTCCTGCCAGATGCATAGTCTCACGGGGCACCGGAAGACCGCACTCTACTTCCGGGCAGACAGGCACGAAATCAAAATAGGTTGCCAGGGTATCGGTTACGTAGCGATCCCGTTTGTGCCCGCCGTTATAGCGGACCGGGGTGCCAAGCAGGCAGGAACTGACGCCCACGCGAATTTTTTTATCCAGGAGATCACCCCCCTTAAACCGGTTTTTGTGTTTAGTTAATTTGTATCAATTTAGCAGGTAGGCAAAACTTATATTTTGAGTTATATTATCTCATAAAGGAACTATTTTTAAAACTTAGCAGTCTACTTAGACAGAATTGATATTAGTAGAGCACTTGAGAGGAGTGGGAGCTATGCTGACGATAAAGAGGGGCTGGTTTTCGGCAGCGCTGGTTTTAATAATGCTAGTTTTGGTGATGGGTTGCCAGGGAACAGTTGAGGAAGATCCGGATTTGGAAGCGGAAGAAACTGTTGAAGAGGAAATGGATGAATCGATTGAAGCAGAAGGTGTCTTCATAGGCCAGATCGACAGCCAGTCGGTGGAAATAGAAATAGACGGCCAGGCCCAGGCCTTTGGTTTGGAGGAAGGTCTGAGCGTGGTTGAAATCGAGAGAGGTATGGAAGTTTCCATTACGTATTATGAAACGGAAGGCCGCCCCATCCTGGAAAAAATCGAGATGCTTGAGGAGCCTGACCAGGTGCTGGAAGGCGAGGGCATTTATAACGGTCTGGCGGACAGTCGCTCAGTGGAGATAGATCTGGATGACGGGGTCCGAGTTTTTACCCTCGACAGTGGTGTTGATCTTGAAGGGCTCACAGAAGGCTCCATTATTGGCTTTACCTACAAAGAGAGAGAGCCCAGGCCGCTGCTTTTGTCTGTAGAAGTTATTGAAGAGGCGGATCCTGATGAAAATGAAGATGAGGAAGAGGCGGAAAGGTTAGAGCTGGAAGGTGAAGGTGTCTTTGTAGGACAAATTGACACCCAGTCAGTAGAAATAGTTAGGACCCGGGTTTTTGAACTGGGTGAAAATGTCGGGGTTGAAGAAATCGATGACGGCTCGGCGGTAGCTTTCGACTTTAAAGAAACAGAACACAGGCCGATCCTGGAAACAATTGAAGCAGTTGACGAACCGCTGGAAGGAGATATCATCCACGGAACTTTTATCGGCCAGGTTGACAGCAATTCAGTGGAGATTGAATATCACCAGGCTTATGCCCTGGGTCCCGGAGTCAGTGCTGAAGGCATTGAAGAGGGCGCAGAAGTCACTTTTACCTATTCTGAAGGTCGTTATCGCCCGGAACTGACCGCTTTGAATGCACGTTAGTTTTTTAATCCTGAAATCCTGCGCTAGTTTGGCAAGAATATTTTAACTATCCCGGAAACGTTCAAGGCCATCTCCGGTTGATTTTTTTTTGATCGCTTTAGGGCTGTATTTAAGACAAGCATAGTGATATAATTTATTGTCTTGTTAAATTAGAATAGAACGTGTTAATATATAGTTCGATAAATAGATAATCAGGCATAATCGCCGGGTTTCTTCTCGGTGCTTTATTTTTATTTAAGCCATCAGAAAGGTTTCCGGCAGGCACCGTGCCGGGGGGCACTGCCTGTGCTTAAATTGTTGCTCTGATTATAAGCAGGAAATAACAAGAGAGTGTAGAAAAAATACTACTTTGTATTTACCGATTTTAATGCCGGATGGGTAATGCAGTTTACCAGGTGAGAAACTAACTTTATAAGACAATTGCTTACCAGAAATCGGCTTTGGTTAAATAGAAAGCTTGCTTATTCTTGACCCGGCAGGCTAATAATATCGAGCCGAATTTATTGTCTTTTGAGAGGGGTATATAATGAGAAAATGCAAAAGCTGCGGAATGAATTATGAGGAACAAGAATATGGTATCTGCCCCTACTGTGGGGAGGCATCGGAAGATATAACAGAAGGTGCAAAACAAGAAACAGAGGAACCGAGCACCGAAGATAAAGAAAAAGCTGATCAAAGAGATAAAAAAACAAAGATGCCGTCAATTGTCGGTAAAATTGGCATGCTTGATCAAAAATTGAAGCTGGCTGTTGTCGGTATAGCGGTGGTCCTAATTATCGGAGTGGCAATCTCAGCCATATTCGCCCTCAGCGATACAGGTGTTACCGTGCCTGATAAATACTCGACAATCCAGGAAGCTATTGACGCGGCTGAAGATGGCGATGAAATTATTGTAGATGTAGGCGTATACAAAGAAAGCATTGATTTTAAGGGCAAAGATATAGTTTTACGCAGTACCGATCCCGATGATTCCAGTATTGTGGATCAAACTATAATAGACGGGGGCGGTGGAGGAACAGTTGTTTCTTTCCGCAGCGGTGAAAGTGAGGAGGCCGTTTTAAATGGTTTTACGGTTACCCGGGGCAGCGGGATTGTAATATCCGGCGGCAGTACCCCATTGATAAAAAATAATGTGATCGAAGATAACGAGGCGGAATATGGCGCTGGATTAGCGATATTCGATTCTTCACCGAAGATTATTAACAACCTGATCTTAGGAAATTCCGGTTTCCTTGGCGGGGGAATTTTTGTCGAAGAATCTTCCCCCTTAATTGAAGGAAATGACATCACCAGGAACCAGGCAGAAATGGGTAGCGGCGTAGTCATTATATCAAATTCTGCCCCGGAATTGCTTAACAATACCATCTCCGACAATACTGCCGAAAGGCTCGGTGGAGGAGTGGTGGTTGCCGTTGACTCCACACCTGCCATTAAGGATAACCTGATTACCGATAATGTTGCTGAACGCAATGGCGGGGGCATCTTAATTGAAGAATCAGAACCGATTATTGAGGAAAATACTATTACCGGTAACAGGGCCGCTAACGGGGGAGGGCTTTTCGTGGTTAACTCAATGACTACTGCCCTGTTGATAGCTTACAACGATATTTCCAATAACCTTGCCGGTATTGCCGGGGGAGGCCTTTACATGGAAGGTTCTTCGCCAACCGTGGAAGATAATACATTTACCGGGAATAAGTCTGAACATTTAGGCGGCGCCTCGGCTATTTATAATTCGGAGCCCGTCCTGGTTAAAAATGTTTTTGAGGGAAACGAAGCCGGTGAAGCCGAGGGCGGTGGCGCTCTTTGGGTTTCCAACGACTCTGTGTTGGAGTTAAACGAGCCCGATGATAACACCTACAGTGATAACATCCCTAATGACATATTTGAAGAGTAACTGTTTCATATAGTTACGGGATCAGTTTGTATACGGAAGGAGTATAAATGATGGAAGAGTATAATGATAACAATCAACATAAAGAAAATGATGTGCAGGAGCAAAGAAAAGGCAGCAATTTTAAGATGATCGGACTTGCTGCCGGGGCAGTAATTGTAATTGCCCTGGGGGTCTTGTCATTCATTAATCTTTACAATCCCCACATCTCTGTTCCCGGTGATCACCATACTATTCAAGGGGCCATCGAGGAAGCCAGCGACGGCGATGAAATAGTGGTTGAGCCGGGCACTTACTACGAGCAGATTGATTTTATGGGGAAAAATGTAACGGTGCGCAGTACAGCCCCAGAGGATGAAGAAGTGGTGGCGGAAACTATTATTGACGGCCGCAAGAGAGGCTCCGTGGTTACTTTCCAAAATGGTGAGGGTAATAGTGCGGTGCTTAAAGGCTTTACCATCACTAACGGTACCGGGACCAGGGAAACTGTGAGCTACGAGGAAGAAGGCGAGGAAATTACTGAAGAAGGGCATTACGGCGGCGGGATCTTTGTTAACAGCAACAGTTCGCCAACAATAACCAGGAACATAATCACCGGCAACGAAGCTGACCTTGACGGTGGCGGGTTAGCCGTGCTGGGCGATTCAAGCCCGGTCATAAAAGACAATGCCATCCGGAATAATGAGGCCTTTAGCGGAGGCGGGATTACTGTGCTTGAAGCTATTCCGGTCATTGAAGATAACACTATAGCGAACAATGATGTCCAGTACCTGGGCGGGGGAATCCTGGTGGATTTTGATTCTTCACCCAGTATTAGCGGTAACAACATCAACAACAATAAATGCACCAGCGGCGGAGGTATAGCGGTTTGGAACGCTGATCCCCTAATTGAGGGCAATATCTTTCATCATAATGAGGCAATCTGGTTTGGCGGTGGCATCGCAGTTTTTGCCGGCGCACCGGTTATTGAAAACAACGAAGTTTCACAGAACTCTGCCTTAAATCACGGTGGAGGCATTGCTGTCAGTGAAGGATCCACTGCTGATATTACCAATAACACCGTTATGAAAAATTTTACGGAAGAAAGCGGTGGTGGCTTGGCCGTGCTGGAGGGTTCAGAGCCTAATATTGCCGATAATGTTATTTCAGAAAATGCCGTGCTTTTTGGTGGTGGGGGGATCTATGTCAAGGAATCTTCTCCTTCTATCGAGGGCAATGATATAACCGGCAACCTGGTTCAGCAGGATGGCGGCGGTGTAGCCATTATGATCAATTCCTCTCCTGTTTTGACCGGAAACCTGATCGATGACAATAAAGCCGGACGGGCCGGCGGTGCTGTAGTTATTGCCGAGGAAAGTTCCCCTGTATTTACCGATAATACAATTTCCAATAACGAAGCCGAGCAAACCGGGGGCGGTTTCATTGTTCAAAAGTCGACCATCGAACTGGAAAGAAACGTTATTTCCGGCAATGTGGCAAAAGAGCAGTCAGGTGGCGGAATCATTATAGTGGGCGAGTCCTCCGCTACAGTTAATGGCAATGAATTTATCGAGAATATTGCCGCCCAGTTTGGCGGAGGGGTGGTTGTCGACGAACTTTCCGTGGCAGCGCTTACCGAGAATGATTTTATCCGCAACGAGGCTGAAATGGGTGGTGCTTTTATCGGGTTTGGCGACGAAAGCATTGAGCTGAACGATCCTGATGATAACACCTATGAAGGTAATGTCCCCGACGATGTTGAAGAGGATCTTGAAGATGAAGAACTGGACCTGGATGAATAGAGGCTCCCTGTTTGCCCCTGCTGAATAGGGGGCTTGAAGCGATGGTTACCAGGCCTCCGAAAGGCTAAGCAAATTAGCTGACAAATAAAGATGATCGAATCAATAAAAGAGCCTGTCCCTGACGACGGGCTTTTTTTTGTTTTTTTTGAGTTGCTGATCAACTGCGTCTGCATTTTGGGCGGGGGACATTGCTGGTAAAGCGGTTGCAATGGTTTTTGTGGCGAAGCCTGGAGCCAGGGGAGACACTCCCATCGTTTTCCCTCAGGCTTTCGCTGCGCTTATGCACGCTTTGAGTCGTCTCCCACTGGTTTCAGGGCTAGAGCCATAGAGGGCTAATCCTAAAGGGGAGCGAAAACGTAAGCTGCCAGCTTGCCTGTTAGTGAAGAAGGGTTGGCATAGCTAGAGAGATACGATATAATATTTATACAAACATTTGAATGATGGAGGAGAGTTAATGCAACAAAAACAGGGTGACTCCGACCGCTGTGATATTTTTTGTAGTGACCCGGTCAAGGTGGATAAGATCAAAAACCAGCTGGAAGACCTTGAAGTGATGGTCGATATCTTTAAAGCGCTGGGGGACCAGACCAGGTTTAAAATAATTTTTGCTCTCTGGCATGAAGAGATGTGTGTTTGTGACCTGGCCCTGGCGCTTGACATGCCGATTGCCGCGGTATCGTACCACTTGCGGTACCTGCGCAGTCTCAGGCTGGTGAAATGCGAAAAACGGGGCAAGATGGTGTTTTACAGCCTGGATGATGAACACATCGCCTCCCTGGTTCGCCTGACCCTGGAACACTCCCGGGAAGGCAGAGAGGAAAGGAGCTGATAAATTGGCCGCTGTTTTTAATGATCCCGGCGCAGTAAGTGCCGTGCAGGAGATAGCTTTGTATGCGGGGCAGCTGGCCCTGCGAGTACTCCCTTTGCTTATAGCAGCTATATTCCTGGCTGAGGCAGCCAGGCTCTGGTTTGGTGATGAAAAACTGAAGTTATACCTGGCGGGCCGCAGCTTGTGGGCAGGACGGCTGCGGGCAGCGGTCCTGGGAGCAGTACTCCCGTTTTGTGAGTGCGGGGCATTTCCGGTAATGCTTGGATTGGTCAGGGCCGGAGTGCCCAGGAGTGCTGTTTTAACCTTTTTCCTGGTCAGCCCGGTGGTCAGTATACCTGCTTTTATGATCCTTGTCGGTGTTTTTAACCTGCCCCTTGCCCTCATTTATTTGTTTATTACTACGGGCAGCGCTTTTGCGGCAGGTTTCTTGTTAGAGCCTGTCGGTAACAGGTGGGGAATGTTTAAAGAAGGGATTGCCGCCGGTGAAGAAAATAGTGGCAGGATATCTTTACAGATGGCTTCAGCTGCTGGTGGTTGTGAACAAAGCCCGGGAAGCAGTTGCTGTAATGAAGAAGGAATATCTTCTGCTGATGCCGCAGGTAACCGGGTTACCGCTGTTGCCGGGCCTGCCTGGCAGCATACGACTAAACTTTTAAAACGAATTGCCCCTTATGTGGTTGTGGTGATAATCATATCTTCGCTCTTAAGTAACCTGGTGCCTGAGGATCTGATCAAGCAAACCCTGGAAAGGGGAGCGCCATTTGATGTTTTAATCGGCGCCGTGGCAGGGATCCCGATTTACACTGGTGATTGTGCGATGATCGCCCTGGTTGCTCCACTTATCGGCGCAACCGGTGCTGTTGGCGCAGGGCTCGCGTTTATTATTTCCGGGACCGGGACCAGCATAAACGGGATAATTTTCATGAATTCAGTCTTTAAAGGCCGGTTCCTGGCGGTTTATGTTTTGACCGTGGTTTGCATTGCTTTGCTGGTCGGTTATTTCGTGTCCGCCCTGCTGGCAGCGGGAATTGTCTAACCTCAGGGTTTTTAAAGATTTGACAAGCTAATGCCGGTGATTTACTATATTTTTCACGGCCCCGGTTCCATGGAAGTAAAGATTGGAGGATGCTGCGATGTACATAGAAGATATCAGCCCGGTAATTATTGAACTCGGACCCTTGACTATCCGCTGGTACGGCTTGATGTTTGCTATTTCGATTCTAACCGGGTTTTACTACCTGCGCAAACATGCCCTGGTTAAGGGATATGATGAAGATACAATTCTAAGCCTGTTTATTGTTATCGTTATTTCATTGATTGTCGGGGCTCGGGCGGTTTTCGTTGCCACTAACTGGTCCTATTTCATGGAAAACCCGGAACTGATTATCCGCATCGATGAAGGAGGCCTGGCATTTCACGGTGGGCTCCTGGGCGGTCTTTTAAGCAGCTGGCTTTACTGCCGTATTAAAAAAATCAACCTTTGGGATCTGGCTGACCTGGCAGTGCCTGGCATAGCACTCGGCTATGCCCTGGTCCGGGTGGCCAATATTTTCAACCAGGAAATACTGGGCCGGGAGGCTGCGATGTTCTTTTTCGAAAGGCATCCGGCACAAATATATGGCGTCTTTATTGGGCTTTTGCTCCTGGCCTTACATAATTACCTGGCACGCCGCGGTTCTTTAAAGCCGGGAGTATTGTTTTGGAACTTTGTCCTCGGCTATACCCTCCTGCGTGGTTTGATCGAAGAAACCTTCCGGTTGAATCCTCTGCCTGCCTGGGGCTATATAAACGAAGCCTGGGGCGCCGGTTTCTTTACCACTGTCCATCTTTTTACACCGCCGATTATCGTTCTTTGTTTGATCATGTTGAAATTTATTAGGCGTAGTTAAATTCAGGAAGACTGATGAACCAAAAGAAATGTTTCATTAATAGGCAAGGATCAGCATGATAGTAAAGCATATATTTTAATATTATGGTATAATAATATAAGAAATGGTTAAGTGAAAATACTGAAGAAGGGTTGGTATTTATGCTTAAGGCATTGTGGAAAGAGAGGGTTTTGGCGGAAAGCGAAAATACAATTTTGATAGAGGGAAACCATTATTTCCCTCCCGGAGATGTTAAAGAGGAGTACCTGGTGGAAAGTGAGCATAGAACTACCTGCCCCTGGAAGGGACTGGCTCACTATTACCATCTCCGGGCAGGTGAGGATCATAGTGAAAATGCAGTATGGTCTTACCCGGAACCTAAGGAAAAAGCGAGACAGATAACCGGGTATTATGCTTTTGGAAAGGATGTTATTGTTGAAGGGTCATAGAGTAAAAGATATTTCCATAAGCACTGTGCATAATAACTTCCCCACCCTTTTCTTATTAATTTTTATGCTGGCAGCCCTGTTGTTCGCAACCGCTGGTTGTGATTCCTGGCAACCCCCTACCTGATATAGAGAACAGGCTGCAGGTTCTGCAGGTGATAACAGAGATAAAAACGACGGTGTAGCAGATCGGGAAAATTTGCATGAGAATGATTGCACGGGAGCGGGGAACACTGAAATTGAAAAAATGAAGAACGAACCCGTTGAAAACGACTTCAAGGAGGGCCGAGCCATGGATGATTTGCGTAACCGTTTGACCGAGATACAGTACCATGTTACCCAGGAAGACGGGACGGAACCGGCTTTTCATAACAAGTACTGGGACAATAAGCGAGATGGGATTTATGTGGATATTGTTTCCGGGGAACCGCTTTTCAGCTCCACGGAGAAGTATGATTCTGGTTCCGGTTGGCCCAGTTTTACCAGGCCCATTGACGAAGAAAGCATCATCGAAAAGGAAGATAAAAGCTACGGGATGACCCGCACGGAAGTGCGGAGCCGCACGGCTGACTCCCATCTCGGTCATGTTTTTGAGGATGGGCCAGAGCCTAGCGGCTTGCGTTATTGCATCAATTCAGCAGCCCTGGAATTTATTCCGAAAGAGGAGCTTGAAGAAAGGGGTTACGGAAAGTATTTAAAGCTGTTTGAGTAAAGCCCGGTTTGTTGAAATATTATGCTAGCAGGTGGTGCAGTGGATCTTTAACCGGTGAGCTTATAAGTGAGAATATAAAGGGCTTTTCCCGTGGTAGAGGGGCCCTTTATTTTATAAATTTAAAGCGTTTACTTGCTTGCATGCCTTCAAACCTGCAAACAGGCTGAAAATCACTATAGCTGCTGCGGTGTAGAAGGGTAAAATAGCGGGGTAGAGCTGCCAGATTAAGCCACCCAGCGGGGGAAGCAGGGCAATGCCGAGAGAATAAGCGGCGAAGAAAAAGCCGATTGCCCTGCCCTGCCAGGCTTGATCCGAATTTTCAAGAAGCATGCTGAGCATTCCCTGGAAAGAAAGGCCGAAACCGCAACCGTAAATGATTAATGCAATAAACAGGCCGGTTGCACTATCAAGGGAACCCGCCATGATTAAAGCAGGGAAAAGCAGTAGCAGGCCGCTGGCACACCCGGTCATGCTTTTTTTAATTCTTTTTTTAATTACGCCTGGCCAGCACAGTTGAATGATTATCGCTGCCAGGGCGAATGAGGCAAAAAGCATACCGGTTTGACCATGGTCAAGCCCGGCAGATTCTGCACGGCCGGGCAAAAAGGAGGCTAGCGTTCCGGTGGATCCGGTGGTTCCCAGGGCAAAAATAAAAGCCCCCCTGATCGCCGGGGTGGCAGCGATTTGCCTGAAAGTCACCCGGTAAGGGGAATCGCCGCATTGAGGCCTGGTGGGTCTTTTTTTAAGTAAGCCAAAGGCAACCATGGCAGAGACAATCATTAAACCGGCCAGGCTGTAGTAGACCATGTGGAAGCCGTACTGGTTTGCAATCAGGCCTGCCGCCGGGGGGCCGCTTACCGAGGCCAGCCCAATGGTGGCACCGAAAAAAGCAAGACGCAGATCGCGCCTATAGCCGGCTTTTTCTTTTACAGTAAGGCAGGCTAAAGCAGCCGGGATCATTAAGCCCCCGGTGAATCCGTGGGCTGCCCGGACCGCAACCAGGTGTTCGGCCTGTCCGGCGAAAGTATATAAGATCAGGGCTATTGAAACTCCCACCAGCCCTAGCAGCAGGGGATACTTCCAGCCTTTATAATCAATAGCCCCGCCTCCGGTAAAATTGCCGATAATGTTGAAAAGGGAATAGGTGCCCACTACCAGGCCCAGGGTAAAAGGAGTTGCTCCAAGCGACATGGTGTAAGGAGCCAAAATCGGCATCTGGGCATGGGTATCAAAAAATACGCAGAACACAACCAGGTAAACCGGCCATAGAGCGATCAGTGCTTTGATTTTACTGTAATTATTGCTTATTTTTCTTCGACCTCCTGATTTTAAACATTATAACTTGTTTTGCAGGAAAAATGGAAGTGGCTTTATAATGAATATGTATCAAAAAAAATAGGTGGTAATATTGACAACCAATATCCGGGATGTTATATTTTAATTGTTAGAAAAGACTAACACGCAATGATCTATTTAACCTCAAGCATTGTTTTGTCGCCCAATTGTTTGTTGCCCAAAGGAGGATCCTTTGACCTTGCCTCATTCTTTGCCGGTCACTTCGTCACTGCAGGATTACCTCGAGGTTATCCTTAATCTCCACCAGGAAAAAAAGACCGCCCGGGTTACCGACATAGCTGATCGTTTAAATATTGCCAAGCCCAGCGTAATCCAGGCCCTGGCTCTGCTCAAGGAGAAAGGATTGATCAAGCAGGATCCATACGGTCCTGTAGAACTGACCGAAAAGGGGCGCCGCTACGCTATAAGGGTGCGGCACAGGCATAAAATTATCTACGGTTTCCTTACCCAGGTGCTTGGTGTTTCGCCTGATGAAGCAGAGAGAGATGCCTGTTTAATGGAACATGACTTAAGCAATGAAACCTTTGAACGTTTGCTCGAGTACCTGCGGAAGCAGGAAGTAGATCCTACCTTAAAAAAAGAATTAGAGTGGATGGAATAAAGGAAGCAATACCCCCGTCCCCCTGCTTCGTCCCCCTGCTTCCTTTATCCTTCTAAGCGCCTTCTTAGCCGGTTGAGCCTGTGTTGCAAAGCCTCGATCCTGAGATCTTTAATCCGGTTAAAATGGGTGTCGCGGTTTAGCCTGGCTGCGGCCAGCGCCTTTTTGGTGAGGTCCAGGGCAGTCTGGTATTCATGGCAACGGTGTTCAAAATACTTGGCCAGCTCGATATATGCTCTTAAGTTCGCCGGGTTGTTTTTTAGAGCTTCCTGCCAGATATTGACCGCTTCTTCCCAGTTTCCCTTTTTCTTGTAATATAGCGATAATTCCAGGCTGGCTTCTTCGGCCAGGGGGGCATTGCTGCTACCAGCCGTTTCGCGCAGGTAACCGAGCCCCCTTTCAACCTCGCCTTCTTCAAGGCACAGGCACCCCAGGGCCAGTGTCTCTGCGGGGTGTTCCAGGGTGGTTCCACAGGCAGTAAGATAAACCCTTTCCAGGAGGGTTACCATGGAGAGGATGTCAAGCACATTGTGTTCGAAAACTTTTTTGAGCTGATCTGTATTACCCCTGCGGAGGTAATTGAAGTAGACTTCCGGAATTTCCGCTCCCGGGATGTCGTCCCGGCGCTGCAACCCGAGCAGGGCCTCTTCCAGGGAATGGAGGGAGCGGGAAGCCAGCCTTTTTTTCCACAGGACCCTGGCGCATTGCAGTAAATCGAGGTGCTGCCGCGGCTCGCTTACCGCGGTGCCGGCAAGCATCTGGCGGGTTTGCAGCAGAGGCAGGTCAAAGAGTTTGCCATTAAAACTGATCATGGCCGGAAAGCCGGATATTGATTCGTTGAAGTGGCTAAGGATGGCTTTTTCTTCCCCTGGTTTGCGCAAAAAATACTGGCGCAGTAAAAAGGAGTCTGCTTCAAGTCTGCCGAGCCCGATTAGAAAGGCCCATGTTCCCGTGCCCCCGGCCAGACCGGTGGTTTCTACGTCAATGAATACTGATTTTTTAGGATCGAATTCCTCCAGGGTGTTATCCCGGGACAGCAGGGCCAGCTCAGGCCCACTACAGCCCAGGATTCCCGAAAGCTTGCTTTTTCCATGCAGGTGATCCAGGGGGTAACGCAATTCGCGATAGTAGCAGTGGCCGAAACGGGTATCCACTTCGTTTTCCTGGCCGGGGAAAAGACCTTTAGTTTTCTGTTTTTCCAGGTTACCGGCAACCTGCCTGCCGGTTTTAATTTCTCCGGTTTGCCGCATCGTGGATAAGCGTGCGCCGAGATCCTTTTTCATCTCAGGATCACCTCGATTAACTTTAGGGCTTGCTCTTTGCCCGCTTCGCCGCCCTGGTAAGCGGGACCGATGCAGGAGGGACAGCCTTCAAGGCACCGGCAGTCGGTTATAACTTTGCGGGCTGCCTGGAAAATTTCCCGGTAGTTGTGATATATTTCTTCACTGTAGCCTACACCGCCGGGAAAATTGTCGTAAAGATAGAGCGTGGGAAGCTCCGTAAAGGGCGCTTTTACCTGGCTGACGGCCTGCAAATCCCTGGGGTCGCCCATCAGGAAAAAGGAAGCTACCTGGGGAAGCAGGTGGGCCAGCCCGATCAAGCCGGATTGTATCGCTGAAAGGGTCATATTGCCGTAGGCTTCACGGGTAAGGGAAACCCAGAAAGCGGTGGTATGCATTTCTGTTTCCGGCAGGTCGACCGGCCCGGCACCTAAGTTTTCATGGGTGTTAAAACGTATTTTTTTAAACATCGATACCAGGGCGTTGATGCGCACATCTCCCCAGGCCCGGTTTACTTGTCCTGTTTCCTGGCCGTATAGATCAAGGATTTGTAAGTCGACCGATAAGTTAGCGTCGGTGAAGTAGTTGACCTCCACTTCCCTGACATAAGCTTTTTTTTCTTCAAAATCAAATTCTTCTACCTGGTACTGTTTTCCCCCGTGCATGTAGATTGCCTCTTCATGCACCAGCATGGGTGCGCTGAAACGATCGACTTCGCCGATCACCCGTCTCTGCGGGTCGGTTGTATCGATAATCACCACATTTTCCCGGGTAGCGCTGCGCAGGCTGATTTCTTCAGCGGGGTAAGTGTCTTCCATCCAGTGATAGCGATTGTCGCTTAAGTAGAGGACGTCCTCTTCTTCAAGGAACTGCAAAATCTCTCCTACTTCCGCCTGCCCGAATTTTTCATCCTTGTCGAAGGGCAGTTCAAAAGCGGCACAACGGATGTGATTGGTTAAAATGATCAGGTTATCGGGATCGGCCAGGGCCCGCTCGGGCGTCCGACCAAAGAAATAATCGGGGTTGCCGGCGATATACTGGTTAAGCGGTTCGCTGTTGGCGATTAGCACCGCCAGGGAGGTGCCGCTCCTTCTCCCAGAGCGTCCGGCCTGCTGCCAGGTGCTGGCAATGCTGCCCGGGTAACCGGTCATCAGGCAGGCATCCAGTGCCCCGATGTCGATGCCCAGTTCCAGGGCATTGGTGCTGATTACTCCCTTGATTGTTCCTTTGCGCAGGCCTTCTTCAATAGCTCGCCTTTCCCTGGGCAGATAACCGCCGCGGTAGCCTTTTATGGTGCTGTCCTCACCAGGCCGGCTTTTCACTCCCTGCCGCAGGTAAGTGAGCAGCACTTCCACATTGAGGCGGCTGCGGGTGAAGATAATTGTCTGGATATCTTTTGAGATTAATTCACCGGCTAAGTTTTTTGCTTCCAGGAGCGAACTGCGCCGGAGGCCTAATTCATGGTTAACCAGCGGGGGGTTGTAAAAGACAAAGTGCTTTTCCGCCTGGGGAGCTCCGTTTTCGGTAATGGCCTCGAGCGGTTCTTCGATTAGTTGACCGGCCAGTTCTCCCGGGTTGGCGATGGTAGCCGAACAAAGGATAAACCGCGGCTCTGAGCCGTAAAAAGCGCAGATGCGTTTGAGCCTGCGCATTACGTTGGCTACGTGGCTGCCGAAGACACCACGGTACTGGTGCATTTCGTCGATCACAATATATTTTAGGTTTTGAAACAACTGGATCCACTTGGTATGGTGGGGCAAGATAGCCGAGTGGAGCATATCCGGGTTGGTTACCACGATATGGCCACTTTTGCGTATCTTTTGCCGCAATCCGGGGTCGGTATCACCGTCATAAGTCTGGCAATCTAACGGGGTTTCTAAGTCAGAGGCCAGTTCGCGCAGCTCGGTAACCTGGTCCTGCGATAAAGCCTTGGTCGGAAAGAGGTAAAGAGCCCGGCTGGTCGGGTCATTGATCAGGGAACTGAGGACAGGCAGGTTGTAACAGAGCGTTTTCCCTGAGGCGGTGGGAGTAACTACCACCGCATGGCGGCGCTCATTTAAAACCGTATCGATAGCTTTTGCCTGGTGGCTGTAAAGTTTTTCAATGCCTCTTTTCTTGAGCGCTTCCTGCAGCTGGGGATCCAGGCTTTCGGGAAAATCGACATAACTGCCTTCCCTGGCCGGGACAGTCTCCCAGCGGGTGACATTGCTCATGAAGGAAGGATCATCCTGCCATTGTTTAAGAATCTCATTTAAATTGGGCATTCGGGATTAACCGCCTTAAACACAAGTTTGCTCTCAGATATAAATTATTCGATATTCGCATCCGATTTCCTGTTAACGGGCTTGCGTGATCAATAGTTTTCTTTGGCATACTTTGTGTATAAACAATTCCAACATGATGAATAAAGGATCCAATAAAGATTTAACGAATATGGGGTTAACCAGGATTTGAAAAATAAGGGTGTGATCAGTGTTGGGACATCTGGCAGGCGGCAAAAGCGAAGCTTACCGGGCCCTGGCGGAGAGGTTGGGCAGGTTTCCTGTGGGTGTGGTGATCAATGATACCCTGATGGAAATTTTGATGCTGCTTTATTCAGAAAATGAAGCAAAAGTAGGCGGTAAATTTCCCATAAAACCGCGGCCTTTTGCTGAAATAAGGGACCTTACCGGTATGGGTGAAACTGAATTGTCCGTCTTGCTGAAGGGGATGGCCGAAAAAGGGCTTGTGGTTGACATTCCGCGCAAAGGCACAACTTATTACATGCTTTCACCCGTAGTGGTCGGTTTTTTCGAGTACAGCCTGATGCGCGCTGACGGGGCAAATCTCAAGGAGCTTTCGGAGCTGTATGAAAAGTACTTTCAAAATCCGGCCGTGGCCGAAGAGATATTTGGCAGTGAGACAAAGATGTTTAGGGCCCTGGTATATGAGCACTATATCCCCGCATTAGTCCAAACAGAAACTCTTGATTATGAAAAAGCGGAGGCAGTAATCCGCAATTCAGGTGGTGGAGGTCTTTCAATTTGCGCCTGCCGGCACAAAGCCTTTCATTTGGGCAAACCATGTCGTTACCCGATGGAGGATATCTGCACCTCCCTGGGGCGACCGGCGGATTGGCTCTTAAGGCATGGTTTCGCCCGCAAAGCGCCGGTGGACGACCTCCTTCACAACCTGGAACGCAGCTACAAACTGGGTCTGGTGATTACCTGCGACAATGTGATCGATGAACCGGCTTATCTCTGTCACTGCTGTGGGTGCTGCTGCGGTCCGCTGCGGGCCATTACCGAGCATGGAGTGCAGGCGGTACAGCCGAGCAACTTCATTCCCTCGATTGATCCGGAGGACTGTGTGAACTGCGATGCCTGTGTGGAACTGTGCCATATCGGAGCGCTCGTTCCTTCAGAAGCAGCAGCACCGGGGCTCGACAGGGAAAAATGTATTGGTTGCGGGGTTTGTGCCAAAGAGTGCCCCGGTGGGGCCTTAAATATGGTGCGCCGGGATGATATCTATAAACCACCGCAAAACAAGCTGACCCAGCTTGGCAGTATTGGCATGGAACGAGGCCGTTTTTAAAGAATAAAGCGGGCGGATATTTTAGGCAAAGAAATGCAGTAAGTTTTGCAGGTTACAAAAGAATAAGTATGGCGGGAGGTAAGATGAAATGAGCAAAGGGTGTTCTTACGGAAGTCACCGGGTGGTTGAGCCGGAAGGTTTGCTTCCCCAGCCGGCCTGGAAGCTGGATAATACTATGGAAATCTACGATAATGAAATCCTGATCGATGTCGAAGTGCTCAATATTGACTCGGCCAGTTTCACCCAGATAGAAGAAGAGGCCGGGGGTAACGAAGACAAAATCGCTGAAAAAGTGATCGATATTGTCAGGCAAAGGGGTAAACATCACAACCCGGTTACCGGTTCCGGGGGCATGCTGATCGGGAAAGCAGAAAAGATCGGCAAAGACTTATTGGGTAAAATCCCGCTTGCAGAGGGGCAGAGACTCGCAAGCCTGGTTTCGCTTTCTCTTACCCCGTTAAGAATCGACCGGATCAAGAAAATACACAAAGATATTGACCAGGTGGAAATCGAGGGTAAGGCTATTTTATTTGAAAGCGGAATCTACGCGGTCCTGCCGGAAGACCTGCCCCAGACGCTTGCCCTGGCCGTGCTCGATGTTGCCGGGGCTCCAGCTCAGACTGCCAAGCTGGTCAAGCCGGGGGACAGGGTTGTGATCATCGGTGCCGGCGGTAAATCGGGGCTGTTATGCCTGCACGAGGCCAGAAAACGGGCCGGGGTTACCGGCCAGGTGATCGGGATTGCCCCGCGGGAAAAAAGCAAGCAAAGGGCGGAATCGACCGGTTACTGCGACCGGGTTCTGATGGCCGATGCTGCAGATGCCTTAGATGTAATGAAGCAAGTAGAAGAGGCTACCGATGGAGAAATGGCCGATGTGACGATCAACTGTGTTAACATCGCCAATACGGAACTTTCCTCCATCCTTGCCACCCGTTACGGGGGGCAGGTTTACTTTTTCAGTATGGCTACCAATTTTACTTCCGCAGCCCTGGGAGCCGAAGGCGTGGGCAAGGATGTCAATATGATCATCGGCAACGGTTACACCCGGGATCATGACAAAATATCACTGCAAATTATGCGGGAAAGCCAGGTTTTGCGAAAGATATTTGAAGAGCTCTATACTTGATTTGCCCTGCATTGTTTCAGAAATGAACTGCAGCTCGGCAGCGGCTAATAGTTATAGCTTAAGCGATGGCTATTAACTATATAATATACAATTTCTGCGGGGTGGCTTAAACAGCAGATAAAGCCGGGGAATATGCTGGCATAAGAAGATCTAATATTATTTTATGCCGGGTTTTGCACAGTCCCCGGGAAGTGAGATAAAACAATTAAAAGGAGTGGTTCAGCAATGCGTGTAGCTGTTGTAGGCGGCAGCGGTGAAATGGGTTCGGCGGCATCTTATGACCTGGTTAGGAGTGAAGGAGTAGAAGAGATTGTTCTATTGAGCCGCAGCGCCAAAAAGGAAAACCTTCATCCGAAGTTAGCTTCAAGCGACAAGGTAGCGGTAAAAAATGTAGATGTTTTAAATACTGATCAACTGGTTAGCGAACTTAAAGGTTTTGACGTGGTAGTTAACTGTGTGGGTCCATTTTATTCCACCGGTTACAAGGTGGTCCAGGCAGCAATTAAAGCCGGTGTCAATTACGTGGATATCGATGATGATTACGACTCAGTAAAGATTATGCTTGACCCGGAACTTGACAGGCAGGCCAAAGAAGCGGGGATTACCGTGCTTTACTCCATGGGAGCAGACCCGGGCACAGGTAATATCCTGGCCAAGATGGCCTGTGATCAAATGGACCGGGTGGATACGGTAGATTTCTTCTGGGTCCTTGGAGCGTCAGATTGCAAGGGTAAAGCGGTTTGGGAGCATGTTTTACACATGAATACCGGGATGGTTCCCCAGTTTATTGATGGCAAACTCCAGGATGTGCCGGCCGGTTCTGAAGGAGAAGTTGTTGAATTTCTCGAGCCTTTCGGGCCCTGCGAGGTTCATTTTGTGGGCCACCCGGAACCGCTGACTTTTCCGCAGTTCTACAAGGATAAAGGGGTCAAGCGCGTGATTAACAAGGGCGGCATGCTGCCGCACTGGGTTAATGAAGCGATCAAAGTCCAGAATCAATGGGGCTTTACCGGCACCGAACCGATCGAAGTAGAGGGGCATTCCCTGCCTCCCCGTGAGCTGGCCCTGGAACTTTGGCGCCAGCGTCCGCCCCAGGGGGAACTCGGTGATTATACTTCAGGAGTGAAAGTCGAGGTAAAAGGTTCCCGCGGCGAGGAAGAACTGAAGATCAGTTATGATATTGCCGGTAACACCGCCCCCGGAACAGGCATTCCCGCTTCTATCGGGGCGCAGATGATTGCCCGGGGAGATGTTAAAGAAAAGGGTGTCCTGCCCCCGGAAGCATGCATTGACCCGGAAACTTACTTGAAAGAATTTGTTAAGCGCAAGGCAATGATTTATGAAAGCCGCGAAGCAAAAAGGATCATCCAGAAAGAAAAGAAGTAAGGGTAAACGTTAGAAAAGCAACCATTTACGGAGGGCAGGCTGCTTGATTACCGGGTAATTTATAAGTGGGAGTGGATAGACAATGCAGGAAAAACCGAAATTGAACTTAGAAAAATCAATGGCCATGTTCGAGGAAGCAAAGCAGATTTCGCCGGGCGGGGTAATGGGGATCAGGCGCCCCCACAACTTTGTCGAAGGGGAGTATCCGATATTTTTAGATTATGGTTACGGCGGCCATATTGTTGATGTGGACGGTAATGATTATATCGATATGCTTTGCGCTTATGGGCCGATTATTCTCGGTTATAATGAGCCGGAAATCAACAGGGCTGTAATGGAACGGATGGACAAGGGTTTTTGTTTTACTTTGGTTCAGCCGGTGCAAAATGAGTTGACCAAAAGAATTATTGACCTGGTTCCCTCTGCGGAAATGGCCCTCCTGGTGAAGACGGGTTCTGATGCTACCGGGGTGGCTGTCAGGTTAGCCCGCGGTTACACGGGTAAGGATATAATCTTGCGCCATGGTTACCACGGCTGGCATGACTGGTGTGTGGAAGTGCCGGGCGGCGTGCCGCAGGCGGTCAGAGAGCTGACCCTGGAATTTCCTTACGGTGACTTAGAGGCCCTGGAAAAACTGCTCAAAGAGAACAAAGGAAAAGTAGCGGCGATCATGATTACCCCTGTGGGCCATCCCCTGGGACAACCGGTGACTGCTCCGCCGGAAGGTTATCTTGAAGAAGTGCGCAGGCTTGCCGACCAATATGAGTGTGTGCTTATTTTTGATGAAATCCGCACCGGATTCCGGGTAGCTATGGGTGGTGCCCAGGAGCGTTACGGGGTCACCCCGGATATGACCACAATTGGTAAAGCTATGGCCAACGGGTATGCGATCAGTGCCTGTGTGGGCAAACAAGAGATCATGAAAGTAGCTGAGAAAGATGTATTTATCAGCTCCACTTTCTTCCCTAACAGCCTGGAAATGGCGGCGGCGATGAAATGTATTGATATTTTGGAGAGGGAAGAAGTGCTCGATAATATCTGGGAGCGTGGCGGCAAGTTTTTAGAGCGATTAGAGAAGATCGTGGCTGATTCAGGTGTTCCGGCCACCTTTTCCGGGATTCCCCCGATGCCCTTTGTTACCTTTGACCGGGTGGACGATAAGTACAAAGAACGGCGCAAACGTTTCTATACCGAAACGATCAGGCGCGGTTTGTTTCTTCAGCCGTATCACCACTGGTACATCTCTTACCGCCACACCAATGAAGACTTAGACTGTGCTTTGGGGGCAATAGAAGAAGCCCTGGAAATAGTGGGGCGAGAATATTAAATTTTACAGGGGGGATTGTTCTATGGATAAACTAGTTATTACCGCCGCTTTAACCGGCGCGGAGACCACCAGGGAAGATAACCCCAACCTTCCGGTAACCCCGGAAGAAGTTGCTGAGGCTGCCGTAGAGGCCTGCCGGGCCGGGGCTTCGATTATCCACCTTCACGTGCGGGACCGGGAGGGTAATCCCACCCAATCTGCGGAAGTCTTTGGTGAAGTGATGGATAAGATCAGGTCACGCTGTTCTGCGATCCTGCAGGTTTCAACCGGTGGGGCGGTGGGAATGAGCGCTGCCGAAAGAGCAGCCCCCCTGCAGTTAGAGCCTGAAATGGCCACCCTGACTACGGGAACGGTTAACTTCGGTAATGATGTCTTTTATAACGCTACTCCGCTGGTGGAAGAGTTAGCCGGGATGATGCAGGAACATGGAGTGAAGCCAGAAATAGAGGTGTTCGATGCCGGAATGATTGCGGGCGCCCGGCGGCTTCTGCGAAAGGGCCTGATCGAAGAACCGCTGCATTATGATTTTGTCATGGGA
>Ga0207421_10001145_pt1 | contig 34515 bp, 34 predicted proteins | sample SodLakKL_010_SED_4_FD_187542 | JGI IMG/M metagenome (GOLD analysis project Ga0207421, IMG submission 187542) | Alkaline sediment microbial communities from Lake Tanatar, Kulunda Steppe, Russia - 8KL_010_SED (SPAdes) (version 2) | ecosystem: Environmental > Aquatic > Non-marine Saline and...
AGGGCGCCGGGCCCGGAGCCGCAAGCCACCACCCATGCCGGGCCGGCCGCCGGCGCCCGCCGTGCCGCGGGTGCCGCCGATACCGCGGGGAGCGCCGGTGCCGGCGATACCTCCGGTGCCGGCGGGGCCGTCCGTTCCGGCGGCGGGGCCGCCCCTGCCACCCGCGCCGGCGGGGTTGGCCGCGGGAAGCAGACTACGTATACAGTCGCCGCGGTGCAGTTACAGGCACAGCTTTTCCGGGATCCGACCAAATACGCAGCCGAGATGCATCGCTTCGTCTATGCGGCCCAGGCACGGGGAGCTCGCCTCATCGTCTTCCCTGAGAACAACAACCTTCAGCTTCTCGGCATGCTTCCGGGAATCGAGAAGATGGCGGAACGGGCTGCCGAGAACTCCGGTCCGGCTGCCGACAGCGGACCCGGGGCCAACACGCAAGGCGCTGGAGTGGAAACGGCGGAGCGCGCTGAGCGCTCCGCTGCGAGTGAAGAGCCGGGCGGCGCCCGTTATGCCGGCGGCCCCTCCGGGGACGCCGGTTCCCCGGAACCCACAGTAGCCGATGTCATCCGATACGTCGGGCCGGTAACCCGGAGGATCGTCGCACGCACCTTCTCCTGGCTGGCCAAACGCTATCGCTGCTACATCATGGCCGGGAGCTTTCTCCTGCCCACCGTCGAGGGCGTGGTCAACCGAGCTCTCCTTTTCGGGCCCGGAGGCGAGCTGATCGCCTGTCATGACAAAACTCACCTGATGCCGGTCGAGGCGTCATGGGGTATTCGCCGGGGCACCGGCTTCGACGTGGTAGCCACGGAGCTCGGTGCCGTCGCCCTCCCGGTCTGTATGGACGCCACCTACTTCGAATCCTTCCGAATCGTCGAGCTCCTTGGCGCACGCATTGTGATGTTGCCAATCGCAAACCCCGAACCGTACAACTATTGGACTGCGCTCCGCGGAATACAGCTGCGGGTTCAAGAGAGCCCGGTCTACGGGATCAAGAGCGCGCTCGTCGGAGATCTCCTAGGGTTCCGGTTCACCGGGAGGGCCGGCATCTTCGCCCCGCTCGAGCTCACCCCCCGAAACACGGAAGCGCTGGTCGAGCTGGAACACGCCGAGCGTGAAGGGATCGCGTATGCCGAGCTCAATATGAATGCGCTGGAGGAGCTCAGGGCCGGCCACCCGCGCCTCGACTTCAACCGGCAGCTCTACGCGCGCTACTTCCCCGAAGCCTACCACAGGCGCCCGTGAGCCACGAGCGGCAACGGGAAGGAGCCCGTCTCTTCCCGTCAGGGCAAACGCAGTCTGGACCCGTACGGTTCGCCGGCGGCGGCGGGAAGCCGCTGAAGCGAATGCTCACCCGTTTGACGATGCCACTACGGGCCCCGGCCGGCGTCCAACGCCGGTCGGTCACCCCCCGCGCTTCCAGGCAGGGGGCCCAACGGCGTTTGTCCCGGCGTTCGGGCGTAGACGATACCACGCACGATAGAAAAACTCATGTTATCGTAGGGTGGCGAGCTTGGCGCCGGGGTTCTCGGGGCGCCCGCACACAACCGGGGGCGCCCGCGAGGTAAGGAGGTGAAGCGTGAGAGTACTCGTTCTCGGCGGTGCGGGAGATATGGGCTCAGAAACAGTTCGAGATCTGGCCGGTTCGCCAAAAGTCGAAAGCATCACGATCGGAGACCTCAACGTTCAAGCGGCCCGCAAGCTTGCCGTCTCGCTCAAGAGTGACAAGATCTATGTGCAGAGAGTCGACGCCACATCCCAGCGTAGCCTCATCGCCGCCATGAAAAACCACGACGTTGTGGCGGGAGCTCTCGGCCCGTTCTACCGATTCGAGCGGCCGATCGCCCAGGCTGCTCTGGCAGCGGAGGTCGATTACGTCAGCATCTGTGACGACCACGACGCTGTCGCTGCCGTACTGAAGCTGCACGAACAAGCGCGCCGGAACGGGCGAAGGATCCTCACTGGAATGGGGTGGACTCCCGGGCTGACCAACCTCGTGGCTCGAGCCGGCTACGAGGCGCTCGACCACGTCGACGCCATTCGGATCTACTGGGCCGGGAGCGCCGGGGATGCCACCGGACTGGCAGTCCTGCTCCACACGATGCACATCTTCAGCGGCCGGGTCGTCTCATTCCAAGACGGCCGTCACGTGGAGATCAAGGCGGGCACCGGCCGCGAACGCGTCATGTTTCCGCCGCCACTCGGACTGGTTCATACGTTTCACCTGGGACATCCGGAGCCGGTAACCATCCCACACAACCTTCCCGGTCCGCGGGACGTCCTTCTGAAAGGCGGGCTCGCCGAGCGCTACCTCAACACGCTTTCGCGTCTCATGAGCGCCGCTCGGCTCACCGCCACCCCCGGCCGCAAGCAACGCCTTGGACAGGTCATGAAGCGTCTCTTGCCTCTCTTCCCCATCCGGAAGGAACGGGCGTACTCCGGAATCCGCGTCGACGTGCTCGGCTCCGATGCGCACGGGCGCGCTCGGCTTACTTACGCTGCCGTGGACAACATGCGGCGTCTCACCGGTATCCCGCTCAGCATCGGGGCCCAGCTTCTTGGCGAGGGTAGAATCGAAGCCACCGGAGTCTTTGGTCCGGAAGCCGCCGGAGCGGTCTCCCCCGCGGTGTTCTTCAGTGAGCTTGCAGACCGTGGAATTGATATCAGCGCCCGGCGCCTCGTACGGTAGGGACGAGAAATACCACACGGTCTCTTGCTCTGCGGGCAAGTGGTTCTTCTTGGGCCTCAGACCCTAATTCTCTCCTCGTCGATCTCCTGACCCTTCTGAAACGCTACCACCTCCTTTTCCGGATAGCGCAGGAAGATCAGAAGCCCAACCAAGATGAAGAACCCTGCAACCGGCCCCGTGAGCTGAATCCCAAGCGGCTCCCCGAAGAACTGGAGTAACCCTCCGGAGACCAACGTCGATATCCCCAGATTCACCTTGAGCAGAAGCCCTTGAGTGCCGAAGTACATCGCTTCCCGCCGCTCTCCCGAGAGCTTGACTTCCAAATCGGATACTGCGGCTACGATTGCATCCGGTACGATGAAGAGCCCGGCCAACGGGATGCCCGCAAGCCCCATCACCACGAGCGTGAACATGCTTGGCTCCAACCCCAGCACCGGTCGGCCCACGAAAAAAATAAGTGGCAAGAACACCGCAAAGAGCAGCAGCGAGAAGAGCATTCCCGCTTTCAGCCCGCGCTTCTTACTGAGGATATTGATCAGTGGGAAAGAAACCGCTGCGACTCCGAACGCCGCCGCCATGAATGTCGCGGTCTCCCCCTCCGGAAGCCCAAGAAGAACCGTAACGTACAGGGCGATATTGAGCACGATAATGTTGAATCCAAACCAGAAGGCGTTGTTCCCCGCCAGGTAGATCAAGAACGCGCGGTTTTTGAACGTCGTTCGGACCGCGGTAACGAGGCTCATCGTGGACGGCTTCGCAACCGCGTAGCGCCGCTCGCGAATGAGCGCCGGAAGGTAGAGGAAAACGAGACCGATCACCGCCATCGCTACGATCGCTCCGTGGAACCCGAACCGGTACATCGCTGCGCCGATTCCTACCATGCCGATCGCGTTTCCAACCAAGAAGAAGAGCGCCTTGAACGTGGAGAGATCAACCCGGTCGCGATTGGTCCGGGACAGCTCAGGCAGAAGCGCTAGATACGGATTCACGTACGCGGTGAAGAGAATGAAGTAGAACCCGAGCATGACCCCCAGATACACCCCATTCCATACGGAGATGTCCTCTACCGGCGGGAAGAAGAGCGCGATGAACACTCCCACGTAGAGCACACCGCTTAGCAGCAGAAACGGCATCCGTCGCCCTATCCTACTGTCCAGATTGTCCGAGAACCGCGCAATCACCGGATCCGCAACCGCATCCACGATCCGCCCGCCAAGCATGATTCCGCTAAACAGAAGCGGCGGCATCAGCGCCTCCACGCCTTCCGCCGGGCTCGTGATGTAGTAATAGTAGAGCCAGGTGATCATTACGCGGTCGATCAGCGACCACCCGCCCGCCCCCGTTCCGTAGATGAACTTCCCCCACCGAGGCAACTTCTGCGTCATTTACTTCCCCCACCGGGGCAACTTCTGCGTCATTTGCATGCTGCCTTTACTCAGAAAGCCAACGCCGCGTACCCGACCACGTCACGATGTGAAACGACGTCCCCGCTCGTAGCGTACTTGAGGAGCTCGCCGCGCCGCCCCTCGCATGCCACCATCATTGCAGCGACCGGCCCGTAGCCGCACATCGTTATTCCGTGCTGCTCGACCGCGCGAAACAGGCCTTCCGGATCGTTGCGCTCGATCGCATCTAGTGCGATACGATCCTGCCGCTCCGCCGTCGCCTTAGGCACATAGTGGGAGAAGTCGCTCGAGGCGATTACGACTACGTCCTTATCCTGAGCAGCCTCCCGAATGCTGCTCCCGAGCTGCTTGGCCACCTCCAGATTCTGCCGGCGGCAGCAGATCGGAACCATCTTGACCTCCCGCGAGTAGAGCCCGGCAAGGTACTGGACAAAGGGAAGCTGAACCTCGAGCGAGTGCTCCCTCCGATGAGCACGATCATCCCTCTCCACGATCTCCGCCGTCTCTTCGGCGCTCAGCAAGGCGCTTACGATCTCCTCATCGATCTCCACGGTCCCCAACGGCGTGTCAAACGGCTCGGTACCGAGCGCCACCCCGGCCCCGGCACCCCGATGGTTGGGTCCAACCACCACGACCGTCCCCGGAAGGCCGTCCTCTGCGAGCCTTTTGAACGCGTGGGCCGCAACCGGCCCGGAAAACGCATACCCGGCATGGGGACAAACCAATCCTCTCAGAGCTCGTTCGCTCCCCCCCTCTTCCGGGGGGGAGCCCGGTCCCAGGTCATGGGCAAAACACGCCTCCACGGCGTTGACCAGCTCATCCTGCGTATCCGGATAGAACAATCCCGCTACAGCCGGACTCCGTGCCATCTCAAGCCTCCCATCTAACGATCATACAAGCCGCTTCACCCCACGGCAAGCAGTTACGCCCGGAACCGTCTGCCGGTCGCCGACAAAGCAAACGCAGTCCGATCAGCACGGTTCCACGGCCCCGGCGAATGACCGCTGAAGCAAGCACTCGCCGCCCTTCGCCACACCACCACGGCCCCGGCAATCCCGAAGGCCGGCCGCTTGCCGCCGCCCAACTGAACGCGCCGGCCGGCTGCGATTGCCCTGCGGTTGCCGACAACAGAGGTAGGCGTATATCGGTCGCTCTTAGTATAATAAAGGTGCGAGAGGCGGGGCCGAATCATGCATCCGGGCCGGACCGCCGCGTTATAGAGATAGCCGGCTGACCCGGGCCGGCGTAGTCCCGGGCTACCGGCCAAACGGCGCGAGCTGTTTCCGTTCTGTGGAGATGGACTCGTGGAAACGCGCACAGTACGCTGTCTCTCCAGAGTTCCGCCGGCCCGGCCGGGCACGGTGGGCGTGTGCACGGGATGCCGTACTCTCCGGCAACGAAGGCGCAATCAAAGGCGCCCCGCGAGCATTCCGTTTGCCGGCGCGCCTTCTCCTCTCGTTGAGCCTCATATCGGCCGCGGCCCTGCTGGCCGTTCCTGTCGCTCGGGCTGAGCACACCGACGTGTACGCAACCCCTAGCCTCATCGATAATCCGGCGGACTACCTCCCTGCCGGGACCAGTTACGCCCGAGTCATCGAGCGGACCGAGACGTATGCCTCCCGCGAAGACGTACACCAGGAGAACCCAAGCGAGCGTCACGGCCATCCCGATGCAAATGTGTACGTGACCGTTCTCGAGCGTGACGTCATCGACGGTGAGCCGTACTATCGCGTATCGTGGAACTGGGGTGAGCCGGTCCGGTGGATAGCGAAGAGCGCCCTCAGCTTCGATCTCCCCCTTTCCCGGCTACGGGGGATCGAGCTCGCCCGATATCAGGACAAACACCTGGCGATGACGTACGTAGATAGCGCCCCGGTTCTCACCGCACCGGTAGGAATGGGTGAGGCGGAGCTCGTCGCTACCCTTGAGCGCTACCATTACATGACCGTTGAGCGAGAGACGCACGTGAGCCCGGTCGTCCTCAGCGAGGTCGATCTCTCGAAGAAGCAACTCGATCCTACCTGGCAGCTGATCGGAACCTGGTACAAGATCGGCCCGGAGCAGTGGCTGCACAGCGCATACGTGCGGAATCTCATCCCCAGCGACCGTCCGGAGCCCGTCGCCGAAGACGAACGGTGGATCGAGATCAGCCTCGACGAGCAGAGCCTCATCGCCCACGAAGGTGATACACCCGTCTTTGGCACCCTGACCTCCACCGGCCGCCGCGGACGTGAGACGGTAACCGGGCTCTTTCGCCCGTGGTATCAGTTGCGTTGGTCGCCACTTCGCGGGCGATCGTTCGGCCTTGCCTACGACCTGGCGGCGGTTCCCTACGTAGTGTATTTCGAAGAGGCCTACGCCTGGCACGGAACCTACTGGCACGACCGCTTCGGCACCCGGCAGAGCGCCGGATGCGTCAACTTGAGCCCGTTCGACGCTGAATGGCTCTTCGAGTGGGCTGAGCCTCCCCATCCCCCCGGTGAGCTAGCCCTCCGCCCGGATGACGACAATCCCGGTACATGGGTCTACGTGCACTGAACCGCCCGTACAGCCTGTCGAGCCGCCCCGTTCCGGTCCTTTCTTCTTGACCGTATTGTGTAGATGCAATTATCCTAATTCTTGACTAATACACTCTTCTTTAGGAGGTCTGAGATGACCAGTCGCACAGGGCCGGGAAGGCTCATCTTCGCCGGGTTGGCGCTTATCGCCGCCGTCGCGCTTGTCGCGGCGGGCGGGCAGGAACAAGTCGATGAGGACAAGCAGGTCGCCGACGGCGAGCCTGATGTGGTGCTCGAGCTAACGGCTGAAGGCCGCGAGTTCTACATCGCCGGAGAGGACGAGGAGAACCCCGACCTGACCGTCGCGCAGGGTGACGTCGTTCAAGTCAAGTTGGAGATAACCGGCGGATTCCACGACTGGGTCGTAGACGAGTTCGACGTCGCTACCGAGCAAATGAGTGCCGGCAACACCGATACCATTCAATTCGTAGCCGATGAGAGCGGTGAGTTCGAGTACTACTGCAGCGTGGGTACCCACCGGCAAGAAGGCATGTACGGCACGCTGATCGTCGAGTAACCCATACCCCCCCGCGATGAGGTCCGCCTCATCGCGGTCCCCTCCCCTTTGGCTTCCCGGCCCGCCTCCCGTACCTCGGAAGCCCGCCGTAACGGCCGGGCCCTGGACTCCTCCCCGCTCTCCCCCTCCCCGCTGTGCTCCGGGTTCGATTTGCGCTATGGTGTCCTTCTGAGATGAGCTTTGCCACTGCCGGATCGCACAGACCGCCCGCAAGAATCTACTACGGCTACGCCATCGTCGCAGCCGGTTTCGTGGTACAAGGGACTGTCATGGGGGCCTTCTTCACCTACGGGGTCTTCTTCGACGCCCTCTACGCGGAGTTCGGTTGGTCGCGTGCCGTTCTCTCGGGTGCCGCCTCTACCGCCAACCTCGTCATGGGCGCCGGCGCGTTTCTCTTCGGGGCGCTCACCGACCGCCTCGGCCCCCGCCGCATCATTACCGTCGCGGGGTTTGCCATTGCCGCCGGCTATCTCTTCATGTCGCGGATCCAGCTCCCCTGGCAGCTCTACGCGACCTATGCGCTCCTCGTGGGGATCGCGTTCGCCGCGCACGACGTCGTCACGCTCTCTACGGTCGCGCGCTGGTTCCATAACCGGCGCGGCCGCATGTCCGGGCTCGTAAAGGTCGGAACCGGCGTGGGACAGGTAATCGGGCCGCCCGCCGCCGCGCTCCTCATCGCCGGCTTCGGCTGGCGATCCGCCTACCTTTGGATCGCAGCTGTCGCCGGCCCGCTCGTACTCCTCGCCGGACAATTCATGCGACGCAGCCCGGACTCCGGGGACTCCCGGGGCCCCGCGGCCCCGGCTGCTCCGGACTCCGAGCAGGACGATCCCGGAGAACCAACCCCCGATCAAGACGCCTCACAAGCCGCGCCGGCGTACTCAGCGCACGCACACCCCGAGGATTCCAGCCGAGCTCGCGAGCTCATGCGCCGTCCGGCGTTCCGTCTCATGGGCCTCGCGCAGCTATCGCTCTTTTTCTCTGTCTTCACGGTCATCGTGCATGTGGTTCCCTACGCCACCGACCTCGGAATCAGCAGGGAGATCGCCTCCGGCGTCCTCTCCGTTATCGGCGGGCTGAGCATTGCCGGCCGCCTCGCCGTCGGCGCGCTTGCCGATCGAATCGGTGCCCGGAGGAGCATGCTCCTCTGCGCCGGCATTCTGGCTTCTGCCCTGGCGTTCCTCCAGTTCGCCGGATCGGTCTACACGCTCTATCTCTTTGCCGTTATCTACGGCTTCGCCCACGGCGGCGTGTTCACCGGGATGTCGCCCATGGTCGCCGATTACTTCGGGCTCCGGGTGCATGGGCTCCTCTACGGTGCCATCGTGTTCGTCGGCACCGTGGCCGCCGCGCTCGGCCCGCCCATCGCAGGCGGCGCGTTCGATCTCCTCGGCACCTACCGCCCGGTCTTCGTGCTCCTCGTCGTGCTTGCGCTTGTCGCGGTCATCGCGCTTCTCCGACTCCGAAAGCACGCTCCGGCTCACCGGTAGCTGGACGGGCCCGCGACTCCGGCGTACACTCCGTTCGGATGGCGGACGGACCGTCGCGCACGGCCGCGGGCCCGGCAGCGGCCGGCCCGGCCCCACCGCCGATCCGCCGCCGGCCCGGTTACACCCACGGTGCATCGCGCCGGCTTCAAGGCAAGCCGCGCGCCCGCGGACAACCGGCCCGCTGTGCACGGCGAGGTACGCCGCGCCGAGGGCAAACCGCGCAGCCGCGGACAACCGGATATCGGAAAGACATCGAAAGCGGGTTGAAAGCATATAGAGAGAATGGCGAAAGGATATAGAAAGGATAACGAAATGAACCAACAAACAGTCCGAACGGGAAAAGTGGCACTCTTCCTTGCCCTCGCATTCGGCATCGCCTGGCTCTCCGCGCTCGTCGTCTATCTGGCCGGAGTCGAGTACGGCTCACCCGCAAGCTTCGTACTGGTCGCCGTCTTTTTCATGTGGGCGCCCGCCGTATCCGCCATCGTCGTTCAGCTCGTATACCGCGAACCGATCCGCCCCGGCTGCATCCTCCGGCTCGGCCGCATACGGTGGCTTGTCGCCGGCTGGTTGCTGCCGGTCGCCGTGCTCGCCCTCACCATCGGCATCGGGGTTCTCCTCCCCGGGATCGAGCTCACCACCGACTACGCCGCGTTCCTCGAGGGCCTGGCGCTCCCCGCCGAGCAGATCGAGGCGTCCATGGAGCAGCTCGAAACGATTCCGATTCCCACGCCCCTCTTTTTCATAGCGCAAGGGCTCCTTGCCGGGCTCACCATCAACGCCCTCTTCGCCTTTGGCGAGGAGCTCGGATGGCGCGGGCTTCTCCTCCGCGAGCTCAGCCCCCTCGGCTTCTGGAAGCTCTCGCTTTTCACCGGCGCAATCTGGGGCGTCTGGCACGCGCCGGTCATCGTCCAGGGCCACAACTTCCCCGAAGCCCCATACCTCGGCATCGTCGTGATGACCGTGCAGTGCATCGCCATGTCGCCGGTCTACACCTATCTCACCGCCCGCGCCCAGAGCGTCCTTGCCGCCGCCTTCTTCCACGGCTCGTTCAACGCCCTCGCCTCGTTCGCTCTCGTATTTCTCACCGGAGCCGGCAACCTCGTAATCTCCCCCGTCGGTCTCGCCGGCATCGCCACCGCGCTCATCCTCACCGGCGCCTGCGTGCTCCACGACCGCTACCTCGCCCCGGCGCCCCTCATAACAAAGGGCCCGTTCGTAATCCCCTGACCGGCAGCCAACCTTCGCCGTCGGCACAGCTTTCGCTTTCGACCTGGGGGAGGGGGATAAGGAATTCCCCCCCGCTCCATCCCCCGCGCCGCTCGTCCCGGGGTATTCCGCTCCCCCCTACCATGGGCGGAGCGCTTCCCGCCTGCTCCTGTCCGGCTCCGCCGGGCCCGCGCCGGCTAGCTCCAGCCTGCCACCGGCACGCCGGCCAAGCAGCTCACGGTCGCCACACCACCTGAACGGTGTACTCCGAGATATCGAACCGCATTCCGGGAGTTCCCATCAGTGCATCCAGCATGAGCCGGTCGGTAAGGTTCCAGCTCACTCCGGCCGATACGGCCATCGCGAGCTCCCGCAGCCTGAATGTTCGCTCCGACTCGATCACCTCCGCCTCCCGCGAGACCGTCTCACTCCCGCTCTCCTTCTCCCCGTCATCGTAGACCCGTTCCCACTCAGTCTCCCGCTCATAGGGGCCGTCGATCAGAGTTCGGCTCCAAGCCCAAGAAGGAAATGTCGCGGCCGCGCCGGCATTGACTCGCAGAACGTCTTCGATCACTTCGTAGCTGATACCGGCCGCCAGCTCCGCGCTCACGTCCACCTCCAGCTCGTTCTCCTCGGGCTCGCGCGTCGTCGTCGTTTCGACGTCCGTATAGCTCTCGCTCTCATCGTCGGGATGGTCCCGTTCCACGGTTTCGCGCTACCCCGTACGCGGAGTCCCGGTCCGGTGCATGAGCTCGACCCCGGAGCGCAGCTCTATCGCCGCCCGGAGACCGTCGCCCAAGCTGTCGCTTACCTTTGCCGAAACGTGCCCCAGGTGCGTCATCTCGCGTATTTCCCGGATCTCGTAGCCCTCGCTCACGGTTGTGGTCTCAATCGTGGCATCGTTGTCGTTCCCAACCTCCTCTCCGTCGTGCCGGACGACTCTCCCCTCCGCGTCCACTATCCCCGTGACCGTTTCCGTGTCGCCGTCAAGACCAGTGAACTCCGAACGGTAGTGCGGCCAATCGAGGCCGTTAAACAGTCCTAACTCCACGCTTCCTCGCTCGAGACTCACGCCCCCGAACGGTAGAATCTCCACAACGCCCGTGTGCTGGGCGTGCCACGCCCGCTCGTCGGTCGACGCATACGTCTCCTCAATCTCCCGTCGCTCGGTTACGAATGCAACCCCGGCGCCCCCGTAGGGACGGAGTTCCGTCTCACCGGCCTGGAAGGTCGTTCCCGCGCGAACGGCCGGCTCGACTCTTCTCATCACCACCTCTTCCTGGTACAATTCCCTTCCCCGCCGGCCCTCCGGTCCTCTTCCTGTTCGTAGAGGTCGTCCACTCGGATCGATACGCCGGCGCCAACCGTGCCGATTCCCCCCATCAGATCCAGGAAATTGCTGCTCTCCCTCCGGCGACGAACCACCGTTTCCGGCTCCTCATCTGTGCCACTCAACCGCACGACATTGCCTTCGTAGTATGCGTTCAGGTACCGATCGTCACCCAGGAACCGGCCATAGCCGCCCTGAAGCAAGCCCCCTTCATCCAGCGCAAGCTGCATGAGGCCGCCGTCCAGCTTTGAGAACCGTGTCACGTCCGAGGCCCAATCCGCCTGGTCCCGAATCACTTTCTGGGTGGCCCGCCATGTCATCGACTCCGTCACACGTGCTCCGTCCGGCGGTTCGACGCCGGCTCCAGACCCCAATAGCGGCCCCTGCCCTGCGGCTCCAAGCGTTACCGGCACCGCTCCAAGCACCACAACGAATCCCCAGCCAACAATCCTGCCTCGCATAGAGCCCTCCTCTTGCCGAACGGGCCCAGCGTACGTCCGCCCTACACTCCTGTCAAAGTTCCCGGGCTCGGCCTGTCGAGCCCACCGGAGGGATACCGCCAGATCCGCAAATTGGCTGCCCAACCATACCGGCGGTGTTCCACCATACTGGCGGCGTTACTGTGACTCGACTTTTGTCCGGCACAGGCTATACACTCACTCGCGGACGACGGTACCGGCCTACGCGACCGCCTGACGGTTGCTCACTGAGCGCACTCCGGCTCGGCCGCCATCAGCCGGCGCGACCTCTCACGATGCAAGGAGCGTGATCATGGATCTCATACAGGTTATCCGCGACCGGCGCTCGGTCCGATCGTTTCGCCCCGATCCGGTCCCGGAGGAAGACATCCACGCTATGCTGGAGGCGGCGCGATTGGCACCGTCCGGCGGCAACGCGCAAAGCCATGTGATCGGCGTGGTCACCGAGCCTCGGCAGATCGAGGATCTGGCGCGAGCGGCAGGGAACCAGGCGTGGATTGCCAAGGCGCCGCTCGTGTTCGCTTTGTGTGCCGAGCTCACCACCAACCTCGCCGGACGCGACGACGCGGATTTCGCGCTTATCGTTAACAAGAAGCGTTTCGGAGCCGAGCTCATCGAGTACCTTGCCGCCTTCCCGGATCAGTCCGCGGTGGCGCGCCTGTTCGAGAATGCCGCCCCGCTGATTCCCGGCCAGCACATCGTCCTGACCGCCGTCAGCCGCGGCCTTCAGGCGTGTTGGGTCGGTCACCTGGATGTCACCATGGCTTCGCTCATGCTCGGCCTACCCCAAACCCACGCGTGCCTCTTTCTACTGCCGGTTGGCTACCCGGCGACGGGGCGCCCTCAGCCGGAGAAGAAGAGTATCGAGGCGATCACCTTCCGTGACCGATGGCCCGCTTCAGGTACCAACCCGGGTTCCACGCCGGGGTGACGGCCGCGGTCCCGGCCGGAGATCGCCCGGCTACCCCTGTCCGGATTCTTCCACGGATTGCCCAATCCCCCCGGATGAGGCGATGCATCGCCGCATCCTGCGCGACGGCGATGCAGTGAGCCTTGCCCTTTCCGAGGGGCGCGTAGAGGGATTCGCCAATGCCGTATCCGACGGCCATCTCAGCGCCTACATTCCACTGTTGGAAGTGCTCCCCGAGTACCGCGGCCTCTGGTTCCGCGCGCCCCGGAACCCACCCCCCGATTCCGCTGGACCTGGTTACAAGCGGAACCCCAAGCGGGGGCTCTCTATTGGTTCCAGGCGAACGGATTGCGTACCGCGATTCCAAGGTATTCCTGACCCGCGCTCAGGTCTTCGCTCACGATCTGGGAGCATTCGGCGATCCGGGCAGCGGCGACGATGAGACTGTCCCACCATGAAAGTGAATAGCGAGCTTCGGCATGCCGGGCGATCCGCAGACACTCGGCGTCGATGGGAACCGGCCTCCACGCGAGCAACGCCGCTACGTCCTCCCATGCTTCCTCCGGCGGGAGCCCGGGATCGAGCTTTCGCGTAACCGTCACGTAATACTCACTGCATACCTGGGTGCTGATTGCCCCGCTCCGGCTTTCCCAGAGCCGGCGAACGATTTCGAGTGCCGCGCGGTGCTTCTCTTCCTCCGTTATATCGCGGCTATAGACAAGCACGTTGGTGTCAACAAAGACTCTATCGCTCATGGAGTGAGCCTCGTTCCGGATAGGGCGTGGCGTCCGTGCGAAGCCGGCGTGCCGGCGTACTCAAAAAGCGCTCCATGGCACGGTCATACTCCTCATCGTGCTTCATCTGCGCTTCGAGCAGATCCCCGAGCATCCGGGAGACACTCGTGTCCTGTTCGGCAGCCTTGATACGGGCCCACCGCGCTACATCTTCTCTGAGCGTGACCGTGACATTCCGGTTCTTTGGGTTCTTTCCGCTCTTTCTGTCCTTGCTTGTCATCACGCCCGCAGTGTAACACGAATTTCGTGATAGGAAAAGATGCCGGATGGCTGCTCTTCCGCGCGACGGATCGGAGGGGGCCGAGCGAGAGCGAGGCGTCCCGCCGCCGCACGAGGGATGGAGGCGCACGGGGGACGGAGGAGCTCCCGGCGGCGGAAGGTGCGCCCGCGTCACGCTCTCACTGCACAAGAAGGGGCGGCGGGACCGAAGCCCCGCAGAGCCGGACCCCGGAGCCGAAACCGCGCGGGGAGACCGGTAACACGCGCACCCTGAGGCGTCCGGAGCGCTCCTGCTGGGTCGGTTTCGGCTCCGGGGGCGCGCCCAGAACCACGCCTGGAAGCTTACGACTGCCCGCCCCGGACCGCCTCTATCCACGCGGTGACCTTGCGGTCGGTCTCCCACGGATACGCAAATCCGAGTGCGTGGGCAACGCGGCTTCCTGCTGTGCGGACGAACGCGGTGGTCTCGAAGAGCGCTTTCCAGTTGGCCCGCGGTTCCGCGCCGGCGAGGGTGCGCCGGTAGTGGTCCCAATCGGTGGCACTGAGGTAGCGGTGCATCCACCGGTTGTGGACGCCGACATCCACCGACCAGTCATACTGTGCGCCGATGTACCACGCCACGATCCGGCCGACGATCTCGGTCCGGACGATACCGTCGAGCATCGCCTTTGCGAAGGGGAGCTCGCCGCGCGCGAGCCCTTTTGCCACGTAGGTGATGTCCCACCAGAAGGCGTTGAGCGTATCGGCGTACTCCGCTTCCGCCGGCGGCTTGGTGAGGTGCCGCGTTCCGGTGGATTCCGGGAGGCAATCGGCGGCGCCCGACCGGTCGAAAAGCACCCGGTAGCCGGCATCGAGCGCGGCGGCGTCGATCTCCGGGCGATCGGTGATCTGGAAGTCGATGCGCACCCCATCGTCGAAGAGGACGAGCTGAGTGACCCACTCCGGGCCGGCGGTAGGCCGCGGCGAGCGCGGCCAGCGAACCAGAATGGGCCCGAACCGATCCAGCCACGACTCGTCTTCGACGAACGGCTGCGAATCGTCCACGTAGACCGCGACGTCGTAGTCCGAGAGGGCGTCGGGGGTGCGGCGCGGGTCGGCGCGCGAGCCTTCCAGGATGATCGTACGGACTGCGGGGGTTTCGTGGGCCCAAGACTGAAGAAGGGCGAGCACTTCGCGCTCGTCCCGCATGCGGCCGGTGTTGCTCATGGCGGAAGTCTATCCGGAATCGAGCGGGCAGTCAGTCGACGGTCATGGGACAATACAACGGTCGCCGAACGCCTGCCGCTTCCCCATGTCACCGGGGCACGGTGCTCGGACGGAGACACTGTACAGCCACCGGCGACTCAGGAACGCACGCGCGGCTTGCCGGCCCATAACCACGGGATTATGCTGCGCGTATCCGGAGACACCGGCCCGTACAAGATAAAGAGGGCGAATACTTCCACGTAGCCAACATAGAACATAATGAGGAGAACCCTGATCAGCAGAGTGGTGTCCACCACAAAGCAGAGAAGGATTGTGGCGAACACCAGGACAGCGTTGAACCGCAGCAGCGCCGTGTGTATGAATATCATCTTGCCGAACTTCAGAAACGGAAACAGCGTCGCGCCGGCGAACACCACTAAGAACGCCCCAAAGTAGCCCAGGTTCGGTATCAGGTACTGCGGGAAGAGCATGATCACGAAAAAGGCCCCGGAAAAGTAGTACGCGATGTCGGCGACGGAATCCATCAACGCCCCGAAGGAGCTACTCTGTTTGAGGTACCGGGCGATCTTGCCGTCCAGGAAGTCGGTCACACCGAGGAGCAGGAACCAGGTGACAAACATACTGGTCCGGCCACCGAAGGCAAGGGGATATAGCAACGGCACGCCGGCCAAGCGAAACGTGGAGAGCGCGTTTGGGACGGTCACAATAGCATTCACGCGATCCGACATAGTGCCTGAAGTATATCCCGGTTTTGTCACCAGATGAAGAGGTTTTCGGTCCATGACCGAGAAATTTTCGGCAGCTATGCGGAAGATTGCGGGCAAAGTGGCGGAGATTTGCCGGCAAGCTGAACGGCCCGCGGCGCTCGGCAGGGCCGGCACGCCGCCGGCAGGCTGAAAGGGCCGGCGGCACTCGGCGGGCCGGCACGTCGCCGGGAACCCGAACGGGCCGGCGGAGCGGACACGCGTGACTACAGCCGGGGCCTTCGCCTCCGGACAAGCGCGCGAACGATCGCACCGATCAGCCGCCGGCGCGCCGGCGGGCACGGCATGCGGTATACACACGTTGCGTTGTGGACGAGATGGACGATGAGCCCGGCTACCGGGACACCGAGGAGTCGCCCGGTACCGTGCGGCGGGCGGAGCGGAACGACAAAGCCGAGATACCACGGGCGGTATGGGCGCGAACGGCGCCCCCGCATGCGGCGCAGAATATCGCGTGCCGCATACGCCCCCTGCGCCTGCGCAAGATAGCTCGCCATCGGTGCGATCTCTCCGTTCGAGCGATAGACCGCCGCCGCGTCGCCGACGCAGTAGCAGTTCTCTTGGACACGCAGGTACTCATCGACCGGATGCCGCGCGGAAGGATGCGAGGAGGGTGGTTTGCCGCGCGCGAGCCGCTCGGAAACCACCCCGGCGGTCCATACGCACAGATCCGCAGGCAGCCGCTCTCCGGAGCGCAGCGTCATCTGTTCCGGCTCGACGGTCGCCGCCGATTCCGTCATTCGCAATCGTACCCCGTCGCGCTCGAGCAGTGCGGCAACCGCGCGCGTCACCTTCGCCTGCCCGACCGAAATCCCTGACATCAGTCGCTCGCCGGACTCTATGACCGTTACCAACGCCTCCGAGCTGCCGGCAAGTACGCCGGCCACCTCGCACCCGGTGTAGCCGCCGCCGACGATGGCAACCTGCCGGCCGGCGCCGTTCGGGGGGCGCGCAGCGCCCCGCGAACTCCGAAGCTTACGGCGAATCGCGCGCACATCACCGAGGCTGCGAAAGGCGTACGAATGCTCGGCGGCGCCCGGCACACCGTGGTAATGCGCGCGGCAACCGTGTGCCATGATTAGCGTATCGAACGGCACCTCCCCGCCGGCCGTCTCGACGACCTGCCGCCGGCAGTGAACCGAATGCGCGCGCTCGGCGCGCAGCTCGAAGCCGTAGCGCTCGGCGAGCTCGGCGAGCGGCCACGAAATCGCCTCCTCCGGCAACCGGTCGGAGAGCACATCCGGCAGCATAGGAAGCATCTCGAAGCGCTCCTTCGGCTCGATGAGCGTCACATGGACCCGCTCCCCCGTGCCGGCTCGTCGGCCGGCGAGCTTCTTTGCCGCCGTGAGGCCTGCGAAACCGCCGCCGACGATGACGACGCGTTGGCCGCCGGGCAGCGTACGTCTGCAGCCTTGAGAAGTCCGGTGCTCGCTCGTGCCCCTCTTATGCATCGATCCACCTTCCTGTTCCGGCTAATCCCTTGTCTTCAACAGACTATGCCGGAACAGAGGGCGTTCGTGTAGCTACTCCTGACAAAACCGCGATGGGGCATCCGCCGCTACGACCGCTCAGGTGGGGCGTTTTCACTGCTAAATCTCCCACAAAATGTGGTTAACTAACAGATAGATACACATATAAATGATTTTTGGATGTTGTTGCCATCTCTTTACTTTCGGTGTATCTTACTCCCAATCCTAACTCTAATCGATATATATCTAGGGGAGGACATTATGAATTCATGTACTGTTCGATCAGCCGCTTTTACGACCGCCATCATGTTCATGACCGCAGCAGGTCTGTCGGCTCTCGACATCGGAGGGGGAGCTCAGATGGGACTCAACATCGGTCTCTTGCAGTCAGACATGATGGAAGATCAGCTTCCCGCCGGGGTGGGTGAAGAGGCACGCCAGGGCCTGACCGGCGTGGCAGCCGGAGGGCACGCCCGGGCACACTTCGCGGACTTCTTCGGGCTTCAGGTGAGCGCCCAGTACACATTGATGGGCGGGAACTACGGCTGGGAAGACGACATTGTTCTGCCCGATGGCCAGACGGTGACTGTTCCCGTTCGCGACCAACGACGCTTCCACGCGGTCAGCGTCCCAATAACCGGTCTCGTTCGAATTCCGGTCACCGAGGACTATCGGATCGTGCCGACCGGCGGCGCCGGCCCTGACTTCCTCATTTCGGCGGTGGAACGGCACTACGTTGACTACGACGAGGACGAGGGCGAAGATATTCTGGACGACGACTGGGAGGAGGTCGACGGCGATTTCGGAACCGGTCTGAGCTACACATTCGGCTTGGACATCGAGACGGATATGGAGGGTGCCCGCGGGGTAGGCTCGGTCGGATTTCGCTACACCCAGCAGTTTGCAAGCTTCGGCCCCGAAGAGTTTGATGACGACTCGCAGGACCAGGTCGGCAACTTCCAGTTGATGGCTACGTTCACCCGGCTTTTCTAACTCTGCCTGCGGAGCCCGCCCTGCCGGGCCGGCCTGGCCGGGCGGGCTTGGCCGGGCCGTTCGTGGCGGGCCCGGCCGGGGGCCCCCACCTGCTGCAGTGCTACCGGCCGGAGTCCAACTGCAGGACCAAGCACCTGGTGATCCGGGCGTTCTGCTTTATCCGGATGCCGCCCGTCCCTACGGTGATGAGCGTTTCCAGGCGGTCCGGCGCTTCGCGAAGGAAGAAGCCGGCGTGCGCTGCGCCGGCTCGCACCAGGCGTTCATGCGGCTGGAGAAAGGCGATCTGCGTATCGAGCAAGGCGGGGCGCTCGTTGAACTCCACCACGTAGCTGCCTTCGGCAAGGTGCCACCACCCGTACTTGTCGTCGTCTGACTCCTTTTGGGGCTGGAGCTCGTTTCGAGCGGCGGCCTCCTCTTCCGATCCTCCGAAGTCGACCGCGCCGCCCCCGGTTACCTCGAACACCCTGGCCACGGTCAGGTCCATTTCGTACCGGCCCTGTTGCTTCTTGGAGCTTATGATCCCGTCCACAACTTGCGCGACCTGGTCACCTTCCAGAAAACGCATCTCGTGCCCCCTCCAATTTCAAAGTGCAACCGAGTGCAAGAATACGATCAGCTGGTGGGGTGGAGCAACCCCGGATGTTCCGAGCATATCTGCCGACTCGGGAGACCAGCGAGCGATCGTCACAAGCGATTGAACACGTAAAGCGGAAATGCACAGCGCCGGGAGCCTATCATCACAAATGGGAGAATTCCTATTCCTCTATCAGAGCGTTAGCGTGCCCCCTCACTCAGGAGTCTGCGTCATAACAGTAACGGACGTCTTCTCCTCATCGGGATCCCATTCACCCGTGGCTGTCACCTCTTCCTCTCCATCAATATAGATGCTGGCAGTGAGGGCCCCTTCCTCACCTTCTTTTTCAGCGGCCAAAGCCAAGTTCTCGCCCGCACCACAGGTATCTTCCTATTCCCATGGTACACTATGAACAAGGCCCCCTGTGTCATCCCCAATTGTCCAGATAATAGAGGCCTCATCAAAATCTTCACTCGTTACCTCAAGAGTCACGTCGTAGGTGGCCTCGTCGTCGGGCTCGTCACCAGGGAGAAACGGGAGCTCGCACCCTGCGAGCACGAGGATCGTTCCTACTACGCCAAAGATTTTGACCACTCTTAGCATAGCGACCTCCTTCCAGATCAAATTGCCTGAAAGCCGACCGGCATAAGTAAAGGCGTGCGGCTATGCGCGCCGCCGTCCAGCCGCATATTGCCCATGGAGCGGTGAGCATGCGCTGCCTACGTTCTAGAGTAACACGGTCTCCCTCGTGCTCCAACGGCCGTCGAGGTCTCGCCATAACAGACTTGTCCCACATTGGAAACTCCTCCCGCTCGAGATCGACAAGTGGTGTCGCGGGATAGCAGTCGAGCCTACAAAACCGTGTCGCCTCAAAAGGCGCTCCGCTTTCTTCGGAGAGCACTTGAGGATCTTGCCCGTGTGTAAACGGCCTTCCCCAGCCCCCAGCATGGCGATACACCCGGATAACACATCCGCATATGAAGGAATATGAAGGAAGCATGCTGCGGTGCTATACTCAACCTACGGCATCACTGCGCCTTCGAGGTGGACGATCCCCAGAGAAGCCACCAGGGGAACCACTACACTGAAAGCTCAGCTCGGAAGCAGCAACAGACATCATGGAAGATTGGTTTCACCGTTATAGGCTCCCACTGACAGACTTCCTCGATGAGACAACAATCACTCATCTCCTGAATATGCTCGCGAAGGCAAGTGGCCTTCCGACGTTTCTGAAAGAACCCTTGGAGAAGGAACCGTTGTTTGCCGATACCTCTCCGCCGGTGCCGGAGCTATGTCGGAAGCTCGATCGTTGTGAAGATGAGCACGACTCCTGCGACTGCTTTCTTTCCCGAGCCATCAAGAAGTCGGCGTTTGTGAGGCCTTACGTAACCGAGTGCCCTTTGGGAATGAGCTTCACCGTTAGCCCATTGATTCTGAGCCAGGGAGCGAGTACCGGAGCGCTAATCTCCGGCTACGTGCGTACAGAAGAGTGGGACGAGAAGGATCGTGCTGCCTTGGAGCGCCGGTGCCGAACCGCCGGCGTAGACTCGGCGGAAGCAGAAGAACTGACGAAAGCGGTCCCTGTGATTTCGGAGAAACGACTGCGGGCTACGGCGGATTTCCAGAAGAGAACATCTGAGTACCTTATGGCCTTTGCTGCGTTGGCGGACGGCCGATTTGATGACTGTATGTACTGCAACCTCGCCATAGCACGACAGACTCTGCGCAAGGGCGAATGGAACGATGCGGATATTGTCAGCCGCGAGGATACCTTTGACTGGAGAGAGGAGAAGCACTTAATCGAAATAGTTGCGCTTGGGAAGCGGAAAGCAGCCGAAGAAAAACTGGACGAGATTGTCACGAATATGGCAGCCGCCTATGAAAATCGCCCCGAAGAATTCAAGGGCCGGGTGATCGAGCTGGCAGTACTGATCACGCGAACGCCCTACTACATAAGCTACTCAGAAGGACAACCGGTGAACATCCGGCTTCCGGAGTTCTACCCGCCAAAAGGATTTGACAAGCTAACGCTCAAACACTGGCTTAAGGTGATTCTGGAAGAAGTCATGGACATCGCCGACAGCCATGCCGGTACACAACTGAACTCCAACGTAGTCCGCGCAGCCATGGGGTATATCGACTCCCACCTTGAAGAAGAGTTGAGACTTGAAGACGTGTCGAATGCGATGGGCTTCTCTGCGCGGCATTTGAATCGCATCTTTCTGGAAGAGATCGGGATAAATGTCAGCGAGTATCTGCTACGGGCCAGGATCCAGGAGTCAAAGCGGCTTCTGCGGCAATCGGACATGACCGTCACCGAGATTGCTGAAAAGCTCAACTACTGGGACTCGACCCACTTTGCGAAGATGTTTCGAAAAACAACGGGCAAATCGCCGAGTGAGTACCGACGGGAAACGAGTGAGTTGTAGCGGTATTCGGCGGTGAGCGCCAGGATACCCAACACGCCCACGGAGGCGTCCCAATGTGCCCACAGAGCACGCTACTGCAGATTGTTTCAGGCTTCAGATGAGCATGATGAACGCTCCGTCTCCCGCGCCTTCTTCCCAAACAGACTCTGAGCAACCAGCAGCAGGAAGAATCCCCCTATCACCCCGCTGTTGAGTAAGAAAGGTGCTCGAGGCCCGATATTCTGAAGTACAAAACCCCCGGTTACCGGCCCCAAAACTGCTCCCACCGTCAACATCGCCTGATACAGTCCCATCGCGGCCCCTCTGGTTTCCGCCGGACCACTCATACAGATTTGCGCAGACAAAGACGGCACGTAGAGGGCGGTTCCGATACCGAACAGGCTGGTCCCAATCAAGACTAATATGTGCGAGTCAGCCACATAGAGGGTGAGCATCCCCACAAGGAACAGGAGAGCTCCTACGAAAGTGATGGCTCTGCGGCCGAAGCGGTCCCCTACTCTTCCACCGAGAGGCTGCATGAGACCGAAAACACCGTAGGCCCCGATTCCGATTCCCGCTACGCTCAGGGGGTATCCGAGCGCTTCGACCAGCGGCGTCAACAAGGTCGAAAGCGAAGACTGAAGGAACTGGTAGGCGCCGGCGCCCAGGTACAATACCACAATGAGCACGTTCGCCTTGAGCAAGAGCGGAAGCAGCTTCAGTCCGGAGATGCCCTTGTACTCCTCCCTCGGCGCCGCTGCATCGTCCAGGCTCTCTACGAAAAAGAGCCGAATCAGCAAAGCTCCCACGAGGATCCCCGCTGCCGCAAGAAGAAACGGAAGGCGAAACCCGAAATGCTCCGCCAGAGTGGTGGCCAAAACAGCACTTATGCTGGCGCTCACCCCGATGCCGGTTCCGAAGACTCCGAGAGCTGTCCCGTGACGACCCTCCGGGGCAATCTCCGCCAAGTAGGTCATCATGACTGCCCCCATCGATGCAAAGCTAAGAGAGCTGATTGTGCTACTGACCAGAAGCCAAACCGGGCTTGGCGCAAAACCCGCCACCACGCCGCCTACGGCACCGAGGAGATAGATAGAGATGAGCGTTCTCTTTCTGCCGTAGAACGACGAGATGTGCCCGACATACACCACGCCGATGCACGCGATGAGTTTGCTTATGCCCTCGATTGACGTTCCGTGAACCGCAAGCCCGCCCAAGGCACGGGTATACGGAATGATGATGGGCGAGTACATGAGCGTCCCCGTTCCCAGCAAGACGATACAGAGAAAGGCCAGAACGTAGTGTCCTGTCGTACCGGACGCTCCGGAGTTCCGCATGAACGTTCCCCACGAGCCACTCAACTCTGTCCTTGCCCTTCTGTCAAGAAGTCGGTCGGCCGAGGCTTCTGCGATGTAGGGGGCCAAAGGTACAGAGCCGGATTATGGCCTGTCGTGGGAGTAAGCGAGAGACGCGCAGGCGGTGGACATCCCCGTGGCCAACGAACCTCGGAATCTTACCGAAGAGAAGGCCGCTCGTTACCGTGACCTGCTCCCTGGGGCGTGTTAAGAGCTATCACATGAGAAGAAGGAGGTGCCGACATGGACAGCGGAATTGTGAGCTATGGAGTAGGCCTGCCTCGGTGCAGAATACACGTCGATGAAGTGCTCAAGGTTTGGCGAAACACCCATAAGGTGGTGCTCGGCAAACTGGGCTATCAGGAGCGAGGCGTTCTCTATCCCGATCAAGACACGGTTACCCTGGCCGTCGACGCAGGGGTGCAAGCGTTGGAGCGAAGCAGCGCGGAATCCGCACGCGTCGGTGCTCTGATCCTGGGAACCGGTACCAATCCCTATAGTACCAAAGCCTCCGCCACGGTAGTTGCAGAAGCGCTCGGACTCCGAAAAGACATCATCTCGTTTGATCTCCAGTTCGGGGCTAAGTCAGGGACGTCGGCGTTGATCGCTGCGCTCGCGCTGGTCGAAAGCGGACAAGTGGAATACGCGCTTGCCATTGGCGCAGACACAATAAACCGCCACATTCCGCCCGGCCATTGGATGGACTATGGTGCGTCTGCCGGTGCGGTCGCACTTCTGGTGGGCAAAGAGCAGGTTGTGGCCAACGTTGTTGGGCACTCATCCTATGCACAGGACCAGAGCGACTTCTTCCGCGTGGAGGGCGACCGTTACATCCAGGTTGGAAGCGGCGTAACGGGATATGCCTACGGTTGGGGCATTGATGACAACATGATCCCGGCCGCCCGGGGGCTGTTCAGCAAACTTGGAATCTCTTCCCAAGATGTAGACGACTGCGCTCTCCATCAAAACAGCTTCAACGCGCCGTACTCGGTGTCCGGCCCCCTTGAGCTTGACTTCAAGCAGCAGATCTACCCGTACCTGCTGACCCCACAAATCGGCGACTGTGGGGCTGCATCCAGTCTGCTGGCTCTGGCCTATATCCTGGATAAACGCGAGACGGAGCGGAGAATACTCTTGGGCTCATACGGAAGCGGCGCAGGAAGCGACTTCCTGTATCTTCGGACAACGCCGGAACTCACCAGCTATCCGAATGAGCACCATACCACCAAAGACATCCTGGCGGACAAGCTCATGCTCGACTACGGCACAGCCCAGAAATACGAGCATAAGTATATGCGAGCGAATCTGGTCACTGGAAACCTTTAGGAGGCAAGGCGATGAAAGACACAAGCAGACAAGTCGCAGTGATCGGCTATGCAATGACCAAGCCAAAGGCCAAAGACTTCAGAGACTATCGACAGTATGCAGCCGAACCGGTCTTTGCGGCTCTTGATGAGCTGGGACTGAAGCCGGAAGACATGGAGGTTTGGACGGTAGCATACAATGAGCGCACGGTTCCCGATGCTGCTATATCGCCCCACATGGCCGATGCCTTAGGTGGCCTAAACGCGCCGGTTATCCCGACGTCGACCGCCTGTGCCGGCGGAGGCGTAGGTACGTTCAGCCTCTACAACTATATTGCTTCCGGTCGATACGATATCGGCGCTTCCGTCAGTTTCTCCCAGACGGACCTGTTCTACCCAATGGAGACAGCAAGTGCCGCCGGGAACTTCACGGACGTAGATTACGCCCTTGGCCTCACCCACTTTCACTACAGCTTCCTCAGAGAAGCCTACTACCAACAGGAGTATGGCACTCAGGACCTAAGAGCGGATGCTCAATGGGCGTGGCAAGACCACTGGTACGCGCGCCGGAATCCTGAGGCAGTCAGATATCACAGTCCGATGCCGACCGACGACACACTCAAAGCCGGCGGGATTCAGGGTATGAGAATACGAAGCGCCGCCGGTCGGAGCCAAGCCTGCGTACTCATAATGGCGTCCGAGGACGTGGCACGAGAGTACGACCTGCCGGTGTATATCGACATCGGGCTTGCAAACCGACCTGCCTACATGGGGGCACACTTCCACTATCCCCACCCGGATCACCGTGAGTGCGACATCTCTCACCAACCCGGAACAGGTGTTGCGGCGCGTCGAGCTCTCGAGCTGGCGGAAACCAAAGTGGACGATATCGATGTATTCCAGGTCCACGACCTGACGCCGTCGGACGGCTTCATGCAGATGGAATCGCTCGGTGTAGCTAAGCCCGGCGAAATGCCTCGCCTGGCACTCGAAGGCGAAACTGCGGTGAAAGGGCGGTTCCCGACAAACACCGACGGGGGTGCAATAGGATTTGGGCACAGCAGTGTCGGAGGTGATTTTCACAGCAAAGTCATCGAAAATATGAAGCAGATCCGGGGACAAGCAGGCGAACGACAGGTCGACGGTGCTGAGACGGCACTTGCGCAAGCATATGGTACTCACCAATCGATTGATGCGGTCGCGATAATGAGGAGGTGTTTCTAATGTCCAACGAGTTTCCCGAGATGATTCCCCGAACGGAATGTCACAGTACACGGCGTACGTATCGGACCAAGGACAGCCGGTACCACATGAAAGGAAGCTACTGCACCGACTGCGGCGAGAAGTACTTTCCTCCCCGCCAGGGTCTCAGGTGCCCCAACTGTGGCGGCAGAGATCTCCAGGACTACTACCCACCCAAGCGGGGAGAAGTCCTAACCAGCTGGAAAGACGATGTCGGATACCCCGCCACCGGATACACCGACTTTCCACCCCGAACCATAGTCGTCGTCAAGCTCGATGACGGGCTTCACATAATCTCCGAGGTAGTCGAGATGGAAGGTGAGCTGGTGGAAAAGGGAACCCCGGTCAAGATGGTCATACGAAAGCACAAAAGAGAAGACACCGGAAACTGGGTATACGGCTACAAGTTCGCGTTGGCGGAGTAGTTGGCGGAGGAAAGGAACACAAGACGGGGCCGGGCGGGAACCGGGTTGGGGCGGCAGCAGAGTACAAAGCCTCGACAACCTGAGCGCCCCGCAGTGAGCGCCCTGCGGACGGAACGAGGGCGCAAAGATAAAGAAGCTCGGCAGAGAATAGCGTCAAACGAAATAAGGAGGTCGGGTCATGAAGAGTTTTCTGATACGCAGCATCGGCGGGATAATCATGCTGGCGGTCCTCCGCGCAGCAGCAGCGGCAATCCCACCACTCAACAATGCATTTGTCCGGTACCTTGGCGTTGCTGAAGAGATAGCACCAACCATCAGCGGCACTATTCTGGCTCTGGGCTACATCTTCGCCGTCATCGGTCCGTTGGTAGCAGGCCCCATCTCGGATGCAAAAGGCTCGACAAAGACCTTTCTCGGCGGTGGGTTGCTGTTTGTCGTGTTCTACGCTCTGTGGACCTACGCTCCCACGCACGAGCTCCTCTATCTCTACCGAGTCGTGCTGGCGCTCGGTACCGGCCTCGTGTTCATAGGAATCCAGAAGTTCCTTTACCAGGGAGCTCCGGAAGGCAAGAAAGGAATGGGCATGGGGTTCTACGGCATCGGCTTCGGCGTAGGCGCTGCGGTCGGCCCAATGCTTGCCTCTCTGGTAGTCCCCGCCTTCGGCATCGTGCAGGCCTACTATGTACTAGCGCTTGCTGGTCTGGTAGCGATAGTCATCGGGTTCGTGAGTGTGCAAATCGTGAGGCGGATGGAAGGCGGCCTTGAAGACGAGGGAGGAAAGGTCCAAAGCGAAAAGGAGGAGAAACCGTCGTTCTTCAAGGTTATGGTCAGTCAGCCCGCAGCCGTATACCTTGTGGTACTCGTAGGTATTTTCGTGGGAGTAAACAACGCTGCCGTCTTTGCCAATGTGGATGACCTTGGCGTAAGCATGGGCTGGGAGGTTGGAAGAGGCACGATGGGAGTCGCCATTTTTGCTGTCTTCTCCTTCGCCATGCCCCTCGGAGGCCATCTGGGAGACCGCTTTGGATCCGACAAAGCAATCTTGCTCGGTGCCATTTTTCTGACCGTTGGTTTCGGAGGTTTAGCGCTTATTGCAAACCCGATTATGATATATCCGCTCATGGCCATAGCAGGAATCGGCGGCATATTCTTCACACCGAACAGCCAAGCACTCATCGGGAGCTATGCGTCGCAGAAGCTCAAGGGGACCTTGCTCAGCTATCTTCAGGGAGCCACAGGCCTCGGAAGCGCGATAGGAGCAACAGTGGGCGGATACTTGCATTCGGCCTTCACCGTCCGTACCACATTCACCATGGTGCTCATCGCAGGGATCCTGGCCGTCGTAGCAGGGATCTTCCTTATTATCAGGAGAAGCCGCGACGCACGTGCCGCGGTAGCTTCGGAAGCCTAACGAAGCGGAGGGGGGAGGAGGATCCGCCGGCCGAGCGGCGAGCATCAGCGCCGAACCTCCGCCCCGTGTACACACGAGCTGAGTGTCTCCCGGTCCTCGTGCGTTCTTGGCGTGGGAGCCTGGAGACACCAGCCGCCCTTTTGCTTCTGCTATTCCAGTAGTACGACCATGTTAAACTGTGGGAGGAGCTGAGCTGCTGCGATGCGCAAATGCGTGGCTATTCAAAGGTCGCCGTTACTCCCACCGCGCCTTCTTTCGGCAAGGTTTCCGTTCTGCCCGTCCACGCTGCTCGGGGCGATAATTTAGGTTCATAGATCACGTCAATGCTCTTATAATCTCCTGTTGCGTCACACATTCTATGGTACAATGAGGTTTCAAGCTGGTTCCAAGAAGGGTGCAAGCACCTATCCCGACGGGTACAGACCGTCGGAGACGGAGGCAAATGCGATGATCAGAGAACGCTCTCTTGTCCTCAAGTCCCTCCCTATTCTTGCAGCAGCCATAGCCGTTTCGGGATGTCTCTCTTTCGGTTCCTACTACGGGCCCGAGACCGTACCCCCCGGCTCAACCGAAGTCGGCACCGGTACGGTGCTCGCCTATGTCCCCGAAGCGGGGAACGAAGATCCGTCGATCGTTCCGCTCGAGACGGCCTTCCTCGTTCGCCACGGAATAACTGAGAACGCGGATCTCGGAGCGAGGGCGTGGGCTTTGCCTCAGGCATTGCCGGCCGGGGAGGTAGGGTTCTGGGGCTTCTACGGCGATGCTCGGTATCGGCTGTACGACGGCCCGGTTATGGTAACCGGCGCTGTCGGAGCGTCGGCAATGAGGGTGGACCTCGTGACGATATTCGGTGTCTATCCCTCCCTTCTCGTCGGCACCGAGAGCCTCTACGGGGGCACCCGGCTCATGTACGCCACCGGGCGCGCGGACGAGGTCGATGCGGCGGACCAACAGCCGTTATTCACCGATCCGGCGATCGGGCTTGTTGCCGGAGCCAGCGTGGGCCGCAGGTTCATGGTACGGCCGGAGGTCAGCTTCTACCTCTTTCCCGGGGCGGAAGAGGTGTTCATCGCGCCCGCGGTGTCGTTCCACTACCGCTTCGGCGACGGGTGAGGAAGCAGAAGCTCGGTTTTCCGACCGATCGCGAGGTTCAGCGGCGCAATCAGAACGGTGAAAAGCGGCGTACGGAGGAGCGCAATCGAGTCGAACAGCAGAAAGCCCGTTCGCCGGAACATTGCGCCGAGGCCCACGCTCGTGAACGACCAGGAGCCGGTGGTAGGCGTGATGTTCTCGATCGCAAGCAGAAAAGCTACCAGGTACACCAGACCAATCGTGATTACGAGCCGCCGGTACGAGCCGCTCGCAAGAAGCTCCCGAATCACCGGGAGCGTACCGCGGATGCCGGGGCCTTCCCCGCTCTGCGAGGTGGCGTATTCCTCCGTTATCTGATCAAGCGCATTGCTCATGGATGCTCGCTCTCCGGGTAAAAGGCGTTCCAGGCGAAGAAGAACGCGTCGATCGCAATCACCCGCTTGAGCGGGAGCTCATCCGGCGCATACCGTTCTCCGGGCTCTTCGCCCACAACAATTCCGTCCTCATACGTAAAGGAGTGCGTGGTATCCGCGCCGTCGTCCGCCTTCCGGTACATGTGAGCCGTGTCCAGGTCCGGATCGTAGACGGCCAAGAACTGCTCCGTCTCCTGAATCCCAGCATCGCGAAGCTCCTCCAGCACGAAGTAGCCCGCGGCCTCCGCGGTCCGACCGCCCACCACCATTTCCTTAGGGTGATGCCGATCGTCCTCCGCCATAAGGCTGAACATGACTGAGTCGCCCTCGTAGTATCCGCCAATCGGATTGTACGGATCCGTACGGATCGCGCCCGTAGTCGCGCACGTGGCCGGTGTCAGTGCTCAGCACCTCCGTTTCAGGATGGAGCGAGCGCCACCTCTCCCACGTCGTCCAGAAGAGCTCGACCTCATCGAGGGTCTCGCCCTCGCGCTCGCCGGCAATCGCGGTAGCGCTGATCTGCGGCCACAGGGAGCCCGTATCCCGGTCGTACATGACGAGATTGCTGTTGATAAGCCGCCCGGAGACACCTAGCGTCGTGCTCCCGGTCTTGTACCCTTGCGCGGTCGCGGTCAGAGGGCAGTAGGTGATCGCCAGGTTCTCACCCCCGACCTCGTGGTTCACAATCTCGTGGACGACGAGGATAGCGTGGGGGTAGGCTCGAACTGCGCCATTGTGCGCCAGCCCTACCACTTTGTCTCCCGGATCCAGGTCCGCTTCTTCGGCCTCCAGAAACTGGGGCTCGTCGATTGATGGGATGCCATCCGGGGGTGGCCCGCCGGACATCATGTTCGAGCGCAACTCGTCCGGCCCATGGTGCTTCACGAGCTCGCGCTCGCCGGTGCGCAACGCGCCTTCTCCAGTCGTCAGGCCGGAGATCGCGGGTCCACCCGGATCGCTCTCGTCCAACGGTGTCTGTTCCACTGCCGGGTCAGGTTCCCCGGCGGGCTCCGCTTCGGGCGGCTCCTGCTCCTGCCGGCCTCCAGCCAGCGCAATCGCCCTGCCGAGGCCCAGCGCCCCCATTACGACGAGCGCTGTTCTGACCAGGCCGGCCTTTCCTGTCGTTCCGGTAATCCTTTTCATACGTATATTGTACTTACAACTATTAGTATAGGCAACTCAGGTGCCATCGGTCGCAAAGGGCCTCCCACACGGCATCGTGAGAGTCGCAGAGCGGAAACAGAATGGAGCTTCCGGAAGCCCGATCCAGCTCCGGAAGCTTTCAACCGGGATCGTCCACAGGGTTCAGTCCGGCGTCCGGTCGTTTCCCGGCTCTCCGTAGGAAAGGATGCGTTGCTCTCCCTCGAGCGAACGTGCTTCGGTTAGGTCTTGTGTGACTTCGACCGTCCCGAGATACTCCCCTTCTTCAGAGCGAACCGCAAAATACTGGATGAGGATAAACCGGTCTCCCATCTGGATCCAAAACGGCGCTCGATCCTGCCGGCCGTTACGAAAGTCATCGAGGATCTGCTCAACAACGTGCACGCTCGAAGGCGGATGGCACATTCGCACATCCCGTCCCAGAATTGCCCGGGTTCGATCGAAGACCCGCTCTTTTGTCTGTGAGAAATAGCGCACCTTGTCCTCGGCATCAACGAAAGTGAGGTCTACCGGAAGCGTCTCAAGAATAGCGCGGAGCTCCTCCGGCCGGAGGGCACCGCTCGGCAACCGAACCTCGCTTCCGGCGGAAACCGCGGCAGCGGGAGCTGCTTCCTTGCCCTCGGGCTTCCATTCGTCTTGCGGGTCGTAGAGGCAGTAACCGATCTCAGGCGTCTGCTGGTAGATCTCCCACCATTCGTGCTCGTTGAGCGTATCAAGGGCCATCGGAAAGAGGATCTCCTCCTCCTTCGTAATCATCTCGTCGAGCATGTCGACTGCCGGGATAATCGAGCGCTTCACGGCTTCGCGCAACTCCGAAACCTGTGGAGAGGCCGGCAGGCTGGTAATCGCACGAACGGCCGTCTTGAGTAGGTCGCGGACTTCGTCGTGCTTTCCCCACATAACCTTCGGCGGGCCGGTGATGCCGTAACGCTCGAGATACGGGAAAAGGAGATTCTCTTTCCGGCTGTAGTGTTTTCCCACATCACTGAGCTTCTGCAAGCCCCCATGAATCTGCTCGCGTAGTGTTGCGAGATCTTCCGCCGGCTGCGAACCCGCGTCGCCCTCCTGCACTCCGGATGCACCTATCGCTTGAAACGTGCGACGAAGCTCGTTGATCGTCACGCGCAGCGCGGCGTTCTCCCCACGGAACGTATCGACCGGATGCCCCGCTGGAACCTCCTGTCCCTCAGGCTCCTCAATTTGACCATGCAAAACCCGCGCGTGAATGTCGCACAGCCGCTGGATCTCCTCCTGGGGGACCCCCTCGGACATAAGCTCTTGCTCGACCTCCACGACTTCGCGGTAGGGGATACGGTCCAGCACCGAAATCAACCGCTTGCGAACCTGTTCCGGCGCCTCCCCTCGATGGAGCTGCAAAATCAGGTGCTTGAGCACCTCCTTCCGTTTTTCGGCGTTCTCAAGAAGCTCACTCATAACGCTCGTCTCCTCAGGTTATGTTACAGTCGTCGTGACACCCGTTCAAGCATCGCATCATGCTCAGAGATAAAGGACCCGGCGGTAGCGGCGAGCCGTTCGATGTTCTCCGGGCTCGCGTCGTCCATCTCGGGGCGCTCGCCCTCGAACCTGCCGTTGACCCGGTAGTACCGCACGCCCGGAAGCTTGTTGAGCTGATAGTCGACGGACTCGGTCTGACCTGCCGAAATGATGCCGAACAGCGGCGCCCCGCGCATCGGGCTCACCCAGTCGACGAAGCCCCACGACTCCAGGTCGTCCCGGGTAAGGTGTCGAGAGGGCCGTCCGGTGCCAAGGCTCAGAATCTCGTAACGCCACGCCCATGGGTAGAGCTTCCGCGCCTCGATGTACGCACACATGGCCGGATTGTTCGCGTACACGGCCCCGTCGACCATGCAGTAGTCGTTTCCGGAACTCCCGCAGGCTGTGATGACCGCCGGCTCGAAGTAGCTCGGCGCGGCGGCGGTTGCTTTGGCGACATCGCTCATCAGGAAGTTCTCATCGTCGGCACGCCCGGCTCGCTTCTTAAATAAGTACGGCGTGTTCCGCTCCACGTCGAAGCTCGTGATCAAAAGGTCGCTCAACGCATCTTGCAGCGTCATATCCGCTAAGACCGGCCCCAGAAAGCTCTCCAAGTTTTCGAGCGCGTACTTCTCTTGGAAAGCATGGCTCATAGTATGGAGAAGCTTGAACTTCCACTGGGGAAAGATGCGAGTTCCCTCCTCGCGGTACATCCGAACGATCTCGTCGATCGAGAGTGCGGGCTCTCCGGACTCGGGCTTCGGGACGGTCAACCCAAGCGCAATGAGACCTCCGGTGCTCGTGCCGGCAATGAGGTCGAAACAGGCGTGGAGCGGCCGCTCACGGCCGGCGCGGCGCATCCGCTCCTTGACGTTCTGCAAAACCATCGCGGGGATGAGCCCGCGGATTCCCCCGCCGTCAATGCTCAGTACTCGTACAGTTCGAAACGGCCACATAAAGCCTCCCAAGCCTCCGTCCGGAGACGGCGGCGAATTGCGTGCCGGAACTGTCCCCTTGGTCGCCCCGGGCACACGCGTCAGCGCATCGACAGCCTACACGTGGTTCGCCACCCGATGCAAAACTGCCTCTGCCCTGCCCCTGTCAGCCGTTCAAGGACTCGAACGTTCGTAAACGCTCTCTGATCACTTGTTTTGACAGTCAGCCGCAGATGCAATACGCTGACACCATATGAGCGATAGTTACGATTCTGACCGCCGCGCCGGCTCCCGCGTAGCAGCCGAGCCTTCCGCTTCCCACCACTCCCCATCAGGCGGTTCGGAACAATCAGAATCGCACTCCTTGCGCGGCCCCGAGTCTACTCAGGAATTGCGGACCGCTTTCGAAGCGTTTACGCAAGCGTTGCAGGAGTCGCTCGGTCCCATCAGCCGCGCCGGACAAGAAGTTCTCCTCTTCCACCATAACGACACCGACGGCCTTGCTTCCGGCGCCATCCTCCTCACCGCGTTCTCCCGAGCCGGCTACACGGTCTCGCGCTATTCGTTGGAGAAGCCGTATCCTGAGCTTCTCGATATCGTGTTCTCCCGGAACTCGGGCAAACTCATTGTCTTCGCCGACTTTGCCGGAAAGATCGCCCCCCTCATCGCCCAAAAGAACCACGGACAAAACCTCGTCGTCATTCTGGACCACCATCCGGCGGAGCCAAGCGGGGATCCCGCCGTGATTAACCTGGACCCTGACCTCTTCGGTCTCAAGGGCGACATCGACATATCCGGCTCCACCACCTGCTACCGTTTTGCCGTGGAGCTTGATGAGCGGAATCGAGATCTGGCGCACCTCGCGCTTCTGGGCGCTGTGGGGGACGGCTTTTTCGTGGAAGGTCGCGTGGTGAGCGCAAACCGCGAAGCCCTCACAGAGGCAGCCGGCCAGGGAAACGCACGCGCCGAGCCCCGTGCCCAGGAACCTCAAGCACCGGACGAACGCCCGGGCGCCCCGTCGGGAAACGCCGAAGGCACGTCGCCGGCCGGCGAGCGCTACTTCATCACCCTGGGCGGCACGGAGTACCCCTGTGATGAGCTCGCCACGCAGCTCGATACCTTGGGCGCCGTCGGCTACTACCAAGGTGGGGCCGACCTCGGCGTACGACTGTGCCTCGAAGGACCTAACCAGGAGACTAAAGGAAAGCTAAACGAGCTCGTACGCATCAAGGACCGGATCTTCGCACAGACCTTGAACGAGCTCCGCGACGGCGCCCTTCGAAGCTCCAAGTCTATCCAATGGTTCGACGTGAAGGACTCGTTCATTCCCATGGGCGTGAAGATGATCGGCGTATTCTGCAACGAAATCAAGAACTCCGACGTCGGCGATCCGGCGAAGTACCTCGCCGGTTTCCAGTGGGTGCCGGACAAGATACCCGGGTTCGGAACAGTACGATTCGGCAAGACCAAAGTCTCGATGCGAGTGTCGGACTATCTCGTGGAAGCGATCCGCGGCGGCCGTGAGCCCGGACTCAGCAGCTTCCTCCCGGAAGCAACGCTCAACCTCGGCGGGTTTGCCGATGCGTGCCACAGTCTCTCGGCCGCAACCACCATCGACATCGGTCTCGAAAGCGAGCTCGTTGAGGAAGCCGAGCGCGTGCTTTCAACGCGCCGCGCGGAGCTCAACGAGCACCGCGGCGACGAACGAGCAGCGACGAACAAACGCAATAGGTGAAGAATCCGTCCGGGAGAGGCCGGACAGGTCCGGCAGACGTCGGACGGAGACGGCGAAGAAAAGGAGGCAATCGATGTCACGTGGCACTAAAAGGCAGGGTACCGGGAGAGGGTTCGGCAAGACCATCCTCATCGGCGACCAGTTTGTTCTCTTCGATACGCCTGCCGTGTTGGCGGCAATTCCATTTGAGACCGAGACCACGGTAGAGATCAGGGAAAGTGGCACCGGCTGGACACTCGACGACAACCGAACCGAGGTGCCCGGCTACAAGAAGGAGAAGGAGCAGGACCAGATCGTCTCGTTCAATCGCATGATCGAGGTGTTGGGGATCGATACCGACAAGACGCCGCTTCACATCACCGTCGGTGGCGATCTCCTGGCCGGAAGCGGCGTCGGCGCAAGCGCCGCAATCTGCGTCTCCTTTGCGCGCGCGTGCAACGAGCTGTTCGACCTGGGGATGGATACCAAAGAGATCAACTACATCGCATGGGAAGGCGAGTTCGGCTATCACGGGCTTCCAAGCGGGGTGGACAACACGGTCTCCACCTACGGCGGCGTGATCGAGTACAAGCTCCTCGGCGAGGAGAAGCGGTTCCGCCGAATCAACCTGAACCAGCCAGCGGAAGTCGTGCTCGGCAACAGCGGCGTCACTTCCAACACGGCTTCACTCCGTGGCTATCTGCTCGACATGCAGAAGGACGATCCCGACCTCTTCGAGAGCCGCCTCCGGACCATCCGCACCCAGGTCCAGGAGCTCACCGAAGCACTCGAGGCGCACGATTTCGATCGGGTGGGCAGCGTCATGAACGCCAACCACAAGATCCTCATCGATATGGGGCTCTCCCACGAGCGGCTCGTTGAGCTGTGCGAGCTGGCCAACAGCCTCGGCGCGTGCGGCGCCAAGGTCACCGGCGGCGGGCGCGGCGGCTACATGGT
>Ga0207421_10001146_pt1 | contig 34514 bp, 36 predicted proteins | sample SodLakKL_010_SED_4_FD_187542 | JGI IMG/M metagenome (GOLD analysis project Ga0207421, IMG submission 187542) | Alkaline sediment microbial communities from Lake Tanatar, Kulunda Steppe, Russia - 8KL_010_SED (SPAdes) (version 2) | ecosystem: Environmental > Aquatic > Non-marine Saline and...
TCGGCCATGCGACCGTGAATTTCACCGACGGCATCGGGATCCGGGCGGTCCTGCTCCAATTCCGCCATCAGGTCCTCCCTCACATTCTGAGCATGCCCCATCCGCTCGAATTGCGCCGGGCGGTGTTCTCGCATCAGTTCGCGCAACTCGCTGCGCTGCTCGGCGGAAAGCATCTCGCGCATCGCCTGCATCTCGCGCATCAAGCCCATGCCGGGACCCATGCCCTTCCCGGGGCCCATCATGCCGCCCATGCCGCCCATGCCGCCCATGCCGCCCATGCCGCCCATGCCGCCTTCGCGGCCCTTCATGCCCATGCCGCCCTCGCGGCCCATCATGCCCATGCCGTCCTCGTCGCCCATCATTCCGCCGCCCATGTTCTGGGCCAGCGCGACACCTGTACCGCCGGCGCCCAATGCCAGGGCCAGGCCGAGTGTCAATGCACGTGCTTGCTTGCGCGTATCCATAGGTAATCTCCTTATCCGTAGCTCATTCGACTGAATGAAGATGGAGCGGGAATAGTGAAACGGTCCTGCATTACGGACCGCCGCCATGGTTCTGCCAAGGCGTATCAGTACCCAGTAGTGTCCAGTTTCGATCGATGCTGTCTGGTCACGAACCGGGATTGCGATCCTGCAGATCCCGTTTGCGCCGCTCGAACTCATCGTGATCGATCTCGCCGCGGGCATAGCGTTCCTCGAGGATCTCCAAGGCACTCTTGTCCCTTGACGAGGACTTGCCGGCGGTGTTGCCCCCGAGACCGCGAATGATGAATCCGGCTGCCACAACGACCAGGACCAAGATCAGGATCCAAAGGAGGATTCCAAACCCGTGCCCAAATCCATAGCCATGTCCAAATCCATAGTCATGCATTCAAAACCACCCGTTCCGATCTGATCCATGTGAATTCCACCCGCCGCTTGCTCCTGTTGTAGGCTCGTCAGTGGCCACAGACCACTGGAGGACGAGCGCGTTGCAGTCCCGCTACCGACCCCACGATACCGACCGAAGCCAAACGGGAACCTGTCCGGGGCATTACAATTCTGCAATCATCGGGGTCGGGGCCGTCGACGGAGCGGCTGCAGGAGTCGATAGGCGAGCAGGCGCAGCGACACCTGTGTTACGGGTCAGCCGAAGCATCCCATTCCCGAACGGCAGCACGCATCACCATGCCTTTCGGCAGTGCGTGCAAATCTTCTGGCGGCCGCTCCCGTTGCTGCGCCACTTTCGACGCCGTCATTGCCGCTGACTCCATCCCCGCCCGGGGGAATGGTGAGTGTCTCTCGTCGGATGCTTTGCGGCCTTTGGTTCCGGACGATCGGGTGGCCGCTTGAGGTCGACTGGAGACCCCCTGATAGCCGGCAGAGGAATCATCGAGGCCGCGTTCTAACCACGCTTCTACTCGCACGACAGGTGCCAGGGCAGTGCGTCCAGGTCCTGCCCACCCAGTTGCGTGAGTCTGGAATACGGACAGGGACGGTGGGGTGACCATGGAAGTCTTTCCGGCCGATCTGTTCATCGTACTCGTGATCGCCGTAGCGCTGATCGCCTCCGCTCGTGTGCTTCGAGAAGACCAGCGAGCGACCGCGTGGCTGTGCAAGAACACCATGATCTCGCGCACGACTTTCTGTTCCGCCCACGCGCCTCGGATGCGCTCGGCGCGCACTGGGCCGATGCCCTCGACCTCGCGCAACCGCTGGGGCGCCTGCTCGATCATGTCGAACACCTTCTCGCCAAAAGCACGCACAAGTTTCTTCGCATCAACCGGCCCGATGCGGCGGATCATCCCGGAGCCGAGGTAATCCTCGATGCCATCGATCGAGGTCGGCGCCGAAGCCCGCAGGAACTGCGCCCGGAACGGCTGCCCGTGGATGCGATCGTTCACCCACTCACCGGAGGCGGTAATGCACTCGCCCGCCGAGATGCTCGCGGCATAGCGGACGGTGTTCGCGAAATCCCGGTGCCCGCGCGTCTTCACGCGCAGTACGCAGAAGCCGTTGTCCGCGTTGTGGAAGGTGACGCGCTCGACCAGACCGGCGAGCGCTTCCCGCGGTGCGGACGACGAAGACGGTTCAGAATGCGGGCGCATCGCACACCTTCAGCACACTGGCATAGCCGTCAAGGGACGACGGATCCAGGGACAACGCTTCGGGACACAGCAGGTTGCTGGGGACTCGGGAGACCGGACGAGCAGTCCGCCGGCCGGATTGACACGCTGCCTCGGGTGTAGCCGCTTCTTTCCGCCTTCCGCTCACGGCCACAGGTGGGTCACACGCGCCGCCTTCGTGTGATTAGACAAGAAAAAAGCGACCCGGAAATAATCCTAAGTCGCTTTTTTATTGGCTTTTATTGGTAGGCGCGATTGGACTCGAACCAACGACCCCCACCATGTCAAGGTGGTGCTCTAACCAGCTGAGCTACGCGCCTAGATCGTTCGAAGCGCGTATTCTACAGTCTTGGCCTGCGCTGTCAAAGCTTTTATAAGCTTATGATCTTCGTCCATTTTCCCAAACGTGGCAGAAAGCCTGACAATGGCTTCCGTCAGCGGGCCGAGATGGACTGGCAGCCAGCCGCAGGGCTTCTGAAGTCGATGCTCAACTGGACTTCGCGTGTCCCTGCTTTTTTTCTCCCAATCGACAGGTGGTTCTATGCGTATTCTGGTTTCGGGCGGCACGGGGTTCATCGGGCAGGCCTTGTGTCCGCAACTGGCACAAGACGGCCATGACGTCATCGTCTGGAGTCGTCAGGAAAACCCGGATGTCGCCGAAGGCGTCACCACCGTTCAGCGCCTCGACGAACTATCAGGTCCGGATCCGGATGCGGTCATCAATCTGGCCGGGGCATCGATTGCCGACGGCAGATGGACCGAGGAACGCAAGCGTCTCCTGGTGGACTCACGCGTCGAAACGACCGGCAAGCTGGTGGAGTGGATGCGCGCAATGGAAAGCCCACCCAAGGCTCTGATTTCGGCCTCCGCCGTCGGCTACTACGGCGAGCAGGGCGACCGCGTGATTACCGAGGAAACACCACCGGCGTCCGGTTTTACACATGATCTCTGCGATCAGTGGGAAAAGGAGGCGCTGAAAGCCGAGGCCCTGGGCGTGCGCGTCTGCCTGGTACGCACCGGCGTGGTGCTGGACCGCGACGGCGGCGCCTTGGCGAAGATGCTGCTTCCCTTCAAGATGGGCACCGGAGGGCGTCTGGGTTCCGGGAAACACTATTTCCCATGGATCCACCGGGCAGACATCGTCGGCATCTACCAGTGGTTGGTGGGAAACGAACAGGCCTACGGCGCCTACAACGCAAGCGCCCCGAAGCCAGTGACCAACGCCGAATTCACTCGCGCCCTGGGCCGGGCGCTGAAACGCCCCACCCTGCTCCCGATGCCCGAACCGGTACTGCGCCTGCTGTTCGGCGAAATGTCCGAACTCCTTCTGGTCAGCAACCGCATGATGCCGAAACGCCTGCTCGATGAAGGCTTCGAATTCCGCTACCCGGAACTGAAACAGGCGCTTCACGCCATTTTGAGCTGATTCGCGTGGCCCGCTAGTGTCGGGCACCACGGCCGTGTGGCGCGTTGAAATCGAGATCCGGACCACGGGGGATGATGCCGCTCGGGTTCAGGTGTTCGTGGCTCCCGAAGTAGTGCGTCTTGATGTGCGCCAGATCCAGCGTCTCCGAGACACCCTGCACCTGGCAAAGCTCACGCGTGTAGGCCCATAGGTTCGGGTAGTCGAGCAACCGTCGCCGGTTGCACTTGAAGTGGCTGTAATACACGGCGTCGAAGCGCACCAGTGTGGTGAACAGGCGCCAGTCGGCCTCGGTAGGTTGATCGCCCACCAGATAACGTTGGTATTCCAGGCGTTCCTCCAGCCAGTCCAGAGTTTCGAACAGGCGCTCGTAGGCGCGATCGTACGCCGCCTGCTCGCTGGCGAATCCCGCGCGATAGACCCCGTTGTTCAGGGTCTCGTAGACGCGTTCGTTCACCGCGTCGATCTCCCCGCGCAGCGTCTCGGGGTAGTAATCCGCCCGCCGGTCGGTGAGGGCGTCGAAGGCGCTGTTGAACATCCGGATGATCTCGGCAGACTCGTTGTTCACGATGGTGCGCCGCTCGCGGTCCCACAGCACCGGCACCGTGACGATCCCGGTGTATCCGGGGTCGGCGAGCGTGTAGGCCTGGTGCAGGTATTCGAAGCCATGGAGGTGGTCCTCCGTGCTCCCCGGGTAGGGGTGGAAGCTCCAGCCGGACTCTAGCATGTACGGACTGACGACGGAGACCGTGATCAGATCCTCAAGCCCCTTCAGCGCCCGGAAGATGAGCGTCCGATGCGCCCAGGGGCAGGCCAGGGATACGTACAGATGATAGCGCCCGGCCTGTGCCGGAAACCCGCCCTCTCCGCTGGGCCCGGCGGAACCGTCGGGGGTGATCCAGTGGCGGAACTGCGAGTCCTTGCGAACGAACTCTCCCGCTTCGCTCTCCTCGTCCAACCAGTTGCTTTGAAGGCGTCCGTCGATCAACAGGCTCATGTCCTCTCCCCTCCGTCTTCGCGGCGCAACAGCGGCACCCACTCTTCACGGACCCGCAACCCTGTGCCCAGGTTCGCGCCTTGTTCACGCCTTGGGCAGCGCCCAGGTGGGACGATCATCTAAGATCCCGATGAACTCTCCCGGAGAACATTGATGACGACTCCAACGATACTGCAACTCTACCCGCCCCCGCACCGCGAATGCGCCCTCGAAGGACTGTATCTCGAGCATCCGATGGGCCACCCGGACCACCGTGACGAGCCCTTCGTCTACACCAACTTCGTCTCCAGCCTGGATGGCCGCATCGCCGTGGAACACCCAAAGGAGCGGCGTCTCGCGGCACCGAAGGCCATCACCAATACCCGCGATTGGCGCCTGTTCCAGGAACTCGCAGCGCGTGCCGACGCACTGATCGTGAGCGCCAGCTTCCTGCGCAACCTGGCCGCAGGCACCGCCCAGGACAAGCTGCCGCTGAGCGACGACCCGATCTTTGCCGACCTCCACGACTGGCGCAGGAACCAGGGTATGACGCCGCAACCGGCATTGGTGATTCTCAGCCGCAGCCTCGACGTGCCGCTCGCGGAACTCCGCAGGATCACCGACCGTCCGGTCTATCTCGCGGTCGGACAACGGGTGGACCAGCAGGATCTCAAGGCGGCTGAGAAAACCGGACTCCGCGTCCTGACTGCCGGGTCCGGTGACACGGTCGAGGGCAAGGCCCTGATCGATGCACTGGGCAACGCCGGGTTTCGGCGCATCTATTCCATGGCGGGACCCAGGGTCCTGCACACACTGCTGCGCGACCGGGTTCTCCACCGCCTGTACCTCACGCATTTCCATCGCGTGCTGGGCGGCCGTTCCTTCGACACCCTGCTGGAAGGCGATCCGCTGGCGACACCGGCCTCGTTCGCTGTCGGATCCCTGTACTACGATCCCGTCGCTGAAAAGGGCGTCGGCCAATTTTTCGCCATGTATGACCTGCAGGACGAAGATTCCGATCTGCGTTGACGAGGCCGACCATGGAGTCGATGGGCACCGGGGCGGTACGGCAAAGCGAGGTCGACAGAGGGTACCCAACGTGGTCCGGGCAATTGGACGGATCCGTCTGACGTGGCAAGGTACCACCATGTTCAATCTGCGACGACCGGCGCTCCCGAGGGATCCGGAAGAGGAGCGCGAGCGTATCCGGCGCGCGCTGGCCCTGCCCCTGATCGGCATCGGCATTCTGGTGGCCATCCAATTGCTTCAGGGCCTCGTGAGTGGGGACTTCCTGCGCCTGGGCATCCTGCCGCGCGACGCCGCCGGCCTGCTGGGCATCCTCACCTCGCCCCTGATCCACGGCTCCTGGGGCCACCTGATGGCCAACGCCCCTGCCCTGTGGGTTCTTGGCACCCTCAGCCTGTATGGTTTTCCCAAAGCGACGCGCATCGCGCTGCCGTTGATCTGGGTGATGGGCGGCCTCGGCGTCTGGCTGTTCGCGCGCGACGCCTTCCACGTCGGGGCCAGCGGCCTGACCCACGGGCTGATGTTCTTCGCGGTCGTGATCGGGATCCGGCGCCGCGATGCCCTGTCGATCGCATTGGCACTCATCGTGCTGTTTCTGTACGGGAGCATGCTCTGGGGCGTGATCCCCAGCAGTCCCGGCATCTCCTTCGAGGCCCACCTGGCCGGCGCCGTCACCGGTGCGCTGTGCGGTTGGTTCCTCTACCGCCACGATCCGTTCCCGGTCTACAGGCGCTATGACTGGGAAGACGAGGAGGATCAGGACGGGCCGGATTCGCACACGCTGAGCGGCGGGCGGGTCATTGACCTCGACAACGGAGCCAGCGGCCAGGCACAGGAGACGCCCCGGCGAGGGCTCGAATCGCCCGGCGACCCCCCCGACCACCGATGAGGGTCAAACATCGAGATAAATGGGGGGCTCGTCAAGGGCGGCGGCCTGTTCGCGCAGGGTCAGTATGTGGTCCTCCCAATACCGCGTGGTGTAAAAGACCGGAAAGGCCTGGACGAAAGCGGGATCGTCGGCACGGCGTGCAAGCCAGGCGGCGTGGCGCAGGATGCGCAGCGTGCGCAGCGGCGTGATCAGCGCCAGCTCGCGGCGGTCGAACCGTACGAACGTTTCATAGCCCTCCAATAGCGCCAGCATCTGGGACGACATCTCCACAGTATCGCCGGACAGAAACATCCAGAGATCCTGCACCGCAGGGCCGGTACAGGCGTCATCAAGGTCCACGAAGTGAGGGCCGGTTTCGGTCCACAGAATGTTGCCGGGGTGCGTGTCGCCGTGGAGACGGATCTGGGGCACGGGGCCTGCCTCGGCAATCCGGCGCACGATGCGATCGAGCACGTCTGCACTGAGATCGTCGTAGACCGACTCCAACTCGATTGGGAGACGCTCGCTGGCGAGCACGTCTTCACGCGCGATTTCGCCCAGTTCATCGGCGTCCAGGCGCTCACGAGCCTCGAAGCGTCCGGCGCGGCCGACGGCATGGATGCGCGCGATGAAGCGTCCGATGCGCACGAGGTTCTCGCGCTGCTCCAGGTCGGGAGTACGCCCGCCCTGCCGGGGGTAGAGGGCGAACAGAAAATGTTGGTGGAGGTGCAGCGTCTGGCCCGCGGCATCGGCCAGCGGAGCAACAACCGGAACCTCCTGGGCCGCGAGTTCCAGCGCGAAGGCGTGTTCCTCACGGATGGCCGCCTCGGACCAGCGCCCCGGTCGATAAAACTTTGCAACCACCGGCGCGGCGTCCTCGATGCCGACCTGGTAGACGCGGTTTTCGTAGCTGTTGAGCGCCAGCAGCCGACCGTCGGCGCGCAGCCCGGTGGACTCCACCGCATCCAGGATGACTTCCGGCTTCAGACTCGCATAGGGATGGACGCTCATACCGACAGTCTACGTTGCGCGCCTCCCTGCTGCGCGAAATACTCACCCCGCTCCGCCGGCCCGTGCGCACACTGGACCCGGTATCGATCAGGCGGTGGCGGACCTGCGCCTCCGGATTCACCCCTGCCGACGATACGCATACACTACCCCCAACAACGCAAGAGGAATCGCTCAGCCTTGCGTCGTCGCCTCTTCGCGTGCCCGCAACCGGATGCGGCAGCGCAACGGCGCCACGCCTGGCTGCCCACGAACCATTCAAAGGGGAAGAGATCATGAAGATTTCCGTCGTAGGAGCCGGGGGCAACGTCGGTGCCGCCGCGGCACTGACCATTGCCCAACGCGATTTCGCCCAGGAGATCGTGGCCATCGATCTGGAAATACAGCGGGACGATCGAACCTTCAACCCCGCCAAAGGCCGCGCCCTGGACCAGTGGCAAACGGCACCGATCCACCTCTTCGACACGCGGGTCCACGGGACCACCGACTACGCCGCCACCAGGGATTCCGATATCTGCATCATTACCGCCGGCGTGCCGCGGCGACCGGGTATGAGCCGCGACGACCTGCTCAGCACCAATGCCGAGATCGTCAGGCCGGTGGCGGAGAAACTGGCCCATTACTCGCCCGGGACCATCCTGCTCGTGGTATCGAACCCGCTCGATGCGATGACCTATGTCGCCTACAAGGCGAGCGGCCTGCCGGCGGAGCGGGTCATGGGCATGGCCGGCCTCCTGGATACCGCCCGCTTCCGCGCTTTCCTCGCCGAAGAACTCGAGGTCTCCCCAAAGGACATCCAGGCGCAGATCCTGGGGGGCCACGGCGACACGATGGTCCCCCTGCCCCGTTACACCACCGTCGCCGGGATCCCGGTCACGCAACTGATCAGCAGAGAGAAACTGGACGCCATCATCGAACGGACCAAGTTCGGCGGCGGGGAATTCGTCGGCATCATGGGCACCTCCGCCTGGTACGCACCCGGCGCGGCGGCGGCGCAGATGGCGGAAGCGATTGCCCTGGACCAGAACCGGATCTTCCCCTGCGCCGCCTGGCTGACCGGACATTACGGGCTGAACGACCTGTTCGTGGGTGTGCCGGTCAAGCTGGGCAAGGGCGGAATCAAGCAGATACTGGAGCTCGAGCTCGACGCAGACGAGAAGGCCCTGCTCGAGACGTCGGCCAAGGACGTGCGCCGCTCATTCGAAGACCTCGGACGCTTGATGCAGTTCTGACCAGCCACCACGCAAGGGACTCTCCGCGCCGTCTCCAAGCGGTCGAAAAGGCCTCGATTGCCCGTCCAGGGAAGGGCCGGCAGACCCCGCCCCGGATAAAAACACAGAAAAAACTGGCAGTTTGGGTGAATTCCGGTTGATAATGGGGGCGAGGTATCAGTATCGGGCGCTATATCGCGTTAGGCGACAGTTCAGGCATGGTCTTGCAGATTCCAATCCTTCGTCTGTTCCAGGCATTACGGAATGAGGGCATACAGCCCTTGTCGACCTGGTAGCCCTTCAGTATTTCCTCGCAATCGATCGACAACAATGACACAGCACAGGTAAAAGAAATGGCTACAGGTACAGTAAAGTGGTTCAGTGACGAGAAGGGTTTCGGCTTCATCTCCCCGTCCGATGGCTCGAAAGACGTTTTCGTTCACCATAGCGCCATCCAGGGCAGCGGCTTCAAATCGCTGGCGGAAGGCCAGACCGTGTCCTTCGACGTGGAGCAGGGCCCCAAGGGTCCCAGCGCTGCCAACGTCAAGCCCGAGTAAACCGGGCCGTTCGGGCGCATGACGCCTGGAATGGAAAGTCCCGCCCTGTGCGGGACTTTTTTATGGGGCCCTTGCGTGTGGTTTCATGAATAGTGCACGGTTCATGGGTCCGCATTCCCATCCTGACCGTCACGCAGAGATCCACCACCGCTGAACGAGGTACACGATGGCGAACGAACGCAGCAGTCAACTGGAGCAACTGTCCCGCGAACACGGCGAAGGAATGGCCTTTGCAGACCGGATCTCCCAACTGGCCGACGACGGAAGCGAAGAGAGTCTTGCCGAGGGAGTGAGGCTGGTCCAGGAGTATTACCGGGAAGAGTTGGAACAGCATCTGCAGCACGAAGAGCAGACGATCTTCGCGCCGATCGTGCAGTTTCATCGGGAGCATTTTTCCCTCTGCGTACGATTGGGCACCGAGCACGGACTCTTGCGGACCATGGCCACAACCATGCGCCTCGATACCGCGCAAAGGGACCTGCCGGTATTCGCCGACGTCCTGAGGAAACACACCTTGGCCGAAGATGAGGAACTGTTGCCTCTGGTCGAATCGTTGTTCACGCCCGAACAACTCGATGCCGTGCTGCATTTCACGCCCCTGCCCGGAACCCCGCATGGTCGCGGACCAGCAAGCTGAGCCAACCCGACACCGCGGCACGAGAGCCATCTGGCCGAACATGGACGATCACGAGACCGACAACACCCCGGCGTCCCCCAGCAAGTCCCAGCGCAAGCGGGAGAGCACCGCGCTGCAGGATCTCGGCCGGGCACTGGTGAAACTTCCCGAGGAGCGCGTCAGGCAACTGGCGCTGCCCGACACGCTGCGCGTCGCCGTCCTGGAGGCTCAGCGCATCCAGAGCCACGGCGCATCGCGTCGGCAGATGCAATACATCGGCAAGCTGATGCGCGATGTCGATGCCGCCCCGATTGCCGAACAACTGGCCGAGTTGCGCGGCGCGTCCAATGACGCCAAGGCGGCGTTTCACGCGCTGGAGCACTGGCGGGACCGACTACTGGCCGACGATCAGGCACTCACGGACTGGCTGGCAAACCACCCGGAATCCGACATCCAGCCCCTGCGCCAATTGATACGAAACGCCCGCAAGGAGGCCGCCCAGGGCAATCCCCCACGCTCCAGCCGGGCGCTGTTCCGGATGCTGGCGCAGATCAGCCGGGCGTCTCCGGGCGACGAGGCGGGATCGGGATAGCGTTACAGTCACGGCCCAGTTCTGCACGCTGCGTTAGCGTAGCGTGAAAATACCGCCACGGAAGGACACGGACATCACGGAAGATGACGGGCACTTGAACTCTTTTCCGACTGTTTCTGTGTGGTTCCGTGGTGCGCTTGTTCATCGTCAGGGTGTCACGCGTTGGAGGGCATGAGCATTCAAGGGCTTCCTCGGTGGGATTTTCCGTTCCACAGGCCACGGAGTGCCGCAATGTATCCGCGCAGAAGCCCCTGTGTGGCAACTTCTCTCCCGAGAACCGGCATTCACCCCGATCCAGAAGCATCACCTGTGAAACAATAGGCGGGCGGGCATCGATGCCCTTCACTCTCCGGAGAGCCAGGAACCCCACGACCGATGGACAAGACCTCGTTCGATCAGGCAGCACTCGACTACCACCGTCTCCCCACGCCCGGAAAGATCTCGGTCGTACCCACCAAGGGACTGACCAACCAGCGGGATCTCGCCCTCGCCTACTCGCCCGGCGTCGCCGCCGCCTCGCGCCTCATTGCCGCGGACCCCACCGAGGTGGGACGCCTAACCGCACGCGCCAACCTCGTGGGCGTGATCACCAACGGCACCGCGGTCCTCGGCCTCGGCGCCATCGGCCCGCTCGCCGCCAAGCCGGTGATGGAAGGCAAGGGCGTGCTCTTCAAGAAATTCGCCAATATCGATGTGTTCGATATCGAACTGGACGAGCGCGATCCGGACAAGCTGGTGGACATGATCGCCGCCATGGAGCCCACCTTCGGCGGCATCAACCTGGAGGACATCAAGGCACCGGAGTGCTTCTACATCGAGCGCAAGTTGCGCGAGCGCATGAACATCCCGGTGTTTCACGACGACCAGCACGGCACGGCCATCGTGGTGGCGGCGACGGTGCTCAATGCCATGCGACTGACCCGCAAGGACCTCGGCAGCATCAAGCTGGTCACCTCCGGGGCCGGCGCCGCTGCCATCGCCTGCCTGGACCTGCTGGTCACGATGGGACTCGCTGTCGAGAATATCTGGGTGTCGGACATTCACGGCGTGCTCTACCGGGGCCGTCCCCAGGAAATGGACAGTTTCCGGGAGCGTTATGCCCAGGAGACCGACGCACGCACGCTGGGCGATATCATCGACGGCGCGGACGTATTCCTGGGGCTGTCGGCAGGCGGCGTCCTGAAACCGGACATGGTGGCCCGCATGGCGCCGCGGCCGCTGATCATGGCGCTGGCCAACCCAGACCCCGAGATCCTGCCCGAGGCGGTTCTGGAAATGCGCGACGATGCCATGATCGCGACCGGCCGCTCCGACTACCCCAATCAGGTCAACAACGTCCTCTGCTTCCCGTTCATTTTCCGGGGCGCACTGGACGTTGGCGCCCGTGCCTTCACCCAGGAGATGCAGGTCGCGGCGGTCAAGGCCATTGCCGAACTCGCGCGGGCCGAGCCCTCCGACGTGGTGGCCAAGGCCTATGGCGACGAAGTCCTGCGCTTCGGTCCGGCGTACCTGATCCCGAAGCCGTTCGACCCCCGCCTGATCGTGAAGATCGCCCCCATGGTGGCCAAGGCGGCCATGGACTCCGGCGTTGCGACCGCTCCGATCGAGGACCTGGAACTCTATCGTGACCACCTGAACAACTTTGTCTATCAGTCCGGCTTCGTGATGAAGCCCGTGTTCGCCGCGGCCAAGACGTCACCACGACGCGTGATCTACGCCGAGGGCGAGGACGAGCGCGTGCTGCATGCCGTGCAGACGGTGCTGGAGGAAGGCCTGGCCCAGCCGATCGTGGTCGGGCGGCCGGACGTGATCCAGTCGCGTATCGAGCGGATCGGCCTCAGCCTCAGGCCCGGGATCGACTTCGAACTGGTGAATCCAGCCTCGGACGAACGCTTCCGCGGCCTGTGGAACGAGTACCACAGCATCATGGGCCGCAAGGGCATCACGCCGGACGTGGCCAAGTACCGCATGCGCAGCAACAACACGCTGATCAGCGCCATGCTGCTACGCACCGGCGACGCCGATGCGATGGTCTGCGGCATGGTGGGCCAGCACGCCTACCACCTCCAGTTCATCGAAGACGTGATCGGTTTGGCCCCCGGGGCGCGCACCTTCGCCACCATGAACCTGCTGATGCTGTCGCATCGCACCCTGTTCCTCTGCGATACCTACGTGAACGAAAACCCGGATGCGGAAACCATTGCCGAGATTACCCTGATGGCGGCAGAGGCAGTGCGCAATTTCGGCCTCGCTCCGAAGGTCGCGCTGCTATCCCATTCCAACTTCGGAAGCGTGCAGTCGGAGTCCGCGCGCAAGATGAGCAGGGCGCGGGCCCTGCTCGAACAGATGGATCCGAACCTCGAGGTGGATGGCGAGATGCACCCCGACGCCGCCTTGAAGCCGGAAATCCGGGACCGCATCTTCCCCGGCTGCCGCCTGCAGGGCGAGGCCAACCTCCTGATGATGCCCAACATTGACGCCGCCAACATCGCCTTCAATCTGATCAAGGCCACCAGCGGACAAGGCGCGAGCGTCGGTCCGATCCTGCTCGGTGCTGCCCGCCCGGTACACATCCTGACGGAAACCGCCTCCGTCCGCCGCCTGGTGAACATGACCGCCCTCGCCGTCGTCGATGCCAACCAGTAAGTAACAGGGCAGGATATGTCCGACGGCATTCCTTCTCGTCACCAAATGGATTGGGATTGACTACACTCGGTTGACACAACCAGCGGTGGGGAAGGAACTATCCATGGCGTATAACCGGAACCAAGCGCGTGCCCTGTGCAATGACAGCGAGTACGAACTCTTCACCGCCTCACTGGCGGATTCGATCAGTCCACTGACCGCCGCCCAGCTGCGTGGCAAGATCAAGCGCGCGCGGACGCTACGGGACAAGAATGCGGATTTGTTTCGCCGTCAATCGCTCGCACTGAGGGAGACCACCGGTACGAAGCGCGGCAAGACCGGTGCTGCCAACGAACGTACCGAACAGAAGGCCCGCCTCTTCGACGAGACGTTGAAACGTTTCGAAAAGCGGCTGGAGAAGATCACCAGCCAGAGTGAATCAGCCAGCGCCACGGCTCCGACAAAACAGCCGGTCGTGAAAAGCGGTGCGGCGACGGAATCCAAAGCCAAGAAGGCTGCCGCCAAGCCGGCCGCTCCGAAAAAAGCTGCGCTCAAAAAGGCTTCCGCCAAAGCGCCGCGTGCAGGTGCCGCCCGGACGTCCGGCAAGAAAGAGACCACGGCCTGATCTGCGAGCCTTGCGTCGGGTTACGCTGCGCCAACCCGACCTACGCGGGTATGGTCGGGCCGGGACAACCCACTGAAGCGATTCAGGCCGATGTGAACTGCAGCGCTGCCAGGCGTGCGTACATGCCTCCCTCTTCCAGCAGCTGCGCATGCGATCCCTGGGCCACGATCTTTCCACGATCCAGCACCACGATTCGATCCGCCGCCTGCACGGTCGCCAGGCGGTGCGCGATGGTCAGCGTGGTTCGGCCACGGCTGATGCGCTGGAGTGCCGCCTGCACCAGGCGCTCGCTTTCCGCATCCAGGGCGCTGGTGGCCTCATCGAGCAATAGGATCGCCGGCTCCCGCAGGATCGCCCGCGCCAGGGCGATACGCGCGCGCTGACCACCCGAGAGCCGCACGCCACGCTCGCCGAGGTGTGTGTCCATGCCCTCCGGGAGCGCCGCGATGAAGTCCATTGCATAGGCCGCCTCCGCGGCCGCCCGGATGTTGGCTTCCGACGCCTCCGGCGCCCCGTAGGCGATGTTTTCCCGGACGCTCGCCGCAAACAGCACCGGCTGCTGTGGTACCAGTGCGATTCGTCCCCGGAGCGCTGCGGTCTCCACATCGCGGATGTCGACGTCGTCGACACGGATCGCGCCAGCGTCCGGATCGTAGAAACGGAGCAGCAATTGAAACAGGGTCGATTTGCCGGCCCCGGAAGGTCCGACCACTGCCACCGAAGCCCCTGCCGGAACCTCCAGGTCGATGCCCTGCAACGCCGGTGGCTCTGGGCGCGTTGGGTAGGCAAACCAGATGCTCTCGAAGCGGATCGCGCCCCTGGCGGGTTCGAGAAGGCTTGTCGGGTGCCTCGGCGGGGGCGGCCCGGAACGCGTCTGCAGCAGGACCAATAGCCGTTCGGCCGCGCCTGCCGCACGCAGCAATTCGTTGGCGACTTCGCTGAGCGCGGCGACGGAGCCGGCGACGAGCACCGCGTAAAACAGAAACGCTGCGAGTTCACCCGGGGTGATCTCTCCAGCCAGAACGCTGTGCCCACCGACCCAAAGCACGCCGGTGATGAGCATGAACATCAAGAAGATCACCGACGCCGCCAAAAAACCCGTCATCGCGGCGCGGCGGATGGCGACGCCAAAGGCCGCCTCCACGGCTCGGGCATAACGGGCGCGTTCCGCCGCTTCCTGCACGTGGGACTGCACGGTCTGGATTGCGTACAGAGTCTCGTCCACCCGCCCGCCCACCGCGGCGACCCGGTCCTGGCTCTCGCGTGAGAGCCGGCGTACCTTGCGGCCCAGGGACCATACCGGCAACGCAACCACGGGCAGACCCACCAGCAGCCAGACCGTGAGCACGGGGCTGGTCAGGAACATCAGGACGAGCCCACCCACGATCAGGAGCAGGTTCCGCGCGGCGATGGCCAGGGTACTGCCCACCACGACCTGGATCACGGTGGTATCCGCCGTGAGCCGCGAGATGACTTCGCCGGTACGGGTGCGTTCGAAGAAGCCGGGATCCATCTCGACCACATTCGCAAACACCGCGCGCCGCAGATCGGCCACCACGCGTTCCCCCAGCCAGGTGACCAGATAGATGCGCAGACCTGCGCCCGCCGCCATCACGGCAACCGCCCCCAGCAGGGCCACGAGTGCTCGATTCAGCGCGGCGGGATCCTGCTCACTGATACCGGCGTCAACCAGCAGCCGGAGCACGAAACCAAACGCCAGAATGGCCCCGGCGCCAAGCAGCAGCGCCAGCACGGCCAGCAGCAGGGTGCGCAGATAGGGCCGAAGAAAACCTGCCAGGGGCACGAGTACGCGCAGATCCCGTCCCACCGGACGTTGGGACGTGCGATCGTCGGGACCGCTCATCGGCGTTCCCCGAACTGGCTACGGGCAGAAGGTTTCAGATGCTGGCCTCGGGGGATCGTCAGAAGAAATGTCGCGCAAGCATAGATCCATCGTCACCGTCTTCCTGAAGTGCGCGTCGTTGTGCCCGCGGCAGCCATGCGTCAGATCCGGCAACCGTGCAATTCCAATTGCTGCCCCGGACGGATCAGGTAACGCGGACCCGGGATGCCGTTGGCGTCGGCGATTGCCCGCATGCTCGGGCATCCCTGCTCCGCAGCGATGGTGGAGAGTGTGTCGCCACTGCGCACAGTGTAGGTGCGCACGGCGAGCAGGATCCGGCGCTGCTCGCGGGCGTCATACAGGGCCTTCGCCAGGTCCAGGCGCGGACCCGCTACGCAGTGCTCTGCATAGGCCGACACCACCGGAGCCGGCAGTCGAACGGTGGACCCGGCGGGCAGAGGGACATCATGCTCGTGCCGCGGGTTGAGATTACGCAGCGCCCGAAACCAGCCGGAGCGACTGTCGCCCTGGCCTAGGCAGACGCCCAGTTCACTCAGGGTGATCGGTGCCTGCAGGTCAATCTGGCCGGGTGCGGTGTTTACCGCCGGAAACTCAACCCCGTAGTCTTCAGGGCGTTCGAATAATAACGCCGCTGCGAGCACGTAAGGCACGTACTCCTGCGTCTCGCGCGGCAGTCGCCCGAAGATCTCCGGATTCCAGAAACTCGCCACAGAGGCCTCACGCGCCAGCCGCAGGACCCGGGTCTCCCCACCGTTGTAAGCCGCCAGGGCCAGCGCGAGATCCCCGTCGTGTTCGGCAAAGCGCGCGCGCAGATAACCAACGCTTGCGCGCGCCGAAGCCGCCGGGTCGAACCGCTGGTCGAATCCGTCTTCGGTAGTGAGCCCGAAACGCAGCCCCGTGTAGAACATGAACTGCAGCGGCCCGGCCGCCCCCGCGCGGGAGACCGAGTGCACCCGCCCGCCGGACTCCTTGGCCAGGATCCCGAACAGCAGCGCCTCCGGGATTCCGGCTTCCTCGTAATACGGCCACATCAGGTGGCGCATGTGCATGTAATTCTCGTAGGTATCGACCAGCGTCGGCCGCTTCCAGGTCAGCCAGTCGTTCAGCGCGCCCCGCACCAGACTGTTGTGCTCGATGGTCTTCGACAGCCCCGTGCCGTCGAACCAGACGCTGGCCAAGCCGACATCGACTCGCGGACCGGCAGGGTCCTCGTCGTATTCGACGAGTGGCTCAGGCTCCAGCACGTGCTCGGGTTCGCCGCCGACCGGATCCTCGTCAGTCTCCGTCAGCATGGCGCTGCGCAGGGTCAGCAAATCGTGATAGGCCGCCATGAACCACTCCGTCTCGCAACCCGGCTTCCGCGAACAGGCGTCTGTGGCCATCCCTAGATCCGCCACCGCGTCCCGGATCCGCGCGTGCCCGGATCCCAACTCGCCATTCCGGATCTCGTCGAGTCCAAGCTGGTAGCGCGAAACCGCGTCGTCAACGGCCTGGTAGAGCGCGTCGATCCCGTCACGGTCCAGGGGCGAGACCGAGGAACTCATCAACAGCAAGGCGCAGCCGGCGAACAGAAGCGAGCGGGCATTGAGCGCAAGAGTTCGTGTCATGGTCGGTCATCCGCTGGTGAACGGGACGATTTTCCGCAAGCGAGCCGCGGCACGGCGAAAAGCCTCGGCAGCGTCTCTCGGACGCACCCGAAGTTCCGGGTCTCCCCCTCCGGTATATTGATCGTGACGGTCTCACTGACCACTGTGCAACCTCGATCCTCTTCGAACCCGTTATGGCGATACAGGTAGCAGATCTTACCAAGCGTTTCGGCAAGGCGGTCGCGGTTGACGACATCAGCTTCACGATCGCTGATGGTTCGGCCACGGCTCTGCTGGGGCCGAACGGGGCGGGCAAGACCACGACACTGGCCATGCTGCTCGGGCTGATGACGCCCAGCTCCGGAAGCATCCGCGTGCTGGGAACGGATATGCTCCGCCATCGCTACCAGGTACTGGGACGCATGAACTATGCCTCGCCCTACATCGACCTGCCGCAACGTCTCACCGTTCGTGAGAATCTGAACGTCTACGGACGCCTGTACGGGGTACGGAATCTACGCACCAGGATAAAGATCCTTACAGAAGAGCTTGATCTGGAGAGGTTCATGGAGCGCCCCTACCGCGAAATGTCGGCAGGCCAGCGCACCCGCGTGGCCCTCGCCAAGGCGCTGCTAAACGAACCCGAGGTGCTACTTCTGGATGAACCCACCGCCTCGCTGGACCCGGATACAGCCGACCGGATCCGCGGCCTTCTGGAGGCCTATCGCGGCCGCACCGGCGCGACACTCCTTCTGGCCTCGCACAACATGCCCGAGGTCGAGCGGCTGTGCGATCGCGTCATGATGCTGCGTTCGGGGCGCATCGTCGACGACGGCACGCCCAAGGGCCTTGCCAGCCGCTATGGGAGGCGCAACCTGGAGGAGGTCTTTCTCGACGTGGCGCGCCGGACCTGACGATGACATGACGCAGCCGTTTCAAGGGACAAGCGCATGGCCTCTCTGATCCGCATCTACGCGATGGTCCTGCGCCACATTTATCTGCTGCGCGGCTCCTGGCCGCGTGTCCTGGAACTGGCGTACTGGCCGGTGATGCAGATGATCCTCTGGGGTTTCATCACCCAGTTCTTCATGGGTCACAGCGAATGGGTGGCGCAGGCGGCGGGGCTGCTGCTCGCCGCTGTATTGTTGTGGGATGTGTTGTTCCGGGCACAACTGGGCGTCACCCTGCCTTTTTTCGAGGAACTCTATTCCCGCAACCTCGGCCATCTGTTCGTCAGTCCTTTGCGGCCATGGGAATTGATCGTTTCGCTGCTCGGCATCAGCACGATACGCACGCTCATCGGGGTGGTACCCGCCGCGCTGCTCGCCATTCCGCTCTACCACTACTCCATCTTCACGCTGGGGCTGCCGCTGCTCGTGTTCTTCACCCAATTGCTCGTCACCGGCTGGGCACTCGGGCTGATGGTCAGCGGGTTGGTGCTGCGCTTCGGGCTTGGCGCGCAGAGCCTGGCGTGGGTGGCGATCTTCGCGCTAGCCCCGGTCTCCGGCATCTACTACCCGATCGACACGCTCCCGAATTGGCTGCAGCCTGTGGCCCTGGCATTACCGTCGGCCCATGTCTTCGAGGGCATGCGCGCGGTGGTACTCGGCGAGGGCTTCCATGTGGGGCATTTCTTCGCCGCCCTGGTGCTCAATCTGGTCTACATGGCTCTCGGGGCGGCACTGTTCATGAGCGTCTTCGGCCTGGCCCGCCGCAGGGGCCTGCTGCTGCACAGCGGCGAATAGACCGGGCGCTCGGTGGCCCGCGAGTGTTATTCTTGGGGCCTGGGCTCCTTTCGTGCAGGGTGCCCCGTCTCACCCCCATCCCCATACCTGCACCTCGCCACCAGCGGAGCCCTCATGGCCAAGCCCAACTACCAGTACGACAAGCGACAACGGGAACTGAAAAAGGAAAGGCAGCAGGAAGAAAAACGCCAGAAGAAGCTGGCCCGCTCGGCCCCGGACGCCCCCGCGCCGAATGCATCGGAGGAGCAGAAACCATGAGCAAGGGAATGGACCAGAAACGGGACACCAAAAAGAAACCCGCGAAGTCGCTCCTGGAGAAGCGCGCCGCCAAGGCCGAGAAAAAGAAGAAATGATCCCAAACTCGGCATCCCGGACGCCGGCATGCTCGCCCGCGCTCCGCGCGTAGCCCTCGTCGTCCCTGAGACTGTCAGGCCCGCCGCCAAACGCGGCAGCGGCCGTGGTCGCGCTTACGTCAAGATGGCTCGGTCTTCTTCCTGGACGCCCCGTAGAACGACTTGCGCAGCAGGGCCACGGCAAACCCGCCCGTCAGCATGCCCAGGACGTAGACGAGAAAGATCAGGACGGCCAGCGGCATGGTCATACTGATGGCAAGAAAGGAGACCGTAGCTGCATCGAGATTCTGCAGCATGAACAGCGCGATGATTGCGACGAAGACAACGATCAGTGCGATGTGAAGGTAACGCTTCATGATTGCTCCTCAGGACGTTTGAATTTATGGACATTGGCGAGGAGACGAAGGCCGGCGAGTAACAGCGCGTACACGATCAGGTGCAGCACCAGCCAAGTCGCCGCGACGGCGGCAAAGATATCCGGGGCCTTCATCACCGTGGTCATCAGGGAATCCTCGTAGTAGAAAAACCAGGGGTGACCGGACGCGAAGATCCACTCGTGAAGCCCATCGAAGACCGCCTGGGGGCCGACCAGCCCGACGACGACTCCCGCCAGCCCCAGCAGGATGCCGTATCCGAGCATGGCTCGCACAAGGGTTGGCAGGCAAGCGCCACTGCGGCCATGCAGCAGCACCAGAATCACGGTCGCGGCCGTGATCGACCAGCCGGCAATCAACATTTTGTCGACCAGTGCCGCCACGTCGCGCAAGTGTCCCACCTCGTCCGCACGCAGGAAGGTTCCCAAGACGTTACCGTCGCGGTCCCGGTAAACCAACTGATCCAGCGGGGTTCCCCGTCCGTGAATGCCGTCGACCACGGCGCCGAAGAGACGATGGTGTTCCGCGGGTTCGGTCAGCACGAAGTTCTGTTTGCCTTGCCTGTTCCTCGCGGCGTAGTGGCTGACATGATCCTCGATGCCCAGGGCCGAGTACCAGACGGGGTAGAGGAAATCGAGTTTGGCCAGCGCATGCCAGGACAACACCAGGGATACGAAGATGACTCCCACGGCGACCAGACGCCCGGCCCAGCGCCGACCCGACCCACAGCGCATCGCCGCCCCCCCCCGGGACCCGCCCGTGCCACTCGGGCCCGCGCCAGCGTTCGCGTCTTTGGCAGAACGGTCGATCCGCGCCGTCCTTCGGATTCCGGTCATTCCTTTGGCCCCTTCCCCACTCGCTTCACCCCCATGGTACGCCACTGCTGAGGCCCGCAATCGGTGTGTTCTTGCCGGGCGGTGCTATAAAAGAGGGGTCGCCGTCGCCCGCAGCGCAGACGAACAGGTTGCATGCATCGGGCGGCGCCTTCCAGCCCGGCCCTCTTGGCGCAGCCCGGCAGGAGCCACCGGCCGATCGTCATCCGTTACGCAACACGCCAGGAATGACGATCTTGATCAATGACAAGGAGTTCATCCATGCGAAACGTGCTTAAGATTATCGCCGCTGCTTTCCTCATCGCGATGGTGGCCGCTCCGATGCAGGCAAGCGCCTTCTGGTCTGGCCCCGGCTGCATGCTCGCGAACATGTTCGGCATGGGAGGCGTGTCCGGCGGCATCGGTTTCTCCGCCGGCGGCGGCGCCTACAGTTCCAGCCATGGGCCCGGCTATCGCTATGGCTACGCCTACATCTATCCTTATCCCTACGGCTACGGTCCCGTGTACGAAACCCCCTACACCGGATACTACGCTCCTCCGATGCTTCCTTACGGTCCACCGCCACCGGCAGCGCCCTTCCGATAGGTGGACGCCGCAAGCGAAATGACGATTCTCCCCTCGCTCGCCGACATCTCCCAGGCGATCCAGTTGTCCATCGCACCCGTGTTTCTACTGGTGGGTATTGCCGGTTTCATCAACGCCTTCGTCGCCCGGCTGTCGCGTGTCGTGGACCGAAGCCGGTTTCTGGAGGAACTCCTTAAAGATCCCGACACAGAGGCCCGCGAGACCGCGCTGAAGGAATTGTGCATTCTGGACCGCAGGGCGCGACTGGTTTACGTCGGCATCACGCTGGGCATCACCACTGCGTTGCTGGTGTGCATCCTGATCGTGACCGTCTTTCTCGAGGCCTTCCTCGGCGTCACCCACGCCATCCTGATCGGGGGATTGTTCATTGCCGCCATGCTGTCCCTGATCGGGACCCTGGTCGCCTTCCTCCGGGAGGTGTTCCTCGCGGTAAGCAGCCTGACCATCGGCCGCTCCAAGAACCTGGCAGTCGACCCCAAGTGTTGAACCGATTCTGCCGACTCCGGCACGGCCGGCCCTGGGCTGGAAACCGCTCTGCGCCCGTTTTCCCGGCAGGGGAACAAAGGTGGGGCGCGCATGACGCCTGGCGATTCGAGTCCTTTCAAAGTGTGCGGGGCGCCCTCGATTCGAGGAACCCGATCCACACTCAACTGCCTTGCGCCCTCACGGGAGAAAGCCCTATCCTTGGGATGGCATTCTTGCCGTTACAGGGGGTGTTTCATGGAATACGGTGACGCCATTGTCTACCTGACCATCGTGGCATTGGGTGCATCCGTTCTGGTCATCATCGGATTGCTCGCCCTGCTGATCTACAAGGCCTACCAGTCCCCACCGTCCTAGCGTCGGAAGGACTTTGGCCGGTCATCGTGAGCGCGGCATGGCGGCTCGTGACGATCGACACGGGCCTGCTTCCGTAGGCACCGAACGCCCTGCATGGCCCGCTGATCGTGCCGAGGCGCAGGTCGCTGCTGTCCCCACAAAGTGCGTACCCGATCGAACTTCCCCGCGTTGGGGGACTCCCAAGCGCATCGCCTGCGCCTGGAGCCAACGATGACCGCCCGCCCAGATACCCTCGGCCCTGCCCTTCGCTACTCGCTGTCGTTCCTGATTTTCCTCATGCCCGCACTCGCGCTAGCCGCCTGTCCGGCACCAGGCGAATGGCGCGACGCAAGCGGCCAGCCGCTGTCTCCCGATCGCCTTTTTGAAGATGCCGCGAGCGCGCAGGTGGTCCTGCTGGGCGAGCGGCATGACCGCATGGAGCATCACCGCTGGCAACTGCACACGCTGGCCGCGTTGCACGCCCAGCGGCCGGACATGGTGATTGGGCTGGAGATGCTCCCACGGGAATCCCAACCGGCGCTGGACGCCTGGGTCGCCGGCGAATTGGACGAACAGGCCTTTCTGACCGAGAGCGACTGGGACAGGGCCTGGGGTTTTGACGCGGATCTCTACCTTCCGATCCTGCACTTCGCGCGGATACATCGGGTGCCTCTGCTGGCGATCAACCTGGATCGATCCCTCGTCAGCCGGCTGCGCGAGGAGGGCTGGGATGCCGTCCCACCCGAGGAGCGGTATCACATCACGCCCCCGGCTCCCGCGACCGAGGCCTACCGTGAGTCGCTCGGAAAGGTCTTCGCCGAACATCCCTCCGCGCATTACGACGACGCCGACATCGAACGCTTCGTTGCCGGGCAACAGGTCTGGGACCGCGCGATGGCCGCGGGTCTCGCCCAGGTTGCAGAGGAAGGCATTCTGGCGGTAGGGCTGATGGGTTCAGGGCACCTCGAATACGGGCACGGCGTGCCGCACCAGTTGCGCGACCTCGGCATCGCCGATACCCGCGTGCTGCTGCCACGGGAGAGTGGGACCGACTGCACCGAGCCGAAGGAGGGACTCGCCAATGCCCTGTTCGGCATCGCAAGCAACGATCGGTTCGAGCCGCCTCGGCCGCTCCTGCTGGGAGTCCAGATCGACACCGATCCCGCAGGCGTGCGGATCGAGTCGGTTATTCCGGAGTCCGTGGCAGCGGAGGCGGGACTCGAGGCCGCAGACATCGTGACCAGCGCTGCCGGTCTCGAGATCCGTGTGCCGCGAGACCTCGTCACCATCGTCCGCCGCCAGCAACCTGGTCATGTCCTGCCGTTGACCGTGTTGCGCGACGGTGAGCCAATGGAAATCCTAGCCCGCTTTCCAGCGAACCAGGAGTAAATGGCGCATGCGGGTTAGCGAAATTCGATCCTTCCTGTTCACCGTCGCCCTTGCCGCAGCCTGCCTGCTGCCCACCGCAGCCATTGCGGACGTTCCGGAATGGCGCATGAGCCTCGACCTCGATCCCGCCGCCGGCGAGATCGCGGGTGAACTGGAACTCGATCTGCCCGCGGGAACCCATGAGTTCCGTCTCCTCGACGCACTGGAGTTGCGGGCGGCGCATGCGGGCGATACCGAACTGGGCGTCAAACGCGTCGCGCCCGGACGCTACCGTATCGAATTGCCCGCGGATTCCGGGATCACCCTGTCCTGGAGTGGCAAGCTGCCGGACGGCGACCCGATGCGCAGCCGTCTATTCCTGACCGCTGATGGCGGCTTCCTGCCCGAGGGGACCGATTGGTACCCGCGCTTCGAACAGGAGAGCTTCGCGCTACGGCTGGAGGCGCGGGTACCCAAGGGACAGCGTTTCGTGGCTACCGGCTCGCTTCGGGGCGAACCAGAATCGGGTGACGAGCATTACAGTGCCGTCCATGAACATCCCCGTACCGACGCCGTCGTACTCGTGACCGGCCCCTGGACCGAACGATCGCTGGAGACGAATGGTGTACAGGTGCGCACCCTTTTCCGGGACGACCTCGACGCGGCTCACGCGCAGACTTACCTCGAACACTCCGCGGAATACCTGCGCATGTTCAGCGAGCGGGCTGGGCCCTATCCCTACGACAGCTTCACCATCGCTGCCTCGCCCATGCCCGTGGGCTATGCGTTTCCTGGCTTCACCCTGCTCGGAGAGCGTGTCATTCCGTTGCCGTTCATCCCACAAACATCGCTCGCGCACGAACTGATGCACAGCTGGTGGGGCACCGGCGTACGCGTCGATTACGCTTCCGGGAACTGGTCCGAGGCCCTGACGACCTACATGGCCGACTACCACCTGGACGAGCTGCGTGGCGAGGGGGGAAGCACCCGCCACCGATGGCTGCTGGACCTCGCCTGGCTGCCGGCCGAGGAAGACCGGCCCCTGCAGACCTTCCAGAGCGGCAACCAGGGAGCTAACCGTATCGTTGGCTATAACCGGGGGGCGCTGCTGTTCCACATGCTCCGCGAGCGGATCGGGGACGAGGCCTTCGATGCCGGCACACGCAAGATCGCCGACCGTCACATGTTCGACGTCGCCGGCTGGGAAGACCTGATACGGGCGTTCAGCGACGCGGCGGGCCGCGAGCTGGATTCCTTTTTTGCGCCCTGGCTGGAGCGCTCCGGCCTGCCGGAACTCGCCCTGCACTCGGTCAGGCAGGAGAAGAATGGTTCCGGCTGGATGCTCAGCGGCGACCTGGAGCAGGCTCAGGAAGCCGCGCCATGGCCACTGCACGTGCCCGTCGTGGTCGAGACGAACGCGGGCCAGCAGCGCCACGTGGTCGAGCTCGACACGCACCGGACCCGCTTCCAGATCACGCTCGATGCACGCGCCCAGGCCGTCACCGCAGATCCCGACTTCGAGGTCCTGCGTCGGCTGCCCGACCCGCCGCCCATCCTGCGGACGGCGAGCCTGAACCCGAACACCCGGCTGATCGCGACGCAGGACGGTCTGGCGCCGTTCGCACGGGCCATCCTCGAACACCCACCGGAGATGGCGGACGCATTCGATCCGCAGCAGCCGCTGCTGGTCATGGGCAGCACCGAGGACGTGATCCGGTGGCTGGATGCCACCGACGCCCCAAAGGCGCCCGACGACCTCGCCCGCCGCGGGCATGCTCGCATGTGGACCCTCCCCGGCACACGCACCGCAGTGGTCAGCAGCAGCGACGCCGAAGGCCTGCGCAACCTGGTCGGCGCGCTGCGTCACCACGGGCACCGCAGCTACCTGGTCCAGGATGCCGACGGACGCACGACCGAATTCGGGGTCTGGGAATCGGAAACCAACCCGCTGCGCATTGCATTGGATTGAACCGCGAGCGTGACACTCCCCGGACCGGTCCTGCGGCCGTCACGCGGTCAGCGATCTGCGGTTGGAGGGCGGGAGCCTAATCCCGCTTCCGGCCACGGCAACGCCCAGGCCAAAGCGGCGGCAAGCCGCCGCACTCCATAGGGGGTAGCACCGCTGGGTTGGGCGTGCTTGCTGCTGCTTTCCCGTGTCCGCGTATGCCCAGGGGTCGCGCGCGCCGAACTGTCAGGACCCCGGCGTCACCCGCAACACTCGCCCGTCCGGCTTGTCGGTAAGCAGGTACAGGGCACCGTCCGGCCCCGAACGGATGTCGCGCAGCCGCTCCCCGATCTCCTCGAACAGAATCTCCTCGTCTTCGATCTCGGTACCATCCAGCGTCAGTCGGCGTACCTGGCGCTGCACCAGCGAGGAGATGAACAGGCTCCCACGCCATTCGGGAAAAAGGTCGCCTTGATACAGCGTCATGCCGGAGGGAGCAATCGCCGGGGTCCAGTGACGGACCGGGTCACGCATCCCGGGTAGCGACGTGTGCGGGGTGATCCGCGCGCCCGAATAATCGATGCCGTGGCTCACGACCGGCCAGCCGTAATTGGCCCCCGGCTCAATGATGTTCAACTCATCGCCGCCGCGCGGCCCGTGTTCATGCGACCACAGCACGTTGTTGTCCGCGTCCGGGAACAACCCCTGCACGTTGCGGTGCCCGTAGCTGTAGATCTCGGGCAGGACCCCGGCCCTGCCGACGAACGGATTGTCGACGGGCACCCGCCCGTTGGGATGCAGCCGTACGATGCTGCCGGTATGGCTGTCCAGCCGTTGCGCATCCTCGCGATCGTCGAATGCGTCACCCAGACCCAGCACCAGCGTACCGTCCGCCAAGAACGCCATCCGTCCCCCGAAGTGCACGGGCGTGGATCGCGTGGGCCGCGCCTCGAACAGGACCTCGACGTCTGCCAGTGTCGTGCCATCGAGCCGACCGCGTAGCAACCGCGTGGTGTTCGCCGCCGCGGTACCATGCGCCTGCGACAGGTAGATCAACCCGTTGGCCGCGAAATCCGGGTCGGGGAGCACATCGAACAGCCCGCCCTGGCTGCGCACGAACGAATCCGGCACCCCGCTGACCAGCTCCTCCCGCAGGCGCCCTTCTTCGATCACGCGCAGACGACCCGCACGCTCGGTCACCAAGATGCGGCCATCGGGCAGAAAGGCGAGCGACCAGGGATGTTCCAGACCCGAGGCCAGGGTCTCGATACGGTAGTCTGATGCCTGGACACTTCCCAGCACGAGCGACAGGAGGAGTGGCAGTCCGTAAAAGATGCGGGGCAATGACATGGCGGGGATGAATTCGGTGGGCGCGGCTGCAAGAATAGCAAAGGTGCCTGCTGAGAATCCCGGCCTGCCGGGACCCTGACCAACCACGGGAGCGAACTGCGATGCGATGGATGAGAAACGTGGTGGCGTGGATCGCGGCCGTGGTGGTGGCCGCGATGGCCGGTTCCATCGTCCAGACCCAGTTCAACCTGGCGATGATCCGCGATCTCGGTGCGCCGGTACCCTGGAACCTGCGGCTGGAGACCACACTGCATGACCTCATCCATTTCGCGCCGACCTACGGTCTGCTGGTCGCCGCCGCTTTCCTGATCGCCCTGGCCGTGAGCGGACTCCTCGCGCGCCGTTGGCCGCGGGCCCGCGCGCCGCTGCACACGCTCGCTGCCGGTACCGGCATCGCAGCGGCCTTGTTACTGATGAACTGGATCCTGCCCGCGACCGTGATCGGGGCCGCGCGCTTCGGCACGGGCATCCTGGCGCTGGCGCTGGCCGGAGCGCTCGGAGGCCTGCTCTTCGCACGATGGACCCAACCGCGGGAGCCTTGACGCCCAGGCAGAATACGGGCCGAGTCCTGCGACTCCCTTAAGGACGATGACGCGACAGGCTCACCGCAAGCCCAGCCAGGGGCGCCGATGCCAAGCCTGAAGAAGCCGGCATCCAATCACCTGATGATCACCGAAGCTCCGCAGAGGACCCCTTCTCGCGCAAGGCGCGCTCCCACGGGTCCTTGCCCTTGTAGGAGCCTGCCTTGCAGGCGAAGGTTTTGGCGGTTTCGCTGCGGTCAATGCGATGTTCCTGGCCTGCGGACGATTCATGATCATCAGGTCCAATCCTGGGTATCCGCGTATCCGGCACTTCACTCATCGGCGATGCCGAACCCCTTTTCCTGGATCCGGGCAACCGCGTCCACGCCGAACAGCACCTCTTCGGAACGGACTACGCCCGTGATGACCTGCGCCGCCAGCAGTTCCCGCTGGGTGGGGTACCAGGCCTCTCCGTGCTCCGCCTGGAACAAGCGCGCGAGGAAGCTTGGGCTGACACCTTGGCTGTGGAAGTACTGGAGGTCGCGCTGCTGCTCCAGCCACATGTTTGAGTAGGGCTCCAGCCCGCCAAAGGGAACCGCGTACTGGTGGAAGCCCAGCCGGGCCTCGTCCGCCAGATACCGTTTACTGCCCGCGATGAACGCGGTGGCACAGGCGGAATGGCAGCCCTCGAAGGAATACGTATTCAGGCCACTCTCCCCGATCACGCGGCCCAGGCTGCGCCCCGATGCGATCCATCCGCCCGAACTGTCCAGTATGATTCCATGCACCTGCGGACCCGAGGCCAGTACCCGGCGCAGATCCCGCGCAGCGCGGTAGCCGAGATAACCCTGGAAATGGACCAGCGACCCGTCGCCGATTCGCGTGACCGAGTAGTTCGCATACCGGTCCGGTCCGATCGCGATGGCGACGACGTCACGGTACACCGGCGCCCCCGCAGCCAGCGTCACGAGTGTTCCGGCAAGGCTCAACGCGACGACCACGCGCCCCGCAACAGGCCACAGCCGGCGTTGCCGCTGAACGAGCCAGCGCCCAGCGGAGCGCCAGGTCCCGACGATTTGCCATGGGTAGATCAGGCCATAGACGAAGGCGACGTGCAGCAGTGCGACCCGTGCCATGAAGCGGGGGTCGTCGTCCATGGCCATCGACACCAGCACCTGCTCCGCGACTGGCCGCAGGAGCAGCAGCAACAGGTTGAGCGCCACGAAGTTGACCCAGAAGGCAACGGGAAGACTGAGTTCACCGCGCCAGTGCCGGCCGATGTAGTTCACGTTCCCGTACCACTCCCGATGAATCGGGATCGACCTACCGGAGCGCCTGCATCCTCGGCAGCAGCACCACCAGCATCTATACTCGGCGTTCGCGTCATGTTGAACCGATCTTCCGTCAGGTTGCGTTGGGGTGCAATTGGCCCCGTGACCATCATCGTTGCGCCTGTTCGACCCCACTCACTCGGCCCCATGGACCACAACCCCTGTCACCGGTCCATTGCTAGCGGGGGAGGCACGCTTCCTGCTGGTGCTGACGAGGCACCAGTGCAGAAAGATCCGCGGCAACGGATCAGCCCGGGGACGGAACGGCCCACGACAGCACCCGCTAGGCGCCCGTTAGGAGAGATCCCAGTGAACTGGAAAACCGCATATCGTTCCTTCTACTACACCGACGCGCCCGAGCCCGACGATCTGGACCTGAAACCGGAAGAGACGGCGCTCCTCTGCATCGACGTGCAGAATTACGGCCTCGCATTGCACGATGACCCGGTCGAGCGGGCGCGCTGGGACGCCTTCCATCGGCGCATGCGGGAGACCGTCCTGCCTTCTTTGCGTGCATTGCAGGACGCATTCCGGCGCAAGGGCATGGACGTGCTGCATGCCCGCATCGCCTGCCTGCTGGAAGACGGCCGCGATCGTTCACTGAGCCAGAAGATGCCGGGCTGGAACAACCTCCTGATGCCGCTGGACTCCGAGGCCTCGCAGATCGCCCCCGAGGTGGCACCGGCAGCAGGCGAGATCGTCGTGATCAAGACCACGGACAGCGCGCTCACCGGCACCAACCTGCGCCTGGTATTGCACAACATGGGCGTGCGCAATGTCGTGGTCACCGGCATTTACACCGACCAGTGCGTGTCGTCGACGGTACGCAGCCTGGCAGATGAAAGCTTCAATGTGCTGCTCGTGGAAGACTGCTGTGCCGCCGGGACTGAGGCGCTGCACCGGCACGAGCTCGAAGTGATCAACATGATCTACTGCCACGTGCTATCGAGCCAGGAGCTTCGAGAGGCGCTCGGGCTGGTATCCTGAGGACAAATGGTGCAGTGCACTCAACAACGAACTACACTGAAACGCAGCAGTGACTCCGCCGTCCATCGGCCCAGTACACGCAAGGAGCCCCAATGACTTCAAAGACCGTAACGCTCACCGACAACGCGACCGGCAAGGTCATCGAACTACCCGTGCACCAAGGCAGCCACGGCCCGGACTGTATCGACATCCGTACCTTGTACAAGGAGCTGGGCTACTTCACCTACGACCCCGGCTTCATGTCCACGGCCAGTTGCAGCAGCGCGGTTACCTTCATCGACGGTGACGAGGGAACTCTTCTGTACCGCGGCTACCCGATCGAACAACTGGCCGAGCAGAGCACCTATCTGGAGGTCTGCTACCTGCTGCTGAACGGTGATCTGCCCTCGTCCGACGAACTGCACAACTTCTCGCGGATCATCAAGGAGCACTCGATGATGCACGAGGCCGTGCGCGGCTTCTATGACGGCTTCCGGCACGACGCCCATCCGATGGCGATCATGGTGGGCGTGGTCGGCGCGCTGTCGGCATTTTACCACGACGCCACCGACGTGCATAACCCAGTGCACCGCAAGATCGCGGCGCACCGCCTGATCTCCAAGATGCCCACCATCGCCGCCTGGTCCTACAAGTACGCCAACGGACAGCCCTTCATGTACCCGAAAAACCGGCTGTCCTACACCGGCAACTTTCTTGCCATGATGTTTGGGGTCCCGACCAGCACCTACGAGCCCGACCCCATCTTCGTACGTGCGCTAGACCTGATCCTGATCCTCCACGCCGACCACGAACAGAACGCCTCCACTTCCACGGTGCGCCTGTCCGGCAGTTCCGAGGCCAACCCGTTCGCGGCCATCTCCGCAGGCATCGCCTCGCTTTGGGGCCCGCTGCACGGCGGTGCCAACGAGAAGGTCGTCATGATGCTCGAGGACATCGTGCACAGCGGCAAGACGGTCGAGGAATTCGTTGGGCGGGCCAAGGACAAGGACGACTCGTTCCGCCTGATGGGCTTCGGGCATCGTGTGTACAAGAACTACGACCCGCGCGCGAAAATCATCCGCGAGATGACCCATAAACTGCTGGCCGAGATCGGAGGTGGCGAACACGACCCCCTGTTTGAGGTCGCACTGAAGCTGGAGAAGATCGCCCTCGAGGATGACTACTTCGTGGAACGTAAACTCTATCCGAACGTCGACTTCTATTCCGGGATCATCCTGCGCGCGATGGGCATCCCCCTGAACATGTTCACCGTGATTTTCGCCCTGGCGCGCACCGTCGGATGGATTTCGCACTGGAATGAGATGATGCAGGATCCCGAGTCCCGAATCGGCCGTCCCCGGCAGCTCTACATCGGTTCCAAGACGCGGAACTATATCCCCATCGAAGACCGCTGATCCGGCCCCACGTTGGATGCGGTTGGCTTGCGCTGACTTCGAGACAGCCGTAGATTAGTGATTACTTATATTATTGGAGATCCACCATGCGCATTGATCAACTCGTTCTCGCCGGCGCCGGCGTCGTCGTCCTCCTCAGCGCCCTTCTGGCCTGGCTGGTCAGCCCCGCCTGGCTGTTGTTGACCGCCTTCGTGGGCATCAATCTGGTGCAGTCGGCCTTCACGGGCTTCTGCCCGTTAGCCATCATCCTGAAGAAGATGGGCGTCAGCCCCGGCCCGGCTTTCAGCTAAACGCGTCGTCCAAAGGTCTTGAAGGCCCGCCCGGCAACGTGCCGGGCGGGCCTTGTTCGTTTCATGCGCTCGAATTCCCCTTCCGACCCAACCGCGCAAGCATGAGCCATCCGCCCTGTGGACTGCGGGAGCTTGCTCCCGCTACCGGACCCCAGAGCAGGAACCGATGCCTGCCAAGACCAACAACGCAGACCCCCAACCCAAGGCCGTTACCCCGCTTGCACTCCCCCTTGCTTTTGCGTGACCCTCAACACTCCTCACTGCAACCGCCCGAGCACACCGTCGCCATGAACGACACCAAGCCTGAACTGCCCTATCGCATCCACGCCCTGGAACTCGGGCCGATGGAGAACTTCATCTACGTCATCGAGGACATCGCCAGCGGCCGCGCCGCCGTGGTCGACCCGGCCTGGGAGCCGGAGGACATCCTTGCGCTCGTCGAGAAGAAGGGCCTGAAGATCACCGACCTTTTGCTGACCCACAGCCACCACGATCACATCAACGGCATCGAGCGGGTGCTGGAATCGGCCCCCACGGCACGTCTGCACCTCCTGAAACCGGAAGCCGACTTCTGGGGCCACAGCCTGGCGAAGCCGGAACTGCACCACGGCGGCGGTCGCATGAAGCTGGGCGACACCGAGATCCTGTTCCTGCACACGCCGGGCCACACGCCCGGCTCCGCCTGCTTCCATCTTCCCGCCGGCGACGACCTGATCACCGGCGACACACTGTTCGTCTTCGGCTGCGGCCGTTGCGACCTCGCCGGCGGCGACCCCGAGCAGATGTTCCACACCCTGAAGGATCTGCGCACCGGGCTACCCCGGCACACCTGCATCCATCCGGGGCACAATTACTCGGTAAAACCCACCTCGACCCTTGAGGAAGAGGCCGAGGGGAACCCCTTCCTGCACTTTCACGACATGGGCGACTTCGTCCACTACCGGATGCACGAACACGACCGCGTTCGAAACTCACCCTACGGGCCGGTGCCCGCCAAGCGCGGCAATTGAGCAATCGCCGGCGGCGGAGGGAAAACGCCGCGTAGCCGCTGTCCCGCCGGACTTGCATCAGCGTGCACAGACCGAGATAATGCGCGCCTGCAGCAACGCGCCCGTAGCTCAGCTGGATAGAGTACCTGGCTACGAACCAGGTGGTCGGAGGTTCGAATCCTTCCGGGCGCGCCACAAAACACCGATAAGGATCAGACGCTTACAGCCTCTGATCCTTTTTTTCGCGCCCCCATTCCGGTTGGCTTGCATCAAATCTGACCTCCCCCACAGCCCACTCGAAGAGATCGTTCTGGCCTGGACTCAGGGGCAGAGAGCGCAGTGAGCAAGACAGCGCGGACATCCAATGGGCGCCGCCAAAGGGTGCTGCCAGAACCGGCAGCCCAAGGACGATCCGCCCCAATGGATCCCGGTCAGTCCCGGTTGACGCTATCGGGGGGCCGCTGAAAGAAGTGAGAGATCAAGGTCGTTAGCGCCGTTGTCGCCCAAAGAAACAGGAAAGTGACGGAGTAGTAACCGAGACTCGTCAGCGCAGGACCTCCGCTTGCGGCGAGATTGGCGGGATTGAGAAACACGAAGACGACCGCCGTCGCCACGGCCGACATGATGAAGGACGGCCAAAGTACCGAAACCCATTTCTGCATGATCCGCGCCTCACGTTGCACAAGCTGCACGGCTAATATACCAGTCTGGGACGGTATCGTTCCCTGGCCGTCGCACTGCCGCTGAGGGGACACGGTTGGTCGACCACGATGTTTTTTCGTCCGGCCCAGTGGCCTTCGGAGGACAACGGCCATGCGCTACGAACTCTACTACTGGCCTTCCATTCCAGGGCGCGGGGAATTCGTGCGTCTGGCGCTGGAGGAGTCCGGAGCGGATTACCTGGACGTCGCACGCGACGACATGCAGAAGATGCTCGATGTGCTGGCGGACAGCAGCCAGCCCCGCCCGCCGTTTGCGCCGCCGTTCCTCCGCGCCGGCCAGCAGGTCATCGCACAAACGGCGAATATTCTGCACTTCCTGGGGCCCAGGCTCGGGCTGGTGCCCGAATCTGAGCCTACGCGACTGTGGATACATCAACTGCAATTGACCGTGGAAGACCTGGTGGTGGATGTACACGAAACCCACCACCCCGCAGGCGCCGGACTCTACTACGACGAGCAGAAGCAGGAAGCGAAACGGCGTGCGGCGTACTTCACCCGGGACCGGGCCCCGGAGCTTCTCGGCTATTTCGAAACGGTTCTGGCACGCAATCCGGGCGGCCGCGGCCACATGGTCGGCCGGACGCTGACCTATGCGGACCTCTCCATGTTCCAGGTCGTAGCCGGACTGCGCTATGCATTCCCCCGCATGATGGCACGCTTGGAGCCCTCCATACCCCGGCTGGTGTCGCTGCACGATCGCGTGGCCCGACGGCCCAATGTCGCCGCATACCTGGATTCGGCGCGGCGCATCGCCTTCAACGAGGACGGCATATTCCGGCGCTATCCTGAACTGGATGACTGAGTCGCAAAGACCGACGAAACCGCACCGCGCAGTGCAACCCCTGCGGACCGGGCTGTTCTTGGCCCGCAAATGGCGCGTTCAAGGCCGTAGAGAACCCAAAATCCGCGACGTTTATTTTTTTGATCCATGGGTTGGCTTCGTCCGACCCGGTGTTCGTCAGGCTGACAACCGACTAGGGTTCCGTGCCAGGCATTTCAATTCCCGCCGGCTTGCTGCGGCAGGAACGGCGGCAGCGGACAATGCACGGCCGCGCACACGGCGCGCAGCAGCTCCGACTCCTGCGGGGTGATCCTTCCGTCGTGGTGCAGCGTTGCCAGGAGCGCGTCCAGCAACAGCGCCTTGGCGACAGGCTCCAGGCGATCTAGTTTTGGCAGGGCCTGGTCCAGCGCCGCCCCCCAGTCCTGCGGCGGCGCATAGGGGATCGATGCCTGCGGCAGCAGCGTATACAGGCCCTTCAGGTAGGCTCGGCGCGCCGATTCCTCATCCTCGTGGCCGTGCATGGCCAGCACCCCCAGCACGGTCGCCGCCTCGGCCTGCACCTCGGGCAGATGCACCGTGCCAAACACACGCGCACTCGACGGATCAAGGGCTTCCTCCAGGTGCGCGGCCAAGTCGCGGCCCAGCGCGTACTCGAACAGGCTGACCTCGCCGTCGAGATGGATCAGCACATCGACAAGCTCGCGGAACGTCTCCAGTTCGGGTTCCGGGCGGCGCTTCAGCGCGGGGAAGGCGATGGCAAGCAACGGCGCTCGCTGCACGGGGTGCAGTCGCGCGAAGTGCGGCAGCAACGCCTCGACCGCCGCCCTCGAGTCGGCCCCGCGGCTTTCCTCGATGCGCGCCAGGTGCGGAGCCGGGGCGCGACCGGCGGCATCGACCAGTACCGCCAGCACGAGGTCGATCACATGGTCGTGCGTGTGCGCGGCGTCCGCCAGCGCTTCTGGAAGATCGGCGCGCAGCAACTCCGCGTAACGAACGTGATCGAGGCTTGGATTCGCGACACGCGGGGCCACCGACGGGCCCCGCGT
>Ga0207421_10001148_pt1 | contig 34432 bp, 34 predicted proteins | sample SodLakKL_010_SED_4_FD_187542 | JGI IMG/M metagenome (GOLD analysis project Ga0207421, IMG submission 187542) | Alkaline sediment microbial communities from Lake Tanatar, Kulunda Steppe, Russia - 8KL_010_SED (SPAdes) (version 2) | ecosystem: Environmental > Aquatic > Non-marine Saline and...
AGGTTCTTTAGGTTCTGCCATTGCACCGGCAAAAATATTATTAGGTACCTCTGTTGTAGGCATAGCAGGTAAAGAAGGAGAAATAATTAAAAGATGTATTGGGTATACAATGATTAATGCTTTTTTAGTAGGATTGATTGCTTTAATTATTGGTCAACTTATTTAATAGCTGTAAAACTTGTAATTTGCAGCAGACCTTCAATTTATGGTAAAATAAAAGAACGGAATGTATTATAAAGAGGTGAAATCATGGCAAAAGAAGAGATTGCCAGCTTAAAAGAAAAGATAAATAAATTAAAACAGATCAACCGGAAAAAAGATGTCATAATTGATTCTACCCATGATGGTATGATAGCAATCAATTCTGAATGTCAGGTTGAACTGTTTAATCAGGCTGCTGCCAATATTCTTAAACTAAAACAGGAAGATGTAATTGGTTATGATGTGAGAGAGGTCATACCAAATACCAGACTTCATATAGTTTTAAATAATGCAGAGCCTGAATTAAATCGTTTTCAACAGGTAGATGATACTCAGATTGTTACAAATAGAGTGCCAGTAAAAAACGATAATGGAGAAATTATTGGAGCTGTAGCTGTTTTTAGAGATAAAACTGAAGTTACCAGACTTGCCGAAGAAATAACTAATTTAAAAGAGATTCAGGGAATGCTTGAAGCCATAATAAACTCTACCCAGGATGCTATCTCTGTAGTTGATGAAAACGGCATTGGAATCTTGATTAATCCAGCATATACCAGGCTTACTGGTCTAAGTGAAGAAGACGTTATCGGTAAGCCTGCTGATGTCGACATTGCTGAAGGTCAATCAATGCATTATAAAGTATTGCAGACAAAAGAGAAAGTCCAGGGAGTCAGGATGAAAGTTGGTCCTCAGCGGAAAGATGTAATTGTTGATGTAGCCCCGATTATGGTGGATGGAGAATTAAAGGGAAGCGTTGGTGTCATTAAGGACGTATCAGAAATTAAAAATTTAACTGAAGAGCTAGATCAGGCAAGGCAGATGCTCCGTCAGCTTAAGGCTCGATATAGCTTTAAAGATATAGTTGGCCGAAGCCAGACTATGCAGGCTGCAATCAATAAAGCTAGAAAAGCCTCCCAGACACCAGCAACTGTATTACTTAGAGGCGAAAGCGGAACCGGCAAAGAATTATTTGCCCATGCTATTCATAATGAAAGCAAAAGGAGCAACAAGAAATTTATCAGAGTTAATTGCAGTGCTTTAGTTGATAGCTTATTGGAAAGTGAGTTATTTGGTTATGAAGATGGGGCCTTTACAGGGGCTAAAAAAGGTGGCAAAAAAGGTGTGTTTGAAGAAGCAGATGGGGGAACAATTTTTCTTGATGAAATCGGAAAGATAAGCCCAAATTTACAGTCTAAACTTCTCAGAGTTTTACAGGAACGGGAAGTTGTTAGAGTAGGTGGAACCAGACCGATTTCAATAGATGTTAGGGTGATAGTTGCAACCAATATTAATCTAGAAAGAGCTATTCAAGAGGATCGATTTAGAGAAGATCTCTATTATCGTCTCAACGTATTCCCCCTTAATATTCCGCCATTAAGAGATAGATTGGAGGATATTAAACCACTATCTGAGCATATTATTAGAAAGTTTAATCAGGAGTATGGACGTTCAGTAAAAGGTATTACAGATTCTGCTGTTAAAGAATTACAGAAATATGATTGGCCAGGCAATGTGAGAGAATTGGAGAACATTATCAGTCAGGCTGTGATCCATTTAGCAAAAGATGAAGATTATATAGATACTGATCATCTGCCTGGATTAAATATAGAAGAACCAGTAGATATAAAAATCAAACCCAAGCAGGAAACCATTTCATTTGAAGAACATTCATTAAAAGAAATTTTAAATGAAACAGAGAAGAAATTGATTTTAAAGGCTTTAGAGGATACAGAAGGAAATAGAACAGAAGCTGCAAATCTTTTAGGAATTGCAGTCCGGAGCCTGTATTATAAGTTAGATAAATATGGGATTGACTAATAATTGAAAAAATCTGCCTGCAAAATATTGCAGTCTATGATTATAGTTGCAGGTACTTTACCACTTAATTATAAGTATTACTGATATTGATTTAATTAGATAAAAAAAATTAATAAATATAACAGTAAATATCGTTGACATAACCGCCTTTTGAAATAAATAAAGGGCGGTTTTTTTATTTAAGTATAAATCATCGATTCCTGGCATGAAAATTGCATTTATTATAGTATGGAAAGCTTATAAATAAAAGATTAAATTTCAAAAATATATTAAGGGGGTATATTAATGGAGATTTTTGAACAGATGAAAGAGCATGGCCATGAACAGGTATTATTTCTGCAGGAACAAAAGACAGATTTAAAAGCAATTATAGCCATACACAATACTGTTTTAGGTCCAGGATTAGGCGGTTGTAGAATGTGGGATTATGATAGTGAAGATGATGCTCTAAATGATGTCCTTAGGTTATCAAAAGGGATGACCTATAAAGCCGGAATTTCTGGTGAAGATTTTGGCGGAGGCAAAACAGTTATCTGGGGAGATCCTGAAACCCATAGAACTGAAGGATTGTTTAGAGCTTTAGGGCGATACATTAATTCACTAGGCGGTCGTTACAGCACAGGTACAGATGTAGGAACTATGCCAGAAGATTTTGTTATGATGAGGAAAGAAACGCCATATGTCGGTGCTCTGCCAAAAGAATATGGTGGTGGAGGAGATTCATCAATCCCAACTGCATATGGTGCTTTTGTGGGTATCAAAGCCAGTTGTAAGTATCTTTATGGCAGTGAAGATCTTAGTGATAAAAAAATTGCTGTTCAGGGATTAGGCAAAGTCGGTTACAAACTGGCCAGACAGCTTAAGGAAGCAGGAGCTGAACTAGTTGGAACAGATGTAGTTGAAGAAAATATCAATAGAGGTAAAGAATTAGGTATGGAAATAGTTGAACCTGATGAGATTTATGATGTTGATTGTGATATTTTCTCACCTAATGCTCTAGGAGCAGTTATTAATGATGATACAATTGACCGTTTTAAATGCGATATTATTTGTGGTGCAGCCAATAATGTTTTAGCTGAAAAACGTCATAGTAAAGAGTTAGAAGATAGAAACATACTATATGCCCCTGATTATCTTGTTAATGCTGGAGGCATGATTCTTGTCTGTGATGAAATGGAGCCTAGTGGCTATAGTGAAGAGCGGACAATGAAAAAGACTGAAGGTATTTATGATAAATTATTAGAAGTATTTGAAATTGCAGAAAAAGAGGGAATCACAACTGATAAAGCAGCAGATCGCTTAGTTGAAAAAAGAATTGAAACTGTTGGTACAATAGGAACTATTCATCAGGATAATTAGGATATAAGGAGGCAGATTAATGGTTGCCAGTATTAAAGATTTAATCCAAAGGGCTAGAGAAACTAAACCATTAAAACTTGCTGTAGCAGCGGCAGGAGATGCCGTTGTATTAGAAAGTGTTGCTAAAGCAGCAAGGGATGGAATAGTTGACCCCATCTTGATAGGTGATGAAGACAAGATAAAAACTGCAAGAGCTGAATTAGATAAGGATTTTGATGCTGAAGTTATAAATACAAAAGATAATAAAGAAAGTGCTGCTAAGGCTATTGAAATGATAGCTGAAGGCAAAGCTGATTTTCCTATGAAAGGTCAACTTAGCACAAAAGTAATCCTGCAGGCATTATTAAATAAAGAATATGGCCTTCGCCAGGAGGGATTATTAAGCCTGATCAGTCTAATCTATTTAGAAAAAGAAAACAGAGTAGTTTTAATGACTGACGGAGGGATGAATATTGCTCCAGATTTAAATGACAAAATTTCAATAGTTAATAATGCTGTAACAATCGCAAGATCGATTGGTATTGAAACTCCAAAAGTAGCTCCACTGGCTGCTGTTGAAAAGGTTAATGAAAAAATGCCAGCCACATTAGAAGCGGCAACGTTATCAAAAATGGCAGATAGAGGCCAGATTAAACACTGTGAAATAGATGGTCCCCTTGCTCTTGATAATGCTATTTCTAAATCAGCTGCTAAACAAAAAGGGATCGGTGGCAATGTGGCAGGAAATGCTGATATTCTCTTAGTTCCTGATATTGAAGCTGGGAATGTTTTATATAAAGCCTGGATCTTTTATGCAGAACTTTCATCAGCAAGTCTGGTTTTTGGTGCAAAGGTTCCGCTGGTATTAACTTCTAGAGCTGACAGTTCTGAAACTAAATATAACTCTATAGCACTTGGTAAAGTCGTTACTTCTGGTTTAGCAGATCTTTAATTATAAAAATTATTAGGGGGAATAAAAATGAGTAAAGTATTTGAGTTAATGGGAGAACATGATTTCGAACAGGTAGTCTTTAACTATGATGAAGAGTCTGGATTAAAGGCGATAATTTGTATTCATGATACTACATTAGGCCCTGCCCTTGGCGGAACAAGAATGTGGAATTATGATAAAGAAGAAGATGCCATTGTAGACGTTACAAGACTTGCAAGAGGTATGACTTATAAAGCCGCAGCTGCTGGATTGAATTTAGGTGGCGGTAAAGCCGTTATTATCGGTGATGCTGAAAAAGATAAGAGTGAAGAACTATGGCGTTCATTTGGTCGTTTTGTTCAGAGCTTAAATGGTCGCTATATAACTGCTGAAGATGTTAATACAACAGTTAATGATATGGCATTTGTTAATGAAGAGACAGATCATGTTACTGGTCTTCCAGGAACAAGTGGAGATCCTTCACCAGTTACTGCTTTTGGTGTCTGGAGATCTATGCTGGCCAGTTTAGAAGAAAAATATGGTTCAACAGATATTTCAGGTAAAACTGTAGCCGTTCAGGGTGTTGGTAGTGTAGGTTACTATCTCTGCAAGCATATCTCTGAGGCTGGTGGAAAATTAATTGTAACTGACATTAAAGACAGTAGAATAGAAAAAGTTAAATCAGAATTTGGTGCAGAAGCCGTTGCCCCAGATGAAATTTATGGTGTAGATGCAGAGATATTTGCCCCTACAGCACTTGGAGCAGTTATTAATGATGATACAATTCCTCAGTTTAAGTTTGATATCATTTGCGGTGGAGCCAACAACGTATTAGCAGAAGAACGTCATGGAGATATTCTAGATGAAAAAGATATTCTTTATGCTCCTGATTATGTGGCTAATGCCGGTGGACTTATTAACGTATATGATGAACTGCAGGGTTACAATAAAGAGAGAGCTCTAAGTAGGGCTGAGAAGATCTTTGATAATACAAAGAAAGTTTATGAGATTAGCAAGAGAGATAATATCCCAACTTATAAAGCAGCAGATATCATGGCTGAAGAAAGAATTGCAAAAATCGGCCGTGTTCGCAGCAATTATTTAATAAGGTAGGTAATAGAGAAATGTCTGAAAATAATATTTTAGTAATTAATCCAGGCTCAACCTCCACAAAGCTGGCCCTTTATCAGGGTCAGCAGGAGGTTATGGCCTCAACTATTGAGCATAGCCAGGAAGAATTGGCCGGTTTTGAAAAGATTACAGATCAATTAGATCTTAGAGTAAAATATATCCGAGAATTTCTCAAAGACAATTCTGTATCTATAAAAGATATAAATTCAGTAGTTGGAAGAGGCGGTCTGCTAAAACCTATTCCTGGAGGGACTTATAAAGTTAACGATAAGATGCTGGAAGATCTAAAAGCTGGGTTGCAGGGAGAACATGCCAGTAATTTAGGTGGTCTAATTGCAGACTCACTAGCTGAAGAAGCAGAGGGAAAAGCTTTTATAGTTGATCCAGTTGTAGTTGATGAATTAAAAGATCTTGCCAGGTTATCTGGTCATCCACTCTTTGAGCGAAAAAGTATCTTCCATGCTTTAAACCAGAAAGCAGTTGCCAGAAATTATGCCAGTGATATAGATAAAAATTATGATGAAATAACAGTAATAGTTGCCCATTTAGGCGGCGGAATTTCAGTTGGTCTTCATCATCAGGGTAAAGTTATAGATGTTAATAATGCTTTAGCCGGTGAAGGTCCATATTCCCCAAACCGTTCTGGCGGATTGCCAACTCTTGATCTGGCAAATTATTGTTATAATCCAGATAATAATTATAGTGATGTCAAGAAGAAATTGCTTGGTGCTGGTGGAGTAGTCGCCTATTTAAATACTAATGATATGCGTGAAGTTGAAAAAAAAGCTGCAGCTGGAGATGAAGAAGCTGATTTAATTTATTGTGGTATGGCTTATCAGACAGCTAAAGAGATAGGTTCATTAGGGCCAGTTGTAAATGGTAAGATAGATGCTATTTTATTAACTGGTGGAATAGCATACTCAGATTACTTTGTAAGTCAGGTTAAAGAACAGGTTAGTTACCTGGCACCAGTAAAGATTTATCCAGGTGAAGAAGAGATGTCAGCCCTGGCTGCCGGTGCTGAAAGAGTCTTAACCGGCCAAGAAGAAGCTAAGACTTATCAATAAAATATTTTAGACTGATTTAATTTTATTGAATAAAAGGAGGAGAATTATCTTGGTAAAAGATAAAAAAGTTGTATTTGATGAAGAACGCTGCAAAGGCTGTAAATTATGTGTAGGAGTATGTCCTGTGAATATAATTGAAATGGCAGAAGATAGAATTAACAGCCACGGCTTTCATCCAGCAGAAGTAAAAGATGAGAATCAGGATGACTGCATTAGTTGCAAGCAATGCTATCAAATGTGTCCTGATGTCTGCATAACTCTTTATAAATAAATTTTTCCAGTTTTGAAATAATTAAAGGAGGTAACTTAATGTCTGAAAAAAAGTTGATGAAAGGAAATGAGGTTGTTGGTGAAGCTGCTATAAGAGCAGGTTGTCGCTATTTCTTTGGCTATCCAATAACTCCTCAGAATGATATACCTGCCTATATGTCCCGCCGTTTACCAGAGGTTGATGGAGTATTTTTACAGGCAGAAAGTGAAGTTGCAGCAAGTAATATGGTTTATGGTGCTGCCGGTGCTGGTGCAAGAGTTTTAACATCTTCATCCAGTCCTGGTATCAGTTTAAAAGCAGAAGGTATTTCCTATATTGCCGGTGCAGAACTTCCGGCAGTAATAGTAAATATAATGAGAAGTGGCCCAGGTTTAGGCGGTATTCAGCCATCTCAGGCCGATTACTTCCAGGCTACTAAAGGAATGGCCCATGGAGATTTTCGTCTTTTAGTTTTAGCCCCATCTACAGTTCAGGAATTAGCAGACTTAACCTATCTAGCCTTTGACCTGGCAGATAAATACCGTAATCCTGTTATGGTTTTAGGCGATGGTATGCTCGGTCAGATGATGGAACCAGTAGAATTTAAAGAAATGAGAGACTTAGATGAGCTTCCTAAAAAAGAATGGGCAACAGATGGTGCTAAGGGCAGAGAAAAAAATGTAATCAATTCCCTTGGTCTGGTTGCAGAAAACCTAGAAAAGCATAACCTGAAATTAAAAGCAAAATATGACCAGATGAGAGAAGAAGAGGTAAGGTATGATGATTACAAGATGGATGACGCTGAGTTGGCCATTGTAGCCTATGGTACAACAGCCAGAATAGCTACCAGCGCCATCGACAGAGCCAGAAAAGAAGGTTATAAAGTTGGTTTAATCAGACCAATTACTTTATTCCCATATCCTGAGAATAGAATCGCTGAAGCAGCTGACCAGGTCGATGAATTTTTAGCTGTAGAGATGAGTACCGGTCAGATGGTTGAAGATGTAAAACTTGCCGTTAATGGCAAAAAGCCAGTTGATTTTTATGGTAGAACCGGCGGCGTTGTACCATCAACTGACGAGATATATGACAAGATTGTTGCTATGCGAGGTGATAAGTAATGGAAAAAATTGCAGGATATCCAGAATCCCTCGATAATCAGTCCACCCATTATTGCCCTGGTTGTACCCATGGAATAATACACAGACTGATAGCAGAGGTAATAGATGAATTAGAAATTAGAGAAGAGACAATAGGGGTTGCACCTGTTGGCTGTGCTGTTCTCTGTTATGAATATTTTGATGTAGATATGCATGAAGCTTCACATGGCCGAGCACCTGCTGTTGCAACAGGTGTAAAAAGAGTTCATCCAGATAAAACTGTCTTTACCTATCAGGGTGACGGAGATTTAGCCTCAATTGGTACTGCTGAGATTGTTCATGCAGCCAACCGGGGAGAGAATATTACAACTATCTTTATCAATAATGCTATCTATGGTATGACCGGTGGACAGATGGCCCCAACAACTCTAGAAGGTCAGAAGACAACAACCAGTCCCTATGGTAGAAATATAAAAGATTCAGGTAACCCTATCAAAATGACTGAAATGCTTGCAGTTCTTGATGGCCCAGCTTATATTGCCAGAGTATCAGTTCATAATCCAAAAGAAATCAGGAAAGCTAAAAAGGCTATTAAAAAAGCATTTAGAATGCAGTTAGAGGGTAAAGGCTTTGCTTTAGTTGAAGTTCTTTCCACCTGTCCAACCAACTGGGGTATTTCACCAACAGATGGTCTAAAATGGCTGGAAGAAATGATGCTGCCTCAATATCCATTAGATGTATTTAAAGATATAGAGGAGGTGGAATAAATGAAACAGGAAATTATAATGGCTGGCTTCGGTGGCCAGGGTGTTATGTCAATCGGGCGACTCCTGGCTTATGCAGGTATGAAAGAGAGTAAAGAAGTTTCCTGGATGCCTTCATATGGCCCTGAGATGCGCGGAGGTACAGCTAACTGTACAGTAATTGTTTCAGATGAAAAGATTCCAGCTCCTGTATCCAGTCATCCTGATACAGCAATAGTTATGAACCTGCCTTCTCAGGATAAATTTGCTCCAAAAGTCAAAAAAGATGGCCATTTATTAGTCAACTCTTCTTTAATCGAGAAAGAAGTTGAGCGAGATGATATAAATATAATTAAGATTCCGGCAAATACAATTGCTGATGAACTTGGTAATACAAGAGTTGCCAACATGGTTATGTTAGGTGCCTATATTGCAGCTGTTGATATAGTAAGTCTAGATACTGTCAAAGATTCCTTAACAAATGTATTGCCTGAGAGGCGCCACAATCTAATTCCAATGAATGAAGAGGCATTAGATAGAGGTTATAATTTAGTTTAAATCATAAAGCTTAAAATTAGATAAGATTAATTAGCTGGTGTAATTCTTAATTATAGGATTGCGCCAGTTTTTTTATATATACCCAGTATTATACCAACCCAGTACCAACCCAGTACCAACCCAGTACCAACCCAGTATCAACCCAGTGCTAACCCACATCTGATCCAGTTTTCATATAATAAATATTTTTTTATGATTTAAGCAGGAATAATAGTAGATATAGATAAGTAATTAGTATACAGAGATTTATTCAAATAATTGCACAGGGAGGGGATATAAAATGAATAATCTATCTAAACTTCCAGTAGATATTTTTAAGGAATTAATCAGAATAAATAGCCCTTCCCGTCATGAAGGACTTCTGGCAGCTAGAGTTATAGAATATCTTCAAGAGGCTGGACTGGAAACACTTCAGGATAGAACCTCTAAATATATTAATAGTCAGACAGGAAATATAATCGGTATTAACCCACCCTGTGAAGATGGAATATTGTTAGTTGCTCATTTAGACAGGGTCGAACCTGGCCAAAATATAAAACTAATAAAAGAAGGCCAGTATTTAAAAAGTCAGGGCAAGACAATTCTTGGAGCCGATAATCTGGCAGGGATATCAGCAATTTTATCCTTTTTACAGATAAACAAAAACTATCTTCCTGAAGGTTTAGGAGTTTTGTTTACAGTTGCTGAAGAACTCGGCCTTTTAGGAGCTTCATTTCTGCCAGAGAGTTTTCTAGATTTATTTGATCATGCTATTGTCTTAGATGGAGAAGCCCAGGTTGGGAGTTTTTTTGTCAAAGAACCTGCAGCATGTTTCTTTTTATTTCAAATAGTCGGCCAGGAATCAAATGCAAGTAGAAGGTTAAATCTTCAGATTGCCAGGTCTACAATTAATGAAATAGGAAATCATGTCCGTTCATTTTTTATAAAAGATGGATTGCCTATTTCAGGAGCTGAAATAGATTCAATAATTATTGCTGTCCGTGGTGATAATACTAACCAGCTAATTAAAAAATGGCCAGATTTGCTTGCCCACAAAATCAAAGATATCTTACCAGATATTAAAGGAGAGATATCATTACTTCATTGTAGCCAGGGGATTGATTTACTTGAAAATAAACCTGACTGGTTCAAGAATTTAATTCACTCAACAAGAGTTGCAGGCCAGGAGCCTGAATTAATTAGATCAAATGATATTAGTGAAGCAGGTCTTATCAGTACAAGGGGGTTACCTGCTGTTAATATAGGAACTGGAGCAGAAGATTCTCATAGCACAAAAGAAAAATTAAAAACAGAAGAATTGGCCAATCAGGTTGATATTTTAACTGAATACATTATTGAAGGAGGATATTTTTAATGAGAAGATTAGAAGAGAAGATTATTTCAAGTGAACTGGCATTTAGAGGCAATCTACTGAAATTTAGAATAGACCAGGTAGAACTGCCAGATGGAAAGCAATCCAGGAGGGAGATAATAGAACATCCAGGCGGGGTAACAATTATTCCAGTATCTCCAGAAAGAAAAATAATAATGGTGAAGCAATATCGGAGTGCAGCTGACCAGGTTTTACTAGAATTACCTGCTGGCAAGTTAGATGACGGTGAAAATTTAAATGACTGTGCATTAAGAGAATTAAAAGAAGAGACTGGATACACTGCTGGTAAGATAAAAGAATTATTTACTTTTTATACAACCCCAGGTTACAGCACAGAAAATCTTCATTTATTTCTAGCAGAAGATTTAGACTATGGAAAGCAGGAGACAGAGGATGGAGAATTTATAGAAGTTGCAAAAATTTATCCTGAAAGAATCCCTGATTTAGTTTTAAGAGGAGAGATACAGGATAGTAAAACAATTGTAGGTCTGATGGTTTATTATCAACTTCTCTGTAAAAGAGAAAAAATAAATCCTTTTACTTAGAACCTATTCAATATAATTAATTTAAAAATTAATATAATTAAGTTTTAACTTGACTTTATAAAAATTAACTGTTATAATTTAATTGTATACAAACAAAGACTGATAAGTGGGTGATAATATGGCTAATAAAGTAAATAAGTTAATAGGAAAATGTCCTGTCTGCCAGGAAAATATGGAAATAGCAGAGATTAAATGTAATGATTGTGACACAACTATTAGAGGTCGCTTCTTTCTCGATAAATTTTCTAGATTGGATCCAGAGCAGCATGATTTCGTTGAAGTTTTTATCCGTTCCAGAGGTAATATTAAAGAGGTTGAAAGAGAGATGGGAATCTCATATCCGACAGTAAGAAACAAATTAGATGAAGTAATTGAAGCTCTTGGCTATCAGCCTGAAGATAGCCCGGATGATAATAAAGCAAAGAAACGGAAAGAAATCCTGGATTCACTGGAAAATGGTGAAATACATTCTCAAGAAGCAGTCGAAATGCTTAAAAATATTTAAGGAGGCGGCAGGATGACCGAGGAAAGATTAAGAATTTTAGAGATGGTAGCAGAAGGCAAGATATCTGTGGAGGAAGCAGACCAATTGATGGAGACAATGGAGCAATCTGATAATAGGTATCAGGGAAAAGCTCAAAATACCAGACCAAAAAAATCAAAATCTTTAAAGATACTGGTTCAAGAAGGCGGCAAGGAGAAAGTCAATCTATCTATTCCCTTAAGTCTGGCCCAGGCTTTCACTGGTTTTATGCCTGAGAATACAAAGGCTAAGCTGGAAGATAAGAATATTAATATCTCTGAATTACTTGAAAATCTTGAAAATGGAAACGGTGACGGCAAATTGATTGATATAGATGAAGGTAATGAACATGTAGAGATAAGAATTGAATAGTGAAATAAATATCTATTAATCTACAGTATTAGCCTGGTTACAGACAGTTATCTGTTTGCTACCCAGGTTTTTTTATTTGCAATAAAATGTTATAATGATATGAGAAAAGGAATTAATTTATTCTGACAGTATAATTAATAGATAATGTAAATTAAAATATAATGAGGAGATGATTTTATGTCTGATATAAAGAGAACTATTATGATAGTTCTTGATAGTGTAGGCATCGGAGAATTACCAGATGCAGAGGAATACGGCGATATAGGTGCCGATACATTAGGGAATATGGCAAAAGCAGTTGGAGGTTTAGACCTGCCAAACCTGGAACAATTAGGACTTGGCAAAATTAAAGAGATTGAAGGCATGGATGCTAAAATCGAAGCCAGAGGAATTTACGGTAAGATGGCTGAAGCCTCAAAGGGTAAAGATACAACCACAGGCCACTGGGAACTGGCAGGTTTAGTTTCTAATACCCCATTCCCTAAATATCCAGATGGTTTTCCAGATGAAGTAATCGATCCATTCTTAGAAGAGACTGGATTTGATGGTATCCTGGGTAACAAACCAGCCTCAGGTACAGTGATTATCGAAGAATTAATTGATAAACATTTAGAGACTGGCAATCCGATAGTCTATACATCTGCTGATAGTGTATTTCAGGTAGCAGCCCATGAAGATGTCATTCCAATTGAAAGACTATATGAGATTTGCGAAATAGCCAGAGACATCTTAACAGGAGAGCATGGCGTAGCCAGAGTAATTGCCAGGCCATTTGTTGGAGAGCCTGGGAGCCTGGAGAGAACAGACCGGCGAAAAGATTTTTCACTGGAGCCGCCAGAGCCGACTTTATTAAATATATTAGAAGATGCAGGTCAGGATGTCATTGGAGTCGGCAAAATCATCGATATTTTTGCCGGCAGTGGTGTAACAGAATCCGACCATGTCATTGATAACATGAAAGGGGTAGATTCTACCATTGAATATATGGGTAAGGTTGAAGAAGGCCTGATTTTTACAAATCTTGTTGAAACTGATATGATCTATGGCCATCGCCGGGATGTCGATGGTTATTATCAGGCTTTAAGAGATTTTGATGAGAGGCTGCCAGAAATTCTTGCTTCTTTAAAACCGTCAGATATATTAATAATAACAGCAGATCATGGCTGTGATCCAACCTATAAAGGCACAGATCACACCAGAGAATATGTACCTTTATTAATGGTAGGCCAGAATTTGAAATCTGATACAAGATTGGAAACAAGAGACAGTTTTGCTGATTTAGCTGCAACAATTGCAGAATTACATGAAGTCGAACCAACTTTTGATGGCAAATCATTTGTAAAAGAAATCATGAATTAATTTATAAGGAGCTGATCTTTTAATGGAAATTGTAGAGAAGATAAAAAATGCAGAAAAATATATTAAGAGCAGGATAGATTTAGAGCCAGAATTTGGCCTGATCTTAGGTTCAGGTTTAGGAGTCCTGGCTGAAGAGATAGAAAATCCAACAAAGATTCCTTATAGTGAGATTCCAGGTTTCCTGGAATCAGATGTCCAAGGCCATAATAACCAGCTAGTTATCGGCACCCTTGAAGGCAGAAATGTTATAGCCCTTCAGGGCCGGTTCCATTATTATGAAGGCTATGATATGCAAGATATTACCCTGCCAGTAAGAGTTATGAATCTCCTTGGCTGCAAAGGCTTAATTGTAACCAATGCAGCTGGCGGAGCCAATCGGAATTTTGACCCAGGCGATTTCATGCTGATTAGCGACCATATCAATTTCATGGGCGATAATCCACTGATTGGCAAAAATCTCGATGAATTTGGCCCCAGGTTTCCAGATATGTCAACTGCCTATGATCCGACCTGGCAGTCAGTAGCAACTGATGTAGCTGCTGAAAACGGCATCACCTTGCGCCGTGGTGTCTATTGTGGCTGTTCAGGTCCAACTTATGAAACACCGGCTGAGATAAGGATGATGACCACTCTGGGAGCAGATGCTGTTGGTATGTCAACAGTTCCAGAGGTAATAGTTGCCAATCACCAGGGGATGCGAGTACTTGGTATTTCCTGCATAACCAACATGGCTGCTGGCATTCTGCCAAAACCCCTTGATCACAGTGAGGTAGTTGAAATTGCAGAAGAAGTCAGGCCTCAATTTATTAAACTGGTCAGGAGCCTGCTCAAGGAGCTGAATCTCTAATGAGAATGTACGATCTCATCTATAAAAAGCGAGAAGGTGAAGAATTAACTCCAGAAGAGATAGATTGGATTATCTCCGGCTATACAGCCGGAGATATCCCTGATTACCAGGTCTCTGCCTGGGCTATGGCCGTTTTCTTTAAAGGCATGGAAGCCAGAGAGACAGCCAGTCTGACAGAGGCTGTGGTTAATTCTGGTGACCAGATAGATCTCAGCAGAATTTCCGGTGTAAAGGTTGATAAACACAGTACAGGTGGAGTTGGCGATACAACGACCCTGGTTTTGGCTCCTCTGGTTGCAGCTGCCGGGGTGCCAGTACCTAAAATGTCAGGCAAAGGCTTAGGTCATACCGGCGGAACAATCGATAAATTAGAATCTATTCCTGGTTTTAACTGTGAGTTAGAGACTGAAGATTTCTTTAAACAGATTGAGGAGATTGGAGCTGCTATTGTCGGTCAGACAGGCAATTTAACACCGGCAGATAAAAAACTATATGCCTTAAGAGATGTCACAGCAACAGTCGATTCAATTCCTTTAATAGCAAGTAGTATCATGGGTAAAAAACTTGCCGGAGGTGCCGATGCAATTGTTCTAGATGTTAAAACTGGCAGTGGAGCCTTTATGCAAAAACAAGAAGATGCCCGTAAATTAGCTGAACTAATGGTCAAGATAGGTTCAGAATTAGGCAGAAAGACAATGGCCTTATTAACTGATATGAGTCAGCCTTTAGGAGAGGCAGTCGGTAATGCTTTAGAGGTTAAAGAGGCAATTAAAACTCTAAAAGGAAATGGTCCTGAAGATCTTACCGAATTATCAATAAAGTTAGGTGCAGCCATGCTAGTTGCCGGCCAGTATGAATCAGATTTAGCTAAAGCAGAAAAACGCCTGAGAAAATTAATCACAAACGGCCAGGCTATATCTAAATTCAAAGATATTGTTAGAGCTCAGGGAGGCAATCCAGAGATAGTTGATAATCTTGATCTACTGCCACAGGCAAAAAATATTTATGAGCTAAAAGCAGATAAATCAGGCTATATAGAAAATGTAACAGCCAGAGAAGTAGGCTTAGTTGCAATGGCTCTTGGAGCAGGCAGAGCTAAAAAGGATGATCCTATTGACCCGGCTGTAGGTATTGAAGTTACAGCCCACAGAGGAGAAAAAATTGAAGCTGGAGATACTTTAGCCAGAGTCTATTATAATTCAGATAAAAAACCTGTAGAAGAGATTCATCGCTTAAAAGAAGCTTATACTATTAGTCCTGATAAGCCTGAAGAATTAGAGTTTATCATAGATTTAATTGAATAAAATATATAGATAAATCTTTGTTGACCAGTTAAGGAGTGAAAATAATGACAGTTTTTAATCAAGAACGCCTCCCTATCGAAATCTTCCAGATAGATCGAGAAAGAATGGTAGAGGGCTGGTACTCTGATGCCTATTTCCGAAATATTAGCAGAATCTTAAATCGACTATCTAAAGAAAGTTATACCTATAAAAATGAAGAGGGATATGAAGTCGATATTGGCGATATAGAAGTTGAGATGCAGATCTTCCCCAGGAGGAGGCCCTTTTGTATTGTTGGAGGAGTCGATGAGGCCCTGGCTATCTTAAAGACCTGTACCGGTTATATAGATAGTAAAGGTAAATTTGTTAATACCTTCGATCAATTAGAAGTTGAGGCAATGCATGATGGAGATAAAGCCTTTTATCGAGGCGATCCAGAAAATATAGAGCCTGTAATGAAGATAAGAGGCAAATACCGCCATTTTGCAATTTTAGAAACTCCAATGATAGGTTCATTAACTGAGGCATCGAGAATAGCCACCAATGTCTTTTTAGTTCTGGAGGCTGCCAAGGGAAAAGATATTCTATTCTTCCCGGCTAGATTTGCCCATTATAAACAGCAGGCAATCCACGGCTATGCCTATTCTCTTGGAGTAAAAGCATATAATGAAGAATTCGGGGCAAACAGTCATCGGTTTATTTCTACAGATGAACAGGGGGCCTGGTGGGGTGGAAAAGGAGCTGGAACTGTTAGCCATTCCTATATAGCTTCATTTTTAGGTGATACAACAGAGGCCATGCTCCAGTTCTGCCGACAGATGCCTGCAGATTTAAATAGAATAGCCCTGGTGGATTTTGATAATGATTGTGTTGGAACTACTTTAGATGTTTTAAGGAAGATGTATAAATATTATAGCTATCATAAAAAAGATGGCAATGCCAAACAGGCCCAGAAATATAAATTATTTGGTGTCAGACCAGATACAGGCTCTAATCTTAGAGATGTCTCTGTTGAACCATTAGGGGATAAAAAGCTTGATAATGGTGTTAATGCTCGCCTGGTTTTTAAATTAAGAAAAGCTATCGATGAAGCCTATAAAGACTGGGATATAGATGATGAAGACGAACTGGAGAGGGCTAAAGAATATTGCGAAAATGTTAAGATTATAGCTACAGGAGGCTTTAAACCTGAAAAGATTAGCCAGTTTGAAAAGAGTCAGGTTCCAGTCGATATTTATGGTGTTGGCAGCTGGTTACTATCAAATAGTTCAGTTGAAAATACGAAAAATGATTTTACAGCAGATGTTGTCAGAGTTAAGATAAATGGAGAATGGAAAGACATGGCCAAAGAAGGCAGAGAGCCATGTTATAATGATAAATTGGTGAAAGTCGATTAGCTAAAGAGTTTTTAGTTTAACAGTCAGGAAAGGGGCATTTATATGGAGATTGTTGTCTCCCATCAGCTAACAGATTTAGATGGATTGGCAGCTATGTTTGCAGCTGCTAAAATATATCCAGAGGCCAGACCTGTCTTTGTAGGCAGGCTCCATCAGATGGTCAAGGATTTTATGGCCCTTTATCGGGATGAGATAAATGTACTTGATATTGAAGATATTGATTTAAAGCAGGTTACCAGGATAATAATCTGTGATACTTCCGAATTAGACAGGCTCGGTCCTCTAGAAGAAAATATTAACTGGGATGAGGTAGAGGTAATAGTCTATGACCATCATCCCCACGATCAACTGCCCTGGGCCGATAGAGATAAAAGCCAGAAAGTTGGTTCTGCCACAACCATCTTAATTCAGGAGATAATGTCAGCTGGCATAAATATTGATGCAGTAGAGGCCACTTTATTTGCCCTGGGAATCTATGCAGACACAGGCAACTTTGCCCATTTAAATACAACAGCCGCTGATCTTGAAGCAGCGGCTTATCTACTTAAAAATGGAGCTAAAATAAAAGTCATAAATCAATTTTTACAACAGAAACTCGACAATGATCAAAAAGAAGCTTTAAGCCAATTCTTGCCATCCCGGCAGGACTTAAATTATAATGGCGTTAAATTCAGCCTCTTTACAGGAAAACTCAATAAATATGTTAGAGGCTTAAATAAAGTAGTCTCCAGAATCAAGGAATTATATCACCTACCAACAGTTTTCCTGTTGGCTGAAGCAGAAGACCAGATAGATTTAATCGGCCGTTCCAGTGATGAGGCAGTCAATATCGGCCGAATCTGCGATCGCTTTGGTGGAGGAGGCCATTCTGGTGCCGGAGCAGCCAGGCTTAGCCCGCCTTTAGCTGAAGCTGAAAACAAATTAAAGTCTGTTTTAAAGACTGAACTTTCTCCAAGACAGGTCGTCAGTTCAATAATGAGTGCTCCAGTTAGAACTCTATCTCCTGACACTACCATAGCTGAAGCTGAAAAAGCCCTGGACCGTTATGGTCATAATGGTTTAATAGTTGTTGAAAACAAAGAGGGCAAGCCGATTTTAGAAGAAGATATTGTCGGCGTCTTTTCCAGACGGGATCTTGAAAAGGTTAAAGGCCATGATTTGATGCATGCTCCGGTGAAAGGCTATATGTCCAGAGATGTTGTCACAATTAATGCCGATGCATCTATCCAGGATGCCCAGGAAGAGATGGTCCATTATAACATTGGCCGGCTTCCAGTGATAGATGATGGCAGGATGGTTGGTATTATCACTAGAACCGATCTCCTGGATGCCTATTATGATGATGAATCTCCACAGCATTATCAACATACATATGGCAGTTCAATGGTAGAAATAGAAACAAGAAAGACTGATCTTACAGGCCAATTTAACAGACTTCCTAAAAAATTAAAAAATCTCTTTAAATTCTGTTCATCATTATCTGCCTCCCGGGATAGCCGTCTATTTATCGTTGGAGGTATGGTCAGAGACTTTCTTTTAGATATTGAAAATAAAGACCTTGATCTAGTGATTGAAGACCAGGTTGAGCCATTTCTAGCCCAGCTTGCTAAAGAGCTAGATGTAGATTATCAATATAATGAACGCTTCCAGACAGGGAGTCTCAATTACTATGATTATACCCTGGATTTAGCTCAGGCCAGAAGTGAATATTATCCGACCCCTGGCAGTTTGCCAGAGGTTGAAAGTGCAGGTATTCTTGAAGATTTATTCAGAAGAGACTTCACAGTTAATGCTATGGCAATAGCTTTGTTTCCTGAAGAATTCGGTTATCTTTATGATTACTTTAATGGTTATCAGGATATTAAAAATGAAATAGTCAGAGCCCTCCACCGGTTTAGCTTTTTAGATGATCCAACTAGAATAATTAGAGGTATAAAATTAAGTTTATCTTTAGATTTTCAGTTTGAATCAGAGACAGAAAACCTGATGAAAGAAGCTTTAAATAAAGGTGAATTTACTGGACTTTCATTAAATAGGGTTTTAAGAGAGATAAAAGATTTATTTTATCGCTTCCATGATAATAACAAATTTCTTGAGCTTTTGAAGAGGCTTCCAGTAATCAAATTATTAGATTATGGCTTTGAATTTACTGAAAAGACTGACCAGTATTGGAATAGACTGGAAGAAAGCCTTGCATATTTGGACTCAAAAGATTATAATATAAAGGAATGGGAAGTTAAATTAGTCTTTTTATTACGCAATCTTCCAGGTGGTATTAGATCCAAGATAAATCTGACTAATAAAGAAGAACAATTATTAAACTTTATCAATAGACTCCCGGATAATCTTGATGGTATTTTTGACTTTGAAGAGCCAGTTGAACTGGCTGAAGAATTAGATAAATTAGAGCCAGAAGAACTGGCTTTAATTCACTGCTTTAAAGAAGATAGTTATCATAGAAATCGACTTGAATTTTATCTCGATGAATTAAGAAATATTGAAATAGAGATAGATGGAAATGATCTAATAAATTTAGGTCTAAAGCCAGGTCCTGAGATTAGAGAAATTCTGGCAAAAGTTCGTAAAAGAAGATATCAGGGAAGAATCAAAGATAGGGAGTCACAGCTTGAATTAGCTCGGAAGTTAATCACAGAATATCAAAAGCAATAGTTTGTTATTATTAATGGAGGTTAAATAAAAAGTGGATAATATAATGCAATTGATCTTATTATTACCTGTTTTGCTCTTATCACTTTCTTTGCACGAATTATCACATGGATATGCATCTTATATGATGGGAGATCCGACAGCAAAGAATGCCGGCAGGTTAACCTTAAATCCTTTAGCCCATTTAGATCCAATAGGTGCTCTGGTTTTAATAATGACCCGGCGTTTTGGCTGGGCAAAGCCAGTTCCAATTAATCCTAGATATTATGATAATCCAAGAAGAGATCTGATGCTGGTAAGTTTTGCAGGTCCGGCTTCGAACCTGGCATTAGCTGCATTTTTTGCAATAATCATAAATATAATGCCTTTAATAACCGGACAGTCTCTGGTAGGTCTCTTATATGGTATGAGGGGCAATACAATGATTATTATTGTAAACTTTCTCTACCTGGCTATAATGATTAATATCAGTCTGGCAATCTTTAATCTACTGCCATTTCCACCATTGGATGGCTCCAAGATTTTAAGAGGAGTTCTACCAGCTAAATTTGACCGTTATTTTAATGTATTGGAAGGCCCAATGGGAATGTTAGTTATTCTTGTATTGGCCTATTCAGGAGTTCTCTGGGCGATTATCGGTCCAGTAGTTAATGGTATTTTAAATCTATTAGTATTCTTTTAAATATCACAACAGGGAGGGATTTAAAGATATGGGCTGTCAACTTGAAATAGAAAATTTTACAGGTCCCCTGGATCTGCTTTATAAATTAATCAAAGAAAATGAAATAGAGATATCTAAGATTTCTCTGGCTAAAGTTACAGACCAGTATCTCTCCTATCTTGATAGACTTGAAGATTTCAATATGGATCAGGCCAGTGAATTTACTGTTATAGGTGCTGAACTTGTTCAGATTAAGGCAAGGAGCCTCTTGCCGATTTATAATCAGGATGAAGAGGAAGAAGAGCCTGATTTAGTAGCCAGGTTAAAGGAACACCAGATTATTAAAGAACTGGCCGGTACATTAGGTGATTTAGCTGATGAGGCTAAGGCCTATCATTTTCCAGAGAGAACATTAGATATTCCTGACGATAATTATATTTTAAATTTAGATGCAGATATTGAAACAGTTCATAAATTATACTGTCAGGCAATGGATGCCTATGAGACCAGGCTGGCCCAGGAAGCAGAGAGAGAAAAGCTTGTCCGGATGGCCAGGGAAACAATAACTCTGCAGGATAAGATCAATGAAGTCATGACAATCCTGGCAACTGCCGGTAGAGGCAAGCGCCTAAATTTTAAAGAGTTAATAACTGACCATAAAGATAAATTAGAGGTCGTGCTAACATTTCTATCGATATTGGAATTAAATAGACTGAGAAAGATTAAATTAGAACAGTCCAGGCGATTTGGTGAAATCCAGGTTGAACTAAGCAGACGAGGTGGAAAGAATAATGAGTCAGACTAAAGAAGATCAGCTTGAGTTTCATTTTGAACCTGAAGTTATGGCCAGGCTTGAAGCCTTATTATTTGCCTCGCCAGAAGGTCTGTCACTCCATCAGTTAAGTTCAGGACTGGATATGACAAAGGGAAATATCAAAAAGGCATTAAAACAGCTTAAACTTGAATATGAAAAACCAGAAAGAGGCCTGGAATTAAAAGAATATGATGGCAATTATACACTTACCAATAAAAAATCATTAGGCCAGTTAATCAAAGAGATTCTGGCAGCACCCAGGGAAGTTAATCTAACTGAAGCCTCTCTTGAAACTCTGGCGATTGTAGCCTATCACCAGCCAGTTACCAGAACAGAGATAGAAGAGGTTAGAGGTGTCCGGGTCGACCAGACATTGCGGACTTTAAGCAAATATGACTTAATTAAAGAACTTGGCCGCCGTGAGCAGCCAGGGAACCCGATAGAATATGGGACGACAGAAGATTTTTTAACATTTTTTGATTTAAAAGATTTAAGTCAGCTGCCAGACAGGAAATCCCTGGCAGAAGAGGAGGATCAGGAGAATGGCAGAAGTTAGATTGCAGAAATTTATGGCCCATGCCGGTGTTGCCTCCAGGCGTCAGTCTGAGGATATAATAGCTGCCGGTCGAGTTAAAGTTAATGGGAAAACTGTTACAGAGATGGGCTTTAAGATAGATCCAACTGAAGATTATGTTGAAGTTGACGGTAAGGAGATTGCAAGGGAGAAGAAACGATATTTTAAATTAAATAAACCAGTCGGTGTAATCTCAACTGCCTCAGATCCTAAAGGCAGAAAGACTGTCGTCGAATTTGTTGATGATATAAAGCAGAGGTTATATCCAGTCGGCAGGCTGGATTACAATTCCAGTGGCTTAATCCTTTTAACTAATGACGGTAAATTAACTCATATTTTAACCCATCCTTCTTTTGAAATTGAGAAGACTTACAGGGTGATAGCCGACGGTCGGATTGCTAAATCAGATATCTCCAGACTGGAAGCTGGTGTTGAGCTTGAAGATGGCCTGACAGCACCGGCAAAGGTTGAAGATTTAAGCTATCAGGGAGCCAGGACTAAATTTTTAATAACTATTCATGAAGGTCGGAACCGTCAGGTTAGGAGGATGTGTCAGGCTGTTGGCCATGATGTTACTGATCTGATGAGGATAAAATTTGGCCCGATCAAACTTGATAATCTACAACCAGGCCAGAGAAAAGAATTGAGTAATGAGGAGATTACCAGGCTTAAAGATTTGAAAGCAGCAGAAGAGTAATCACCTATCCAGACTGGATAGGTTTTTCCATGTAGATATCGACTAGAAACCAAAGAAGGCGGAATAATTATGATTTTAAAAGAAATAAGCCTCCATGGCTTCAAATCATTTGCCCGACCAGTTACCCTGGATTTTTCCAGCCCATTAACAGCAGTCGTTGGGCCAAATGGTAGCGGGAAAAGTAATATAGTTGATGCTGTTCGCTGGGTTCTAGGAGAACAGAGCCCGACAACACTCAGAGGCAGCCAGATGGCTGATGTTATATTTTCTGGAAGTGACAGCCGGAAAGCAATGAAAGAAGCCAGGGTCAGCTTAAAAATAGATAATAGCCAGAATATTCTTCCCCATGATGAAGACGAAGTTACGATTACCAGAGAGGTTGATCAGGATGGTAAGGGGAGTTATATCATTAATGGCAAAAATGCCAGGTTAAAGGATATAGAAGACCTCCTTTATGATACTGGTTTAAATCAGGATGCCTATTCGATTGTCGGTCAGGGCCGGGTTGAAGCTATTTTACAGAGCCGGCCAGAAAAACTAAGACAATTATTTGAAGAGGCAGCTGGTATTAGCCGGCATAGAAACAGAAAAGAAGAAGCTGAAAAAAGGCTTGATAAGACAGCCAGGGATTTAGAGAGGGTCAATGATCTGATCAATGAGATTGAGCGGAGATTAGGGCCTTTAGAGAAAAAAGCTGAGAAAGCCAGAAAATATAAAAAACTCTATAATCAACTTAAAGAGATAGAGGTTAGCTATCTCTGTCAGCAATTAGGTAAATATGATGACCAGGAAGCTGAGTTAGATAAAAAAGCTGATAAATTAAAAGTGCGTTTACATAAATTGCAGAATCAGCTTGAAACTGAAGAGGCAAAAGAGGCTAAATTAAAAGAAAAAATGGCAGATACTGAGGCAGAAAAGGATGAACTTGTAGATAAATATTATCAGTTTAAAACCAGAGTCCAGGAGATCGAGAATAATTTAAAAGTTATGTCAGAAAGACGGCAGGCTTTGATTAAAGAAAAGAACCGGTTAAAGGCTGAAGAAGCAGAGATAAATGCTGAAATTGAGAAGACAGCCGGTCATTTAGATGGACTTTCTGGCCACCTTGATACTGGCAAAGATAAACTTGAAAGCTATCAGTTAAAGCTAGAAGAAGTCTGCAGGGCTTTAGAGGATAATGCCAGGCGACAGGTCTATCTTAAGGCCAGAAGCAAGGAGAACCAGAGCAAAGAATTAATGACCAGCCAGTCAGAATTAAAAGAGGAACTTGCTGAACTTCAGGAGCGAGAACAGTCCTATTTCCGGCAGGTTACCAGATTAAGGCAGTCATTAAATCAGCTTGATGACCAGCTTGAAGCTATCTCGGAGAAAGAAACCCAGCTTGAAAGAAAAGGCAGAGAGCTTGTTGCTGAAATAAATCAGTATCAGGATAAGGCCAAAGAGCTTGCTGGCAAGTATGAAACTATTCAGGCTGAATATGACAGCCTTAAGGAAAATGAGAATAAAGCCCAGCAGAAATATAATCGGACCAGATCTCGCTGGCAGGCTTTAAAGAAGATGGCTGATAAAGGCGAAGGCTATTATCGGGGAGTCCGTTCTGTCTGGCAAAACGAGAACCTTGATGGTATTATCGGGCCAGTAGCCGAGTTGATTACAACTCCTGAAAAATATGAGGAGGCAATTGCAACTGCCTTAGGGAGCAGATTGCAGCAGGTTGTTGTTGAAGATGATACAACTGCCCAGCAGGCAATTGAATATTTAAAGAGTCAGCAGAAAGGTCGGGCTACATTTCTGCCTCTTAATATGATTAATGGCAGAAAGATTAATCCAGATCGTTATAATTTAAATCAACAGGAAGGTTATCTTGGCCTGGGTTCTGAGCTTATTGAATATGAGGCCAGATTAGAAGAGATAATTAAATATCTTTTAGGCCGGACTGCTATCTTTAAAGATTTAAAGTCAGCTACTGCCGCCTCTAAGGCAAGTGGCAAACGTTTTAAGATTGTCACCTTAGAGGGAGATATAATCAATCCAGGTGGAGCCATGACCGGTGGGAGCCAGAGAAAAGATACCGCTCATCTTTTGAGTCGTCAGCGTCAATTAGAAGAACTAACTGAGCAGGGCAAGAAAAATCGCCAGCAGTTAAGTCAGATTAGAAGCCAGCTGAATGAGAAAGAAAAAGAACTTCAGGCAATAAATTCTGAGAAGACTGGAGTTCAGGAAGAATTGGCTGATTTGCGAGAAGAGTTAAAGGTCTGTCAGACCAGGTTGAATAATATTCAGGAACGTAAAGATGAGCTGGATGCTGAAGTGGATTCAGTTAATAATGAGCTTAAGACTGAAAAGAGAAGCCTTCAAGCAATTAAAGATAAAAAGAAAGAGGCAGAACAAAAATTAGATAAGGTTCAGAATCAGGCCAGTCAGCAGGAGAGCAAACAGGCTGATATCGATAAGATCTTACAGGATACTATTAATTATAAGGATAGATTACAGCGGACCTATCAGCAGTTTCAATTGGAACTGGCCAGACAGGAAGAACAGATATCTTCCAGGAGGCGTCAACTCAGCCAGCAGGAATCTGAACTCTTAGAATATAAAGATAGATTGAATGAGATAAATCAGGAATTAGAAAGAATTGAAGGTCAGCTTGAGCAGCAGACTGACCGGCAGCAGGAATTAGAAAAAAGAAAAGCAGATACTGAAGAAAAGAAAGCTGAAGCCGGCAGAAAGAAAGAAAATGTCCAGGGAAAGCTGGATAATTTAAAGGCAGATCTGGATAAATTAACAGAGAACCTGAAATTAGATAGAAAAGAAGAAAAAGAATTAGAGGAAGAAATCCACCAGATACAGCTTAAGACAGGCAAGTTAAAGGCCAGGCAGGAGAGAATTATTGGTCGTTTAGAAGATAAATATGGAATAACGCCAGAGGAAGCAGCCAGACAGGTGAGTGAAGAAAATGAATCAGCTGCTGACAGTAAAGATTTGACTGCCAGTGGCGGCGGTGATGATTTAGACGAAAATAATGAAAATTTAAATAGAGATAAAGAAGAGGTTAAGGACCCGGCAGCAACTATTAAGAAACTGGAGAAAAAGATCAATGCCTTAGGCCAGGTCAATCTGGCGGCAATTGATGACTACAGGGAATTAAAAGACCGGTATGATTATTTAAAGAGTGAGCAGGAAGATCTCTATCAGGCCAAAGAGGCTATTGAAGAGGTCATTGCAGATCTTGAAGAGAAGATGTCGGCTCTTTTTTATGAGACTTATCAGGAAGTTAATGAACAATTTAAAGATATCTTTACCAGGCTCTTTATAGGCGGTGAAGCCTATCTTGAATTAACTGAACCAGATGACCTCTTAAATACAGGAGTTGAAATATCGGCCTCGCCACCAGGCAAGAAGTTACAGAAATTAAGCCTGCTTTCAGGTGGAGAAAAGGCCATGACTGCAATATCTTTAGTCTTTGCATTTCTAAAAGTTAAACCGAGTCCGTTCTATGTTCTTGATGAGATTGATGCTCCCTTAGATGACGCTAATATTGAAATCTTTGCAGATTTTATTCAGGAATTCGTTGAGGATAGTCAATTTATCTTAATTACCCATAGAAAGCAGATGATGGCAGCTGCTGACTGTATCTATGGAGTTACCATGGCTGAGAATGGAATTTCAAGGCTTGTCTCCATAAATTTAGAAGATGATTCTGTTGAAGCCATCTCTTAATTACGATTGATTTTTAATAGTCAGTTAGGTATAATTAAATGAAGGCTTAAGAATTTTTAATTAAATTTAAGAGTGGATTTTAAGAGTATATCAAGATGAGGAGTGTTTATATTAAGTGAAAGTAAAAGGCATAAGCCGCAATTTAATTGATACAATGGTCAGCCGGGGCAATCAACTTGGCCAGGGCCGCCAGGTAGGAACTATTGGTTTTATCAATGATAATGGAGTAATAGACTGTTACAATCAGATTATAGATGGAGGAGTGTCAGGTCTTCCCCATCGACACATGTTGCAGAAAATTTCCCACAGGGATAATGCATCTCTAATTGAGATGATTAATTCTCTCCCAGATAATGCAGTTTATATCAGGACTGATCCCGGGCAGACAGGAATTATAGTATCTACCAGTGCAATTAATATTTTTAACCTGCCAGTTGTAAATATTGGGGTAAAACATGGTCAGGTGGCTGGAATAGGTATTCTTTATCCAGAAGAAAAACATTTTCGTCTGGCTACAAGATCTGAAAATGCCCAGCTTGATTCACTGGCAGCCAAGGATATGGAGGCCGAAAAAAAAGCCCTGGAGAGGGTTACTAAACTTCGGCTTGAATTCTTAAATATATCAGAAGAACTGCCTATTATAGATGATAATGCCAGGCAGAACTGTCAGCGTGCGAAAAAACCCTGGGTGATTGACCGTCAGGAACCAGTATCTGTTGAGGAGAGTTTTGCTGAGGAGCTGGTTCAGAAATCATTAGAAGTTGAACCAGGTAGAGAGGTTGCAGCCTTTGGCAGGATAGATGAAAATGGCCATATCACCCGCTGCAGTGAGATTGTTGTTGGTGGCATGGGCTATATTCCATCGAGATTACTTGCCTCAAGCTATGAAGATATAACAGGTCTTTCTCTAAGGGAGTTTTATTCAGAGAAGATGCCTTTAGATACAGCTATTGTTCATACCCATCCAGGCGGTTCAGGAGTTATGCATATGAGTGATGCCATGGCCGGGCCAGGAATGTGGGGCAGGCCAATTGTTGCTGTCGGCCATGATGAAAAAGGCGATATTAAAGGTGTTATGATGATAAAGATGCAGGATAGACTCTTTGAGCTTGCTGACGAAAATGAATATCTGGAGAGGCAGTTCTTTAAAGTGCAAAAACCTGAAGAAGAGGTTAAATTGAGAAAGAGACGGTATAAGATAGCTCAGGAATTTACTGATCTCTGTGATCAGCTGGAACTAAAGGTGACTGAAAAGAGGGCTGATGAGAAAATTGCAGTTTCTAATTAAATAACTTGAACAATTAAATACGGGGTGAAATATTTTATGTTTAATATTTTTAAGAAGAATAAAGATAAAGAGGAAGAAAATAAAGAAGAAAACAAAGAGGAAAATAAAAAAGAAAAGAATGAAGAAAATGACAATGAAAAGAAAGATGAAAAGAACGCAGAAATAAAAGCTGAAGATGATAATGAAAATATCAATGAAAATAAAGTTGAGGATATAGATGATGAGAAGGTTGAGGCTGATGTTGAAACAGCTGATATCTTAGAAGATGATTCCAGCAAAGGCCTTTTTGGCCGGCTTAAGGCAGGATTGAGCAAGACCAGGGATAGTTTTGTCTCTAAAATCAGCTCTATCTTTTCCAGGACCAACATTGATGATGAGCTTTATGAAGAGCTGGAAGAGACTTTAATTCAGGCCGATGTTGGCGTTAGAACTACAATGGAATTAATTGATAAAATGAAAGATGAGGTTGAAGAGAAAGAGATTACTGAGCCAGAAGAGCTTTATAAATCATTCCAGGCAGAGATCAAAAGAATTCTGATTGCTGATGATGAAGAACTCCCTCTGGCAACTGACTGGGAAGGTTTAAAGGTTTTAATGGTTGTTGGTGTTAATGGTGCCGGCAAGACTACAACTATTGCCAAACTGGCCAACCGTTATCAGGATAATGGTAAGAAAGTATTACTTGCTGCTGGCGATACCTTTAGAGCCGGAGCTATTGACCAGCTTAAAGTTTGGGGAAGCCGACTTGGAGTCGATGTGATTGCCCAGTCTGAAGGTGCAGATGCAGCAGCAGTTGCCTATGATGCTGTCCAGGCTGCTAAATCAAGAGATGTTGATCTATTAATTATAGATACTGCAGGCCGTCTCCATACCCAGAAAAATTTAATGGATGAGCTTAAGAAAGTCCGGAGAGTTGTCGGCAGAGAAGCTGGCGAGGAGAGAGTTGAAACATTGCTGGTCTTAGATGCAACTACCGGGCAGAATGCATTGAATCAGGCCGATCTTTTTGATAAATCAGTAGATGTTGATGGTGTTGCCCTGACCAAGCTAGATGGAACAGCAAGAGGCGGAATTGTGATTGCAGTTCGGAATGAATTAGGTCTGCCGATAAGATTAATTGGTGTTGGCGAGGCTGCAGGGGATTTGCAGGATTTTAATCCAGAAGATTTTGTTGAAGCACTCTTTTCTGGAGAATAAGCCCTTGACAAACTACTAAAAATCCGATATACTACCATCTGTAAAGGTAAAATACTTAACGGGCTCGATAGTCTCTATTTAATAGGGGCTAGTCGATTTATTTAATTGAAACTGATTAATTTAATCAGATTGGTCTGGAGTATATATTTAATAAAGCAGGTGAATAAAACTTGCCAGAAACTAATCATAACAATCAGATAAAGAAGACATTAACCTTTGGCAGACTTTTTGACTTTTATGGTCCGTTATTGACTGAACGGCAGCAGGAGATTGTCAGAGCTTATTATTACCAGGACTTATCCCTGGCGGAAATAGCAGATAATCTTGAGATAAGTAGACAGGCTGTTTATGACCATTTATCAAGGGCTAAAGGCCAGTTAATAGATTATGAAGAGAAATTAGAACTGGTCAGCAGATATCAGGAAGTCCAGGAAGAGACCGGCAAGATGTTAGATAGACTTAAAGATACAACTCCTCTGACTGATAAAGACCGTCAGGAATTAAAAGAGAGTATTGAACTTATTAAAAGCTGTCTTTAATTAGACCAGGCAGCACAGGAGGTATAAAAGATGGTATTCGAGAGCCTTGCAGAAAAACTGCAGGATACCTTCGCCAAACTAAAGGGCAAAGGTAAATTAACAGAAAAAGATGTTAAATCTGCCCTGAAAGAGGTTAAGATGTCCCTGCTCGAAGCCGATGTTAATTATAAGGTTGTTAAGAAATTCGTTAGTAAGGTTGAAGAAAGAGCAATCGGTCAGGAAGTTATGGATAGCCTGACACCAGGCCAGCAGGTCATAAAAATTGTAAATGAAGAGCTGACAGATCTGATGGGTGGAGAGAGAAGTGAACTTATTTCAGCTGAAAGTCCGCCATCTACCTATATGCTGGTCGGACTCCAGGGATCAGGTAAGACTACTTCTACAGGTAAACTTGCCCGCCATTTTAAAGAAAAAGGCAAGAGCCCACTTTTAGTTGCAGCCGATGTTTACAGGCCAGCTGCGATCAAGCAGCTCCAGGTTTTAGGAGAGAGACTGGATGTTGATGTCTTCCAGATGGGAGATCAGAATGATCCAGTAGATATCGTTAAGGCCGGACTGGCCAAAGCTGAAAAAGAGAGTCTCGACCCGCTAATTATTGATACTGCAGGTCGTCTCCATATAGATGAAGAATTGATGCAGGAATTACAGGATATTCAGAAAGCGATTAATCCGACAGAGACCCTGCTGGTTGTTGATGCAATGACCGGTCAGGATGCAGTCAATGTCGCTGATAACTTCTCAGAAAAGCTTGATATATCAGGTATGATAATGACCAAGCTTGATGGTGATGCCCGTGGCGGTGCCGCCCTCTCAATTAGAGAAGTTACTGGTAAACCGATTAAATTTGCCGGTATGGGAGAGAAATTAGATCAACTGGAGCCGTTCCATCCAGATAGAATGGCCTCTAGAATTCTAGGGATGGGCGATGTTTTAGGCCTGATCGAGAAGGCTGAGAAATCTATTGATAAAGAAAAGGCCAGGGACTTAGAGAGAAAGCTCCGTGAGGATTCCTTCACCTTTGAAGATTTCCTTGAGCAGTTAGATCAGGTCAGAAATATGGGCCCGATCAGTGACCTGATGGGTATGATTCCAGGTGCAGGTAGCGCCAAACAGCTGAAGAATATGCAGCTTGATGATAGTGAGCTTGATAGAATAGAGGCTATTATCAGTTCTATGACTCCTGAAGAAAGACAGAATCCAAAGGTGATTAATGGCAGCCGGAGACGGCGGATTGCCGAAGGCAGCGGTACATCAATCCAGGAAGTTAACCGACTGCTTAAACAGTTTAAACAGACTAAAAAGATGATGAAACAGTTAAGTGGTAAAGGTGGCAAGAAGAAATCAGGTCTTAATCTGCCATTTATGTAATAAGACTGGCAGTTATAAAATAAATTGTAAGTATCATTTGAGAGGAGGTGCAAGTATGGCCTTAAAAATCAGATTAAAAAGAGTAGGTAAAAAGAGAAATGCCCATTTTAGATTGATAGTTTCTGAATCAAGTATGGCCCCGAGTGGTCGTTTTATTGAAGAAATTGGTATCTATAACCCAACTCCAGAGGAAGCTGAAGTTAGAATTGATGAAGAGAAAGCTCTGGAATGGTTAAAGAATGGTGCCCGTCCTTCTAATACAGTTCGCAGTCTATTTAAAGATAGCGGTATCTGGGCCGATTATATAGAAAGTAAAAAGTAAGCACTTATAAAGGAGGGCTACCTGTGAAAGAGATAGTTGAAACAATAGCTCGCTCAATCGTTGACCATCCTGAACAGGTCGAAGTTACCGAAGAAGTCGGCCAGAAAAGTATCAGAATCAAGCTTTCTGTTGCTGAAGAAGATATGGGCCAGGTTATCGGCAAACAGGGCCGGATAGCCAGGGCTATTAGAACTGTTGTTAAGGCAGCAGCAACTAAAGCTGGTAAAAAAGCGATTGTTGATATTAAATCATAAACGCCGGTTCAGGCAATTTAAATCAGGCGGTGAGCTATCGTGACAGATAAACTGGATATTAATGACGAAAACAACCTGATAGCAGTTGGACGAATAGTCCGTTATCAGGGCAATAAAGGCGAAGTCAGGGTCGTTCCACTTACAGATTATCCTGAACGCTTTTATGATTATGATAGATTGATCCTGGAAAGAGCTACAGGTAATGAGGAACTAAAAGTTGAAAAAGTCAGAGAGCATAAAGGCTTTATCGTCTTAAAACTTGAGACTATCGACGATATTGGAGCAGCAGATGCCATTAAAGACCATCTGATCAGCATTCCAATCACTGAACTGCCTCAATTACCTGAAGATAGCTTTTATGTATTTGAGTTAAAGGGACTTACAGTCCAGACAGATACTGGAGCCCGGCTTGGCAAGATAACAGCTGTCAGTACAGATACTGGTACCGATATACTCCAGGTTAAAGGAGAAGAAAGGGATTATCTGATTCCTGTGGCCAGAGAGATAATCGTCTCTATTGACCAGGAAGAAGGTCTTGTTACTATCAAGCCGATCCCTGGATTACTGGAACTTTAAAGCCAGGAGCTGAGAGAAATGTACTTCGACATCTTAACTTTATTTCCTGAAATTTTTCCAGGGCCTTTAGGCCGCAGTATAACTGGTCGGGCCATTGAGAATAGTCTTTTAGAGATCAATCCTGTTGATATCAGAGATTTTAGTCAGGATAAACATAATAGGGTAGATGATACCCCTTATGGCGGTGGTGCCGGAATGGTAATGCAGCCAGGACCAATTGAAAGGGCTCATAGTTCTGTGATTGAGAGCCGTCAGCAGGAATCGAAGACAATCTTCTTTTCACCTCAGGGCCAAAAACTTGACCAGCCAAAGGTTAAAGAACTGGCTGAGGAGCCAGGCTTAATCTTGCTCTGCGGCCATTATGAAGGGATAGATGAGAGAATCCGCCAGGAGATAATCGATGAAGAGATTTCGATTGGAGATTATGTTTTGACCGGTGGCGAATTACCGGCCATGGTCTTAATCGATGCAGTCTCCAGGATGCTGCCAGGTGTTGTTGGCACCAGGGAATCTGCTGAAGAGGATTCTTTTTATCACGGATTACTTGATTATCCCCATTATACCAGGCCCAGAGAATATAAAGGTAAGGAAGTTCCAGAGATTCTGTTAAGCGGCCATCATGCCAGGATAGACCGCTGGCGGAGAAAGCAGTCTATTAAGCGGACTCTGTTGCGCAGGCCGGATTTACTGGCAGAAAAAGACTTAACAGAAGAAGAAAAGGAATTATTAAGAGAAGTCAAAGCTGAAATCGAGGATGATATTAATAATGGCAGATGATAATGCAATCAATCAGACCCCGGCAGCAGATATTTATCTGGCGCTGGTCCATCATCCAGTTTATAATAAATTAGGTGAGGAGATTACTACCACGATTACAAACCTTGACCTCCATGACATTTCAAGGGCAGGCAGGACTTATGATGTCAGCCGTTATTTTGTAATTAATCATTTGAAGTCTCAGCAGGCTTTAGTCCATCGGATGCAGAAATACTGGACCGGCGGCAAAGGTGCTGAGTACAATTCGACCAGGCAGGAGGCATTTTCAGTCCTGGAGGTAGTTGATACCCTTGAAGATGCAGTAAAACAGATTGAGGATGATACTGGCAAAGAGCCAGTATTAGTTACAACCTCTGCTAAAAGCTATAAGGATATCGATCCAGTAAGCTTTAAAGAACTTCGGAGTCAGCTTATAGAAAGCGACCGGCCGTATCTAATAATCTTTGGTACAGGCTGGGGCTTAAGCCATAAAGTTTTAGACCAATGTGACCTGCTGTTAGCTCCAGTAAATGGCAGAGGCGATTACAATCACCTTTCAGTCAGGAGCGCAGCATCGATAATATTAGATAGACTTCTGGCCAGCCCCTGGTGGGAATAAATTAAACCAGTCAGGCAGCCAGAGAGTTAGAACCCCAGAACGAAAGGAGGAAATAAGATGAATATCTTTCATAAAATAGATAGAGAAAACCGGAAAAAAGATATACCTGAATTTATTGCAGGCGATACTGTAAAGCTTAATGTAAGAGTTAAAGAGGGCGACAAAGTTAGAACACAGCCGTTTGTAGGCGTTGTTATCCGCCGTCAGGGCAGTGGCGCCAGAGAGACCTTCACAGTTCGAAAGGTTTCCCATGGTGTTGGTGTTGAAAGAACATTTCCTATTCATTCACCATCAATTGCCAATATTGAAGTTGTACGCCGCGGTGATGTCCGCAGAGCCAAGCTTTATTACCTGAGAGAAAGAATGGGTAAAAAGGCTAAAGTTAAAGAAAAAGCCCGGGCTCCAAAGCCTGAGTAAGACAGAGTCGGTTATAGTTTAGCCAGGCCGACAACATATTTTAATTCAACGAATTATCAGGGTGCAGGGCCGGCTGGCTCTCGCCCTTTTTTACATGGAGCATGACCAGGATTCATAATAAAGGAGACTGATATCATGTCAGACAAAGTAAACTGGTATCCTGGCCATATGGCCAAAGCTACCCGCCAGATCAAAGAAAAACTGAATTTAGTCGATGTTGTGATTGAGCTAAGGGATGCCAGGCTGCCCGAAAGCAGTGCCAATCCGCAGTTACAGGACCTGCTGGCAGACCAGCCTGTTATAACCCTTTTAACCAAGGCAGATTTAGCCGAGCAGTCGGTGACTGACCGCTGGCTGGATTATTTTGATGGCAATGCACTGGTCGTCTCACCTGAGACCGGTCAGGGGCTGAAAAACTTAAAAAATAAGCTTAATGAATATTATCAGGAGGTAAAGGCTGCCCGGCAGGATAAGGGTTTGCAGAGCCGGAAATTAAGGGCTATGGTTGTCGGTCTGCCGAATGTTGGTAAGTCGACTCTGATTAATAAGCTGGCCGGTGGCAGCAAAGCTAAAACCGGTAAAAGACCAGGAGTTACCAGAGGTCAGCAGTGGGTTAAGGTCAGCAGCGGAGTTGAGTTACTTGATACTCCAGGGCTGCTCTGGCCTGACATTAAAGATAAGGAACATGGCTATAAACTTGCCGTCTGTGGAATGATCCGGCCAGAGATTATAGATTATGAGCTTTTAGGCTGTAAGTTGATCGAGTATCTGATAGATTTGAATCCTGAAGCCCTAGAAGACCGCTATAACCTTGTTAAAATTGAAGGGCATAGCTATGATCTTCTAGCAGACTTAGGCCGAAATAGGGGCTGTCTGATGCCTGGTGGCAGGGTTGATCGGGAGCGGGCTGCCAGGATCTTGCTCCAGGAATTTCAGGATGGAACTCTAGGGCCGATAAGTCTAGAAGAGCCACCAGCAGACAATCCTGCTGAAAGCCCTGAGGAGGTATAAAATGACTGAATTTATTGCATCTGACTATACAATTAAAGAGCTAAGGGATTATGTAAATAAAAGGCTTGCTGAAATTGAGGCCGGCCATCAGGCCGAACAGCCTGGCGATATTTCAAT
>Ga0207421_10001149_pt1 | contig 34386 bp, 19 predicted proteins | sample SodLakKL_010_SED_4_FD_187542 | JGI IMG/M metagenome (GOLD analysis project Ga0207421, IMG submission 187542) | Alkaline sediment microbial communities from Lake Tanatar, Kulunda Steppe, Russia - 8KL_010_SED (SPAdes) (version 2) | ecosystem: Environmental > Aquatic > Non-marine Saline and...
TAGGTAATTCCACGCCAAACGATACCCGCAACCCCGGATCATGCTTTGGTTCCGAAACGGTTCACCTGTTTGCTCCTGGTACACAAATTGCGTCTACTACAAGAAACGGGAATTACGGTTACCTCACCGGAACTTCCATGTCTTCTCCTATAGTAGCTGGTGTTGCCGGATTGATTCTGTCAGCTAATCCCGATGCCGACTATCATTTCATTAAGGAGCGCCTTATGGAAGGTGTTGATGTGCTTCCGTCCTTCGAAAACATTTCCATCTCGGGTGGCCGCCTGAATGCAGCTAATTCTGTACTTGTAGATGATGGCGTGCCTCCGGCAACCGTCACCGACTTAAGCGTTGAGGTGATGGGACAAACTTTCGCATCCCTCAGCTGGACGGCACCTGGCAACAGCGGTACCGAAGGTCGTGCAGGTTCGTATGAAATCCGTTTCAGTACAGACCCTATCGATGATTCCAACTTCGACTCCGCTAATCTGATTGAAGATACCCCAAGACCATTAGCTGGCGGAACCGAAGAATCCTACTTTGTACGCGGTCTTGAGCCAGAAACGCAGTACTATTTCGCCCTTCGCGCCATCGACGTTTTTGGCAACGAAGCCGATGTAAGTAATGTCGTCGTGGGAACCACGGATTCGCCATCCGAAATTGCTCTGTCCATCACTTCTATTTCCGATGAGATTCAGCTGGATACTACAGCCGACTACACTTTTTCGGTTACCAATAACGGTACCGGCACATTACGATACGTGGTTCCAACCCGCATGAGCGATGAAGCACTGCGTGCCGGCAACCCGGTTAATGCACTCGACGAGCGCTTCAACATTACGGGAGATGCAAGCGGAAACGAAAGCGGAAACCCTGTTCTGTTCGGAGCAGGCGGCCCGGATAACTTTGGATATTACTGGTTCGATGACGAAGAGCTTCAGGGCCTCACTTTCGCATGGAACGACATAGCTGAAGCGGGCGAAGAGCTCGGATTTTCCAACCTCAGCAATGGTCATGCGGTCCTGGACCTACCCTTCGAATTTCCATTTTATGGTGAACTAAAAGAATCGATTGGAATCGCCATTAACGGATATGCATCTTTCGGAAACATTGCCGCTACAGGTTCTCCTAATAACGTGCCCCTTCCCAATACCAGCTCCATTCCCCGCGATCTGATTGCTCCGTTCTGGAGTAACCTCAGTATTACCGAGGAGAACGGTGGTGCGGTTTACACATACTACGATGAAGACGCATCAACATTCATCATACAGTGGACCAACGTAAACAGAGCCGGGGACGACGGAGAAAACTCCTACACGTTTCAGGCTTTATTATCGGAGTCAGGAAACATCACCTTCCAATACCTAAGCATGAACGGCGACATCAATCATGCAACTGTAGGTGTACAGGCGAACAATGCAACCGATGCGCTTCAGGTAGCCTACAATACAGACTACACCTACAGTCTCAAGGCTGTGAATATTTCGAGCGGTTTGCCTGAATGGCTGGATCTTTCTCCGAATATGGCTGTAATCGAACCGGGCGAGTCTGCAGAGGTAACCGCGACAGTAGATGCATCTTCACTGGTAAACGGAGTCTATGAGTCGAATCTCATATTCATCAGTAACGACCTGAGCAACCCGTTTGTAAAAGTACCTGTAACGATAGAAACTACCGGCGGTACACCAGACATTGCGCTCAGCGAAGACGTGCTCGATTTCGGGCTTGTGTACATCGATTACCCGGAAACGTTTGAGGTAGAATTTACCAACAGTGGCCGCGCTGCCCTGGGCATTGAGTCCATAAGTGTAGACAACCCTGCTGTGGAAATTAGTTTCCCTGAAGAAATGGAAATTGCAGCCCTTTCCAGCGCCGTGATGAGCATTACCTATAACCCGGCCGAAGATGATATTCTCGATACCTCAATTGTGATTGAGACTAATGATCCCGAAAACCCGGTTATTGAAATTGCTTTAACGGGTGAAGGCGCCGGAGCCCCGGATTTACGTCTTAACCGTAACCAGCTGTTTGCCGAAGTGCCTGAAGACGGCATGGTAAGCCAGACGATGACATTCCGGAATGCAGGTGGCAGCGATCTCACCTACAGCGTGAGTTTTTCTGAAACTACACCAGGCGCGACAGGTACCTCATCTGCCAAACCTGTCGAAACCTGGGAAGCTGACGGCGACGAAGATCTTGATTCTTCTCCCTCATGGATTCTGTTTGTACAGAGCCAGGGCACAATGGAAGCCGGAGAGATTCGTGAAATTACCGTACGTTTCCGCGGTATCGTGGAGCCGGGTGAGTACACCGCCGATATGATTATCAACACGAATGATCCGAGCAACCCTCAGCGTGTGGTACAGCTGTTTATGACCGTAATTTCGAGTACATCCACTGATAACGACATGGATGTGCCCCGCGACTTTGCGCTTAACCAGAACTATCCGAATCCGTTTAACCCGACCACACAAATCGAGTACGCAGTTCCGGAAGCTTCTCACGTAACGCTTGAGGTGTTTAACGTACAGGGACAGCGTGTGGCAACGCTTGTGAACGGCGAACAGAGTGCCGGCTACCACATGGCCACATTCGATGCCGAGCGCCTGTCCAGCGGCGTTTATCTGTACCGCATCACTGCAGGATCGTTTACCAAGACACAAAAAATGATGCTGGTGAAATAACAGTACATCATTGAGCAGTGAACAGTAATCAGTACTGTAGCTGCTCATGCAAATAAAAAGGGGTTCGGTCTTAATGATCGAACCCCTTTTTTATGCCAATAGATTGGTATCAGGAATCAGCTAAAAGCGGGCTGTGATTTCGAGAAGATCACGGCTGGCGATAAAGCGGCCGTCGAAATTGAGGATTACATCGTTGCGAAGACGGGCCGCGTGTTTGTCCTCATATTCTTTAAACCTGCTCTTATCCTCAAGTTCGTAGTGCATCATATATGTAATGTAGCCTTTTTTCAAAACGAGCTCGGAACGCATCATCCTGCAGTTCAGAAACAGACCGGTGGCCATTACGTCCGGGATGTGCTTGTCTTTCATCCAGACCACCCAGGCATGGTGGCTATCTTTCTCGATATGTACGGTTACGGCGTAAATCATAGCCTGTCTCCTTCCGGCCCGGCCGGTATATATTATATGATGTGATTATTATTCTTTCTTTTCGTCAGTTTTGAACATCTCCGGCGTATCGTCTTTACCTGATGAAATCGGAAACGCCCTGGTTTTTTCGCCGGTATAGAGTGAGAGGTGCGGATATGGAATCTCAATCCCCTCTTCGTCGAAACGACGCTTAATTTCAAAATTCAGACTGGTTACCATATCGATAAAATGCTCTTTCTGGCACCATGCGCGCAGGTTCATGTCTATCGAAGAGCTTGCAAAGGAATCGAAATGAATCATACAGGCTGGTTCCTGAAGCGCGAACATATTTTTGTCAACCACATCTATAATCACCTTCCGTACGTTCTCCAGGTCTTCCTTATAAGCCACAGACAGCTTAATGCTTGCCCGGCGAATGGGGTATCGGGTTATATTTGTAACCTGACTTTTAAGCATCATTTCGTTAGGGATACGTACCATATGATTATCGAAGGCCCGCATCTTAACCGACATGGTATCGATGGACAATACGACCCCCGTTGTGTTATTTATGGTGATGATATCACCTACAACAAAGGCTTTTTCGCCAATTAAGAAAAAACCACTTATAATATTTGAGACGCTGGTTTGTGAAGCAAAACCAATGGCCACACCCAATATACCTGCAGCTCCAAGCAATGGACCGAGTCTGAAGCCCAGCTCGTGAAGTATCATTACAAAAAGAATTGCGAATCCTACATAAAAAAAGGTTTTCGCAATGAGCATTGCGTAATGAGCGCTGTATTTATCGGTAATAAACTTGCGGATGTAGGTACGGAGAAGTCCGAGCAAAGGGAGACCAATAACCAGAAGCAGAATAACTCTTATAACCTGATCCGGCTCTATTTCATAACTAAACATGAGAGTGTTTTTTCGATTTTAAAATATCAGAATTTGAGAGACGGCATTTGGAGCAACTTAAACGTTCGTTCGGCTATACCCTTCCGAACAGGATTTCTGGGCTTTCCTATTAGTTTGGCTTTTGGAGCCTCATTCGGGGGCTTTCCGCTAACTATAAGATCACTAAAGTTGTCGCCGCCCTCGTGCACGATTTTCATTTCGTCTGACCATAACTTGTTTTCAAGTTCAAAAACAGACAACCTGTCGACCCTGAGGCACAGCTTTTCCACATTCAGAAACTCGCTGGAATTGTTTTTAATAACTACCGGACAGTAACAGCGGTGTGCCCGGAACATTTCTTGCCGAACAACCTGGCTGGCGGTTGTTTTGAGCCAGTAGCATACTTCTCCGTCTTCGAATGTGCCGAACCAGGACTTCACCATTTCCACGGTATTAATCTCACACAGCTTCAACATACCGTCGGATTTGTCGAAAACACCAATTGAAAGGGGAATCCGGGTATATATTTTCGCCTGGGCGCCCGGAGCAAGCCGAAACGGGTAATCGGGTCGAACGATAAATGAAAGATCGGGAAACGTGGGAATCAGTGAGATCTCTGGCTTTGCAGAACGCAGTGCCCATCTCGACCAGCCACGATCCGGAAGATCATATATATAATCTTCGCCGGTTTGTTCTGTGATAGAAGTTCCCTGCAATTCTTTTAGCTGCAGGGCATCAGGCGCATCTTGCTCCGTCTCTACAGTCGGGACTGAACCGGTATCGCTAAAAATTGAGGCAAGCCTTTCAAATGAAATCCAGACCTCCTGCTCCTTTCTGGCTATATGCAAATCCAGAACATCTTTGATGCTTAAATTGAGTTCCTGATTTTTCTTCAGCTTGTAGTCGCCCCAGATCATAAAAAGTTAAGTATTTAGAATTCTGTGAATGATGAGTTCACTAAGTACATAATTCGTCTAATTTACGATTTAATGTGGAAATGCAAAGCCGAGATAAAAATCTAATACAGTTATTCAAATTAAGTTGAGTATGTTCCGATTTTTTGCCAAATTGCAGTAGAGTTAATTTTCTTCATCTATACTTTTCAATAAAGGAGTAAGCCATGAAAAATCCGAAAATTCTTGTACCCACAGACTTTTCTGACTTAAGCAAGAAAGCTCTGGACATCGCCAATGAGGTTGCGATTGCCATGAACGGAAACGTCACTCCTTTTCATTCATACATTCCAATAACAGATCTGGATGGCTTCCACTACATGAGTACAGGTGCAGCCACACAGAAAAACCTCACCGACATTGAAGAAAGCATTAAAAACCGGCTAGACGATTTAGCTTCTGAACACATCGACGCACAGCATCTCGAAAAAAGCCTGATTGGTATCGGCAACCCTGCCCACGCTATTGTCGAAATGAGCTCCGGATACGACTTAATAGTTATGAGTACCCACGGACGAACCGGATTCAAGCGTTTTCTGCTGGGATCTGTTTCTGAGAAAGTGCTCCGGATGGCCGACAAACCGGTTATGATTGTCGAAGACAACACCACCTTTACCCCTGTGAAGCGTATACTTGTAACCACAGACTTTTCCGAAAACTCAAAAGCAGCTTTCGGCGTGGCACGCGCCTTTGCGGATGCTACCGGAGCAGATATAGAACTTTTCCACGCCGTTATTTACGACAATTTCGACTCGCTGGCCAAAGCCGAATCAACTTACGATATGCGTCTTGAAAACCTTGAGATTCTGGCCAAAACGCACTTCGATGGAATACCAGGCAAAGTACACACCAAGGTAATTACCACCAACCGCTCGGCCCACGAAGCCGTGCTTAAACTAACGCAGGAAAAGCACTACAACCTCATCGTGATGTCTACAATTGGGCGCACTGGCCTCGACTACCTGATGCTCGGCAGCACTACATCGAACGTTGCACGAATGGTGAAATGCGCCGTTCTGAGCGTAAACCCGAAAAAGCATGCCGACATGAAACGGAAAACTTTCGAGGAAGAGCACTCCTGAATTCCGGAGGTTAGCTGATATAGCAGCAGCACACAAAACAACGCTTACTCAAAATAAAGAAGCCGGCCTCCCGAAAGGGGGCCGGCTTCGTCGTTTCTAAGCAATAAAACAGACTTTTCAGAAGCGGAAGTTCACCCCAATTACCGCATGAAAGCGATCTGCAGAGGTTCGAACACTTTCAGCCTGAAAACTACCGTCGGCAGCCTGGTAGTCGAAAAATTCGTATACGGTCTGCTCATCATCGAAAAACGCATATTGCAGGCCAAAATCGAGACTCAGGTTTTGATTAACCCCAATTCTCACGCCACCGCTCACAAACTGCGTATCGTTGTTACTGCTGCGGCTCACGGCCGGCAGGTAAGCATACCCAACAGAAGGCTGTACCACATCAGAGATATTAAGAGTAGCACCAAAACGGAGGTTATAAACATCTTTGAAGTCTTCACGTATGGCATCGTTTTCTGCTACTTCCAGGCCAAGATCACCAAAGTCGCGGAACTGAATGCTGCTGTTCCCAACGCGCTCTACCGATGCCGTTATATTTACCGGAAGATCGTGTGTGGCTATACCAAAATTGAGGCGTGATGGGGTTTTAACCTTATATGAAGTTTCTCCGCGCAGCTCATCGCTTTCTGATCCCCCCTGCTCGTAGCTGGTTTGAATGAAAACTGAATAGCTTTCCTCAATATTATACTGGGTAGGCAGTGAATAACTTATACCAAGGCTCAACTGAGGAATAAAGCGATATATGGCGCCTATACGGGCAGAAAAGCCGGTGATATCAGCATCTATACGCTCCTGAAGAATTACGTTATCGGGCGCAGGAATAGTAAAAGGCTCACCGTCAATAAAAGTATCAATCGGGCCATAAAACCCCTGCGTGTCCCGCTCCAGGAAGTCGCGCTTGTACGAATACGAACCAACCGGAATACCGAGCATAGCGCCAACATAAAGACCTTCCACAAACTCGGTAGCTATAGATGCTGTAAACTCACCCAACTGCCCGGATTCGGTTACTGTTGCCGTCTGGTCTACGCCAAAGAAGTTGGTATCGAGTCCGTCACGAAATATTGGAAACACACCAAAATCGTCCTCCTCAATTGCAAAGGCATTAAAAGCCGTATCAAAATAGAAGTCGTTATCAAAAAACAAATCAGTGATGGAACTACGGTCGTTAAACGCATTTAATCGGTAGGCACGGTTAAAATCCGCTATTTGGTTGTAACCACCACCAAAAACGAGACTACCCTGAACCGTTGGAAAAGCGTAAACAAAACCTACGTTGGTAAATGCTGTCTGGGAATCGTCGTAAGATGATGTCGTACCCAGATACGTTGCATCTTCGCTGATATCGCGTAATCCAAGCCCGATATTGAAGCTGGAGGATTTTGCCATTCCAAGCGTAGCAGGATTCAGTAGTGCTGAACCATAGCCCGTAAAGGAGGCAGATGAAGACCCACCGGAAGAAAGAGTGAAGGCATCGCCGGCCGGATATTGGGTGGAAAAACGTAGTGCATCGAACCTGTTCTGACTTTGCGCCAGATCAGGAATCATAAATAAGCCCAGGATCACAAGTAAAGCGTATCTCATAAAGCTGCCAATTAGATAGGATTAAAAAAAGCAGCCAAACGAAAGGAATGACTGCTTTTTATTTTCAAGTTTGATGTGAACAAATGAAGAACAGCATTGAGAGCCGGGAATTATTACCGGCTCTTCAAATAGCTACTAATCGTTGTTTCTGTTTCTGCTACGGTTACCGGAGTCGTTACTGCTACCGCGTGAACGTGCCGGTGTAGCCTGAGAACTGCTTCCACGAGAACGGGTAGGAGCTGCCTGTGAGCTGCTTCCTCCACGTGACCGGTTCACCGTACCCGATGAGTTATTATTTCCACGGGTTCGGTTTACAGTTCCGGAAGAGTTGTTACTGCCGCGTGTTCTGTTAACTGTGCCCGAGTTGTTTGTATTCCGGGTACGGGTTGGTTGAGCACGCTGTGCGGGTGGCGTAGCTCTGCTTCGGTCTACTGTTCCGCGTGCAGGGGCTGTTCGTGTGGTACGTAAAGTACGGGCTTCACCACGATTTACGCCAGTCGATTGTGTACGAACTCTGGCATTAGGCGTGCTAACGTAACCTGCAGGTGCAGTACCACTGCCACGAACTCTTGTTCTGTCGTCGCGGGATGCAACTCCTCTGTTGGCAACCCGGTTATCTCTGGTATTTGTTACAGTTCCGCGGTGTACACCTGAGCTTCTTGGGCCACTCGCAATTCCTGAAGTCGAACTTCCTCCGGCATAATAATTGCCGTATACAATCAGATAGTTGTTGCCGAAACCACCCCAAGGGCTGTAGAAATGTCCGAACGGACGAAATCTGTGGTGGTAGCGCGATCCGTAAAATCCATATAAGCTAAAGTAGTATGGGTCATACAACTGCGCATAGTGCCAGAAAGGATCGTAGTAGTAGCCGTAGCTATATCCAAAACCATGGAATGGTCTTCCCCAATGGAAGCCCATCATCACGGAGCTACGCCGGTGATTATAGGTCCGGAAGCCAAGATTGGCATCGAAGACACCATCATAATAGCCTTCTTCGTAGGCAAGATACTCGTCCTCAGAGTAATAGGTATCATAGGCGCTTTGCTGACCCTGCTGAGGTGCATATCCTCGCGCGGGGCGTTCTCTCTCGAATGTTTCAAGCTGAGTATAACAACCGGAAACGAGGAAAGAACCCGCTATCAGTAAAATGAGAAATTTGTAGTTCATAATTGTAACCTCGTATCGTATATCGTGTTGTACCTTATTTACACTGATGAGTTCTCAGTCTTTGATATTCTTACTTACATAACGTTGTAAAGCGGCGAATAATTTGAACAGCCAAGACTTTTTACTTATGGCCTTCTGTATTAACAAATTACCCTTATTCAGCTGTAAAGCCAAATTTTCGCACCATTACCTTTTATCTGGACACAAAAAAAGGGAATGTACATAACTGCACATTCCCTGAGGATTTTGCGGGCAGTTGTGCACGTATATATTAAACGTACATCAGCCCAATTTGTTCCCACGGCTATTAACCGAGGTAAGCTCTTAGCGCCATGCTCCTGTTGTGGTGACGTAACTTTCTGAGCGCCTTTTCCTTAATCTGTCGTACGCGTTCTCTCGTGAGATCGAAACGTTCTCCAATTTCTTCCAGCGTAAGCGAATGCTCGCGACCAATACCAAAATAAAGGCGAATAACTTCAGCTTCGCGCGTGCTTAATTTAGAAAGAGCCCGCTCGATTTCAACCTTAAGCGACTCACTCATTAACTCGAGATCCGGGTTTGGAGTCTCTTCGTTCTCGAGAACATCGAGAAGTCTGTTGTCTTCACCCTGGGCAAACGGCGCATCTACCGACAGGTGACGACCGGAAATTTTGAGGGTATCCGCAACTTCAGACACCGTCATGTCGAGGGATTCGGAAAGCTCCGCAGCAGATGGCAGACGTTCGTATTCCTGCTCCAGCTTCGAAAGCTCTTTACCTATTTTGTTAAGAGCACCAACGCGGTTCAATGGCAGCCTTACTATACGGCTCTGCTCGGCAAGCGCCTGCAAAATAGACTGCCTGATCCACCATACGGCATAAGAAATGAACTTAAAGCCACGGGTTTCATCGAAACGCTTGGCAGCTTTTATAAGCCCGAGATTCCCTTCGTTTATGAGGTCGCCTAGTGAAAGTCCCTGGTTCTGATATTGCTTAGCTACCGACACCACAAAGCGAAGGTTGGCCTGAGTAAGCTTTTCCAGCGCTTCCTGATCACCTGCTTGTATACGTTTTGCCAACTCAACTTCTTCATCAGGAGTAATAAGGCTTACTTTACCTATTTCCTGAAGATAGCGATCGAGCGACTGACTCTCTCTCGTAGATATACCGCTTGGTGATGGATTTTTGGGATCTTTCTTCTTCTTTTTGGCCACTTAGATTTCCGCTTAGGGTGATCATTTATCATGTTTCTATAACTTGCAAATATAGCACTTTTAACGTACGCAGAGCAAATTAATGGATTTGACTAACGGGGTGATTTTACAAATCGTATTCGTTACATCAATCCTTTTTAATCCTTTTTCAAAAAAGACGTTCCATTGAATGCGTTGTTTTTGTTGAAAAACTCCATAACTGAGCATGCTACATCTCTGAAAGACGACCGAACCGACAAATCAGCGCTGGAAGCCGATGCTTTAGGGTATACCAGTAAAGGCACAAACTCCCGGGCATGATCGGTACTTCCCGTTGTAGGATCGTTACCATGGTCGGCTGTTATCATAAGCACATCATCGTCTTTAAGTTTATTAATGATGGCGGGTATGGCGCGGTCAAACTCCTCGAGAGATCCGGCAAATCCTTGCGGGTCGCCGCGATGACCAAAGAGCTGATCGGTATCAATCAGGTTCACAAAAATAAAGCTGTCTTCCACAGCGCTCATCATAGAAAGCAGCTGTGAGATTCCTTCTGCATTGTTTTTTGTTTTACGATACTGGGTAAAACCAACACCCCCAAACAAATCGATTACTTTGCCAACAGAGTAGGTTTTAACTCCTTCCTTCTGAAGCTCGCTAAGCACATTCGGCTCCGGCGGCACTACTGAAAAATCTTTCCGATGATCGCTCAAACGATAATAATCTCCCGGTTTACCAGCAAATGGACGGGCGATAACGCGTCCTACAGCGTGCTCACCAATCATCACGTTATCGCGGGCAAACTGACACCATTCGTACAACTTTTCCAGTGGAGTAATGTCTGTGTGAGTAGCAATCTGGAACACGCTATCGGCAGAAGTATACACAATCGGCCTTCCGGTTTTAAGATGCTCATCTCCAAAATCCCGGATCACATCAGTGCCGGAGTACGGTTTGTTGGCAAGAACACCTTCTACACCAGTGCCTTCAGAATAGGCTTTTAGCACATCTTCCGGGAAACCATTTGGATACGTCGGAAACGCCTTCTTCATTTCAATGCCTGCGATTTCCCAATGCCCGGTTGTAGAATCTTTACCCGGCGATACCTCCCGCATTTTACCCCATGCGCAAAGTGCATCAGCTACGGGAGGTACAGTATCCAGCGGGATAATGTTACCTAAACCCAGTTTTTCAAAATTTGGCAGTTCCGGCTTAACCTGGTTTACCGTATGCCCCAGCGTATTACTTCCCACATCGCCATACTCATGCGCATCTTCCTGATGTCCGCATCCTACTCCATCCAGAATAATCAGATAGAAATTTCCCATACTATATCTTACTTAGTGTAATGTCTTCTTTTACGGATTTATTGAAAACTTGTTTCGCTTCCTGAATAACATCGTAGGCGCTGCCTTTTTCAAATGAAAGCCTGTAGCTTCCCACGTAAAAATCCATGTTCTCAACGTAGTTACGGCCACTTGTAGCTTTGCCTGCCACCTGCTCTTTAAACGCCTTAAGCCACTCGTTCAGATGTTCGTCCTCAGCCTGTATATAAACAACAAACAAGCTATCTGAATGAAAAGAAACGAATCCTGCCAGCCCCCTCAGGTTTGGATTCAGGTCGAGAGCCATCTCCTGCTGCATGTGCTTCAGCCGTTCCAGACGAAAGCGTGTGCGCAGGCTTTGATAATCTTTAGGACTTACAAAAACCAGCCAGCTGCTTGGCACGCCTTTTTTTTCTTTATACCGCCCGATCTGGCACTCCAGCGCATGTTCGAGCAGCTCATTGCTATAGGCGCCAGACTCCGTTGCAGTAGCGTCTTCATCGCTTGCAATTCGATACCTGGTCTGGCTCAGGTGGAGACCGGTGAGGCGGGCCATGGTCGTAATCATATGCTTTATCGACTCCCGGAATACCAGCGGATTTTCATCCCAAACCAAAAGCACAGCCTGCCTTCTGTCGTGTACATCAACCGGCACAGCGATAGAAGCGCCTTCTGTGCGGGATTCAGAAGCATTCAGTCGTTTTGGATTACCATTAAAATGAAGCGAGAACTGGGCTTCACCGGACTTAAGCGCACGGTTGACCTGCGAATTATCAGACATCTTCATGCCCAGTCGTATAGCCGATGACGCATCTCCTGCCTTTAATACCGCGTTCCACGATTCCATTCCCCGGGTAACCAGCACGGCTCCGCCGGTAGGAACAAGCTTAGCCGATTCTGTGAGCAGTTTCCGGAATAGCGTATATCTGGTGAAGCGATCCGAAAAGCTTTGAACCACTTCATCGAAGGTAATCCACTGGGCTTCTTCACCCAGCATATCACTAAGTTCGAGGTATGTTTTAAGAATATTGGTTAAGGCAAGCTGATACGCTTCAAGCGCAAAAAACTGATCCTGATCCAGCTCCCCGGCATCCCCTTGTTCTATTACCGTAAGTGCAACAGTTTCATCATTGTTTATGAAGGGAATTACGATCAGGCTTTTGGTTGGATGCTGGGCAACATGGTGAACCAGATCTTCGGGATCGAACTGTGCGGCCGAATACAGCATAGTTGTTTCACGAAGCTCTGTCCATTCGCTCAGAAAATGTTTTCCAATCGGCATACGATCATCAAAAACCACGTTATCCAGCATGGTAACGGCCGTTTCGAGTACAAACTGACCGCGGCTTCGATTAATCCAGTAAACGTAAGCGGTATGGGTGCGGGTGGAAACGCGAAGGAGCGTAACCATCTGCTCCACAGCTTTTTTGAATCTCTTCAGTGCCCGCTCTTCCCGTTGCCTGTCAATCAGGTTGAAATCACTGTAAACACCGGTACCGGTTTCTTCAGACATGTTATGTCGGTTTTTTTAAATTTTATTCGGATCTGTGGACTAGCTATTACCTTTATTGACTATCTGTTCTGAAAGCTCAGCTGCCTGATCAACAAGTTTTTCAATAAGCTTCACGCCGCCCTGCCAAAATTCCTGCGAATTGATGTCTACCCCCATCACAGAAGTTAACTCTTCAGGTGATTTCGATCCGCCGGCGCGCAGTACGTCCATGTATTTCTCGGCGAAGCCATCAGGCTGAGATCTGAATTTTTCATAAAGAGCCAGCACAAGAAGCTCGCCAAACGCGTACGCATATACATAGCCCGGCGTGTGCAGAAAGTGAGGAATATAGCACCACCAGCCTGCATAATTATCGGTCAGGTCTACGGAATCGCCGTAAAGATCGCGCTGTGTTTTCATCCATAGCTCGTCGAAGCGCTCGGCCGGGAGCTCGCCTTCCGTTCGTCTTGCGGTATGGATAGCATCCTCAAAACGGTTCATTGAAACCTGACGAAAAACGGTCGCGATGGAATCGTCGATTTTTCCCATCAGGTGAGCCAGCTTATCTTCGGGCGTTTCAAGCCGTTCCATCAAATCCTGAAATACCAGCATTTCGCCAAAAACCGAGGCGGTTTCGGCAGTCGTTAGTGGCGTGCCGGACTGCAGCACGCCTTTATCTCTCGATACATACTGATGAACACCGTGGCCCAGCTCGTGGGCAAGCGTCTGAACATCACGCACGCGGCCATCATAATTCATAAAAACATAGGGGTGTACCGAAACGGCCGTTGATGCAGAGTAGGCACCACCTCTTTTCCCGGAGCGAATTGCGGCATCAATCCAGTTTTCTGTGAAAAACTTGTTGGCTACACTTCCCATTTCCGGGTTAAACTTTGAATAGGCATCGATCACCATGCCCTTCGCCTCATCCCAGCTGATGGTTGCTTCGTTCTGATGAATCGGCGCATATCGGTCGTAATCCTTAAGTACGTCGATATTCAGCAGCTTTGCTTTTAGCTTGTAGTAGCGCTGTACCACCGGGTAGCCCGACTGCACGGCCTTTACAAGATATTCGACCGTTTCATCCTGGATTTCGTTTGAAAGATTCCGCGAAGTAATCCATGAAGGATATTTGCGCAGCTTGTCGTTGGCGGCTTTATCGGCCAGAAGCGTATTGAAAATATAGGTAAGCGTGCGCCGCATTTCCTTGAAGCCTGCCGTAAGCGATTCGGATGCCTTGCGTCTTACGTCCCGGTTAGACTCATGTAGCCTGCTTAGAACTTCCTGCTCGGTGTAGGTCTTTTTATCCAGCTTGAAGCGCGCGGCTCCAAGGGTTTCGTCGAAGAAACGGATCCATGCGCGGGAGCCCGTCACCGATTTGGCAGAAAGCAGCTGCTCCTGCTCTTCAGAAAGCATGTACGGCTTGTATTTACGCGAAACTTTCAGGTAGTGATAATAAAACGCGAGCTCTTTGGCGTTGATTAGCTTTTCTGCACTTTCTTCGTCCATAGCCAGCCACTCGAGATCGAAAAATACCAGAAGCTGGTTAATTTCGGACCCCAGTTCGTTGGTCTGCTGCACCAGTTTGCCGAGCACGGCATCTTCGGTGTTGGTACTCCAGTTCAGATACGCGTATGAGCCAATTTTCTGTGCCAAATCGTGAATTTCTTCATAATCTCCGAGCGCCTTTCGAAGTTCATCAGCCGTTAATGAAGCTACTTTGCCTTTGTATTCTGATGAAAACTGCTTTGATTTCTCAAGGACAAGCTCCATGTCGGAATGAAGTTTTGCATCGTCTGGGGCGGAATAAAGATCGGATAAGTCCCACTTAATGTGTTCTGCTCCTGTGTTTTTAGGCATAGATTTTCGGCTGTTCAATGTTATAGAATTTCAGAATTTTAGGTTAAGGAATGTACGCTTAAATGATGAATTTTACGAAGTGGCAGTACAAATCAGTTTGCTTTTCTCAAGCTATGTAAAAAACGCCCTGAGTGCATTCTTTAACCAGATTATTGGTGTCGTTTTTAAGATTTATATTAATTATTTTAAGGCTTTAATTTAGCAAACAAAGCGCTTTTCACGACAGGTACCGGACCTGGCGGCCTCTTCCCCGGCAGCCGGCCGGATAACATATTATTATTAACTCCACATCACAACAAGCCTTGAAGTCAATTGAATCACTATTCGGACCGAATGCAGCCTTAGTTGAGGAATTATTAAAACAGTATCAGGACAACCCGGACTCAGTTCCCGTTTACTGGAAAAATTATTTCGACGAGAACATAAATGAGCTTGTAGAAGGCATGGCCGCAGATCCTGCACCTTCCGAACCCGCTCCCGAAAAGAAGGAAGCCAAAGAAGAAGCTCCTCAAAAAGAAGTTAAGGCAGAAAAAGAAGCACCATCGAAACCTGCTGCAAAAAAAGCTGAGCCTGCAGCCCAGAAGAAAGCCAAGCCTGCCGTTTCGGATGATAAAAAAGGGCCGAAAGTAGAGCCCCTTCGCGGAGCATCTGCGAAGATTGCAGAAAACATGGATGTAAGCCTTGAAATCCCCACGGCTACTTCTCTGCGCGTAATGCCCGTAAAAATGCTTGTTGAAGACCGGAATATCATCAACAAGCAGCTTGTGGAGCGTGGAGATCCGAAGGCTACATTCACTCACTTCATCGGTTGGGCCGTAATTCAGGCGCTTAAGGTAGTGCCTTCGATGAATGCATTTTATGATGTGGATGAAAACGGCAAACCTGTTAAAGTTTACCCTGAAGATGTTAATCTCGGAATTGCTATCGACCTCCCGGGTAAAGGTGGTACAAGAAATCTTGTTGTTGCCAATATTAAGGGCGTCGACAAGATGAACTTCAGCGAGTTTCTGTACGCCTATTACGAACTTATTTCTAAGGCCAGAAACAATCAGCTTGAAGTTAGTGACTTCCAGGGCACAACTATCAGCATTACCAATCCCGGAACTATTGGCACCGTTTCTTCTCTCCCACGCCTGATGAAAGGGCAGGGCGCGATTGTTGCCACCGGTGCTATGGATTATCCGGCAGAGTTTCAGTCGATGTCTCCAGAGTTGCTCAATCATCTTGGAATCAGCAAGGTGATGACGGTTACAAGCACGTACGACCACCGCATCATTCAAGGCGCAGAGTCAGGTCAGTTTCTATCTAAAATCCACAGCCTGCTTATTGGCGACAGCGATTTCTACGATACAATTTTTGGCGATCTGAATATCCCTTACGATCCGATTCCATACGGCCGTGACAATTATGCCGGTTTAATAGGCGGAAATTCTGATAATATCGGGGCTACGAAAAAGGCCGTTTCGGTTATGAAGCTCATCAATATGTACCGCACCCACGGACATGTTCTGGCAAATATTAACCCCCTAAAGCATGGCCCGGGACACCACCCTGAGCTCGAATTCGAGTACCATGGACTAACCATGTGGGACATGGACCGTGAATTCTACTGTGGCGGTCTGGGCGGGCACGAAAAAGCGCCACTTCGCGATATTGTTAGCCTGCTCCGTGATACGTATTGCGGAAAGCTTGGCGCCGAATTTACCCATATCCTCAATCTCTCAGAGCGCCATTGGCTATCCGATACCATGGAAGGCATGCTTAACGCGCCTGATTTAGACAAATCAGAAAGACGCCTTATTCTTAAGAAGCTAAATCAAGCTTCAGCTTTCGAGGAGTTTCTCCATAAAAAATACATCGGTCATAAGCGTTTTTCTCTGGAAGGAGCCGAATCGGTAATTCCAACCATTAACCATATGCTTGAACGCGCCGGCGATTTTGATGTCGAAGAAGTTGTTTTCGGCATGGCACACCGCGGACGCCTGAACATGCTCGTGAACATTATGGGTAAATCGTACAAGCAGATTTTCTCTGAGTTTGAAGGAAACATCGATCCCGATACCGCACAAGGGTCCGGCGATGTTAAGTATCACCTTGGAACACGAAGCACTTTCGAAACAAGCAATGGCAAAAAAATAAAGCTGGAGCTAATGCCCAACCCTTCTCACCTCGAATCGGTTAATCCGGTTGTCGAAGGTGCAGTGCGCGCCAAGCAGGACCTTATTGGCGAAGACGGCATGAAGGAAGACAGCGGCAGTAAAGTAATCCCGTTGTTAATACACGGTGATGCTGCTTTTGCCGGGCAGGGCGTGGTTGCAGAAACGCTTACCATGTCGCAACTCGACGGCTACAAAACCGGCGGTACCATCCACCTGATTATCAATAATCAGATTGGATTTACCACACTACCTTCCGACGGGCGCTCTACACGCTATGCATCGGATCTGGCTAAAATGGTACTTGCGCCTATTTTCCACGTTAACGGCGACGATCCAGAGGCTTGTGTTCACGCGATGATTCTGGCACTGGAATACCGTCAGAAATTTGGAAAAGACGTTGTTATCGATCTTATTTGCTACCGTAAGCACGGCCACAACGAAGGTGACGAACCCGCATTCACACAGCCGGGGCTTTATCGTGAGATTAAGGATCACCCGCAGGTCCGCGAGATTTATACCAAAGAGCTGGTACGTAAAGGCTTCCTCACGCAGGATGAAGTTGATGAAATTTTTAAAGAATTCGACGACATTCTCGAAGAAGCCTTCAGTGCAGCCAAATCTCTTCCTTCGTACGAAATCGGAGACAAAGACACCAAACGCCCTCACAGCAGCCAGTCTGAGCGCGAAGAAGGTATAGTAACCGATATTGATTTCGACAGCTTCAAAGAAATGGCCTATAAGCTTAATAAGGTGCCAAACGATTTCGACGCAAATCCGAAACTGCTTCGCATTCTTGCAAAACGCAGCGAGATCGTCGAGAAAAATCAGAAGAAAATCGATTGGGGTTATGGTGAAGCGCTCGCATTCGGGTCGCTTCTCATGGAAGGCGTTCCTATTCGTCTTGCCGGGCAGGACTCAGAGCGCGGGACGTTCTCCCACCGCCATTCGGTTCTTCACGGTACCAACACAGATCAAAAATTTGTCCCGCTTAACAACCTGAGCGAAGATCAGGCCCACTATCAGGTGTACAACAGCTTGCTTAGTGAATTCGCTGCTCTCGGATACGAATTCGGGTACAGCGCCTCACGCCCGGACTCCCTTGTGATTTGGGAAGCTCAGTTCGGTGATTTCGTGAATGGCGCTCAGATCATTATTGACCAGTACCTGTCGGCTTCTGAAGCCAAATGGCGACAGACCTCCAGCGTAATGATGCTGCTTCCGCACGGCTATGAAGGTCAGGGACCGGAGCACTCCTCTGCCCGTATCGAGCGTTTTCTACAGCTGGCGGCCGAAGACAATATGAGGGTGGTAAACTGCACCACCCCTGCTCAGTTCTTTCACTTGATTCGTCGTCAGGCGCTCTCGGACATTAAAAAGCCGACGATTGTATTTACGCCGAAAAGTCTGCTGCGCCACCCATTGGCGGTTTCAAAAACCGAGGAGCTGGCAAGCGGAAAGTTCGAGTACGTTCTGCCCGACACCGAAGTAAAGGCCGATGATGTTCGTAAAATCGTATTCTGCTCCGGCAAAGTATACTACGACCTGTACTCGAAGCGGAAGGAAACCGAGGTTGAGGACGTGGCTCTGGTACGCGTAGAGCAGTACTACCCGTTCCCGGATTCCGACATCCGCGAGCAGATCGAGAAGTATCCGAACGCCAAAGAGATTGTGTGGTGCCAGGAAGAGCCCCGAAATATGGGCGCCTGGACCTTCATTCGCTCGCGCTTCGAGTATGATCTGAACGACGAGTTCCAGATCGGCTATGTTGGTCGTTTCGCATCTGCATCTCCGGCTGCAGGTACAATGAAACTGCACACAGCCGAACAGGAGAAGCTGGTTACAGAAGCCCTCAGCTGATTTACCCTTCGAATCGGTTGATTCGTACTAATTTACTTAAACTGGCTTTGGCAGGTTGTAACATACCCGCCAAAGCCTTTTTTTATGATGTGTATTTTCATCATAATATTTCATTCCATTCAGCAAAATCCGGCATAAATGCGAATTCTACACACGGCAGACTGGCACCTTGGCAAACGGCTTGAGCGCTTCGAGCGGCTCGAAGAACAAAAGCTCGTGCTGGAGGAAATCTGCGAAATAGCCGAACAACAAAAGGCCGATCTGGTGCTGATTGCCGGCGACTTGTTCGATACCTTCAATCCGCCGACTCAGGCTGTTGAGCTTTTTTATAAAACCGTTAAGCGGCTTTCCAAAGACGGTAAAAGACCCGTGATTGCCATTGCCGGAAATCATGATTCCGCCGACCGGATTGAGGCGCCTGATCCGCTTGCCCGCGAATGCGGCATCATTCTGGCCGGATACCCCACATCACGCGTTCCCGAGTTTGAACTATCCACGGGTTTCAGGGTTATGCGCTCCGAGCCCGGATTTACCGAACTTGCCATACCCGGACATGAGGTTCCGGTGCGCATCATCCTTACCCCCTACGCAAACGAACAGAGGCTGCAGGCGTTTCTCGGCACCGATGATGCCGAGCAGGAAATGCGCGATTTACTTTCCAATCAGTGGAAATCGCTGGCGGATACTTATTGCGACGATAAGGGAATCAATCTGTTGATGGCGCACTTGTTTTTTACGCCCGCTTCGGGTCAGGTGTATGAAGAGCCCGAGGACGAAAAGCCGGTGCTCCACGTGGGCGGCGCGCAGCAGATGTACGCCGATCAGATTCCATCACAAATCCAGTACACCGCGCTCGGTCACCTTCACCGCTATATTGAGATTCGTAGCGGCGAGAAGCCCGTTGTGTACAGCAGCAGCCCGCTCAGCTACAGCTTCAGCGAGGCCGAGCAGCAGAAATATGTGGTTATGATTGATGCCGGGCCCGGAAAGCCGGTCAGCACGGAACGTATTCCGCTTACCGCCGGAAGGCCGCTGCACCGGCTGAGGGCAGAAGGCGTTGAGGAAGCCATCACCCTTCTGGGAAAGAACAAGCACGCGCTGGTTGAGCTGAATCTTGTAACCGAAGATTACCTCAGCTCGGCCGACCGAAAGAAACTCACCGCTGTGCATGATGGCATCGTAACCATTATCCCTACCGTAACCGGGCGTGCCGATGAAGGGCAGGGCTCATCTCAGGCCATCGACATCGACAAGCCTATGGACGAACTGTTCGCCGATTATTTCAAAAGCAAAAACGGGGGTCAGGCGCCGGGCGAGAACCTGCTCGAACTGTTCCGCGAGATTCGGGCCGGAGGTGAAAACTAATGCTGCCTAAAAAACTCACCATACAAGGGCTCTACTCCTATCAGGCCAAACAAACCATCGACTTCGAGAGACTGCTCGATTCCCGGATGTTTGGGATTTTCGGAACTGTAGGCTCGGGCAAATCATCGGTGCTGGAAGCCATCTCGTTTGCGATTTACGGACAAACCGAGCGCCTCAACAGCCGCGATAACCGTAATTACAACATGATGAACCTCAAATCGAATGAGCTGATGATCGATTTTGAGTGTACGAATCATCTTAACGAAGACTGGCGCTTCATTGTGCAGGGCAAGCGTGCCGGCAAGGATTTTGAAAACGTCAAGGCCTTTTCCCGGCGCATTCTGCATCGAAAAAACGGAGATTGGCAGGCGGTTGAAGAGGCGAATCCGGACGATATCATCGGGCTGAGCTACGATAATTTCCGGCGCACCATCATTATACCGCAGGGTAAATTCCAGGAGTTTCTGCAGCTTGGTGATGCCGATCGTACGCGCATGCTCAAAGAGATTTTTAATCTGGATAAGTTTGAGTTTTCCATACAAACCAACAGCCTGATAAAAAGCAGTTCAGAGCGGATGGAAAACCTGCGCGGACAAATGCTTCAGTATAGTGAGCTGAGCACGGAGGCCATCACCCTGCAGGAAGAAAAAGCGGCTGAATTGCAAAAAGAGCTCGATTCCAAGCGAAAAGTCCGGAAAGAAAAAGAAGATGCCTTCACCCTGCTTGAAAAGACAAAAGAAAAGCATCAAAAGCGTGCGGAACTGCAAAACCGGCTAAGCGAGCTCGAAAAGCAGCAGGATGAGATAACCCGGCTTGAAAAAAGCCTGCGCCAGTACGAGCGGTGTTTCCGCCTGTTTTCCGAACCTCTGAGCGAGCAGCGAAGACTCAAAAAGGACAAAGAGAAACTGGCCGTTGAAGCTGAAGCAAATCGGGATACATTCGGCAAGCTTCAGTCCCGGCTTAAGTCAATCGATGAGCAGTGGATACAGGCAAATGAAGGATACCAAAAACGGGATGAGCGCCTGATTCGGATTGAGGATTTTGAAAAGCTGCTGGGCATCAAACAAACGGAGCAGAAAATTGGCGGGCTATCGGAGCGTATTGGCCGTCTGAAGAGAGAGCAGGAATCTGCTGCTGAAAAGCTGGGGCAAACCCGGCAGGAGAAACAGACGCTCGACAATCAAATTGAGGAGAAACTGGAGTCACTACCAGACGAAAAACTTCTTTCTGCTCTCGGAAAATGGTACAGCCGGCAGAAGGATTTAGCCGAAAATCTGGACACAAAAACAAAGGAGCTTGAAGTAGCACAACAGCGGCTGCGTGATTTTGAGGCCAACCTTAAAAAAGGTATAAGCAGCTGCAACAATCAGCTCGGAACTGCTTTTAGTGAAGCGCTGAAAATAACTGAAGTTGAAAAAGAACTGGGCGATTTTATAACCCGTATAGAAAAGCAGGTTGAAGAACTTCAGCAACGATTCCATCACCTTTCCGTACACCAGAAGCTGGGTGAGTTTGCGGATGCGCTTGAACACGGCACGGCCTGTCCCCTCTGCGGCTCAACGGAACACCCGGAACCTTTCAGTGGTGAGAAGAGCGGAGAGCTTGATGAAATTCAGCAAGAACTTAGTTCCTACAAAAAGCAGTTGCACGAAGCCAGAGAGTTCAAATCAAAGTTTTCCGGTCTGAGCGGACAGATGGATGTTTCCCAACAGCAGATTTCGGAACTTGAAAAACAGCGGAAAGAGCTTAAGAATAAACTACAGAAGCATGAAGATGACTTCAGCTGGAGCGAGTTTGACAAGAGTTCTTCTTCGAAGTATGAGTCTGAGCAAAAACGGCTGGAAACAGAGAAGGATGAAATTTCCCGGAATCAGTCTGCGATTAAAAAGCTTGAGATGAAGGCTGAGGAGCAGTTGCAGAATTTAGAGAAAGAAAAAAACACCATTCGTGAGCTTGAAGGCGAGCTGAATCAGCTAAGAGGCGTGCAGTCATCCGGAACTACCGGCCTGAAAACACTCTCCTATTCCGATTATGGGCTCATCGACTCGGATACCATTCGTACTGAGATGGGAGAGCTTCGGGAAAAAGTACAGCAGAACGAGGAGACGTATAACCGTTTGAAAGATGAACGAGAGCAGGTTAAGGAGCAGTTAACCATCACCAAAACCCAGCTTGACCAGGTTGAGAAACAGCTTCAGACGACGGAAAGCCAGCTAAAGGCGGCAGACGAAAAACTGCTAAAACTGCTTGAGGATTCAGACTTCAGCTCGGCAGAGGAGGTCGAATCTGTACTGGCAGCCGAACCGGACACCGAAAAGCTGCGGGAAAGGATTGATGACTTCAACAGGCAGCTGCATTCTGTTAAAGAGCAGAAAGCCGCACTCGATGCCGAGCTTGGCGAAAAGACGTTTGACGAACAGGCTTACATCACCCTTAAAAACGAAATCGACCGGATTCGGAACGAGGTCGACCAGCTTATTGCTGATTCGGATGCTGCTATAAAACAGGTCGAAAAGCTGAAGACAGATCTTGAGGCTAAAAACAAGCTACAGAGTACCATCGACCAGCTGAGTACCCGTCTGGGCGATCTTGACACTCTAAAAAAACTTTTCTCCGGCAGTGGCTTCGTGAACTACATTTCATCGGTTTACCTGCGCCAGCTTTGCGATGCCGCCAACAAACGCTTCTACGTGCTAACGCGCCAGCAGCTTCGTCTTGAGCTAACTGATAAAAATAATTTCCAGGTTCGGGATTTCCTGAACGACGGCAGACTCCGAAGCGTAAAAACCCTGTCCGGCGGACAAACTTTCCAGGCGTCTTTATGTCTTGCGCTGGCCCTTGCCGAGAGCGTTCAGCACCGGCATAAAACGGAGCAAAACTTTTTCTTCCTGGATGAAGGCTTTGGTTCCCTTGACAAGGAATCTTTGCAGACCGTATTCGAAACGCTTAAATCGCTTCGGCAGGAATCCCGCGTAGTTGGGATTATTTCACATGTTGAGGAGCTTCAGCAGGAAATTGATGTCTTCCTGAACATCACAAACTCCACTGAAAAAGGCAGTTTGATAAACCGAAGCTGGGAATAAGCCATGAAGACTTAATCCTCCTATTTCTGCTTTTTATCATTTACAGAAAAAAGCGCTCATATTATTCAATAGGCAGGCATAATCGTTATCTCCATAAACGATTTTCACGGTACTTATATCAAATTAACCGTGAAAATCGATTATACCATGAGCGATTTTCACGGTAAATAGTCGATCATAACCGTGAAAATCGATTATCTGATGTGCGTATTTCACGGAAGATTCCGTATATTACCGTGAAAATCGATTACAAATACCTTTTACTAGCATGACAGACTCTGCATACAGCCGAATAAAAGAAGGTGTAATTACCGAACTGCTCTCAGACTATCCAGTTGTAGCCATAACTGGTGCAAGACAGGTCGGTAAAACAACGCTTGCCCTTCAAATTGCTGAAAAACGGCAAAAGGAAGCGCTATATCTGGATCTGGAGTCGCCGAGAGATATTGCAAAGCTTCAGGAGCCGGAGCTGTTTTTTGAACAAAATGCAGACAAACTGGTTGTTTTGGATGAGATACAGCATCGCCCGGAGTTGTTTCCGATACTTCGATCTGTTGTAGACCGGGACCGCAGAAACGGTCGTTTCCTCGTTCTGGGATCGGCATCACCAGCGCTAATTCGGAAAACGACGGAATCTTTGGCCGGAAGGATTGCATACGAAGAGCTTTTCCCATTTTCCTATGATGAAGCTGGTGGATTTCCCGTACTAAATAAGCTTTGGTTTCGCGGGGGATTTCCGCAGGCATTTCTGTCGAAAAATGATCGGTCGGCTTTGAGGTGGCTTCGCGACTTCCTGTTCACCTATGTGGAAAGGGATCTGCCGGTTCTGGGGCTGAACACAGACTACGAAAAGCTCCGTGCGTTTATGCTGCTCATTGCTCAACAGCAGGGTACGCATATGAATCAGGAAACTATAGGCCGGTCGCTTGGCGTGAGCCGGAGCACTATTTCTCGTTACCTGCACTATTTGCAGCATGCCTATATACTAAGGCTGCTGCAGCCGTGGGCTGTTAATGTAAAGAAAAGGCTGGTGAAGGCGCCGAAAGTCTACGTTCGCGACTCAGGCTTTTTCCATTCCCTGCTGGATATCGACACACTTGGTCAGCTGCAGCAAAACATGGCCGTTGGAGGGTCCTGGGAAGGGTTTGTGGTGGAACAAACGATGGCCGTACTACCGGATAAATGCAAGCTGTATTTCTACAGAACCCACCACGGCGCCGAAGCAGATATGGTGATTGTGAAGAAAGGAGTTCCTGTGGCATGCGCCGACGCAAAGCGAAGCCTGGCTCCGAAACTGGAAAAGGGATTCCTGAACGTAATTGAAGACAACGATACGAAAACGAACTTCATGATTATTCCTGCCGAGGAAGATTACCCCGCCCACAAGCTGGTGCAGGTTACCGGTTTGGGTAAATGGCTGGAGTTCGTAAAAAGCCTGGCTTAATTTGCCGGCCTGGCCGGTAAAAACGTTTACACGTCTGCATTAAACAAAAATGGCCGGTTAATCCCGGCCATTTTTCGTTGCTAATATGTTTCTGAGCAGAAGTTTATTCCACCCAGGCTTCTACATCATCAAAGACTTCAAGAAAGTCCAGCCCCCCGCCTTCAGGCTTGAGGCTTACCTCGAAGGTTGACTTCTGGTCCGTTTCTCGCTTAATGAGCAGACGAGCCAGTTCATTAACCACCTCTTTCTGTATGAGGCGCTTGAGCGGACGAGCACCGAAGGTTGGATCATAGCCCTTATCGGCCAGCCAATCCTTAACGGCGTTCGGCACGCGGATTTCGACATTGTTTTTCGCCAGCAGCTGATGGACGCGCTTCATCTGTATATCCACCACATCGCGCAGATGCTCTCTGCCAAGCGGGTGAAATACGATTACGTCATCGATCCGGTTGAGGAACTCCGGTCGTATGGTTTGTTTCAGCTGGTTATAGAGCTCGTTCTGGAGCTTGTCGTATTCCGAATCGCTTAACTCACCCATGTTGTCCTCAATCCGTTTCTGGATCAGGTGTGAGCCAATGTTACTGGTCATTATGATGATGGCATTGGTGAAATTCACCGTTACCCCTTTATTGTCGGTCAGGCGGCCTTCATCCAGCACCTGCAGCAGAATGTTGAAGACATCCGGATGGGCTTTTTCAATTTCATCGAGCAGAATTACGGAGTACGGCCTGCGACGAACGGCTTCGGTAAGCTGTCCGCCTTCATCATAGCCCACGTAACCCGGAGGCGCTCCGATCAGACGGCTTACGCTGTGGCGTTCCATGTACTCACTCATGTCGATGCGCACCATGGCGTTTTCATCATCGAAAAGATAGTCGGCAAGAGAGCGGGCGAGTTCGGTTTTACCCACGCCGGTAGATCCGAGGAATATGAACGAACCAACCGGGCGGCTTTCATCCTGGAGACCGGATCTGGATCGGCGAACAGCATTTGAAACCGCATCGATGGCCGGATCCTGTCCCACCACACGCTTATGCAGATAGTCTTCCATGTGCATAAGCTTTTGACGCTCGCTGGTGAGCATTTTGCTCACAGGAATGCCGGTCCAGCGGGAAACGATATCGGCGATTTCCTCCGCATCAACTTCCTCTTTAAGCATGGCTTTTTCCTTCTGAAGCTCAGCAAGCTCCTGCTTGGTTTGCTCCAAATCTTTCTCTAGCTGAGTTACCGTACCGTAGCGCAGTTCGGCCACCTTTTCGTAGTTACCGGATCGCTCTGCACGCTCGGCTTCCAGCTTGGTCGTCTCTACGGCCTGCTTTAGCTCCTGCGTTTTTTTGATGAGATCACGTTCCGATGACCAATGCACTTTCAGCTGATCGTAACGCTCGGTAAGGTTTGCAATCTCCTGGCTTATTTCTTCCAGCTTTCCCGTGTCTTTTTCGCGCTTCAGGGCTTCGCGCTCGATTTCGAGCTGACGAATCTGGCGCTCGATACCGTCCAGCTCTTCCGGCAGCGAATCGATCTGTATGCGCAGACGGGAGGCAGACTCATCAATAAGGTCGATGGCTTTATCCGGCAGGAAGCGGTCGGCTATGTACCTATGGGAAAGCTCCGCGGCCGATATAATGGCAGCATCGGTAATCCGAACCCCGTGGTGAAGCTCGTAGCGCTCTTTGAGACCACGCAGTATGGAAATGGTGTCTTCCACGCTTGGCTCGCCAACGAGTACTGTCTGAAGACGACGCTCAAGGGCTTTGTCTTTTTCGATATACTTGCGGTATTCGGTAAGCGTGGTCGCGCCGATAGCCCGAAGCTCTCCTCTGGCAAGCGCTGGCTTAAGGATATTGGCGGCATCCATGGCGCCTTCAGAAGCACCGGCTCCAACAAGCGTATGGATTTCATCAATAAACAGGATGATTTCTCCGGCAGCATCGGTCACTTCTTTCACAACGGCTTTAAGACGATCTTCAAACTCACCGCGGTATTTTGCACCAGCGATGAGCGCGCCCATATCGAGCGAGAAAATTCGCTTACTTTTGAGGTCTTCAGGCACATCACCATTCACAATTCGAAGCGCGAGTCCTTCGGCTATGGCCGTTTTACCCACGCCGGGCTCACCAATCAGAACCGGATTGTTCTTGGTACGGCGATTCAGGATTTGCATCACCCTGCGAATTTCCTGATCCCGCCCTATTACGGGATCCAGCTTATTTTTTTCGGCCAGCTCATTCAGGTCGCGCGTATACTTTTCAAGCGACTGATAGCGACTTTCAGCGTTTGGATCGTCTACTTTATTACTTCCGCGTACTTCTTTCATTACTTTCATCAGGGTGTCTTTGGTGAGGCCCTGATCTTTGAGCATGCGGGAGCCCGGGAAATTATGATCCATCATGCCGAGCAAAATATGCTCGGAACTGATGTAGTCATCACCCATTTTACCCGATACTTTCGAAGCTGTATCCAGCAGCGTTTTTGCATCGTTGCCCGGATATTGGCCCGCAACGGAGGCACCCTTTACGGTCGGGAGCGTGGAAAAATGTTCGTTCAGTTTTGTGATGATGGCATCAGGGTTGATGCCAATTTTTTTTAGCATGCTAATAGCTATGCCTTCCTTGTCGGAGAGCAGAGCATGTAGAATATGCTCGGGCTCCACGGCCTGCTGATTCATATTCGACGCTTTTTCAAAAGCCGCCTGAATCGCTTCCTGTGCCTTTATGGTAAATTTATTCAAATTCATAACTCAACAATTCCTTTTCGAGATGATGTTTTTTGTTTTCTGTTATGAGCTATTCCAATTCTGTGCCCTTTGGCTTCAGGTGTCTTTATTGCATGATTCGTGCCACGCCTTCATGCCATCCCATCGCCACAATGACATTTATTACATTCCAATATCCGGTGTGGCAGAACCTGTTTTCACGTTTTGTCAGGTATTGGGAAAGGCCTGCCGAATCAAATCTTTTTGCTCTGGCGTAAGTAGTTCCGGAATTTGCGGCTGAATGCGAATATAAAGCGGCCCTTTCTCCTCCGGTTTACCAAATTTCGGAAAACCCATGCCCGGGATTCGAAACACTTTGCCACCGGGCGTGCCTTCGGCAATATTCAGCTTTAACTGTTTTTCGGGCGTTTGTACTGCCACAGATCCACCTAGCATCAGCTTTGAGACTTCAACGGGCTGGTCGAGATACAGCTTACCATCTTCCAGCGAATAACGCTCGTGCGATTCAACATTCACCTTAATAAACAAATCGCCACGGGATGTTGAGTCACGGTTAAACTGACCTTTCCCCGTAAGCTTCAGCTTTTTACCAGTGGTAATACCGGGAGGTATTTTTACGCTTACCTTTTCATCACCAATTTGTACGGACCGCGTTGTCCCGCTGATGGCTTCCTCGAGCGTAATTTTTGCATCCAGGTTTATATCGGCACCTTTCGAACGCGCCTGTGTTCTACTGCGGGTTCCGGGAGCACTGTCGAACGGATTCTGCTGACCATACTGTCCGCCAAATATTGACTCAAAGAAATCAGAAAAACCAGCATCCCCGTACTGACCGCCACGTGAACCTCCACCGAACGGACTTGAACCCCGGCTTCCGCCACCATTAAATCCACGAAAACCACCTGCAAAGTCAGGATCCACCCCGGCCTGCTGGTATTTCTTCCAGTCTTTGCCAACCTTGTCGTACAGTTTGCGCTTCTCCGGGTCTTTTAAGACCTCATAAGCTTCACCCAGCTCATTGAACTTATCCGGAGAACCTTCGCCGCCCGAAGCATCAGGGTGATGCTGGGCTGCAAGTTTTCTGTACGCCTTCTTGATTTCGGCCTGCGTGGCACCTTTCGGTACGCCTAAAATGCTGTAATAATCTTTATAATCCATAATCGTAGTTGCAAAACTTTTTGTTTTAAACCGTGCAAAAACCTTGCCAAACAACGGGTTCGTACTCTTTTGCAGATATGGCAGAAGCCCGGGTTAATCGTCTCGAGATTCGGCAAATATCTGCGTTTTCTTGCCTTTATGCTAACCTATGGCTCTTTTCCAACAACAGAAACGCTGTGCGAGGGTCCCCTGTTAATTTAACTGAATCCTTCGCATATTACTTTACAGGAATTCGCTTAACGTTCAGCAATCCGGAGACGTATGAAATTTGCACTCAGTCCCAGATCTTACGACCGCCCAGAATCAGCCGCTCTTATTACTATTTTCCTAGCGGTTACTCTATTATTTTTTTCTGGTAATGGCGTCACAGCTGCTGATTCAGCCTCAGAAACCATCACCCAAAACGATACGCTTTCGGTTTCCACCTCGGTTTCTGTGATGCGCATTGAGGGCACTATAGGCCCGACCAGCCTCAACTATCTGGAGCGCAGCCTGGATATCGCCCGCGGCAGAAACGACGAAATACTTATTATTGAAATCGATACACCCGGCGGTCTGCTCGACTCTACTCAGGAAATGGTGAAACTATTATTGGGCTCGGAGCTGCCAACCGCTGTTTATGTCTCACCGGACGGGGCTACTGCCGGAAGCGCCGGGGCTTTCATCACCCTGGCCGGGCACGTTGCGGCAATGGCTCCGGCTTCGAGTATAGGAGCCGCGTCGCCGGTAACCATGGGCGGAGGCGAGGTTGATACCGTTTCACAAAAGAAGATTTTCAGCTTTGCCGAGAGCTTTATCGAGTCCATTGCTGAAGCCCGCGGCAGAAACGTCGAATGGGCGAAATCAGCCGTGAGGGATGGCGTAGCCGCAACGAGCACCGAAGCGCTCGAGCTTGGTGTAATTGACCTGATTGCCAGAGATCTTGATGATTTGCTCGCCCAAATCGACGGAATGGAAATCGAAGGCAGAACACTCGACACAGCAGATGCTGAAGTCAACCGGATCGAGCCCAATCTTGCCGAAATATTTTTCAGCTTCATCCTTCGGCCGGAAGTCCTGCTAATTCTTACGCTCGTGGCCGTTTACGGAATCCTTGGTGAAGTAAGCGCTCCCGGCTCGATTGTTCCCGGAGTTGCCGGAGTTATTGCGCTCATTCTTCTGCTCTTTGGCGTGGCCGCCATGCCCATAAACACCGCTGGATTTTTACTCATTGGTCTGGCCATAATCCTGTTCGTTTCGGAGGCCTTCACACCAACATACGGTATTTTAATAGCTGGCGGCGGCGTGTCTTTTTTCCTGGGTGCGCTCATGCTTTTCCAGGATTTACCCGAAGATATGCAGCTTTCTCTTTTCTGGCTGGTTCCGGCCACGGTTCTCACCATCCTCTTTTTTATCTGGATTTCTTATTACGGTATCAGAGCTCAGTTTACGGGCCATCGTACCGGCACGGAAGCCATGGTCGGCAAAGAAGTTGAAGTTGCTGATGAAATTTCCAGTGAAGGCGGCCGCGTATTCTTCTCCGGCGAATACTGGAATGCAAGCAGCACCAAAAATGAGCAGATACCAAAAGGAAGCACGGTTCGGATCGTACGTTTTGAAGGACTTCGGGTTTTTGTTGAACCTGTGCAGAAAACCGTCACCAACGATTAACTAACCTATTATGAGGTATTTTTTATGAGCGGCATTTTTGATTTGAGCGGCATGGCCGTCTGGATTTTTACTGTGGTTGCCTTGCTGGCTATTCTTTTACCACAGATGTTTAAAATTATGCGGGAATATGAGCGTGGCGTTGTGTTCAGGCTTGGTAAGTTTCATATGACCAAGGGACCCGGTCTGATCATACTGATTCCCTTTATCGACAAAGTTGAGCGTGTTGATTTGCGCGTGCTTACAATAAACGTGGAGCGGCAGGAAATCATCACCAAAGACAACGTGACCATGCACGTGGACGCCATTACCTTTTTTCGGGTTGTGGATGCCGAGCGAGCGGTAATACAGGTCGAGGATTATATTGGTGCAACCTCATGGCTGGCTCAAACTACGCTTCGAAGCGTTCTGGGGCAGGCCGAACTGGATGAACTTCTGGCCGAGCGGGATAAAATCAATAAGAAAATTCAGGATATCATAGATAAACAAACTGACCCGTGGGGCATCAAAGTGGTAACGGTTGAGGTTAAAGACGTAATTCTCCCCGAAAGTATGAAGCGCGCCATGGCTCGTCAGGCCGAGATGGAGCGTGACCGTCGTGCCAAGATTATTAATGCTCAGGGTGAATTCCAGGCGGCTGAAAAGCTTGTACAGGCCGGTAAGATGATTGAAAAAACGCCAACTGCGCTACAGCTTCGCTACCTGCAAACAATGGCCGAAATTGGAGAAGAAAACGCTACGTTTGCGATTCTGCCATTCCCGATAAATCTGCTCGAAGCTTTCAAAACGGCCGCAAACGGAGATGCCGGAGACCTCAGCAAGCTGATTAAAACGGAAGAAAAAGATCAGCCGAAAAAAGATTCAGGCAGCAAAAAACCACCCCGTGAGGAAAATGATTAATTGCTTCATTCCAGCTCTTTCAAAACAGCCCGGCCGCGAGGTGGCGGGCTGTTTTTTTATGTGTGATGGTTCTTTTATTGACAACTATTTCTGCTAAATTCACATCATGATTCCTGCTACGTTTTATTGTGATGTTGATGGTTTTGAGACCGAGATAACAGACTTCCATCCGGAAAGAAAAGATGCGCAGTTCATCATCTGTCTGCACGGATTTGGCGGAAGTTCTCAAACCTTCCGCAGGCTGGCTCCCGTTATGCCCGAACCCTTCAGAATGTGGAGCATCTCTCTGCCCTGGCACGGAAACACGCAGTCAGAAAAGACGAGTATGCAGCTCGAAAGCTATACGCATGGATTGGCGAAAATGCTGGAGGAAAAGGAAATTGGCCACGTTTTCATCATAGCTCACTCCTTCGGGGCTCGCATTGCAGCCATGTTTGCGCTACTCTATCCTGATCGAACGAATCAGCTGTGCATCATAGCGCCGGGCGGCTATTATCCGCCGGAGGATTTTATGTTCCGTTTTCTGGGATCTTTCCCGATGAGAAGGCTTATACGAAAAGATATTTTCCTAAGACCGTTTGTTAGCTTTCTCATTCCTGGTCTTCCAGATGAAAAGCGGGAACAAACCACGCGTGCGCTAAGGCATATAAGCTGGTCTTTTCCCCAAATCAGCCTGAAAGCACGGGGGGAGCTGAACAGACTTAGGGGCTATACAGGAAAAACCTTGCTCATACTTGGTGAAAAAGACCGCTTGCTGAGAGCATCTTACGCTCCAAAAATTGCGCGTTACTACACCGATTGTGCAGTAGAAATAATTAAGGGTGCCGGTCATCTTCCAATGGTAACTCACCCGAAACAGATTCGGGATTTGGTGCTCAAATACAGACCGGAATCATCATCCTGAGAACAAAAAAGCCTGCTTCGGGACACCGAGGCAGGCTTTAGCTTTTGGGTAAGCTTTTTGAGGGTATTATTTGGGATAATAAAAACTCGTTACAGCTTAATTAAACAATACACACTCTTAAGACACGTACCACAGTTCCAGTGACTATCCGGAATGCAATTTTTTTCACAAAAAAAGCCGGAGGACAAATTTCTGTCCTCCGGCCATGTTCAGCAGTATTTTGATACGTCTGTCTTATTTCACAAGCATCATTTTTTGTACTTGTGAGAACGATCCAGACTGCAGTCTGTACAGATACACACCAGATGCAAGTCTGCCTGCATCAAAAGATACGGTGTGGCTGCCTGCGTTCTGAGTGCCGTTAACCAATACTGCCACACGCTGTCCCTGCATGTTGAAGACTTCGAGTGTTACCGCACCGGCTTCAGGGAGAGTGTAGGAAATGTTGGTTGTAGGGTTGAACGGGTTCGGATAGTTCTGGTTCAGCGTGAAGCTTTTCGGAGCATCAATCGAAGGGTCTTCGATATTTACGAATGGTTCGAAAGTTGCAACGGTGCCGTCAGGCAGAACAGCGATCAGCGTGAATGCCGGGCCATCCTGATTTGCAGCAGGATCGAGGAACCCGCTTGCAAGTACAATGGCTGCACCCCCGCCTAGCATGGAAAGATCAGCCGTAAATGATGCCGCTGTCGTTTCTGTGCCTGCTACGTTAATGTCAAGAACGTAGGAGTCGGCAGGTACGGCGATATACATGGCTGAGAAGTCTGTGTACGCTAGACCTTCTTCAAGGGCAGCTACATCGCGTGCAATTACGTCTACGGCCGGAGCGTCTGTCGCACCATGGTAGGCAATAAAATCTACGGTTTCAGCGTCATCAGCGGCTTGTTTTGCCCCCGGTATGATATCCAGGAAGAAGCCTGTGTCAACGCCATCCGGATTAACTGCGAAGTCGCCCGGTGAAGCTACACCTGTTGCAACCACATAGTAACTTTCGCCGCTTTCCAGTTCGATTCCTTCAAAGCTGAATCCATCTTCAATTGAAGCACCTGCAGGAGTTACCACAATATCGTAAGTGATGTCGGTTGCTAGTTCCACAAAGCCAGTTGCGCCACGGAAAGGCACGTTTGGCAGGAACATATCACCATTTACATATATATCGACTTCTGCTACAGCCGGGTCAGCAGAGTTGTGAATAATCTGGACCAATGCAAAATCAGAGGGTTCTGCATCAGTCTGAGTAAGAGACACGTTGTCAATAAAAACATCATCGTTACTCAGGCCCATTTCAAAGCCTAGCTTCATTGCATCGTAAGTAGCACCTACTTCAAAAGTAACTTCGTATGTTTCCATTGAAGCTGTAAGGGTGAAGTCGCTAATATTTATTGGCTCGAAACCACCCCCGTCTTCACCGAAGAAGAGACGCAGCTGGCGGCCTTCAACGTTAGAACGAGCATCGAACTGAGCTTTGTAGGTTTGTCCGACTTCAAGAGCTTCGATCTGCTCCTGAGTAAACTCCTGGTTGAGCTGTACATACCAAACTTCACCACCCGCACCGCTAATATTGGTGATGGCTGCTTCTCCGTCTACAACAGCTATGTCTGCAGAAACGCCTGCAAAATCAGCGATAAACGGGGTCCAGTTATCCAAGCCTGAATCGAACTCACCGTTGAAGATCAGATTGTCTCCGATTGGTTCTACGGGGCCTGCCTCAGCTTCGAGTGTTACAACAGTTCCGTTTTCGAGTACCACAATAAGAGCAAAACCTTCACCATTTTGGTTGTCTTCCGGACTCAGAAATCCCGATGCCAGAATACCGGCAGAAAGACCACCCAGACCATCTACATCAGCAATAAACGTGGCTACCGCTTCAGATGATCCCGCAGGGCGAACTTCAATTGCATAGCTTCCCTCAGGCACGTCGAAGTAACCTGAACCGGTTCCGTAAGGTACGTCAGTTAGAATATTTGCATCGAGCTCTTGTACGAAAATGTCTACAGCAGGTGCGTCTGTTGCACCATGGAAGACGTAAAAGCTAAAGGTGTCTTCATCCGGTGCACCGAGCTGACGCTCATCCAGAACTACCAGCTCAGCTCCGATGCTTTCGCCGCTTGGATTTGGAGCGAATCCGGATGGATCAGCCACACCCTGAGCTATAACAGCAAGAACCTGATCAGCTGCAGGAGTAGCAGCAAGTTCAAGCAGAACATCAGTGCTTCCTGGTGCGGTTATTTCCAGAAGAAGTTCTTCGTTAGCAGGAACGGTCAGATATTCAGTAGCACCTCTGAACGGAAAGTTTGTTGCGAAAAGATCGCCATTCACATACACATCGACTTCGGCAAGTGCCGGATCGGCTGCGTTATGAATAACCTGTACAGATGCAGTACCTTCTTCTTCAACGATTGGTTCAAAAACGGCAACAGTTCCATCAGCCAAAACCGCAATAAGAGCAAAGCTTTCGCCATCCTGATTCACTGAAGGATCAAGGAATCCACTGGCAAGCACTAAAGCGGTTCCGCCGCCA
>Ga0207421_10001150_pt1 | contig 34370 bp, 25 predicted proteins | sample SodLakKL_010_SED_4_FD_187542 | JGI IMG/M metagenome (GOLD analysis project Ga0207421, IMG submission 187542) | Alkaline sediment microbial communities from Lake Tanatar, Kulunda Steppe, Russia - 8KL_010_SED (SPAdes) (version 2) | ecosystem: Environmental > Aquatic > Non-marine Saline and...
GCCCCGTTACACGGAATCGAGGAGAAAGCCCACGACTTCAGTCGTGGGAGAAGTCACTCAACAGGGCGGTAGTCAACTACCCCACCCTACACGCCTTCGGCGTGTTGAGGGTGGGGCTTGTCCGTGAACTCGGCCTCGAACCCGTCAGGGTAGGCGGTGTATCCGCGCTTCGGCGTCACTGTTCCGGACTTTAGGGCGAGCTGACTGTCGCCCGTCCGCCGAGACGACTGTTGGCCTCGACGGACGTACCGCATACCGATGTTCTTCGCCGCGTTGTAGTCCGCGTTCGCTTCCGACCCACACTTCACACATCGGAAGTCGTTGCGCGACGGGCGATTTTCGTCTGCTGTGAATCCACACTCGGAACATCGCTTCGACGTGTACGCCGACCCGACTTGCTTTACCGAGATACCGACCGACTCGGCTTTGTACTCGACGTACTCGTAGAGCGTTCGGAACGCCCACTTGTGACCCCACGACGCACCGGTTCGGTCGCGGATGTGGGTTAGGTTCTCGAACGCAATCACGTCACAGTCGTAGCGGAGTGCTTCATCTATCAGCGCGTTCGACGTCCGGTGGAGAACGTCGCGGACGTAGCGAAGTTCTCGACCGCTCGATTGTACGAGCGTCCGGTGGGCGCTTCGCGTCCCGGTCTGTTGCAACCCGGCGCGTACCTTCTCGAACTCACGGAGGTGGTGGGTTAGCTCTCGCCCGCTGACGAAGTAGGCGGTGCTGGTGACAGCGAGGTTTTCGATACCGAGGTCAACCCCCAGGACCGTTCCGTCCTCGGCGGTGTTTCGTTCGGTATCGTTCTTCCCCCGGCGGAAGCCGATATGCAGGAAGAACTCGCCGTCGCGGGCGGTGAGCGTACTTTCCGTAACGCTCCATTCGTCCGAGTCAAGGTACTGTCGTTGATAGCCATCGTCGGCGTCGGGAAGGTCAAGTGGACACCGGACCCGACTCTCAGTCGTGGAGAGGGACACAGTATCGTCATCAAACACCGTCATCGTTCGCGTATCGTACTTCACGGTCGGCGCGGTGAACGTTGGCTTACTGACTTTCTTGCCTTTCGACCGGCGTTCGATACAGCCGGTGATGGCTTGGGCGGCTTGGTGGGTGGCGAGAATCGCGTGCTGACTGCCGAGGTCGGTATCTTCGCGCACAGAATCGTAGGCGAGGGGTTGCACGTCGCTCTTGGTGTTGCACCGTTCCCACGCGAGATCTGTGGCGATCTGGCATCCCCGTTTCCACTCGGTGATAGTGTCTTCAAGCAAGTCGCGTTGCTCGCCGTCGACCGAGAGGCGGGTGATTGCCGTCCGACGCACGTAGCCGTCTGCCACGTATTCAATGTATCTCCGTGGCTATTTATAAACGCCGAAAATACTCAGCTATACGAACGCGCTCCTCCCCTCCCTACCGCTCGCATTCGCTCGCGCTTGAGGAAGGGGACTCCGCGCTACTGCTTAGTTGAGTCGCGAGGAGTATGCTGCGCACACCGAGACACAGGATATTGTCGAGCGGCGGTTCGTGAAGATGACCGAGGCAGCCATCGACATCGGTGAGGAACTCGTCAAACACGAGCGTGGATCTCCGCCAGCGAGCAACCCCGAATCGATGCGTGCTCTCGAAACGCTCGGGATCCTCTCTGCGTCGACAGCCGAGGAGATGGCACAAACTGCCCAGTTTCGTAATATCCTCGCACATACCTACGGCTCCATTATCGAGCACGATATCGTCGACAACGCACTGCAGGATCTCGAACGATATCGGCAGTTCCTTCTCGAGGTTCGTGCGTACCTCGAGTCGTTTGAAGCATTTGATAAATAGTCAACTCGAGCAGTCTGTTGGTGGGTTGGCTACTGGGAGGTGGGTCACTCGAGCAGTCGGTGGCAGTCAGCACGACCGAAACCGCCAGAGGTTCTCCTGAACACGACGGGTATCGATGGCCTCATCGAAACGACTCGCCTCACAATACTCACACTACTTACAAACCAACAACAATAACAGCTATATCGTTAAGAACACTAGTTACGGTACCGATGTCCATCGACCGTGAGACGTTCGACCAATCCAGCGAAGCGGAACTCAAGGGGCTCTCGACGGCCGATCGAGTGCTCGCGTTTCTCGCGACCAACGCGGACAAGGCGTTCAAAGCACGCGAAATCGCCCGCCAAACCGAGTGTGATGAGGGGGCTGTCGGAACGGCGTTGACGCGATTGAAACAGCGAGAACTCGTCGAGCACAAGGGCTCGTACTGGGCGATCACGACCGATCGCGACCGACTCGAGAACCACGACGGCTACGCACGTGCGACGGCGCTGTTCAACGACCACTTCGGTACAGAGGATCGTGAGGCGTGGCGAGCTGCGGCTCCAGATGAGCCACATCCGAGCGTCAGTGAGGACACAGAGTGACGGCCGAATCGCCGATTTTCGTCCCAGGCGATGTCGTCTACGGCGTCGATCCGTACAAACGTGGCGAGAGTGGCCGGCCATGGCTGATCATCGAGAACCACGAGGGGAGACCGTTTCATGGCGAGCAATATATTGCGCTGTCGCTTACGACCAGAACGTGGATGGATGGCCTGGTTAATATCGACGATGACGACTGGATCCGTGGTGGAACCCCAGATGAGAGTCGGATCATCCCCTGGGGCGTTCAGTCGTTCGCGAGTGAAGATATCGATTTTTGGCAAGGCCGACTCACCGAGCAACGCCTCACCGACGCACTCGAGGCGCTGATTGCGTACTTCCAGCCCTAACACACTGAACAGGTTGGTGGTGGGTTGGTTACTGGTCAGTGGGCCTCTCGAGCAGTCTACGGCAGTCAGGCAGAAAGACGCCTCAGAGCTGCCAGCCAAGGACGACGACTGTCCACGGAACGCCAAACCGACAGGGATCCAGACACGGCCTCTGTGAGTTACGCAAGCTATCCTTGTCCGGATTGTCCGCGGTGAAAATCCGTCGTCATCGACGCCGTAGTAGTAGCAATGATTACCAAGTTTCGGATGAAACCAGTGGGTATGACGAGTGCAGTCAAAGTGAGCGACGATGCAAAATCTCGGCTCGAGGAGTTGCAGGCCGAAATACGCCTTCGGACGGGGAAATCAGTGACCCAACAAGCCTTGCTCACACGCCTGATTGATGGGGCGTATGAATCACGGGATAATGTCATTGATTCATTTCGGGAGACGACGGTGCCGCTATCAGAGACTGAAAAGAAGTCGATGCGTCGTGGTCGGTTCCAGTCAGGGAGTGAGACGAGCGAAGCGGATATCGACGACATACTATACGGATGACGGTGTTGATCGATACCGGCGTCCTCTATGCGGATCACGACGAAGATGCGATGAGACACGGTGTAGGTCACTCGAGCAGTCGACGGCAGTCATCACGGCCGACACCTGTAGCGGTTCACTGCAGACAACGAGTGACCACGCCGCAGTCCTAATTTGATGAGTGCTACGCACCACCTGAGAACTGCGCAGTCTGCGCTCACTACTTTCAGAGCCTATAACAAGCGGGTATACGACCCATAGTTGAGCACCCATGAAAGAAACGTACGATGTGATCATTGGGGGGAGCGGCATAGCCGGATCGGCGACGGCGATGATTCTGGGGAAAAACGACCTCGACGTATTACTCGTCGAGGCCAAAACACATCCACGGTTCGCCATTGGGGAGGGCATGTTGCCGTTGACGGCTGTGTGGATGTGGATCGTGGGTGAGTACTTCGAGATCCCCGAGATACAGCACGTGAGTGATGCAAACAAAATCGTGGATAACATCACCCAATCCTGTGGGGTGAAACACTCCGTGGGCTTTGCCTACCACGAAGCTGACCAGCCGTTCACCGGCGAACACGCTCACCAGTTGGTTCCCCCGGAGATGCCATTTTACAAAGAGAGTCACCTCATGCGAGAGCACATCGATCACTATCTCGTGGAGTCAGCGGCCGATTACGGCGTTGACTACGTGGATGAGATGCCCATCACGGACGTCGAAATCAACGACGACGACGTGACCGTGACCACCACCCAGGGAACAACAACGGCTGCGTTTTTCCTCGATGCCACCGGGGGCAACTCAGTCCTGGCAGAGAAGATGGGCTATCGAGACGAGACACCGGAGATAGAGGCGGACACTCGAGCGATCTTCACCCACGTCGAAGGTCTCGAGCCATTCGACGATCTGATCGACGAGAAAGATCACCCTGGCCAAACCAACCGATTGCACGATGGGACACTCCATCACGTGTTTGAGGGCGGGTGGATCTGGGTGATCCCGTTCGACAACTTCGAGCGCTCGACGGAGACGAAAGCGAGTATCGGTCTCATGTTAGATCGGGAGGTCTACCCACGTGATGAGACGCTCACAGCCAAAGAGGAGTTCTATGAGATCATTGGCGCTTATCCCGATATCGAGCGACACCTCGGGTCAGTTGAGCCGGTGATGCCGTGGATTCGAACCGGTCGATTACAACGGAGTGCGTCGAAATCGAGCGGTCATCGACACATGCTGACCAACCACACCTACGGGTTCGTTGACCCGCTGTACTCCCAGGGGATGGTTCACACCTTCGAGTCGGTCTTTCGGTCAGCAAACCTGCTCTTGGATGCGTTTGCCGAGGATGACTTCGCTGCTGAGCGGTTCACCCCGATTGATGACCTCCATCGGAGACAACTGGAGACCGCAGATTTCCTCGTGAGCAACGCCTACAAGGCAACTGGAGAGTTCGATCTCTGGAACGCCTGGACACAACTGATCCTGGTCGAATCCATCTTCCCCGACCTCTATATCCAACGGTACTGCCTGAAGTACCTCTCCTCAGGGGACGTGACGGAATTTGACCAACTGCTTGGGGTTCCACGTCCTGGAGATGACGCCCCGTTTATTCCCGAGAAAGATGCGCTGTTAGAACGGTGTGCAGACGTGCTGGATAGACACGTCGAAGGGGAGCTCAGTGCCGAAAAAGCAGCACAGGTGATGTTCGAGGAAATGAGACAGGCTGAGTGGCTTCCACACAACTTCTATGAGTGGGGCAATACCGAAGCACGCCATATCGATGGTGGTGATCCAGCGGTCACTGGTGCGTTACTCACCTGGGGACAAACCGAAGCACCAGCACACATCCAGGAAGGGCTCTTTGATTTTGAACTGCCGGAGATGAGCTAGCCCGGCTCAACGCACCGTCACTCGGCGTCCAGCGTTTCTGCAGTATCGAGCCATGCAGCCAGCGGCTGTGACCGCTCACGATAATAGCCACAGAGATCACGTGCCCACTCGAGGGCCCCAGGCCGTGCCGTATCGACGAGGGCTCGTGGATAGCCCGTCTCGCCGTCGTGAACCGTGAACGCAAGCCGGTGATCGAACAAGCCGAACTGCACCGGGATGGGTTCGTGAGTAATGTGCATACTGGCAGTTGGCTCCTCCAGCCAGAGCGTCTTCATCTCTGGATAGGTCTCGAGAAACTGGGTGGCTGCCCTCGGTGTCCACAGACTATCGACGACAACCCCGTCCCGAAGTTTTGGTTTGAGTCGCTCGACAACACCGGGAGGAACAGCGGCGTTGCTTCTGATACCTGTCACCCGTTCGGTTTCGTTCCAAAACTCGAGATATCGGTTATGCATCTGATAGGGTGCCTCAGCGATCGCTTTCGTCACCGTCGCCCCGGTCAAAAGCCGGGTTTCAAACGGCAGGGGACACGAATACAGCTGTGTAGTGAGTGCTGGAAGCTGGGCAGAGACATGTAACTGGTGACAAAAGCCATCCAGTTCATCGAAGACAATCGATCCAAACTCCGTGAGACGGTGTGTCCCATTTGTTGTGGTAATAACGTCGGCCTCACGAAGCGCCGCGAGATGTCGGTTAATCGTTGCCCGTGACTGGTCGAGGTGTTGCTCGAGTTGCTGACTGGTGAGACCTTCTTTTTGTTCTAAGAGTATCAACTTGTCATGGTGAACGACGAGAAGTTCCGTGAGTTCGATCCCCCTTCCGGTGTCCATGACCCTACAAAAGGCGGGAATCACAAAATCCTAGGTGTTTCACCGAGGAGTTATGTGTCTGTGAGAGACCACCAAGGAGCGGCTGTACCGACCGTTCTGGCTGTGAGCATGGGTGGCGAAACGGACAACCTGCCCTCGAGGTCGTTGTGACTTCAGTGTTCGAATTAGTTCTGGGATTCGCGGCCATGTTCCAACACGGACGAGACACCACGCTGAAGACTCCCTGGAACCGTCCTGGCGTGTCGTCCGCAATAGTAGGCCTACGAGGACACAAAAGTTGTCGTGGGGCGAGTCACCACAGCCAGTTTGCGCATGGTCGTGATATTAGTAATATCATTTACAGTAATCCATTACAGATTAAACTTATTACTGTCACTATAGTTATCGGATTATCCGAAATGGCTGTTTCATTTGATCTTGAGTCAAGAGATGACCGACGTGACAGGACACACCGAGTAGACACAGGTTCGAAATCTCGGCGATCCACCCGTAGTCGGGTAGGGAGCGGGACCGACAGACATTGGTGGCATGATGGGGATGGTTTCAGAAACCGCTCTCCACGCGGTTGGGCTGACCGAACTCCCTCCACACGGTGGCTGAAACGACTCGGTATTGGGTTAGTCGTAATTCTAGCGATCGTGGCGATGCTGGGGAGTGGATTCGGGTTTACAGGCATCGCCGTCGCTGACGACAGCGAAGAACCAATCACCGAGTGCACCGTCATCGATGAGTCGGGATCGTACGTACTGGACGATGATCTTTTGGTCGACGGGGATGCAGACCAAGAGTGTCTCCGGGTTGAGGCAAGCGACGTCGAGATAGACGGACAGAACAACACGATCAGCACCGACGTGGACGACGGAATTAAAGTCGCAGCTGAGACGTCGAATATCCTGATCGAAAACGTAGAGTTCAACGACCTCGAGCGTGGTATCGACGTCAGAGAGACAGAAGATCTAACAATCCGCGACAACGTCTTCACCGACGGCTCCGGCGAGGCAATCGATATCAACTTCGATGTATCCAACGTCACAATCGAAGGAAACGAGGTCGATAGCTGGGACGGCGGTGTTATCGTCGATGCGTCCCCCACGTCGATTGACGGCCTTGAAATCCGTGATAATACGTTCGAAGGAATGATGAGAATAATTTCATCACCGGCGGACGAGACAATTGATATCACCAGTGACAATGTCGAGGATGCAGTCATTGAAGACAACGAGTTCATCGATAGCGATCAAACATCGATCGTCCTCGAGGAGACAGAGAACGTCCAGGTCCGAAACAACAAACACGTCGGCATCGAATCGTCGTCAGTGATCGACGTCAGCGGGAGTACAGACGTCGATATATCTGGTGAAACAATCGATTCTGAAGGTAATGATGAGTGGAGAGCGATCTATATCACCGGATCCTCCACGAACGTGGCCGTGACCGACAGTGTGGTGACCGACCTTCAGGGAACGGCGATCGAAGTGGGAGATAGCGCCGAGGAAACACACCTCATCGGAAATGAGCTCACCGAGGTCGAACGCGGGGTCGTCGTCGAAGGGGAGGAAACGACCATCGAGGACACCGTCGTCGAGGAGACCACCGCCACGGACGGCACACAACTGCCCGGTCTCGTTTTCGAGTCCGAAGCCGGAAGCGTCAACACCTCCAACACGACGCTCGACGGAACCCAACTGGACGGGTCCTTCACCGACGTCTCGGTCAACGAATTCGCCGACGCTCTCGAGGATGAAAGCGACTTCGAGGGACTCGACGAACCGCTCGACCCACCGGAGGATGGTGAATCGACCGGCGTGTATTTCAACCTGAGTTCGTCGTCGGCTGACGGATCCGGGGCCAATCTCACCTTGAATTACTCGAGTGTGGACACCGACGGAATCGATGAATCAGCGCTTCGAATCTTGCAGTACGACTACGAAACCGAGCTTTGGGATATCATTTCAGACGCGAGCGACGTCGACACGGACGAGGAGACCGTCTCAGCAGACGTCGACGGGGTCGGAACGGTCGCGCTGTACGAAGTCGATGCGATTCCACCGGATGCCTCTTTCGAGGTCGACCCGGTGCCACCAGCAACGCCCGGGGAAGGCGATGAGGTGACGTTCAACGCGTCTGCAGCCTCGTCACCGAACGGTGAGATCGATGAGTACCGATGGGACGTCACCGGCGACGGGGATACCGACGAGACGACGCCTGACCCGGTGACGACACACACCTATGACGAGGCTGGCGAGTACGAGGTCTCGCTCACCGTCGAAGACGAGGCCGAGGAGACGAACGAGACAACCTCCACGCTCACCGTTACGGAGGGACCACAGAACGGGAGCGAGGAGTTCCCCTATCTCATCGAGGACGTCCAGGACCTGCAGGCGATGAACGAGGATGTGGAAGGCCATTACGAGCTCGTCGACGACATCGACGCCTCAGAGACCGAAGAGTGGAACGACGGCGATGGCTTTGAACCGGTCGGAGCGGGTGATTTCACCCCTGGCGTGACCGACCCCGATACCGATGGCTCGTTCACGGGGTCACTCGACGGGCAGGGACACACGATCTCGGATTTGATGATCAACCGGACTGATGAAGACGATGTAGGACTCTTCGGTGGAGCCTACGAGGCGACGGTAGAAGACGTCCACCTCGAGGCGGTCAACGTCACCGGTGGAGAGTCCACCGGGTCTCTCATCGGTCTCGGCATGAACGTGACAGTACACGACAGCTCGGTGACTGGCGGCCACGAGTCGACCGTGGAATCGGTGGATAACAGAGTCGGCGGCATGGTCGGGACGGCAGACCACAATGCGAGCGCCGTGGCCGGGGAAACTGGGAGCGGTGAAAGCATACTAACGGGTGTCAAAACGGACGTCACTGTTACCAGCGATGGACGATACGTAGGTGGCATCGCCGGCTTCCTCAGAGAAGGTGAACTTCGTGATTCGACAGCCAGGGGGACTGTCACGTACTTTGAAGATCCTGGCTCCCAGTTCGGTGGAGCGGTCGGAGAAACAAGTGGCTCATTGATCGAGAACGTGTCGACGACGACGGACGTCAACGTTCGCATCCCCGATCCTCCGGATGAGGACCACTTCTCCTCAGCAGGTTCAGTCGGCGGAGTGGTAGGGAATGCTGGGCAATCGGACATCGTGGCATCGAACGCCTCGGGAGCCGTCGAAGGTGGGTCCAGCGTCGGAGGTCTGGTCGGAAACAACGGCAACATCACCGACTCCTATGCGACCGGTGACGTCACAGGCGGTGGCGACACTGGGGGTCTGGCGGGCCGCGCTAGCGGGACGGTGGAGAACTCCTACGCAACGGGCGACGTTTCTGGAAACGGAAGTATTGGTGGTCTCGCTGGATCGATGACCGGCAGTCCGACGGTGACTGATACGTACTCGACCGGTGACGTGACGGCCACTGGAAGTTCAAACGCGGGTGGGTTGGTCGGTACGGTCGGCAATGGCGAGCTCCATCAGTCGAAAACAAACGGATCCGTCGTTGCAGAAGGAAGCTCTGTAAGTCTTATAAACGCCGGTGGACTGGCGGGGAGCGTTGGATCGAATGCGCAGGTCATCCAATCGTATGCGACCGGCGACAGGGTCTTGGTTACCAATGGCACCAGAGTCGGCGGGCTGGCCGGCGAAATCAGCGATGCCAGCGAGACACCGCCAGACATCAATGTCAAGGAGTCATACGCCGCAGTTACCGTCGAGACGATAGACGTCGATAAGACCGGTGGCTTCGTCGGAAACAAGGTTGGTGGTATCGAGCGGTCGTACTGGGACGTTCCGGAATCAGGACAAGAGTCGCCTGGAGCTGGTGTTGATGACCAGAACGCCACCGGACTTGGAGAACTCGACGACGACTCACCGGCAGAGGAGATGACGGGTGAAGATGCAATCGACAACATGGACGGCTTCGACTTCGAGTTCGTCTGGAAGACGACCAACAGCTATCCGGGGCTGCGCGAGGAGCCAGCGGCCGAGGATCCAGTGGCGGCGTTCGACACGAACCCTGCCTTCCCGGCAACGCCCGGAGAAGATGACGAGGTGACGTTCGATGCGTCTACGTCGTCCTCACCGAACGGCGAGATCGCCGAGTACCGATGGGACTTCACGAGTGACGGCTCGGTCGACGAAACGACGACCGACCCAGTGACGACCCACACCTACGACGAGGCCGGCGAGTACGAGGTCACGCTCACCGTCGAAGACGACCCTGGCAGGACGAACGAGAGTACCTCCACGCTCACCGTCACGGAGGTCAGACAGGACGGCAGCGAAGAGTTCCCGTATCTCATCGAAGACGTCGAGGACCTGCAGGCGATGAACGAAGATCTCGAGGGACACTACGAACTCGTCGACGACATCGACGCATCCGCGACGGTGGATTGGAACGACGGCGACGGATTCGAGCCGATCGGCGATGACGACACACCGTTCACGGGAAGTATCGACGGACAGGAACACACGATTTCTGATCTCACTATTAGCCGTTCCAGTGACAAAGTTGGCCTGTTCGGAACCGCCGAGGAGTCAACCATTGCGAACCTCCAGCTCGAAGACGTCGATATCGATGGATCGGCGTACACCGGCGGATTGGTCGGTTCCAATAACGGTACTGTGACCGAATCGGCTACCACCGGTTCAGTCGAAGGAAGCGATTACGTAGGCGGGCTCGTCGGCTGGAACGATGGTAACGTGACCGAATCGACCACCACTGGTTCAGCTGAAGGGAACGAGTACATCGGCGGGCTCGTCGGTTGGAACGATGGCACCGTGACTGAATCCTCTGCCGAGGGTCCGATCGGAGGTGACTTTTGGATCGGCGGGCTCGCTGGCTACAACGGAGCCGACCTCACCGAATCTTATGCCGAAAGCTCGGTCGAAGGAGACCAAGTAATCGGCGGACTAGTCGGCAACAACGAGGGTGACGTGACCCAGGCCTATGCCACTGGTTCAGTCGAGGGAAGTGATTATGTCGGCGGATTAGTCGGCTGGAACCAGGGCGACCTGAGCGAAACCTATGCCACAGAGGTAGTCGACGGCAGTAGCGCTGAGTACGTTGGCGGGCTCGTCGGTTGGAACGATGGCGGTACCGTCGATGAGGCGTACTGGGATAAGGGCACGACCAATCAGGCAGACGCAGTTGGTGAGGGAGGAGCTACTGGTGTCGAAGGCTTCGGCGACACAGGCGATACCGAACCTGCAGAGGAGATGACGGGTGAGGATGCAATCGACAACATGGACGGCTTCGACTTCGAGAACGTCTGGGAGACGACTGATGCCTATCCCACCTTCCAGTCTGATCGCGACGATCCAGAACCACAACCGGATCTGTCGATCGTCGATGTCGAGTTGAGCGAGACCGATATCGATGAAGACGACGAAATAACCATCACCGCCGACATCGAGAACACCGGCGACGCCCCAGGCGAATATACGGGCGACCTCGAGATCAACGAAACCGTCGAGGCCACCGAAACGGTCACCGTCGACGACGGCGAGACCGAGGCACTCGAGTTCAGACACACGTTCGACGAGCCCGGTGAGTACGAGATCAGCGTCGACGGCGTCGAAGCAGGGATGGTCGCAGTCGAGGAAGAAGAAGAGGAGTCGCCATCGCCGTCACCGTCACCGTCTCCCGATCCCGAACCCGAAGACCCAGAACCCACCGTTTCGGTCGACACGATCGACAATGAAACGGTTGCAACGGTCACCGACGCGGTGGCGAACGAGTCCGTGTCGATTCCCGTCTCGAACGACACCGAAGAGGGAGACACGACCCTCACGTCGCTGAACGTGACGCCGTCCGTGGACACCGACTTCGAGGCGACTATCTCGAGTACTGGAGACCACAGGGCGGAGGTTGAAGAGATACCGAACGCGGCAGAAGGGCTGCAGTATGTCGAGATCAACACGACGCTCGAGTCAGACGAGGTCGAAAATGCCACACTCGAGTTCGAACTCTCGAACGAGGAGTTGGACGCTCGAGGCGTCGACCTGGATGACGTGACCCTGTATCACTACGACGATGGTGAGTGGGTCGAACGCGAGACGAGTACACAGTTCCCCGGCGATACCTGGGAGATGGCTGTTATCGACGATCCCGAAGCATTGTTCCCTGGTGATACGTGGGAAGAGGCCGATTCGCCGGAAGACCTCTTCCCAGGTGATACGTGGCAGGAGGCCGAAACCGTCGAAGACCTCTTCCCGGGAGACACGTGGGAAGAAGCCGGTGTCGACGATCCCGAGGCACTGTTCCCAGGTGACACGTGGGATGAAGCGGAAACCGCCGAAGACCTCTTCCCAGGTGATACGTGGGAAGAAGCCGATTCGCCTGAGGACCTTTTCCCGGGCGATACGTGGCAGGGGCCCGATTCGCCGGAGGATCTCTTCCCAGGTGACACGTGGGAGGATGCTGGTGTCGACGATCCCGAAGCACTGTTCCCCGGAGATACGTGGGAAGAAGCCGAGACGGCTGCAGATCTCTTCCCAGGTGATACGTGGCAAGAAGCCCAGACAGCCGAAGACCTGTTCCCGGGTGACACGTGGGAGGAAGCTGGTGTCGACGATCCCGAGGCACTGTTCCCCCGTGATACGCTCGAGGAGGCGGAAACCGCGGAGGAGCTCTTTCCCGGCGACACCTGGACTCGAAGCCCGAGTTCCACCGAGCTGCAAGACACCGTCACGGTTCGTGGAGAGACACCCTACTTCTCCACGTTCGCCCTCGTAGGCGAACAGCCTGCCCTCGAGATCGTCGAGCACTCGGTCTCGGCTACAGAGGTAGCCCCTGGCGAGGAACTGACGGTGGAGGCGACGGTAGAGAATACAGGCGGTGCAGCCGGCGAGAAAGATGTCGCACTACAGGTGAACGACGAAATCGTCGAGACGACGCCTGTCACGGTAAAGCCAGGAGCTGAGGCCGACGTGGCGTTCACTCTCTCGCTCGAGGAGACTGGTGAGTATGACGTACGCCTCGACGATGTCGAAGCTGGAACGGTCATGGTGGAGCCAGAGGCCGACGATGCGGACGACGAGGATACAGTTGACGAAGATGCGGACGATGACGCAACCGACGATACGGTTGACGAAGACGCAGACGATGCAACCGACGATACAGCTGACGACGGAATCCCCGGGTTCGGTATCGTGGCGGCCCTCATAGCGGTGGTCGCCGCCGTGACGCTGTCGAGACGGGTTCACCCATAGCAACGCCGGGGCCCTGCGCTCAATCGGTACCGCCGTTCATCGACACGCCACTGGAGTGAAGAAGTAAAAGAAGAGGATATCAGTTCTACGACTGGCTTCGGTCTGCCGCCATTCTTGATCATGGCTTGGTGGTGTGCTCCGGTCGTATCGTACAGACCCTCGACGACGGGCTACTCGCAATCAAAAAGCGAGGTCGGACCATTGATTGCCTCGGGTTTTTCTGCGTAGGCGACGGTATAGTAGTCACGCTCGAGTAAATCCTCGGGGTCCTCGGTGATGATTGACTCGTGTGTGTCCATGAAGAGCCGACGACCGTAGGTAACCTCGTATCCCGCGTCCCGAAGTTTCTCGTCAGTTGCGGGTACATCTGTCACCTTGAACAACACGAGGCGATTGGGACCGATCGGTGCAGTTCCACCCGACGCCTCACGCAGCGTTAATTCAGCCCCGGCCGGAATCTCGACATCGAGGGCAGTCGTGAAGGCCGTCACTGTCGAAACGCCCGGGACGACTTCCAATTCCACGTCGGGATGGAACCGCTCGAGCGTTCGGCGTAAGTGACCAAACGTCGAGTAGACGTTTGGATCGCCTAGTGTGACGAAGGCGGCCGTCCCCTTGCGAGCCGCCGGTGCGACCTCTGCAGCGGCCTGCTTCCAGGCACGGCGCAACTGCGCCTCGTCTCGCGTCATCGGGAACTCGAGGTCGCTCAACTGCTCGTCATTGACGTACTTTGAGGCGACATCCTGTGAAAGCCGACCTGGCGTGTACACTACATCCACCGATTCCAGGACCTCCCGGCCACGCAGTGTAATGAGGCCTGGGTCTCCCGGTCCTAGACCAACGCCGTAGAGTGTCATAGCTCCACCTCGGTGTGGCCCCTTGAACGGTCAGCGAGGGGTGGCATCTCGGGTATTCGTCGGGAAGTGGTGAGTACCATAGTCGTCAGTCGTCCGCGAGCGCTAGCTCTCGCTGGTCGTCTATGCCGAAGGGGTCGGCATACGTGCTCCAGTCTTCGTCCATCTCGGTATCGCTGAGCAGGCAGTCCTCAAGCCAAGCCTTCATTTCAGCGGCTTCAAAGTCACGACCGATGAAAACGAGTTCGACACCTCGGTCGCCCCACTGGTCGTCCCATTCGTCTTCGAGACCGGGCATTGCTTGAAAGTAGCGCTGTTGTTGCTGTTTCGGGAGATTCACGATCCACTGACCCTTGGGACCTGCACGTACGGACTGGCCCGCTTTATCCAGCCCCATCGCGACGTCTTCGCGACCGGCTGACCAGAAAAAGCCTTTTGCGCGGATAATCGCTGATGGAAGGTGCCGGAGGAGCTCTGCAAATCGCTCCGGGTGGAATGGTCGGTCTGCCCGGAAGACGAAAGATTCCACCCCGTGTTCTTCCGCGGCAGCGTCGTGGTGGTGGCCATGATGAAGTTCGTGTTTCCAGCCAGCCGAGTTTTGTGCCTCCTCGAAGTCGAACCGCTTTGTTTCGAGAATTTCTGCTGGATCAACGCCCCCAAATTCAGTTCGAACGATTTTCGCACGGGGTTGGAGTACCTTGAGAACAGCTTCGATTTCGTCGAGTTCGTCGTCGGGGACGAGATCGCACTTGTTGAGTAGAAGGACGTCACAAAATTCAATCTGATCGAGCAACACCTCTTCGGGGATACGATCGGTTCCAGGGGTTGATTCGTCGCTAGTGAGCGTTTTCCCTGAGTCGAATCCTTCGTACATTGCGTGGGCATCAACCACTGACACCATCGTGTCGAGGTGATAATCGTCAGTTGGATCGTACTCAGCATCCTCAAAGCCAAGCGCGAACGTCTGGGCAACTGGTATTGGCTCGGAAATTCCAGATGATTCTACGAGCAGGTAGTCGAACTCCCGGCTCTCGACGAGTGCACCGACGGCTTCGAGCATATCGCCGCGCAGTCGACAGCAGATGCACCCGTTAGACATTTCAATTATCTCTTCATTGGCTTGTGACAGCTCGGACTGTTGTTCGACATGATCGACGTCGATGTTCACCTCACCCATGTCGTTGACGAGGACGGCAACTTCGTGGCCGTGATCTTCGGTCAGGACGTGGTTGAGTGTGGTTGTCTTGCCGGCGCCGAGTGCTCCTGAGAGGACGGTTACTGGGATGGTCTGCGTCATCAGTCTTGTTACGAACTGGAGGTACAAAATTGTTAGTTATTACGAATTCCGCAACTCGTCATAATAACATATATCCTGCTGGGAACCAATCTACACAACATGCCAGTCGTCAGCGTCTCAATGCCGGATTCACTGTTAAACGAGCTCGACAAATTTATTCAGGACCACGGATACAGTGGTCGAAGTGAGGCGGTCAGAGAAGGTACGCGCGGGTTGCTAGCGGAGTTTGATGAGCAGGATTTCGATGGTAAACAGGTTATCTGCGTCATCACAACCATGTTCGATCACAACTCTGGAGCGGAGGTGGCGCTTTCGGAGGTTCGCCACGCGAACCAGGACCTCGTTACGTCGAACGTTCACAGTCACGCTAGGAGCACCTGTCTCGAGCTGTTTGTCGTCGAGGGTACGGTCGATGACATTAGTTCATACGTCTCTCGCCTTCGTGCTGTCGACGGTGTCACAACTGTCGAATATTCGATTCTGACGGCAGATCAATCGGTGCTTCCGTAGTCGGTCAAAGTAGGCAAAGTATCACGGGTCGGGTGACCCGTGGAACTCTCGCAGTTCTCTTCACCTCTCTTTGTCCAATCGAGCGATCACGTGGCCGTCGTGACCTCGACAATTACAACGATAATATGCCGCCCGATACCCGGCGCTCTTGAACGTATCAATGAGTGAATCTGCCTCCTGGCGGTCTGATATTTCCACGTTGATAATCGAGCGCTGTCCTGCTTCGAGCGCATCGATGGCAGTGCCATGATCCAGTCGTTCGGGTTGCAACGCCTCTATGAGAATCGCTTCGACAGTCCAGTCCTCGAGGTCGGGTATCTCACCAACCTCCATCGAGGTTGAAACCGTCTCGTCTTCGTAAAAATACTCGGCCAATTTGGGACCGTCGAAGGCACGAAGCTGCTCCCGATCCGCTTCTGTGAAGCGCGTCACTATAAGAAAGAGGTCAACACCAACCCGGTCCGCGATCCGTTCGTAGGTCGACACAGTGTCGAGTGTATCGGGGGTAGCGACGACGAATGCAGTGTCGAGGGCGTCAGCCCATCGCTCGAACGGTTGCTGACCTGCTTTCGCGTCTACGACAGTCCACTCTATCCCAAGTCCGTGGTTACCATTTGGCTGTTGAGCCGACTCACTGCCGACAACCCCAGCAGCTTCTCCCAGCACAGATACCTGGGACCGTCTTGAAAGTCGGTCCGCAACCAGGGTCGCGACTGTCGTTTTGCCAACGTTGCGTTCGCCAAAAAACCCGATCCGATGCCCTCCAACGTTTGATACTGACTGCTGACTCAGACTCTGTGACGGCATGTGTTTTACTAACTAAAGCACTTGTCTTAATGGTTCTTACTATTGTTATCGGTAGAATTATTAACAGACCGCGATAAGGGTGTTCTGTTTATGAGTATGGAGGTTGTCACGGTGTCAATGCCCCCGACGTTACGGAAACGTCTTGACACATTCGCCGAAGCACACGACTTCGAAGGGAGAAGTGCAGTTGTGCGAGAAGGGACTCGAGGGTTGTTGGACGAATTCGAAAACACTCTGGAAGACGATCGGGTGATCTCCGGTATCGTAGCAATTCAGTTTACCAGTCATTCCAAAGGACCAGAACAACGACTGAGCGAACTACGTCACAGTCATGGCGGGCGGATCGTCGGTCACACCCACCAATGCATGAGCCAGGATACATGCCTCGAGGTATACATTCTCTCGGGGACTGTCCAGAAGATATCTGCGTTCGTACAGAAGCTTCGAGCGATTCCCCAGATAGATCACGTCGAGTATTCGCTGTTGCCAATCAATGAAACAACGGAGCAACAGAGGTTGGGGGCGTGTGATGAGTGAACTCCTCACGAATGCCTACTGTAGAGATGGGCGCATCACCACTTTAGGAAATACAGTGACACGATTGAGTAGCTGTTCCCAACTGAAGGTGACCTAAGGGCATGGACGGCTCCAAAATGTACCGGGAACAGATTCTGGATCATTATCGGAATCCACGCCACTTTGGAGACACCCTCCCCGCCCTGTACAGTAGCTGTCTCGACGAAAGTCTGATTCGGCAACTACTGGAAAGGACGGGGCTTTCTCCTTGATTCTCCGTAACCTTTCCTCGCTCACGTTCTCCCATACGGGTGAGAACGCCACGTGTGGGGACGAACTTACCTTCGATGTCCGTCTTGGTAACGACGATGAAACGATCGAGGAGGTTGCTTTCAGGGGTGATGGCTGTGCGATTAGCCTGTCAAGCGCAAGTATGCTCACAGAAAAGCTCCCGGGAATAACTGTTGGGGAGGTCCGTGAACTGGACCGTGATGACGCACTCGAGAAACTCGGCGTAGAGATCTCACCGATGCGGATCGACTGTGCGATACTGGCCGAACGTGTTGTTCAGGACGGTATCGATGAACATTCTCAGTGACCTTCTTTGGATTGCAAAATGCTAGTTATAAACTCAATGGATTGACATCGACTGTACTGACCGGTTGGAAACAAAGATCGCGAGCAGATAGATACCGATTGCCACTACGACAATCGATCCGCCGGGAGGGAGAGACGCTACCATCGAAAAAATCAGCCCAGCGAGTGCCGATAATTGCCCGAATATAACTGCCAAGACTACCGTTTCCCGAAAACTGACCGCCAATTGCGAAGCAGCGGCAGCTGGTACAACGAGCATCGCAGCGACAAGGATCACACCGAGGATTTGCATTGCACCTACCACCACAACTGCCGTCATCACGACGAGAAGGGTGTTATATTGTGTGACGGGTAACCCCGCCACTCGCGCGGCTTCTTCGTCGAAGGTAATGAATACGAACTGTTTGAAATGTATTACAACAATACCAACAACTAACACACTAAGGACAGCGATTAGCCGTGCTCCCTGCAGGGTCACAATAGCCAGGCTTCCAAAGAGGAAGCCTTCGATATCCACAGAGATTGGTGCGAATTCACGGCTCCAACTAATAAGTAACGTCCCGATTGCAAAGCTCCCAGCAAGCACGATTGCAATGGGGACGTCCCCATAACTATTTGAGTGCTGACTCAACCACTGCAGTCCGAGTGCACCGAGCGCACTTACAATTAGTGCGACGAATAAGAGCCCACCCTGGGAACCGAGATCAACAAGTATCAGACTTCCACCCCACCCGGTGAACGCAACAACGACGACACCGGCGGCAACCCCAGCAAAGGCTGTATGTGCGAGTGTTTCGCCGATGAGTGCCATTTGCTGATGGATCAGAAATGTTCCAAGCATAGGTGCCACTAACCCGATAAGGAGGCCGGCCGCGAGGGCCCGCCATGTACTACCGAATTCGAAGACGATCGTTCCGAGGGCGAAGTCAATCCACTCACCGATGATCAGATACTGATCGTACAACAGTGACATGGGTTCGACGGATCCACGAAGCCACTCCGCCAATAGAAAGAGAATCATCGCAATTGTCAGTAGGCCGAATAAGCCGATTCCAACAGCCTCGAGCCCCACACGATGCCGGCGGCTGAGCCGTCTACGATTCAGCGTGGCAACGCGATTATCCGTCGCATTGATCCCGCCATCTGCGTCTATCAAATCGTCCTTGCTCATGGGTGATCGTGGTGGAGTATCCCGTGGTGCGTACCATATGCATCTGTCAAAGCATCGCTCTCGAGGAATGATACTGAATCACCGTGGTAGTAGAGCTCTCGATTGATACAAGCCACCGTATCTACGTGGGTAGTGATGACATCGATGTCATGTTCAACCAACAGAATTGTGATTCCATCCTTGTTCAGTCTCGATAACAACCCGTAGAAGTTATCCCGGGAACTAGCATCGACGCCGACGGTTGGTTCATCCAAAACTAGAAGATCGGCTTCGGAGGCGAGTGCACGGGCAATGAACGCCCGCTGTCGCTGACCACCGGAGAGACGATCGATACGCTGCTCTGAAATATCAGCGATTCCTACTCTTTCCAGAGCTTCGTCGATAATACGGTGATCACATGCCTGTAATCGCCTTCGGCCTCGATGAGCGTATCGCCCCATCTCGACGACTTCTTCAACCGTCATCGGCATCGCAGTATCTCTGTCTGTTGATCGTTGTGAGACGTAACCAATCCGTTCACGCTGCCTGAAATCCGTAGACGGTTTCCCAAACAATCGGACGCTTCCACGGTCCGGTTGTAACAGGCCTAACATCAACCGTAAAAGGGTTGTCTTTCCAGACCCGTTAGGTCCGATGAGTCCCAGATACTGACCTTCCTCTATGTTCAAACTCACGTCCTTGAGCGCAAGGTTGGTGTCGTATACGAACCAAACGTTCTCTACTTCAACGACACCGGTCATGTTGAACCACTCCCCAAAACTAGCGAACAGACACGACCGGAAGCTTGGTCGGTTACAGCGGAAACAGCGCGAAAGCCCACGAGTTCACTCGTGGGATGAAGCGCGTAAACTTGATTATCGAGCAGTACGAACCGTATCTTGCCGATTTCCGGGCAAGGACGAAAGAGCCCGCTGTCCGGAACGGGGGTGGTACTGGCTCCGCCCAGAACCGAACCGTGTGGAGCCCGTTCCCTTCGCTGTCTGTGACAGCGGAAAACGGTCGAGCGAGTTCGGAACTCCCACCGTCGTGGGTGCGGTCTGTGACCGCAGAACCCCACGACTTCAGTCGTGGGGAAAGTCAGGAACGTCATTCTGCTTTAAGCGCTTTACGTAGAGACGGGAGGTTGATTTCCTCCATCTGTTCGACCCAGCCGTATTCTTCATCCCGCCAAGCAGGCGTCGTTCCTTCGGCTGGGCTCAACGGAAGTGCTTCCTCTGCACGGGTTTCTTCAAGCAGGACTGTTGCCGCTTGGGGGAGGTCTTCGTCGGGATTCGGTGCCTCGAACGGATCGAAGAGAATTGTATCGATTTCGTGTTCTTCGATGGTCTGTCCCAATTTGCTAATGTCTTCGAGGGATTCTGCGGCATCTGGCGTAACGCCAACTGGAGTCTCTAACTCGAACCCGTATCGTTCTTCTACGTACTGAAACGCGTCGTGAGCAACGTAGACGGCGACGTCCAATTCCGCCTCAGATACGAGCTCTTCGAAGGCTTGATCGACCCGATCGAGTGCTTCGTTGTATTCTGCTGCGTTCTCTAGGAACGTTTCCTCGGCGTCTGGCACTACACTACCGAATTCCTCAGCGAGCAGTTTTACAATTGATTGGGCGTGAACCGGATCGACCCAGATGTGCGGGTCGTAAAACGCTTCGACCTCGATATCCTCTGGTTCATCGACCCTCAACGTAGTTGGCTCCGCAGTTGTGTCGAACACCACTTCGCCATCGGCGATTAGTTCGAACACGATGAGTGTCTGGCCAGTGTCAACCCCGTGGAACTCAATTTCCTGCCCGTCTGTGGCAATTTCAACGAGACCATCAGGCGCCCCGTCCTCGAGTCTAGCGTCAATTCGGAAAACTTCGTCCTCCCCAAGGGGTGGGACGTTTCCATCGGTGTCTTCGACAGTAATTGACAGCGTCTGGGACTCGTTAACTGGCACGTCGGGGACGCCGCCGTGCCAGTGATCGTCGTGCCACCAGGCTGCGACTTCATCACCATGAATCAGTTCGAACTCGCCAACTTCGAATGTAGCCGGGTCAAAATCCACATCCTCATCGGGTTCTGGGAGGAGCTCATCCCCTCCAGTGAACGAGAGTAATTCAGACTCAGAAACCGCACTCATGGCGTCTATTAGTGCAATCTCTCGGTCCTCGTCAGCGCCGAGGTCCTCAGCGACATCGACAGCCCACTGGAATTCGGGCGTCTGTAAGTACAGGAAAATATCGCTCTGTGCGATATCTGGGACGATGTCTCCATCCGGGTCCCATCCATGCCCCATCTCGCCAACTTCCACAGGTGTGTCGAATTCAATCTGGTCACCAGCGATCTGGTTCCCCCAGTCTTGCAGGGTGAAAAACGCTGCAGACCCGGAGTGCTCGTTCCCTTCTTCAGTGCTCGAAGGTCCATCTAAACACCCGGCTAGCGAGGTCGTAGCTACGGCTCCCCCGCTTACGAGTAATGATCGGCGTGTGAGTTCCATCGTGTGATTATTGGGATTGGATTCGACGATTACGGCTTGATGCGGTCGTCATACTCTTACTCTCTTATTCGACAGTGATCTCGACCGGTGTAGTTTCGAAGTCCGCATGATCGTCGTGCCAGAGTTGGAAGACCACTGCTGTCTCGCCCTCTTCCTCGCCGATGATGTGGACGTGATCGCCGTGGTAGTCGAACTCAACGATGTCGGAGGCATCCTCTTCGAGACGGACTCGGAGCTCATACGCACCATTCAGTTCTGCTTCGTTTCCGTCGTCGTCGACGAATGTTGCTCCTAAAGAGACGTTATCGCCGACTGGGACAGTTGGAATTTCGCCGTGCCAATGATCATCATGCCAGTCGGCGACCTCCTCGTGTGGATCCTGCGCCCTATCAAGGATGGCTACGTCAGAGACGTGGTGCGCGTCGAACTCTTCGCCGTCTTCTTCCTCGTCGCCAACTTGGACAGCCAGGGGTTCGGTCTGATAGTCTGCATGATCGTCGTGCCAGACCTGGAATATGACTTCTGTCAGGCCTTCCTCCTCGCCGATGACGTGGATGTGGTCACCGTGGTAATCGAAGGAAACGACGTCCTCGTCGGCATCAGAAACCACCGATGCTCGCAATTCGTACTCCTCCCAAAGTTCAATCTCCTCACCGTCCTCATCGAATGCCTCCGCACCGATTGAGAGGTTGTCTCCTTCGGGAACCGTCGGGAAGTCACCGGCGCCGTGCCAGTGATCACCGTGCATATAGGAGATTTCTTCGTGCGGATCGTGCGCTCGATCTAACAATTGGAACTCATAGATGCCGATTTCGTCGACGTAGCCGTCATCATCGTGGTCGTGGTCATGATCATCATCATCGTGTTGGTCATCATCGTGACCATGATCGTCATGATCATCTTCACCGTGATCATCATCGGTATCACCCGTTTCCTCATCGTCCCCGCCGAGACATCCAGCCAGTGTCGTGACAGCGAGAACTCCAACTCCACTTGCAATTAATTCGCGTCGACTTTGAACCATATACCTCAATTCGAGCGCGGTAATAAATATGTTATTATCTCAGTCGCTATTTTTAGCAAACCTGACTAACTTAGGGCTTTGTTATAATAACAAGAGGTTCCTAAACCACTTCAGTCGGTGCTGTTTCGCTCTCTCCAGTCACTACGGTAAGGAAATTGCATTAGCTGGATGCCGTCGAAAGAGATACACGCCAAACGCCAACGCACAAGAGATCGAGACTGGTGTAGACCAATCATATCTCACCGCCACTTTCCAACTGGAACACATGAATCCCCATTGGCACTAATCCACGCTTCCGTCCGCTGTGGAACAATGGCAGTAGGTGGAAATAGCGTACAAACCTCTTTATCACCTTGATAGTGAACGAAAGCAATGAGTGTTGAACGGGGGCGTTCTCGCGGGTCGTTCGTAGATTTTGCCGTGGTTTTGGGTATTTCTGTCATTTTATTATAGTAAGTCACAGCTCTGTCGGCAACTGCCAACTCAATTGGTCGCTTCTGACTTGTGCTTCCGCTCGCCCGCATCATTGGAGACAGAACGGGGCGAACAGTACGAGCGCTGTGTGATGGCTGTCAGAATCCGGTCGCCGGCTCGCCTTGCACCCGGGATATTCGTGGCGAATGGACCGACTGTGCCCTGTGCAAGCGCCCCGGTAACGTACAATGGGACAAAGTGACCATCGTTGCTTTGCCAAGCGAGTGTATCGTCGTCGAGAATTGGCATTCCTCGATGTCCTCGAGCCAGCTCGAGGTCCTCGGCAATCCGCTCGACGAATGGATGTTCAAACACCGGTTCGAATCCGGTTGCGAGGACGACACGGTTGCCGACCAACTGTAATCCGTGATCGAGGAAGAGTCGGACTGACGCATCATCAGCGACGGCTGACTCGACGTCTCCTTGGACGATGGATAGTGCACCATTATTCGTACGCTGTTCGAACGTAGCGTACAGATACGGCGGGACCGTTGCTGTGTATCGAGCATCCGAGAGTACGTCGAACCGATTGCTCGAACCTGGGGGGTGAGTGTGAAGGTTTTCTTTGATATACGACCAGTTGATCCACCGTGGATCAGCCTCGGAGAGTTCCCACTCGAGGGGATGACGGGAGAGCAAAGCGACCGACTGCGTCTCGCTCAGTTCACACGCGAGTTGCGTGGCCGTGATCCCACCACCGACGACGATTGTTCGATCCACTGACCGCTCGTGATTGAACTCTCCCCAGACATGTTCAACGTGGTCGAGGTCGGTTGCCCAGTCAGGCCACCGGTACCGGTCACCCTGGCCAATGGCCAAAATACAGTGATCGGCCTCGATCGGACCGGTGGTCGTCTCGAGTTTCAGTCCCTGCGTCTCGGGGAGTTCGTGAATCGCCGTGACGGACGCTTGGTGATGAAGCGACTGTAGGTCGTTCCGGTCGACAACATACTCCGAGTAATCCAAAAATAGATCCAGAGACGGCCGTGGCGGGTAATCGACTGTGGGCACGAGTTCATTTTCACGGTCGTTGGCTTCAGCGAAGTTCTCGAGTCCGAACGGTTCAGTGCCGACGTGGTGCACAAACGTCGACCGGAGGGAATCCATTCCGCACACGCGGGTTTTTGCTCGAAACGAGGTCAGGAGTCGCTCGTGTGGGTCGATGACACAGATTCGTGACCGCTCGAACGGCCCGTCTTCGAGAAGTCGCTGTAAGAGGTATGTGCCGTGAATGCCCCCTCCAATGATCGCACAGTCAAACGTACGGGGTGAATTGTGTGTCGTCATACTACATCGTGGCAATAACCAAACCCAGTCCCCGATATTTAATAAAAGTTTTGGATTAGATAATAAGATATATTACTATAGTCCCCAGTATTAGTAACACATGGATGGAGAGACAATACCTGTGACAGTGCTTTCGGGGACTCTAGGTGCCGGAAAGACGACCACACTCAACCACGTGCTGCGTGAGAGCGGCGATCTGGATCTCGCCGTCCTCGTCAATGACATGGGCGAAGTGAACGTCGATGCGGACCTCGTCGCCGAATCCTCGGACATCTCAGCTGACGAAGAGGAATTAATTGAGCTCTCGAACGGCTGTATCTGTTGTGAACTACGCGGTGACCTGCTCGACGCGGTCGGCGGATTGACGCACGACCGAGCGTTCGATGCGATCATTGTTGAGTCGACTGGCGTCGCTGAACCCCTCCCTGTAGCGCAGACACTCACACTTGGCTTCGACCAGTCTGACCTCGACCCAACCGAGTTCTACGAGGAGACGGGGGTCGAACCGCTCGAGAATTGCCACCTGGATACGACAGTAACGGTCGTCGACGCCCATCAGTTCCAGGAGGCAATGCAATCTGACGAGATTCTTGACGACGACGGGACGGAGAAACACCTCGGCGACCTCCTTGTCGAGCAGGTAGAATTCTGTGACGTGCTCTTGCTCAACAAGTGTGACCTCGTCGACGAGGCTACGCTCGAAAAAATTGAATCAACGCTCGAGGTGTTACAACCACGCGCCGAGATTGTCCGGACGACTCACGGACGAGTCGACATCGATGCTGTCGTCAACACCGGCCGGTTCGACTTTGAGGAGGCGAGCCACTCTGCTGGCTGGATGCAAGAACTTCAGGAACCACACGAATCGGCTGAGGAAGAACACGGCGTGACCTCGTTCGTCTTCGAGGCACGACGCCCCTTTCATCCCGGCCGGTTTGCCGAACTACTCGACGCCTTTCCAGAGAAGGTCGTCCGATCCAAAGGCCACTTCTGGCTCGCAGGCCGCGAAGAGATGGCCATCATGTTGAACGTCGCCGGACAGTCGATTCGCGTCGCGCCCGCCGGGAACTGGATTGCAACCCTCCCACCCGAAGAGCGCGACGAACAGTTCGACGCGTACCCCGAACTCGAAGAGATGTGGGACGAACAGTGGGGAGATCGTGGCAGTCAACTGGTATTGATTGGCACCGAGATGGATCACGAGTCGATCCGTGCTCATCTCGAGCTCTGTCTCCTCACGGACGAAGAGATGGAGGCCGACTGGGAGACATTCGAGGACCGATTCCCAACGTTCGAGACACCAGAAATGACTGACGAAGAGATGCCCGAAAACGACGGCCAAGAAGAGATCGGAATCGCAGATTGACTCACGAAAGCTCGAACAGCGGACTCGCCGAAACGGGATCGCTACCAGCGGCCGAGGATCCTGCATCCGAGTGCCTCGCGATCGTTGAGCCGACGGATTCGGGCACCGATCTGTGTACGATCTACTCAATCGCGCCCGAAGACTCGCTCGTGACGACATGGATCTCAGCACGCGAAGGGTCGTACTACACACTCGAAAACACACGATAACCACACCCAATCTACTGAACAATGTCGACCGCATTTCAAACAGCAGTCAAAAAGAACGTTTCACGAACGCAACGGACAGAGGCAATCGAATCACTCGCTCGAGAGAACGAGACGACAAACCTCGGTATTCTCGTCCGGATGGGTGGGCTTCGAGGGGAGTTCCGTCGACAGGCACTCGACGCACTCGCTGACTGCAATAGCACAACTGTTCTCGAAGAACTCGCCAAGGATACGACGGTCGAACCGTCGCTGAGACGGAGGGCAGCATCGTTAGCATGAAACACAGTGACACAACTGAGGGGTCGAACGCGTCAAATGATGGGACAGATGTAAATAGCAGACGTACCGGAGATCAACGCGCTTGTAGAGACACTGGCCGAAAACAAGGCCTGATCGGAAAGTACGATATCTGGCTATGTCGACAGTCGTTCCGTGAGATGGCTCGCGATATGGGCTTTCGAAAGTATGATTGATCGGTTCAACACTACGGCAACGAGTATGTTTGATCTAGAGTACAAATATTGTTGTGATAATCATGCTGAGTCCCAACAATAGATATCGATTGCTATCGACGACCGACGTTACGGAAATGCGGTGACATTGGTGTCGGGGTTCGATCTCCTGGGATCCGAGATTGAATCGCTGGCCCCATCACTCGAGTCCCCGCTGGCGTCTGGAGGCAGAGTCACAGAAAATGCCATTGAACTTTAGGGTGGTCAGCGCGATGGACATACTAAGTTGCTGCAAGACCACGGGTACGACGTAAGCTAATCCACCAACCTCGGGATCACATGGCGATGCTGGCAGTCATTTCGCCCGCCCAGTATTAACCCAACCAGAAGTTTTAACATATCTTCACCAGTAGGAGAGATGTGACAAACGGGTTTATTCACCAGCGAACAGATCACAAAACGGATCAAAACCGATCCAAAGAAACAGTCGAAACGATTGACTCTGATTCTGTCGACGATAGCGAGATCGTTCGGACTGCTGATGGGGAGCTTATCCACGAACCGACTGGGCTTATACTTGAAGATGACCAGATCGACCGTGGCCCCGAGTGGCGGGCGTTCAATCAGTCAGAGCAAAATGACAAATCCCGTGTCGGCGCTCCCGTAACCAATACGATGCACGACAAGGGGTTGACAACGACGATCGACTGGAAAAATAAAGACGCCTATGGTCGGTCACTATCCTCCGAAAAACAGGCGAAGATGCGCCGACTCCGCACGTGGCAAGAACGCATCCGAACCAAGGACGCTGGCGAGCGAAACCTCCAATTCGCTCTCAGCGAGATAGAGCGGATGTCGAGTGCGCTTGGGGTGCCACGATCTGTCCGGGAGGTTGCCTCAGTTATGTACAGACGGGCTCTTTCTGAGGATTTGATCCGTGGTCGCTCGATAGAAGGGGTTTCGACCGCTGCTCTCTATGCAGCCTGCCGACAGGAAGGTATCCCTCGAAGTCTGGACGAAATGACCGAGGTTTCTCGAGTCGGAACCAAAGAAATAGGCCGAACCTATCGATACCTCTCACACGAACTCGAACTCGAGATGCGGCCGGTTGATCCGAAAAAATACATTCCGCGCTTTTCCTCACAGCTCGACGTCAGTGAGAAAGTTCGGTCTAAGGCCAATGAAATAATCGATGCATCTGCAGAACAGGGACTGCTATCCGGGAGATCACCTACTGGGTTGGCTGCCGCTGCAATCTATTCGGCCGCTATGCTCTGTGATGAAAAGAAGACACAAAAAGAGGTTGCGGATGTGGCTCAGGTGACCGAGGTCACGATCAGAAACCGATACCAGGAGCAGCTCGAGGTAATGTGGTCCAGTGATTGAAGATCGTGGCGAATACACAGCACAAATCAGTCACGAACTGATTTCACACTCGAAGCCTAAACACCGTTTGTGTCCGAAGATCAATTCACCTACGAGTCGATTGGCGTTATTCGAACGCCGTTCGAATCACCAGATGGAATGCCGATCCAACCGGTCGGAGATGCCGCTGTTGAGGGAGTTGTCGAACTCAAGGAAGCGTACGTAGATGGAGTGAAAGATCTCGATGGATTCACGCACTGTATTTTGTTGTATCATTTCCATGCGTCCGGCGATGGGGCTCCTCTGGAGGTCGAACCATTTCTCGATGACGAACCGCGGGGTGTCTTTGCAACTCGAGCGCCACAGCGTCCGAATCCAATCGGCCTCTCTGTTGTCGAGATCAAATCCGTCACTGATGGAAACGTGATTATCAACGACATCGATGTCGTCGATCGGACGCCGTTGTTGGATATCAAACCGTTCGTTCCTGATTTCGACGTTCCGAATAATGTAGACACAGGTTGGCTCAACGCATCGAACTCAACAATCCAGTCAAAGCGTGCTGATGAACGGTTTCTTTGATACATTCATCATCCAATGTATCAACTGACAAATATAGACGCAGACGCGCTGGCTATCGTTACTCGAGCAGACGTTCTCACTGCCTGTTATGAAACACCGCTCACTCGTTGCGGAATTGCCGATTGAGCCGACTGCTCTTGCGCATCGGTCTACCCCGAGAATAAGAAGGTGAAAGGGAGCAACAGCCCTAAGTCAGTACTCGAGGTCGTCGAATACCTCAGTAATCGGTTTCGAGCGGTCGCGGTAGTGGCTGAATACGGTGGCCGCCCATTGTCTCGCGTTCTCGTTTTCGGTTTCAATGTAGACAGCAGGGTGGCCAGTTTGTGGATCGTAAGAGAGAATCACGAGGCAGGTGTCGAACAGGCTGAAATCAATAGGGAGTGGCTCAGTGGAGATATACACCCCGAGTTCGGGATTCTTCCGTCTGATTTCGTTGACTACCGGATGTGCGTTCATGAATTGCACTGCCATTTCTCGAGACCAGATGCCCTCGGCGTCGAACGCCGTGTCGAGGAGTTTCGGTCTCATCGCATCGACGACACCCGGTGGGGTGACGCCTTCGTTTCGGAGCGCTCGAAGACGTGTCGCACCCTCAAAGGCGTCGATGTATCGGTCATACAGCCCGTATGGGTCCTCTGCCGTCGGCTGAATCACGGTCGCGTCCGCAAGCCAGGAGACGTCGAACGGCTGTGGAGCCTCTGTCACGTTCGAGAGAAACTGCGAGTCAGCGAGTACCTCGAGGACGGAGAGTTCTCGAGCAGTCGTCTCGATGGCCTCCACCACGGCGGTCCCCAGTTGCGTGAGGGCGTAGGCCGACTCCGTTTTCTCGACGAGTCCATCCTCACGAAGCGTGAGGAGGTGGCGGTTCACCGTTGCCAGTGAATAGCCCAGGTCATCTTCGAGGGAGCGACTGGTCAACGGGCCGGCGGACTCGAGAAGCGAGAGGAGATCGTGGTGTTGAACCGCCGTTTCGGTGAGTGGAAACCCCGTTCTCCCCATTGTACACCACGTACTCATCAAGAGTAAATAGTTTTTCACACTGAGTCATATGCTGCGTTTCACGCAGTAGATGAGCGAACATTATTTCGTGAGCAGTTATATGGGAAGATTGAAGGGATGACGAGCAACTAACTGGATATGAATCGGTTAGATCGTTTCTCATCGGGTCGGGTGGCTCGGTGGGTACTCATCTGCGTGATGAGTCTGGGGGGTGTGGTGCTGGTGGCAATGGGGGGTGTCGCTGCGGAGACGGGCGCACCTGAATGCAATGACGTCGATTTCGATGAGAACACCGACGGGTATTACGAAGTCGAGAATCTAAGCCAGTTACAGTGTCTCGAAGAGGACGGACTTGAGAAGGACTACGTACTCGTTGCGGACATAGACGCGACCGAGACCGAAGACTGGAACGACGGCGACGGCTTCGAGCCGATTGGAGAGGGTGACGATAGATCGTGGGTAGAAGGTGACGCGTTCAACGGCACGTTCGACGGCAACGACCGGACGATTGCCAACCTGACCATCGACCGCGGTGGAGATGACTTGGTTGGGCTGTTCGAAACCATCGGCTCTGAGGGAACGGTTTCGAACCTGACACTCGAGTCTGCAACGGTTGCAGGGAACGATTATGTCGGCGGTCTCAGCGGTCAGAATTATGGAACGGTTTCGAATCTCACACTCGAGTCTGCGACGGTTACGGGGAACGACGATATAGGCGGTCTCATCGGTGAGAATCGAGGAACGGTTTCGGACGTTTCCATGCGCACCGATGTAGCGGGTTCAGGGGATACCGGTGGTGCTATCGGATCGAACTTCGGGGGAACCATCGCTGGGGCAACCGTCGAGGGAGCAGTCTTTTCTAAGCAAAATGTGGGGCCCCCTCGTGTTGGCGGGATCGTTGGCCATCACCATAGTGGCTCCAGCATCGATTCGAGTTCGTTTACGAACGGAACGGTTGATGGGGAAGACGAGAATATCGGCGGTATCGCTGGCGATGCCGACGGTGGTCCGAGTATCGATGGCGATGGCGACGGTAGTCCGATCACGAACTCGAGTGCGAACGGCACGATTGGAAACGAGGATGCAGATTCGGTCGGTGGGCTCGTCGGGAGCAATTCCGCCGACCTCTCTGATTCGTACTCCACGGCGACCGTCCGCGGGAACGACAGTGTTGGTGGTGTCGTCGGTGACGCCGAAAATAGTGACATCGAACGAACGTACGCAGTCGGAGAAGTCGACGGAGATGGAGACGATGTCGGCGGTCTCGTCGGGGTTGCGAACAGTTTCGATTCCGGTTTCAGCATCGAGGACTCGTACTGGGACACCGAAACGACCGGGGTGAGCAAATCCTTTGACAGCGAAGGGGACGGACTTGTCACCGACGAGGGCGGGCTCACCACCGACGAGATGACTGGCGCGGAAGCCGCCGCGAACATGGACGGGTTTGGATTCCCAGGCGGTGATGATCGCTGGCACGCCGTCGAAGACGACTACCCTGTCCTTTCGTATGAGGACACCGACCCCGTCTACGGCGTGGAGATTACCGGGACGAACTCGGCTATCGACGAGGGTGAGACACTCGAGGTAGACGCCACCATCACCAACGTTGGTCCTGACGGCGACGAGCAATCCATCGAACTGTTGGACTTCGCTGGCGACGAAGTAGATACCGAGCATGTGACTCTCGAGAGCGGTGAGTCCACCGCGCTCACACTCGAGTGGGACACCGAAGAAGGCGAAGGTAATCTCGACGACGTGACGGTTTCGAGTGAGAACCATACGGATACTCGGACAGTGTCCGTCGGCGCTGGTGAGGTGATCGTACAGTGTCAGACCATCGATACTGAGGGGGCGTACGAACTGAGCGACGACGTCGAAGCGAGCGGGGAGTGTATCGAAATCGAGGCTGATGACGTCACCCTCGACGGCAACGATCACACGATCTCCGGCAGCGGGACGGGCATTGTCGTGACTGACCACTCCAACGTCACCGTCACGAACGTCACCCTCAGCGGATTGGACGTCGGCATCGAGATGACTGACCTCGAGGACGCGACCGTCGAGCACAACACCGTCGAGGGGAGCGCCGAGGACGGACTCGTACTCGAGAACGTGCAGGACACCACCATTGCCAATAATACGGTAAAAGAAGGTGCCACCAGCGGCATTCACCTTGCAGACACCACAGACATAGCCGTTGAGAACAACACGCTCAGCGAAAACGACAAAAACGGGATGTACGTCGTTGACTCCGAGGAGCTAGTCGTTTCGGGGAACGAAGTCGTCGACAACGGTGAGGATGACGAGGACGAACTTTCATATTATGTCGAAGATGCGGGCATCTATCTTTCGGGAACCTCAGACAGCCACCTCGAGGCAAACAACCTCACAGCCAACGCCCAGGCCGCACTGTTCCTCGAAGAGGAAAGTACGGATAATGACCTTCTGAAGAATAGGATTAACGTCTCAGCCGTTGGTGATGGCAAACATTGGAATGCGGTCCGAATTGACGATTCTTCGGGGAATACAATTTCCGATTCGGTCATAAGCACGGGTGAGGTGGGCAGCCAATCTGACCGTCCTGCGTATTTCATCTACGTTGACAGCGCAGAGACAGTCATCACGGATAACGAAATTAACGGACACCCCTACACTGGTATCGATGCTCGTGGTGAGTCGAATACTGTCGACAACAACACCATCGCTGGTTCATTTATTGCCACGGATGATCTAAGTGGCCACGCAATACGAGTTTCCGGTACTGGTGAGGACTGGGCGGTGACGAACAATTCACTCACCAATGCGGAAATTTTAAATCCCGAACGCGCAGGGATCGCCATCGTCGGCGATCAAACCGTCGAGATTCACAATAACACCGGGACAAAACTAGATAGTGACCTGAGTACTGACCCGGGTACTGACCTGGAACTCACCAACGGTGAGCAATCCGTCGAGAACCAGCAGATCACGACACCGGCAGGCGATACAACGGTGACATTCACTGGGGGCGAACTGCGTCTCGATGGCGTCGATGAATCGCCTGCAGACCATGACGCCGTCGAATCAACCGGCTACTACTTTGAGGTCGAGAAAATCTCAGGTGAGTTTACTTTCGAGAACCTCGAGCTCGACTACAACGAAACGCGACTCACGACAGGAGAGACGGTCGACCCCGAGACGCTCTCACTCTGGCGACTCGACAGCGGCGAGTGGGAAGAGATCGATGACTCCGGCGTCGATACCGACGCACAGGTCGTCACCGGTAACGTTACCGAAGACGGGATCATCGGCGTCTTCGGTGAGGAACCACCGCTCGTCGATCTCACCGTCGACGACGTGACCATCGAGCAAGGCGAGCCACTCGAGGTCGACCTCGAGGACGCCAAAGACTCGATTGGGGACACCTTCGACGACGAGAGCGAAATTGTGTTCGAGTCGGACGTCTTTGACGCTGATCTCTTGGACGGGCCACTCACGAAGAACGTCACGTTCGAGGATGGGGAGGCAAGCGATGTGGAGCTCCTCGATGCAGATGAGACGGCGGACCTTTCCAAAGGGAGTCCGATCGTCGAAGTGTACACCGAAGACTACGGTCTGGCAGAGACGTTCGACCTCACCGTCGAGGCCGTCCTCGCTGACTTCGATGTCGCCGACGACGTCGCAATCGAGCAAGGAGAACCACTCGAGGTCGACCTCGAGAACGCCGAAGACAAGGCTGGTGACCCCTACACTGACACAATCGACCTGACGGGTGACGATATCGACGAACAGGAGCTGTCGGCCGAGGGCGTCGAGTTCGACATCGATGGTTCGGTGAGCGGGCTCGAACTCCTCGGGGCAGAGACCACAGAAGAGATATTGGCGGGAGCGTACGATGACGTCACCATCGAAGCCGACGAGACCGACGCGTCAGCTCAAGTCAACGTCACGCTCGAGGCAGTGCTCGCGGACTTCGCCGTCGAAAACGAGGAACTGGAGCAAGGTGACTCACTCACCATGACAGCCGCTGACGCGGTCGACCTGGCCGGAGACGAGTTCGACGGTGAAGCCAAAATCAACGTCTCGACCGGCGACCTCGAAGGTGTCGAGGGGGATATGGAGAAGTCCGTTGATTTCGCGGGCACTGATGATGTGGAAGTACACATCCTCGAGGCAGATGAGACAGCAAGTCTCACCGCACAGGAAACGACCATCGACCTCGAGTGGGCCAAGGATTCCAACGTGGGAGCGACGTCAGAAGTGACCATCACGGCGGTACTGGACGAATTCGACGTCGAACCGACGAACGAGGATGTCGAGCAGGGTAATGCGTTACCCATCGATGTCACAGACGCCGAAGATGTGGCTGGCGACGCCTTCACGGGAACCGTCGACCTGACAGTCGACGAGATTAGTGGCGAAGACCCCACAACGACGGGCGTCGAAATCACTGAGGGGACGGCCACTAGTGTCGAACTGTTCGAGGGCGACACACCAACGCTCACCGCAGGGTCGTACGACGACATCCAGGTAACCTCCCAAGCGGCAGCCGACGAATTCGACGTGACCGTCGATCCCGTTCTCACGACGCTCGACGTCGAGGACGTGACGATCACTCGAGGTGAGCCATTGGACATCGCGATCACGGAGGCTGTCGACCTAGCTGGCGATCCGTTTGAAGAAGAGCGCGAGGCCACGATCAAGATGGAGGACCTCGAGGGTGTTGACAACCAAACCACCGCAGTCGTATTCGACGGCGACGACACTGGCCAAATCACGGAGATTCTCGACGGTGAAACAACACTCGACATCGATGCTGACACGTACACGCTCGAGATGACAGTCGATTCGGCTGCAGAGGAGTTCGAACTAACCGTCGAAGACCTCTTTGCCGACGGCGACGGGAGCGAAGACGACCCGTACGTCATCGAAGAGTGGGAGCACCTCGACAACGCTCGATTCACCCTGGACGCGAACCTCACCCTGGCGAACGACCTCGATGCCGACACACCAGGCTACAGCGGCGTTGCCAGTGAAAGCGCCAACGACGGTGACGGGTTCGAGCCGATTGGAGAGAACCTTGATGCCTTCGAAGGCTCGTTCGACGGGGACGGCTCGACGATTTCGGATCTGTACATCGATCGCACTGAAGAGGACGACCTCGTTGGCCTCTTTGGCC
>Ga0207421_10001151_pt1 | contig 34339 bp, 22 predicted proteins | sample SodLakKL_010_SED_4_FD_187542 | JGI IMG/M metagenome (GOLD analysis project Ga0207421, IMG submission 187542) | Alkaline sediment microbial communities from Lake Tanatar, Kulunda Steppe, Russia - 8KL_010_SED (SPAdes) (version 2) | ecosystem: Environmental > Aquatic > Non-marine Saline and...
GTGGCCTCGGCGCTCTCGGGGTGGTCGCGGCTGGTCATGAGCCTGCGATGCTAGTCGGTGGCTGCGCTGACAGCGGGCGCGCTCACGCCGGGTCGGCGACCTCGACGTCGGTGGCCTCGCCCGCGCGGGCGAGCAGGGCGAGGGTGCGCTCGGCCTCGGCCACCAGCCCGACGCGTGCCTCCTCGGACAGCGGCTCGAAGGGCTCCAGCACCACGCGCACCCGCTCGGGCGTGCGCACGATGCGCCAGGTGCCGGCCACGAACCCGTCGACCAACAGGGTGGGGCGCACCTGCGCGCCGGCGCGGAACACGCGGGGGCGACGCTGCGGGGGGATGATGCGGCTGCGGTCGTCGTGGGCCATCAGGATGTTGTCGTAGGCCGGCAGCAGCCGCGGCGGTGCGGGGACGTCGGCGGCCGGGCGCGGCGCGCCGGGCACGTCGAACAGCTCCAGCCCCGCCTCGTCGTGGAGCACCTCGAGGTGGGGTCGCAGCTCGGGCAGGACCGCCTGCTGGCGGGTCATGCTGGTGAAGGCCTGCATGTCGACCACCCCGGCGGGGCCGTAGGCGGCGAGGTAGCGCCACAGCAGCCTCGCCTCGTGCGAGGCCGTCGCGGGCGGGGCTCCCAGCCAGTCGGCGGCGGTGGCCAGGCGCGGCTCGTCGTCGGCGTCCCAGGTGCCGGCCGGCGGCAGGTGCACCAGCGGCAGCGCCGTGGCGACCGCCCAGGTGAGCGCGGCGGGATCCTCGCCGGGGGCGTGCTCGGCCAGCACGGCGCCGAGCTCGGCGTCGGTGAGCACATCGGCCTCCAGCGCCGAGCGAGCCACCGCGACCAGGTCGGGGACGTCCACGCGCTGCCAGACCTCGCCGAACAGCCCGCGCGTGGCGCGTTCCAGCGCCGGCTGGACCGCCACGGCGAGCTGCAGCAGATCGCGCGCGGACACCAGATGCGGGGCGGCGCGCACGAACGGCGCGCGCACCACGCTGCGGTCGGCGAGCAGCGCGGCGACCTCGTCGGGGTGGTAGGCGGTCAGACGCGTCCACAGCCCGAGGTGGGGCGGCTCGGCCTCCTGGGCCTGGACCGCGACCAGGTGCTCGATCGCGGCCAGCGGGTCCAGCGTGGCGCGCTGCAGCAGCAGCTGACGGGCGAGCAGGGCGCGGTTCAGCTCGCGGCGGGTCAGGACCGTGGGGCTCATCGCGGGGATCCCTCGCGCATCGGGTCGCGATCCGGTCAGCGCGCGGGGACGAGGTCGCCGGCGACCACCCGTCGCAGCAGGTCGAGGGCGGTGGCCGAGGCCATGCGCTGGATCTCCACCCGGGTGCGGGCCGGCACCTGGCGGCGGCGCTGGCGCTCGGTGGCGGGCTCGGCGCGACCGTCCCAGACCGCAGCGATGACGGTGCCGACCTCGGCGTCGCCCTGCGGCTCGGGACCGGCGACGCCCACCAGGCCGAGGCCGACGTCGGCGGCGCACCGCTGCGCTGCGCCACGTGCCAGAGCGGCGGCGACCTCGTCGTCGACCGGGCCGCGCGCGGCGAGCAGGTCGCGGTCCACCCCGCCCAGCGTCGCCTTGAGGTCGGTGGCATAGCACAGCAGCCCGCCGCGGAACCAGCTGCTGGCGCCGGGCACGGCCACCAGCCGCTCCCCCACGCGGCCGCCGGTGAGCGACTCGGCCACCGCCAGGGTGTGCCCGCCGGCGACCAGCAGACGAGCCACCTGGTGCTCGGGGCCCTCGTCGTCGATGCCGGCGACCGCTCGGCCGAGGCGGTCGACGACCGCGTCCACCACCGGCTGGGAGCGGGCCACGGCCTCCTCGCGCGTGGTGGCCTTGGCGGTGATCCGCACCCGCACCTCGCCGCCCGAGGCCAGGAACGCCACGCTCGGGTTGGCGCGGCCGTGCTCGTCCTCGAGGTCGGCGACCAGGTCGCCGAGGCGATCGGCGACGTCGGACTCCCCGATGCCGGCGGTGCGCACCAACCGACTGATGGTCGCGCCCTGGCCGGCGGCCTCGGCCAATGCGGGCAGCAGGTCGCGGTGCGCGAGCTCGTGGAGCTCCCAGGGTGGACCTGGCAGGCACCAGATCTCGGTGCCCTCGCGCAGGGTGACCGTGAACCCGGCGGCGGTGCCGGCGGGCCACAGCACGCGGGCGCCCACGGGCAGGTCGCACTGGACGAGGTTGCGCTCGGGCATCGGTCGGCCCATGTGCGCGAAGCGCTCCTCCAGGTGATCGACCAGGCCCTGATGACGCTCCAGCGCCACACCGGCGAGGTCGGCGACCACGAAGCGGGTGAGGTCGTCCTGGGTGGGGCCGAGCCCGCCGCCGACCACGACCACGTCCGCCCGCTCGGCGGCCTCGGACAGCGCCGCGGCGAGGCGCTCGGGGTTGTCGCCGACGACGGTGTGGCGGTGCACGTCCACACCGATCTCGGCCAGGCGGCTGGTCAGCCAGGGGGAGTTGGTGTCGGCGATGTCGCCCAGCAGCAGCTCGCTGCCGACGGCGACGATCTCTGCGCGCAACGGGGCCTCGGCAGCGTGACGGGGGCGGGGCACAGGCCGGAGGACGGCCGGCGCCGCAGTATAGGCCGCCGCCCCCCGCTGGCCGCCGGGTGGGGCTGCCTGGCGCGGCGCACCCAATGGCGCGCGGGGCCGCCGACTGGGTGCGGATCGACACACAGAGCGTCGGCTACGCACCCGGTGGCCGGCGGGACAGCGAACCGGGTGCACAGTGCAACGCATGTGCGTCTGGCCGCACCCAGTCGCCGTCCACCTCGCGCACCGGGTGCAGATCGGCACACATGATGCCTGGTTCGCACCCAGTACGAGGCGCCCGGCCGGCACGCCGGCTCCCCGTCGACGCGGGCGCCGCTGACCGGGGGCGTGCGGACCTGACCGGGCACGCCTCATCTGACCCTGGCGCGGCAGGCAGCCCGCGGGGTCGGCCCCGGCTGCGCGTCAGGGGTCGCTGCCGCCCGTCGGCGGCGCCCCCGCGGCGTGCGCGTCGCGATCCTGGTGGTCTCCGCCAGCTCCCCCTCCGCCGGCGTCGCCGCCACCCGAGCCGCCACCCGAGGCGCGCCCGCCGCCGAGGCGCTGCTCGAGCTCCTCGACGGTCATCAGCACCTGGCGGGCCTTGGGGCCCTCGCTCGCCCCGACGACGCCGAGCTGCTCGAGCTCGTCCATGAGCCGGCCCGCGCGCGCGAAGCCGACCTTGAGCTTGCGCTGCAGCATCGAGGTGGAGCCCAGCCCCGAGCGCACCACCAGCTCCATCGCGGCGGTCGTGAGGTCGGCGTCGCTGGCGTCCTCGCTGGTGACGTCAGCCCAGCGGGCGTCCTCGCCCTGCTTGATGACCCCGCTGCGGTACTCGGGCTGGCGCTGGGCGGTGCAGTGGCCCACCACCCGCTCGAGCTCCTCCTCGCCCACGAAGGCGCCCTGGAGCCGGTGAGGCTTGCTGGCGTTGGCCGGCTGGAACAGCAGGTCGCCGTCGCCGACCAGCTTCTCGGCGCCGTACTGGTCGAGGATGGTCTTGGAGTCGTGGCCGGTGGCCATCGACAGGGCGATGCGGCTGGGGATGTTGGCCTTGATCAGCCCGGTCACGACGTCCACGGAGGGCCGCTGGGTGGCCACGATCAGGTGGATGCCCACCGCGCGGGCCATCTGGGCGATGCGCACCACTGCGTTCTCGACGTCGCGGGGCGCGATCATCATGAGGTCGGCCAGCTCGTCGATCACCACCATGATGTAGGGGAGCTCGGGCCAGCTGGTGTCGGCGTCACGCGCCTCGAGCGCGGCCATCTCGGCGGCGAGCCGCCCGCCGGCGGGCGGGGTGGGCACGGTGCCCTTGCGCACCGCGGCGTTGTAGGCGTCGAGGTTGCGGAAGCCGAGCTCGGAGAGCCGCTCGTAGCGCTGCTCCATCTCCTCCACGACCCACTCGAGCGCCTCGGTGGCGCGCTTGGGGTCGGTGATCACCGGCGTGATGAGGTGGGGCGCGCCCTCGTAGTGGTTGAGCTCCACGCGCTTGGGGTCGATCAGCACCATGCGCGCCTGCGCGGGCGTGGCACGCATCAGCACGCTGGTGACGATGGCGTTCATCAGCACCGACTTGCCCGAGCCGGTGGCACCGGCGATGAGCAGGTGCGGCATCCGCGTCAGGTTGGCCATCAGGTGGTTGCCGCCGATGTCGATGCCCACCGCCACCGCCAGCGGATGCGTCTCGGCGCGCGCCGCGTCGCCGCGCAGCACGTCGCCGAGGGTGATGAGGTCGCGCTCCCGGTTGGGCACCTCGATGCCGATGGCGCTCTTGCCGGGGATCGGCGAGACGATGCGGATCTCGGGCGTGGCCAGCGCGTAGGCGAGGTCGTCGCCGAGCTTGGTGACCGCCCCGACGCGCACGCCCTCGCCCAGCTCGATCTCGAAGCGGGTCACGGTCGGGCCACGGCGCACCCGCGCCACCCGCGCGTCCACGTTGAACTGGCGCAGCGTGTGCTCCAGCGCCCGGGTCATCTGGTCGAGGCTGCGCTTGTTGCCCGCGGCGATGGTGCCGGTGGCCAGCAGCTCCAGCGGTGGCAGCTCGTAGTCCTCGTCGGCGGTGCCGAGCTCGGAGCCACCTGCGGCAAGCCCCACCGGCAGCGTCGCGGTGTCGCCGGGCTGCTCACGATCCTCGGGCGTGGCCTGGTGGCTCGCCTCGGGCGCGTCGCCCTCGGCCGCGCCGGCCGCCTCGTGGTCGCTGTCGTCGACCAGGCCCTCCACGACCGGTCCATCAGCCGAGTCGCCGGCGCCAGCGCTCTCGGCACCGCCCTCGGCGGTCTCGGCGCCAGCATCGGCGCCCGCGGCCTTCGCGTCAGCGCTCGCCTCGGCACGGGCGGCCCGCCGGGCCGCGCGGCGCGCTCGCAGGTTCGCCAGCCCCGCCTGGCTGCGGTCCAGCACCCAGGCGGCCAGGGGGCGGGGGCTGCGCCCCACCGCCAGCAGGATCCCGACGACCACCGCGACGACGAACAGCACCGCGGCGCCGGCCACCGCCGCGACCGTGACCACCGGTCCGACCAGCAGCGCGCCGACCCAGCCGCTGGCGGCGTGCAGCGCCTCGGTCGGTGCGTCCAGGCGCGGCGCGCCGCGTGCCAGGTGCCACAGGCCGAGCACGCCGAGCAGCGCCACCGCGACGCCGGCGGTCAAGCGCCCCGGGGGCCGACGCTGGGCCAGCACCGCCAGGCCGCCAACGACCAGCAGCGGCGGGGCGAGCAGCCCGAACACGCCGAGCAGGCCCCGCACCAGCGCGTCGAGCCAGCCTCCCAGCGGGCCGGCCGCGTCGACGTAGGCGCCGAGCCCGGCCAGCACGCCGACGATCACCAGCAACGCGCCGACGAGGTCGCGGAGCAGCTCCCGGCGGGCGGCGGCGCGGCGGGCGGCCTTGGAGCGCGGGTCGCGCTTCTTGCCGCGCGGCTTGGAGCTCGAGGAGGTGGATGCCATAGGCGCTAGTGGTCGACGATCACCGGCAGGATCACCGGTCGGCGGCCGGTCTGCTCACGCCAGTAGCGGCGCAGGGTCTCCACCGCCTGGCGCCGCAGCAGCGAGGGCTCGCTGCCGCGGTCCTCCTCGCCGCGCAGCGCGGTCGCGAGCTCCTCGGCGGCCTTGGTGATGAGCGGCTCGGCCCGCTCGGCGCTGACCACGCCCTGCTGCACCACCTGGGGGGTGCCGACGAGGCGCGCGTGGGCGTCGACGGTGATGACCGCCACGCACACGCCCTCCTCCGACATCGCGCCGCGGTCGCGCAGCACCGCGTCCCCGACGTCGCCGATGCCCAGCCCGTCGACGAACACCCGGCCGGCGTCGAAGCTCTGCCCCACGCGCACGTCGCCGTCCTCGAGGAGCACGCTGTCGCCGTTCTCGCACACGAAGATGCGGTCCCGCGGCACACCGCAGTCGGCGGCGATGTCGGCGTGGGCGACCATGTGGCGGTACTCGCCGTGCACCGGCACGAAGGCCTGCGCGCGCACGATGTTGTGGAAGAACGCGAGCTCGTCGGCTGCGGCGTGGCCGGAGACGTGCACGTCGGCGGAGCCGGTGTGCACCACCCGGGCGCCCCGGCGGGTGAGCCCGTTGATGGTGCGGTAGATGGCGCTCTCGTTGCCCGGGATCACCGAGGAGGCCATGACCACCGTGTCGCCGTGGTCCAGGGTGACCTGGCGGTGGCGCCCGGCGGCCATCAGCGACAGCGCGGCGAACGGCTCTCCCTGCGAACCGGTGCACACCAGCGTGACCTGCTGTGGCGGGAGCCGGTCGACCTCGTGCAGCTGGACCACGTCCTCGTCGTCGTAGTCCAGCACGCCGAGGTCGCGGGCGATCGGCATGATCCGCAGCATCGACCGGCCCACGAAGCACACCTTGCGGCCCGCCCCGACCGCGGCGTCGACGACCTGCTGCACGCGGTGGATGTGGCTGGCGAAGGTGGTGACCACCACGCGGCCCTCGGCGTCGCCGAAGACCTGCCGCAGCGTCTTGCCCACGGTGCGCTCGGAGGGGACGTGCCCGGGCGTGTCGGCGTTGGTGGAGTCGGCCAGCAGCAGCGCGATGCCGTCATCGCCGAGCTCGGCGAAGTGGGGCAGGTCGGTGGGGTGGGCGTCGATCGGCGTCTGGTCCAGCTTGAAGTCGCCGGAGTGCAGCACGGTCCCGTGCGGGGTGTGCAGCGCGGTGGCCAGGCCCTCGGGGATCGAGTGGGTGACACGCAGGAACTCCAGATCGAACGGGCCGACCTGGTGGCGCTCGCCGGCAGCGACCTCCCTGAACTCGCCCTGGACCCCCGAGTGCTCGGTGAGCTTGGACTCGGCGAGGCCGTTGGTCAGCGACGTGCCGTACACCGGCACGTCGGGGAAGTCGCGCAGGAAGAACGGCAGCGCGCCGAGGTGGTCCTCGTGGCCGTGGGTGAGCACCACCGCCTCGATGTCGCCGGCGCGCTCGCGCAGCGCCGACCAGTCCGGCAGGATCACGTCGATGCCGTGGTGCTCGGCATCGGGGAAGGTCAAGCCGGTGTCGAGCACCAGGATCCGCCCGTCGACCTCGATCGTGGCCATGTTGGCCCCGATCTCGCCGAGCCCTCCGAAGAAGCGCACCTGCACCGGGGGCGAGCTCATGACACTGCGTCCTTCTCGTCGTCGGGGGCATGCGCCCGTGCGGCACGCGCCCATGCTGCCGGTGACCGCGCGCGGTCGTGGGTCGGCGTGGGGTCTCCGGCGCGGCCTCGTGGGGCGATCCGCGCCCCACGAGGGGGGTCGTCGCGTCGCATGGCGAGCCTAGGCGGGCACACCGACCTGTGACAGCGCCTCGCGCACGCGCGCGACGACGTCCTCGCTGGCGTCAGCCAGCGGCGGGCGCACCGGCCCGGCCGGCAGGCCGAGCTCGTGCAGCGCCGCCTTCAGCGGCACGGGGTTGGTGTCGGCGAACAGGGCGCCGAACAGCGGAAGCAGGCGGTGGTGCAGCGCCCGCGCGTGGGCCGGGTCGGTGGGGAACCGGGCGATCAGCTGGGCGAGGTCCTCGCCGACGGCGTGCGCGGCGACGCTGATGACCCCGAACCCGCCGACGGCCAGCAGCGGCAGCAGATCGATGTCGTTGCCCGCCCAGATCCGGAAGCCCTCGGGTGCGGAGGCGGCGATCGCCGCGGCGCGGTCCAGGTCCTTGGCGGCGTCCTTGAGGCCCTGCACGTTCGGTGCTGCGTCGACGACGCGCAGCAGCGTGTCGCGGTCGACCTTGCACGCGGTGCGCCCGGGTATGTCGTAGATGATGACCGGCAGCGGCGTCGACTGCGCCACCGTGGCCAGGTGCTGCTGCAGCCCCCGCTGCGAGGGCTTGTTGTAGTAGGGGGTCACCAGCAGGATCCCGTCGACGCCGAGATCGCTCACCTCGCGGGTGAGCTCGCAGGTCGCGGCGGTGTCGTTCTTGCCGGTCCCGGCGATCACCGCGCCCTCATCGCCGACGGCCTCCTTGACCGCGCGGATCAGGTCCAGCGTCTCGTCATGGGACAGCGTCGGCGCCTCACCGGTGGTGCCGCACACCACGACCCCGTCAGAGCCGGTGGCCACCAGGTGCCGTGCGAGGCGCTGCGCGCCCTCGAGATCCAGGCTGCGATCGGGGTGCAGCGGTGTGGCCATCGCGGTGATGAGCGGTCCGAACGGCACGGCGACCCCTTCGACGCAGCGGCAGAGCAGCCGCAGTCTACCGAGGACGGGTGGGGCACCTGGTGTCAGGGCCGCACGGCGTCGCGGGCCGTCACCGCTCCCGCGCGGCTCCCGAGGGCGCCGGACCGGCGTCCTCGTCGGCCGAGGGGGCGCTGGAGGGAGCGAGCTTGAAGGTCACCAGGAAGCGCGCGCCCCCGCTGGGGGCGGGCTCGTGCCGGCACGTCGCGCCCATCTGCCGGCACAGCTCGGCGACCAGCGGCAGGCCGACGTGCGCCCCCGTCGCGCTGTCAGGGTCGAACAGCTCGTCGCGCTGCGTCGCAGCGATCCCCGGCCCCTCGTCGGTGACCGCCAGCACCGCGTGCGCCCCCCATGCCACGGCGTGGACGCGGGCGGGCGTGCCCGGGGGGGTGTGCTCCACCACGTTCTCCAGCAGCAGCAGCGCCACCCGCCGTGCGGCGCGCCGGTCGCCAACCACCTTCAGCGGCGGCACGTCGACGGTGACGGGGTGCTCGGCCAGGCGGGGGCCCAGCGCCGCCAGCGCATCCACGACCACCGCCTCCAGCGCCACCGGCTCCAGCCGGGCGTCCTGCTCGGTGCCCAGCACGCCGAGGTCGGCCAGGCGTCCCACCTCGGCGTCGAGCGTGGCCGCCGCGATCCGCAGGCGCCCGGCGATGCGCTCGCGCTCCTCGGCCGCGTCGGCCTGCGCGAGCGCGTCGGCGGCCTCCTCGACCTCGTGGAGCACCGGGCGCACGTCGTCGCTGGCGCGCCGCACCAGGCGGCGCCGTCGGCGCCCGCGGCGCTTGACCCGCGCCGCCTCGGCGCCGGCGCGGTCGATGAGCTCGTGCAGCCGCGAGGCGTAGATGTCGGTGAGGAAGCCCACCGCCAGCAGGACGCCGATGCTGATCGCCAGCACCACCGCACGGTCGCCGAGGTCGGGGCGGTGCAGGAACAGCGGCTCCAGCCCCAGCTCCTCGAAGCCGAGGTGGGTCAGCGCCGCAGCGACCGCCAGGCCGGTGAACAGCCGCGCCCCCACGGGTCCGAGCAGGATCCCGGCCGAGACGATCACGATGGTCTGCACCAGCACCGTGCCCGAGCCGGTGCCGCCCACGACGGCGGCGGCGGCGGCGAGCACGACGAGGTCGGCCAGCAGGCTCCCGACGGTCGTGGCGCGAGGCGCCCGCGGTGAGCTGCGGAAGTACCAGGCGGTGGCGATCAGCAGCACCGGCAGCCCGACCAGCAGCGGCCACACCGCGGTCCCGTAGATGACCCACAGCACGATCACCGCGATCAGGTAGGCGATGCTGCCCACCGCGCGCACGAGCCCGAACCGCCGCAGCAGCACCTCGTCGGGGGTCAGCAGCGCCTGTGCCATCACCGGGATCCTAGTCGCCGACGGCCTCGCCCGGTCCCCCGCTGCCGGCCGCCGCGCCACCGGGTGCGTCGCCGTGCTCGCGCGTGGGCAGCCGACGGGCCAGCGCGGCGGCGAACCGCTCGGGTGCGCCGGGGGCCAGCCGCAGGAACAGCGACGGCTCGGTGAGCTCGACCTCGAGCACGCGCGGCGCGCCGGCAGCGTCGTCGACGAGGTCCACGCGGGCATAGGCCAGACCAGTGGCATCAAGCGCTGCCAGCGCCGCCTCGGCGACGGCGCGCTCATCGTGCCGGGGGTCACGCAAGCGCAGGTCCTCGGGGGCGTGCAGCCCGTCGAGGGGCTCGGCCCCGGGCACGAGGATCGGGCCCTTGCGCACCCCGTGGCTGCACACCCCGTCGAGGTGGATCACCGCCGTCTCACCGCGCGCGTCGACGCTGTCGAGGTAGGGCTGGACCATCACCGTCCGGCCGCGCGCATGCAGCCGCTCGATCAGCGCCCGGGGCCGCGCGGTCTCGCCCGGCTCGGCGCGCACCGCGTCGCGCGAGCCCGCCGAGACCGCCGGCTTGACCACGAACGGCTCGTCGCGGGGCAGCGCCGGATCCTCGCCGGGCTCGGCGAACCAGGTCGGCACCACGGGCACGCCGGCGTCGGCGAGGCGGGCGAGGTAGCGCTTGTCGGTGTTGCCGCGCACCACCGCCGGGGGGTTGACCACGCGCGTCACCGAGGCGACGGCGTCCACCCAGGCGTGGAAGGCAGCCAGGCGCTCGGGGTAGTCCCAGGTGGAGCGCAGCACGACCAGGTCGAAGACGGCCCAGTCCACCGCGGGGTCGTCCCAGGCGGCGGGCTCGGCGGCGACGCCGCGTGCGCGCAGGGCGGCCAGCACCACGCCCTCGTCGGGGTCGACGCCCCAGGCGGCGCGGGCCGAGGCCAGGGCGATTCGCGAGCGCATGCCGTCAGTGTGCAGCGCCGGGCTCTAGCGTGTGCGCCGATCCCGTCCGGCTGCTGCGAGGAGGACCCCGTGCTCTGGCACATCGTGCGCTTTCGCTTCCCCGACGACGGCGACCCGACCGCGCGGACGGCGCTGGAGGAGCAGCTCGCCGGGCTGCACACGATCCCCGAGGTGCGCCTGCTGCGGGTGGCGCGCGACATCGACGACCCGCAGGTCACCGGGCTGCTGACCGGCTTCGACGACGAGGCCGGCCTCGCGGTGTACCGCGACCACCCCGACCACGTGCCGGTGGTGGCCCGCGCCCGGGAGCTGTGCGAGAGCATCACCCGCCTGGACATCGCGACCGACGACCCCAGCGACGCGCTGCCACGCACCCGCTGACGGGCCCGCGCGGCGCTGGATCGGGCCGCAAGCGCTTGCGCGCTCGCGCCGGCTGCGATTGGCTGCGCCCCATGAGATCCTCTGCGCGCCCCCAGATCGACGCCATCATCTTCGACCTCGACGGTGTCCTCACCGACACCGCCGCCTTCCACGAGGCGGGCTGGCAGCGCCTGGCCGAGGAGCAGGGCTGGAAGTTCGACTCGACGCTGGCCGACGCGCTGCGCGGCGTGTCGCGCATGGCCTCGCTCGAGCGCATCCTCGAGCACAACGGAGTCGAGGCGAGCGAGGCCGACAAGCAGGAGTGGGCCGACCGCAAGAACGCCTACTACGTCCAGGCCCTGGAGGACGTCAGCCCCGACGATGCGCTGCCCGGCGCCCTCGAGCTGGTGCTCGCCGCCAAGGAGGTCGGGCTGGCCGTGGCGATCGGCTCGAGCTCGCGCAACGCGCGCACGGTGCTGGAGCGCCTGGACATGCTCGAGCTGTTCGACGCGATCAGCGACGGCAACAGCGTCGAGCGCGCCAAGCCCGCCCCGGACCTGTTCGTGCACGCCGCGCAGCAGCTGGGCGTGGAGCCGGCCCGCGCCGCGGTGGTCGAGGACGCCGAGAGCGGCGTCGACGCCGCGCTGGCCGGCGGCATGATCGCGGTGGGCGTCGGCCCCGCCGAGCGGCTCGGCCACGCCCATCACCGCTGGGACACCGTGGCCGAGCTGGACCTCGCGTCCCTGGTGCACCCGCACGGGCCGGTCGAGCAGCACCTGGAGAACAACGTCATCACCGCCTCGGGCTGGATCGTGCGCGAGCGCGTGTGGGAGCCCGGCCAGCTGCTGACCACCGGCTCGAACTACCTGATCGGCAACGGCTACCTCGGCTACCGCGGGAGCTTCCCCGAGTGGACCGCCGAGCAGCACACCGGCTGCATCGTCTCCGACACCTACGACTGCGCCGACGGGCACTGGACCGAGCTGTGCAACGCGCCCAACGCGCTGTTCTCGCAGGTGTCGGTGGCCGGCGAGCCAGCGGTCATGCTGCCCGGCCACACCGATGACGTGGCCGAGTACCAGCGCGAGCTGGTCGCCCGCTACGGCGTGCACCGCCGCTCGTGGCTGGCCCGCGGGCCACGAGCGGTGCAGGCGCGGCTGCTCGACGAGCGCTTCGCCAGCGCCGACGACCTCCACGTGGTGCCGATGCGCCAGGTGATCGAGGTCGACGAGCCGGCGCAGGTCACGGTGCGCACCGGCATCGACGGCATCGTGTGGGACCTCAACGGCGACCACTACCGCGACATGGCCAGCGAGCGCGACGGCGACGAGCTGGTGATGACCGCCTGGACCACCGAGCACGGGCTGGAGCTGGTCGTGGCCCAGGCGCTGGCGGTGGTGGCCGGGCCCGCGCCGCAGGCCGAGACCGACCACCGCGAGCACCGCCGGCACCTGCGCGAGCTGACGTTCCACCTCGAGCCCGACCAGCCGCTGGAGCTCGAGATCGTGATGGCGGTCTGGTCGGGCAACGACGTCGGCGCACCCCGCGAGGCGGCGCTGGCCTCGGCGCGGGCGGTGCGCGACAGCGGCTACCAGCGCGCCAAGGCGCGCCATGTGGTGCGCTGGGACGAGCGCTGGCGGCGCCTGGACGTGCAGGTGGACGGCGACCCGGCCACCCAGGCGATGCTGCGCTACAACCTCTACCAGGCGGTGATCGCCACCCCCACCCACACCGATCACCTGCCGATCGGGGCGCGGGGGCTGTCGTGCCAGGCCTACCAGGGCGGGGCCTTCTGGGATCAGGAGATCTTCAACCTGCCCATGTGGCTGCACACCGACCCCGCGCAGGCGCGCGATCTGCTGGCCTACCGCCACCGCACGCTGGATGGGGCACGGCGCAAGGCCGCGAACCTCGGCTTCGAGGGCGCCTTCTACGCGTGGGTGACCGGGCTGACCGGCGACGAGCTGTGCCCCAGCTACTTCTTCACCGACGTCAACACCGGGCGCTCGTTCAAGAACCACTTCAACGACTGGCAGATCCACATCTCGCCGGACGTCGCCTACGCGGTGCAGCACTACGAGCGCGCCACCGGCGACTGGGACTTCATGGTCGACCACGGCGCGGAGATCCTGTGCGAGGTCGCCCGGTTCATCCGCTCGCGCGTCCACTGGCGCGTGGACCGCCAGCGCTACGAGATCGTGCGGGTGCTGGGCCCTGACGAGTATCACGAGGGCGTGGACAACAGCGCGTTCACCAACTGGATGTGCGTCGACGCGCTCGCAGGCGCCCTGGACGTCCGCGAGCGCCTGGCCGCGCATGCGCCCTCGGCGCTGGCCGCGCTGGACGAGCGCCTGGGGGTCACCGAGCGCGAGGTCGCCGACTGGCGCCACGTCGCCGACCACCTGCACCGACCAGCCCCCGATCCCACCTCCGGCGTGATCGAGCAGTTCGACGGCTACTTCGGGCTGGAGGACACCACGCCCGAGGTGCTGCGGGGACGGTTGCTGGATCCCAGCGAGTACTGGGGCTGGCCCAGCGGCGTGGCGGTGGAGACCCAGGTGCTCAAGCAGGCCGACATCGTCCAGCTCGCCCTGCTGCAGCCCGAGCTGTTCACCGACGAGCAGGTCGCCGCCAACTACGACTACTACGAGCCGCGCACCCAGCACGGCTCGTCGCTGTCGCCGCCCACCCACGCCACGGTGGCCGTGGCGCGCCTGGGGCGCGTCGACGAGGCGCTGCGCATGTTCGTGCGCACCCTGGGCACCGACCTGTTCACCCGCGCCTCGAAGGTCTCGGGCGGCACGTTCATCGGTGGGATCCACACCGCGGCGGCCGGCGCGTCCTGGGACGTGGTCGCTCGCGGCTTCTGCGGCCTGCGCGCCGGCACCGACGAGGTCGGGCTCGCCCCGCGCCTGCCCGCCCACTGGGAGCGCCTGTCGCTGCCGCTGGTGTGGCGCGGACGCCGCCTCCACGTGACCGCACGGCCCAAGGCGGTGACGGTGGTGGCTGATGCCGCCAACACCGAGCCGCTGCCGCTGCGCCTGTGGGACGAGGCGATCACGCTGGATCCCGGTGCGCAGGTGCAGCGCCAGACCGGGTAGACGCGCGGCGAGCTGGCGCGCGGCGAGCCCGCGCACGTGCGCCGCAGCGACCCGGCATACTGAGCGCATGAGCTCCACTGACCCGAACGACCCGCGCGACCCCGACCGCGACGACGGCACCGAGGACACCGAGTGGCTCGGCGAGGAGCGCAGCGACGACGCTGACGCGACCGAAGCGCTGGGCGGCGACGAGACCCAGGCGCTGGGCGGCGACGAGACCCAGGCGCTGGGCGGCGACGAGACCCAGGCGCTCGGCGGCGACGAGACCCAGGCGCTCGGCGGCGACGAGACCCAGGCGCTCGGCAGCGCCGGGCGCGTGTACTCCTACGAGCACGACCCCGAGGCCGCCGCGACGGAGCCCCCGCTGGACGGGGCCGCCGAGGAGCCCGTGGACGAGCCGGACGAGGAGCCCGGTGCCGAGCCGCGGCGCGGGCGCGACGCGCTCATGGCCGTCATCGGCGGGCTGGTCGGGTTCATCCTCGCGTTCGTGATCGTGGCGCTTGGCACCGGCGACGCCGAGGGCCTCGACGCCGCCGAGGTCGAGGCGGAGATCGCGGCGCTGGAGGCCGAGGTGGACGCGCTCGAGGACGAGCTCGACGCTCGGGACGAGCAGGTCGAGGAGCTCACCGCCGAGCGCGACGAGGCGCTCGAGGCAGCCGTCGAGGGCGCCGACGAGCTCGAGGCGCGCCAGGACGAGCTCCTCGAGCGCGAGCGCGCGGTCGAGGAGCGCAGCGCCGAGCTCTCCGAGCGCGAGTCCGAGCTCGACGCGCGTGAGGCAGAGCTCGACGAGCGCGAGGCCGCCCTAGCCGAGCAGGAGGACGGGGCGCCGCCACCGGACGCGACCGACGAGAACGGCGAGAGCCCGCTGCCGGAAGTCGATGGCGAGGCGGCCGAGAACTTCGTCGAGCGCGTGGTCGAGGGGATCCGCGACCTGTTCGGGGGCAGCTAGCGCTGCCGCGCCTCGGTGCGCTGCTCAGCCTCGAGGCGCTCGAGCTCGGGATCGGAGTGGTCGACGAAGCGCATCATGTCGGCCACGGCGTGATGGCCGGCGCGCTCGGCGATGGCGCGGTGCATCTGCTGGGCCACCCGCCGGTACGAGGGATGGCCGGCCGGCTGGGTGCGCAGCTCCACGAGCTGCATCGCCGCCCGCGCGTTGAGCTGCAGCGAGTAGCGCAGCTTCCACGCGAAGCCGACCGCGTACTGCGACTGGCGCGGCAGGTCGGGATGGAGGCGCTCCCACAGGCGGGCCTGGCGCTCCAAGGCCTCGTGCCAGGGGGCAGCGAGCCCGGCGTCGACGAGCTCGCGCGGTGTGTCGTACCCGTGGCGGGGTGAGAGCTCCTGCCAGTCGAGGGTGAGCATCCGGTGGCGCTGCAGGTCCCGGAAGGCCCCGTAATCGCTGAGGACGTCGAAGCGGTACCACACGCGCTCCAGCGCCCGCCCGGGCTTGTGGCGGCGGTTGCCGCGCTCGCCGACGAACGCGCGCAGCACGCGGGCGCGCTCCTCACCGGTCATGTCCAGCACCTGCTCGCGCAGCTGGCGCTCGGGCAGGTGGCTGTGCGGGTACAGCGCGCCGGTCACGAGCTCGACCTCGGCGTCGGGGCTCCAGTCGACGAGCTCGACCTCCCCGGCTGGCGCCGGCTCGGGCTCGCCGATCAGGTCGTCGGCCACCGCGCGGACGTCCTCGCGGGTGCGGCGCTGGTAGTCGGCCCACGCCTGCCCGCGATCGGGCCGGTCGACCCGGGTCAGGAAGGCGGGGATGATCTCCCGCAGCTCGGTGAGCAGCGCGTCGCCGGTGTGGCGCGCCTCGGCGAGCTCGTGGCCCCGCAGGCGCAGCAGCATCTGCTCGTAGGCCTGCCCGCTGGCGAAGACGCCCACGTTGGACACCGTCGCAGCCGGCAGGAGCCCGCGGAGCAGATCGCAGGCCTTGGCGCCGAGGCTGCGCTGCCAGGCGCGCTCGCTGACCCCCTCCTCGCGCGGATGGTGCTGCGCCAGCCAGGAGCGCAGCGCGGGCAGCAGCTCGGCGTAGGTCGAGAAGACCGTGTCGAGGGTGTCGGTGTAGGCGCTGGCGTGCGGCGAGGCCATCACGTCGGGGTCGCGGTAGTAGCGCCAGCGCCCCCCGGGCTGGTCGTCGAAGGGGATGTAGCGCGTCGACTGCTCCAGGTAGGCAGCCAGCCGGCCCCACTCGATGATCTTGGTGAGCAGGTTGGAGGCCTGCTCGATCGCCACGTGGGCGCCGCCGAGCTGGGCCACCGAGTCGTCGCCGTACTCGACGAACACGCGCTCGTAGAGGCGGTCGGCGCGCCCGTGGGTGGCACCGCCCTCGCCGGTCTCGGGCAGCTCGTCGGCGAACTCGTCGAGCAGCAGGCGGCGCAGGCTCTTGGGGCTGCGCGAGTAGCGTGCGAACAGCGCACCCTTGGCGACCTCGGGCAGGCCGCGCAGCGCGAAGACCGGACGGTCGAGGTTGGTGACGTGCCGAGCGAGCACCGCGCGCTCGGCCTCGGTGAAGGACTCGACCACGTAGGGATGACCGGTCGCGGCGTCAGAGGGATCGGAGGGCGCGTCGCTCATGCGGGCGAGTGTAGGAGGGGTGCGCGGTGCGCGGCGCCGCGACCTGTGGAGGCCCCTGACGGCGTGGACTAGGCTGCCTGCGAGCACCGCATCCAGGGGCCGACGACGAGATGCGGCGCCAGCGCCCGCAGCGACGAGGGTGAGACGGGGTTGACCACACCAGCCAGGACGCCGCAGCGCATCGCGATCGTGAACCGCGGCGAGCCCGCCGTGCGCGCCATCCACGCGGTGCGCGAGCTCGAGCACGAGGATCCCCGGGGCCGGGTGACGATCGCGCTGCACACCGAGGCGGAGCGCAGCGCCATGTTCGTGCGCGAAGCCGACGAGGCGGTGCGGATCGGCCCTGGCGCCGGCGAGCCGCCGACCGGGGCGGACCCCTACCTCGACTACACCGAGCTCGAGCGGGCGCTGACCGCAAGCGGCGCCGACGCCGCCTGGGTCGGCTGGGGCTTCGTGGCCGAGCACCCCGAGTTCGCCGATCTGTGCGAGCGGCTCGACCTCACCTTCGTCGGCCCGCCCGCGGCGGTGATGCGCCGGCTCGGCGACAAGATCGAGGCCAAGCGGCTGGCCGAGCAGGCCGGCGTGCCGGTGGCGCCGTGGAGCGGTGGCCCGGTGAAGGACCCCGACGAGGCACGCGAGGCCGCGCAGCGGATCGGGTTCCCGCTGGTGGTCAAGGCCGCCTCCGGCGGCGGCGGTCGCGGCATCCGCGTGGTCCGCGCCGCCGAGGAGCTCGACCAGGCGCTGGCCCGCGCTCGCGATGAGGCCGGCCGCGCCTTCGGCGACCCGCGGGTGTTCCTCGAGCGGGTGGTCACCGACGCCCACCACGTCGAGGTCCAGGTGCTCGCCGACGACCACGGCACGGTCTGGTCGGTGGGGGTGCGCGACTGCTCGACGCAGCGACGCAACCAGAAGGTGCTGGAGGAGTCGGGCTCGCCGGCCCTGTCCGACGCGCGGCTCGCCGAGCTGCGCCGGGCCGCCGCCGACCTGGCGCGCGCCGCGGCGTACCGCGGCGCGGGGACCGTGGAGTTCCTCTACCGCCCCGACGAGGACCTGCTGTCGTTCCTCGAGGTCAACACCCGGCTGCAGGTCGAGCACCCGGTCACCGAGCTCGTCACCGGGCTGGACCTGGTCAAGCTGCAGCTGCACCTGGCGGGTGGCGGTCGCCTCGAGGGCGAGCCTCCCGAGCCGCGGGGCCACGCCATCGAGGCGCGCCTCAACGCCGAGGACCCCGAGCGCGGCTTCGCGCCGGCGCCGGGTGCCATCGAGCTGCTGACGCTGCCCGCCGGGCCGGGGGTGCGCGTCGACCGCGGCGTCGCCGAGGGCGACGTGATCCCCGCCGCGTACGACTCGATGATCGCGAAGGTGCTGGCGTGGGGCCGCGACCGGCCCGAGGCCCTGGCCCGGCTGGGGCGAGCGCTGTCGCAGACGACGGTGCTGGTGCGCGGGGGCACCACCAACCGCGCGTTCCTGCTGGGGCTGCTGACCCACCCGCGCGTGGTGGAGGGCACCGTCGACACGGGCTGGCTCGACCGCGAGGGGGCAGCAGCGGTCAACCAGCCCACCAGCCGCCCCGACGTGGCGCTGGTGGCCGCGGCCATCGAGTCCTTCGAGGGGCTGGCCGAGGTGGAGCGCGCCCGCTTCTACACCACCGCCGCGCGAGGTCGGCCCGAGACCACCACCGCCACCGGACGTGACATCGATCTGCGCCACGGCGCGAGCAACTACCGGCTGACGGTGTCCCAGACGGGGCCGCGCCGCTACCGCGTGGACGACGGCAGCGACGTCGCGACCATCGACGTGGAGCGGCTGCGTCGCTTCGAGCGCCGCCTGACCGTGGGCACCGAGCGGTTCCGGGTGGCCTCCATCACGCACGGGGCGGAGCGGCTGATCGAGGTCGACGGCGTTCCCCACCGGGTCTCCCAGGACGATGCAGGGATCGTGCGCACGCCCGGCCCGGGCCTGCTGGTGTCGGTGACCGTCGAGGAGGGCGACGAGGTCGAGGCCGGCAGCGCCGTGGCGGTGCTGGAGAGCATGAAGATGGAGACCGCGCTCAGCGCGCCGTTCTCCGGGCGCGTGCGCGAGGTCATGGCCGCCACCAACCTCCAGCTCGAGGCGGGCACCCCGGTGGTGCGCCTCGAGCCGAGCGACCGCGAGGAGGCCGCCGAGGACGCCGGGGAGGCCACCGCTGACCTGTCGCTGCTGGCCAAGGCGACCCGCAACGCCCAGGAGCCCGAGCCGGTGCGACGCGCCCGCGCCGACCTCGACGCGCTGCAGCGGATGATCCTCGGCTACGACCTCCCTGCCAGCGCCGCCACCGCCGTGCTGGACGACCTGGAGCGCACCGCTCGCCCCGAGGACGGCGACGTCCCCGAGATCCTCGACGCCGAGGTGGCGATCCTGGCGCTGTTCGGCGACCTCGCCTCCCTGTCGCGCAACCGGCGCCTGGGCGATGAGGAGGACCGCGCCGAGGATCGCGCCGCCCGCGAGCACCTCCACGAGTTCCTGCGCTCGCCGGAGATGGAGGCCGAGCGCCTGCCGCAGGCGTTTCGCACGAAGCTGCTGCGCGCCCTCGCCCACTACGGCGTCCACGACCTCGAGCGCACGCCGGCGCTGGAGGAGGCGCTGTACCGCATCCACCTGGCGCAGCAGCGCAGCGCCGATCACCTGCCGATCATCCTGGGACTGCTCGAGCGTCGCCTGCGCGCCGGCTGCGCGCCACCCGACGGGCGCGGCCGGGAGCTGCGCCGGACCCTCGACCGCCTGATCCGCGCCACCCAGGTGCGCCATCCCGCGGTCGGCGACCTCGCCCGCCGAGCGCGGCACCGCTGCTTCGAGCAGCCGCGCCTGGAGCGCGACCGCGAGGAGGCCCACCGCCGGGCCCGCGAGCACCTGGACGCGCTGTCGACAGCGCCTGACGCGCCCGACCGGGAGGCGCGCATCGAGGCGATGATCGCCACGCCGCAGCCGCTGCTGCCGCTGCTGGGCGAGACGCTGGATCAGGGCGGCGACGCGACGCTCATGCTCGAGGTGCTCACCCGGCGCTACTACCGTGCGCGGGCGCTGCACGAGGTGCGCCCGGTCACCCACCGCGGACATCGCGCGGTGGTGGCCGACGTGACCGATCGCCGCGGCCGCGGTCTCGTCGCGGCGCTGGCGGTCACGCATGACGCCCTCGACGAGGCGCTGCTGGCCGCTCACGAGCTCACCCGCGACGAGCCCGAGCACCTGCCCGGCCTGGCGGTGCTCGACCTCTACCTCACCTGGCCCGACGCGCCCGAGGACGCCGACGCACTGGCCGACGCGGTCGCGCCGAGCCTGGCGGAGCTGCCGGCCGACACGCGGCTGCGGCGGGTCACCGTCTCGGTGCTGGGCAGCGCACCGGGGCACGCCGCGCGCCACCTCACGTTCCGCCGCGACGACGGCGGCGCCTTCTCCGAGCGCACCCACCTGCGCGACATCCACCCGCTCATCGCCGGACGTCTGAACCTGTGGCGGTTCGAGCACTTCGAGCTCACGCGTCTGCCCTCCACCGAGGAGGTGTACCTGTTCCGCTGCCTCGCCCGCGAGAACCGCGACGACGAGCGGCTCGTGGCGATGGCCGAGGTGCGCGACCTCACCCCGGTGCGCGACGACGAGGGCCGCATCACGAGCCTGCCCGAGATCGAGCGCATCTTCGCCGCCTGCATCGCGGATCTGCGCCAGGCCCGCGCCGCCTACCCGGAGCGGCGCCGCCCCGACTGGAACCGGGTGGTCCTCTACGTGCTGCCGCCGGTCGACGTGCCGGTGGCCGACCTCGACCCGGTCATCCGCAGCCTGGCGCCGATGACCGAGGACCTCGGCCTCGAGCAGGTGCTGGTCCAGGCGCAGCTGGCCGGCGCCGACGGCGAGCTGCGCGAGGTGGTCGCGCGGCTCTCGCGCCCGCCCGGGCAGCGCCTGACCCTGCGCATCACCGACCCACCGCAGGAGCCCCTCCAGCCGCTCGACGCGCTGACCCAGAAGGTGCTGCGCGCCCGGCGCCGCGGCACGCTGCACCCCGCCGAGCTCGCGCCGCTGCTGACCCGCCGCCCCGACACCGCCCCGGAGGCCGCCCCCGAGGGCTCCTTCACCGAGCTCGACCTCGACGCCGACGGCCGGCTCGCGCCGGTGGACCGCCCACCGGGTCACAACACCGCCGGCCTCGTGGTGGGCACGGTGTCCACCCCTACCGACCGTCACCCCGAGGGCATGCAGCGCGTCGCCGTCCTCAGCGACCCCACCCGTGGCCTCGGGTCGGTGGCGGAGGCCGAGTGCCGACGCATCGTCGCCGCGCTCGACCTCGCCGAGCAGCGGGGCCTGCCGGTGGAGTGGTTCGCGGTGTCCTCGGGAGCGCGCATCGCCATGGACTCGGGCACCGAGAACATGGACTGGGTGGCGGCGGTGCTGCGGCGCATCGTGACCTTCACCCAGGCCGGCGGCGAGATCAACGTCGTGGTGACCGGCATCAACGTCGGTGCGCAGCCGTACTGGAACGCCGAGGCCACGATGCTGATGCACACCCGCGGCACGCTGATCATGACCCCGGCCAGCGCGATGGTGCTGACCGGCAAGCAGGCCCTGGACTACTCCGGCGGGGTCTCGGCGGAGGACAACTTCGGCATCGGCGGCTACGACCGGGTCATGGGACCCAACGGGCAGGCGCAGCACTGGGCACCCGACATCCACGGGGCGCTGGAGACCCTGTTCGCCCACTACGACCACGCCTACGTCGCGCCCGGCGAGCGCTTCCCGCGGCTGGCGGCCACCACCGACCCCGCCGACCGCGACGTGCGCAGCTACCCCCACGCCGCCGACGATGCGGAGTTCGACCGGGTCGGCGAGATCCTCTCGCCCGAGACCAACCCGGACCGCAAGAAGCCCTTCGACATCCGCGCGGTCCTGCACGCGGTGCGCGACCAGGACCACCAGCCGCTGGAGCGCTGGTCGGGCATGGCCGATGCCGACACCGCAGTGGTGCTCGACGCCCACCTCGGCGGCCGTCCGGTGACGCTGCTGGGCTTCGAGTCGCGCCCGCTGGCCCGTCGCGGCCTGCTGCCGGCCGACGGCCCCGACCAGTGGACCGCCGGCACCCTGTTCCCGCAGTCGTCGAAGAAGACGGCGCGGGCCATCAACGCCGCCAGCGGCGTGCGCCCGGTGGTGGTGCTGGCCAACCTGTCGGGCTTCGACGGGTCACCCGAGTCGCTGCGCGAGCTGCAGCTCGAGTACGGCGCCGAGATCGGTCGGGCCGTGGTCAACTTCGACGGCCCGATCGTGTTCTGCGTGATCTCCCGCTACCACGGCGGGGCGTTCGTGGTGTTCTCCGGGGCGCTCAACGAGGGGTTGGAGGTCGCCGCGGTCGAGGGCTCCCACGCCTCGGTGATCGGCGGGTCGCCGGCGGCGGCGGTGGTCTTCTCCGGCGAGGTGCGAGCCCGCACCGAGCGCGACCCCCGCGTGCGCGAGCTGGAGGAGCGCCGGGCGAGCGCCGACGAGGTCGAGGCCGCCCAGGCGCGCGCCGAGCTCGACGCGCTGCGCCCGCAGGTGCGCTCGGAGAAGCTGGCCGAGGTCGCCGCCGAGTTCGACGCCGTCCACAGCGTCGAGCGCGCCCGCGAGGTCGGATCGGTCCACCAGATCATCCCGCCGGAGCGTCTGCGCCCCTACCTCGTCGAGGCGGTCGAGCGCGGGGTGGCCCGCGCCGTCCAGCGCGAGGGCCCCGGTCCGCGGCGTGCCAGCGCCAGCTGATCAGCGTGGCCACCGCGAACAGCCCGGTGACGAAGGCCCAGCCGGCGTCGTAGCTGCCGGTGAGGTCCACCAGCCAGCCGAACGCCAGCGGCGCCACCACGAAGCCCGAATAGAACGCCGTCTGGTAGACCCCCGAGGCCCAGCCGGTCTTCTCGCCGCGGACCTCGCGCACGATCCCCAGCATCGCGACGGTGTTCCAGGCCACCGCGCTCGCCCCGTAGGCCACCACGCCGACCCACAGCAGCGCTCGCGGGCCGACGGTGGCCGACCAGATGATGGCCTGGGAGACCACCGCGGCGGCTGCCAGCGCCACCAGCGGTGCGGTGACGGTGCGCAGCGACTCGGCGATGCGGCCCCACAGCACGCGCGAGACGACCCCGACCAACCCGATCACCGCGGCCGCGAGGCCCGCGACGTCCTCGGGATAGCCCAGGGCCTCGACGCTGTAGAGGACCACGAACGCGCCGACGGCGGCCAGCGCGCCGCCCATCAGCAGCGCGTAGGCGGCGAGCCAGCGCCCGAACCGACGCTCGGCCGGGGTCGGTGCGACAGCGGAGCGCTGGCTGCGCTGCACGCTCGTGATCGGATCGGGCGGCACGACCGCCACGGTGGCCGCGATGCCTGCCAGCAGCGCGATGGCTGCCACGACCAGGGCGCCGCGCCAGCCCAGCGCCAGCGCCAGGCTCGGCAGCGCGAGGCCTGCCAGCAGCGAGCCCATCTGCACGCCCGACTGCTTCACGCCCATCACGACCCCGCGCTGGCCGGACGCGAGGTGGTCGGCGATCAGCGCGTTGGTCACCGGGTTGGTGGTCGCAGTGGCCAGGCCGCCGACTGCCACCGCGGTGACCAGCACCGGGTACGAGGGCGAGGCCGACACGCCGAGCACCCCGAGGCCGGCGACCGCGAACAGCCCCAGCAGCAGCCGTCGCCCGCCGAGGCGGTCGACCAGCGGACCGGCGATCGGCGAGCCCAGCGCGCCGACGCCGAACAGCACGCTGGTCAGCAGGCCGATCTGGGTGCGGGACAGCGCGAGGTCGGCGGCGAGGAACGGGGCGAGCACACCGATCGCGAACTGCAGGAAGGTCGCCGCGGTGGTGGCCCACAGCAGCGTCGCCGCGAAGCCGGCGCGCCAGCCGCGGCCGGGTGGCCGCATCACGCGAGGAGCGCCTCCAGGCCCACGGTGAGCCCCTCGCGGCTGGGGATGCGCCGCACGGCCAGCAGCACCCCTGGCATGAAGGCCGAGCGGTCGAGGGTGTCGTGACGCACCGTCAGCGTCTGCCCGGTGGTGCCGAACACCACCTCCTGGTGGGCCAGCATCCCGGGCAGGCGCACGCTGTGGATGGGCACGCCCTCGACCACGCGTCCGCGTGCGGGCTCCTCGGCGGGGCCGGGCACCTCGGGCGCGTCGGGGCGCTGCTCGGCGATGAGGGCTGCGGTGCGCGCGGCGGTGCCGCTGGGCGCATCCACCTTGGCGGGATGGTGCAGCTCGGTGATCTCCACATCGGGCAGGTGGCGTGCCAGGTCCGCGGCGGTGCGCATGAGCAGCACCGCGCCCAGCGAGAAGTTCGGCGCCACCAGGCAGCTGGCGGGCCCGGTGCGCGCCTCGAGCTCGGCGAGGTCCTCGTCGGTGAGGCCGGTGGCGCCCACCACGACGTGGACGCCGTGCTCCAGCAACCACGCGGTGTTGCCCTTGACGGTCGCCGGCGTGGTGAACTCCACGGCCACGTCGGCGCCGGCGTCGAGCACGGCCTCCAGCGAGTCGGTGGCCTCCACCCGGGCGACGAGCTCGAGATCGTCGGCCTCCTCGATCGCGCGGCACGTGACCGTGCCCATGCGACCGTCCGCGCCCAGCACCGCTACTCGCAGCACAGCTCCTCCTGTCAGGCCGCGCACCAGCGGGCCAGCTCGTCTGCCGCGTCCTCCTCGACCGGGCCGACGACCGCCAAGGTGTAGGGGCCGCCGAGCACCGCGTCAGCGGCCGCAGCGATCGCGTCCTCATCGACGGCGTCGATCAGGCCGAGGATCTCGTCCAGGGTCCGGTAGGGCTGCCCGCCGAGCAGCGCTCGGCCCAGGCGCGCCATGCGGCTGCCGGTGTCCTCCAGCCCCATGACCACCCCGCCGGCGAGGCTCGCCTTGGCGCGCGCCAGCTCGTCAGGGGTCAGCCCGTCGCGCCGCAGCGCGTCGAGCTCGCCGCGCAGCGCCGACAGCAGCTCGTCGAGGCGTCCAGGGGAGGTGGCGGCGTACACGTCGAAGATGCCCACGTCGCGATGCTGCTGCTGCTCGCTTGCCACGGCGTAGGCAAGCCCGCGGCGCTCGCGGACCTCCTGGAACAGCCGGCTGGCCATGCTGCCGCCGAGGGCGACGTCGACCACCGCAGCGGCCCAGCGACGCTCGTCGTGGCGGGGCAGCCCCGGGCCGCCCAGCACCACGTGGGCCTGCTCGATCGGCTTGGGCTGCACCACCACGCGCCGATCGCCGACGCGGTCCGGGGCGCGGCGCGGGTGGGGGTGGCCGGCGACCGGCTGGGGCTCCACGCCCTCCAGGGCGCGGGCGACCGCCTCGACGATGCGGTCGTGCTCGAGGTTGCCGGCGGCGGACACGACCACGTTGCCGGGGACGTACTGGCGGTGGTACCAGTCGGCGATCGCCTCGTTCGAGACGGCCTCGACCGTCTCGAACGAGCCGAGCACCTCCCGACCCAGCGGATGCCCGTCGAAGTGGGCGGCGCACCACAGCGAGTGGCACAGCTCGTCGGGGGTGTCCTCGTGCAGCCGCAGCTCCTCGAGCACCACCTGCCGCTCCGCCTCGACGTCGTCGGGAGCGCAGCGGGCGTTGCGGATCATGTCGCCGAGCACCGCGATCGCGTCCTCGACGTGCCGGTCGAGCACGCGCGCCAGGAAGCAGGTGTGCTCCTTGGTGGTGAAGGCGTTGCTGTCCCCGCCGATGGCGTCGAACGCCTCGGCGATGTCGCGGGCGCTGCGGTGCGCGGTCCCCTTGAACAGCAGGTGCTCCAGGAAGTGGGTCGCGCCGGCGAGCGCGGGATCCTCGTCCCGCGAGCCGACGTCGACCCACCAGCCCACCGACACCGAGCGCACGTGGGGCATGTGCTCGGTGGCCACGCGAGTGCCGCAGGGCAGCGTGGTGACGTGCACGCCCTCGGCGAGGGTGCGCGTCTCACCGACTGCCTGCGGCACGGGCGCCGGGTCGCTCACGAGCGCCGCCGACGACGGCGACCGCCGCCTCCCTCGTCGTCGCCGCCCTCACGGCGCCGGGACCGCTGCTCGCCGCCCTCGTCACCGCCGCGACGGCGCGAACGGGTGCGGCTGCGGCCTCCGCCGTCGCCGGCGTCCTCGCCCTCACCACCGGAGGCCTGCGCCTCCTGCGCCTCGGGCTCGGGGCCGGTGGAGGCCACCACGGCCGGCTCGGGCTCGGACTCGGGCCCGCCGCCCGCAGCCTTCTCGGGCTCGGCGAGGACCAGCGAGAACTTGCCGTCGCCGCGGACCTCGGCGACCTCGACCCACAGCTTGTCGCCGACGCTGACGGCCTCGTCGGCGTGGGACAAGCGCTGGCCACCCGGCTTGGGCAGCTTCGAGATGTGCAGCAGCCCGTCCGAGCCGGGGGTGAGCGAGACGAACGAGCCGAAGTCCGCGTTCTTGACCACGGTGCCGTAGTAGCGCTCGCCCTCCTGGGGCACCACGGGGTTGGCGATGGCGCGCACCCGGTCGAGCGCGGCCTGGGCGGCGATGCCGTCGGCGGAGTAGATCTGGACCACGCCGCGGCCCTCGACGTCCTCCACCGAGATGTCGGCGCCGGTCTCGTCCTGGATCTCGTTGATGATCTTGCCCTTGGGGCCGATCACCTCGCCGACCTTCTCCAGCGGGATGTACTCGGTCAGCACGCGCGGCGCGTTGGGGTTCATCTCGGGGCGCGGCTCGGCGATCGCCTCGGCCATCACGTCGAGCACCTCGAGGCGGGCGTCGCGCGCCTGGGCGAGCGCCCCCCGCAGGATGTCAGCGGAGATGCCGGCGAGCTTGGTGTCGAGCTGCAGCGCGGTGACGAACTCGCGCGTGCCGGCCACCTTGAAGTCCATGTCGCCGAAGGCGTCCTCGGCGCCGAGGATGTCGGTGAGGGTCTGCAGCTTGCCGTCCTGGCTCACCAGGCCCATGGCGATCCCAGCCACCGGGGCGTAGATCGGCACGCCGGCGTCCATCAGCGACAACGTGGAGGCGCACACGCTGGCCATCGACGTGGAGCCGTTGGAGCTCATGACCTCGCTGACCAGGCGTAGCGCGTAGGGGAAGTCCTCCTTGGGGGGGACCACCGCGGCCACCGCGCGCTCGGCGAGGGCGCCGTGGCCGATCTCGCGGCGCTTGGGGCCGCGCATGAAGCCGGCCTCGCCGGTCGAGAACGGCGGGAAGTTGTAGTGGTGGATGTAGCGCTTCTCGGTGTGGGGGTCCACGGTGTCCAGCCGCTGCGCCTCGCGCGTCATGCCGAGGGTGAGGATGTTGAGCACCTGCGTCTCGCCTCGGCTGAACAGCCCCGTGCCGTGCATCCGCGGGACGACGCCGACCTCGGCCGACAGCGGTCGGATGTCGCGCGGGCCGCGCCCGTCGATGCGCACGCCCTCGTGGACGATGCGCTTGCGCACCGTGGTCTTCTCCAGCGACTTGAAGGCGTTCTTGGCCTGGCCCTCGAGCTGGTCGTCGGTGACCTCGACGGCGCTGGCCTCCTCGTCGTCGAACACCGCGTCGATCGCGGCGTCGCGCAGCGCGTCGATCTTGGACTCGCGCGCGGCCTTGTCGAGCTGGTCGTCCCCGACGATGGCGGCGAGCTCGTCGGCGGCGCGGCGCTCCACGGCGGCGTAGACGCGCTCGTCGTAGTCGGGATAGATCGGGAAGGACTTCTCCGAGGTCACCCCGACCTGGTCGACGAGCTCGCGCTGGGCGTCGCAGAGCTGGCGCAGCAGCGGCTTGGCCTCGTCGAGGGCGTCGGCGAGGACCTCCTCGGTGGGCGTCACGCCGCCGGTGTCGGCTGCCACCACGGCGTTCTCGGTGGCCTCGGCCTCCACCATGAGCACGTCGATCTCACCGGTGTCGTCGTTGAGGCGACCGGCGACGACGAGGTCGAACACCGCGTCGGAGGCGAGGTAGGAGAACGTCGGGAACGGCGTCCAGCGCCCGTCGCGGTCCATGGCCATGCGCAGCCCGGCGACCGGCCCGTCGAAGGGCAGGCCCGACAGCATCGTGGCCAGCGAGGCGCCGTTGATCGCAGCGACGTCGGGCGCGTTCTCCTGATCGGCCGACAGCGTCATGACCACGACCTGCACCTCGTTGCGCAGGCGCTCGTCGAACGTCGGGCGCAGCGGGCGGTCCACCAGGCGGCAGGTGAGGATCGCGTTCTCGCTGGGACGGCCCTCGCGCTTGAAGAAGCTGCCGGGGATGCGCCCGGCGGCGTACATCTTCTCCTCGTAGTCCACCGTCAGCGGGAAGAAGTCGAGGTGCTCCTTCGGCTTGCTCGAGGCGGTGGTGGTGACGTTGAGCACCGTCTCGCCGATGCGGACCACGGCGGCTCCATCGGCGAGGCCGGCGAGCTTGCCGGTCTCGAAGGTGATGTCGGTGTCGCCGACGCGGGTGTGTGTCTCGTGCGTGCCGAGCGTGCCCATGGGTGCGCTCGCCTCCTTCTGGTCGGGGTCAGCCGGGTGCCGGCCGCGCGGGGCAGCCGGTCTCGCCGGTGACCGGGACGAGGCGGCGACGCCGGGACGGCAGCCAGTTCCCAGTGGTCGCGGCTGCGCGCGGCGGTGCGCAGCGCCCGCCGGGGCCGCACCGGGGTGCAGCCGCGGCCACTGACAACTGACGGTCCATCGACGTCGGCTCCTCGCAGGCCACCGGGGTGTGCGGTCGGGCTCTCGCGTGCGGGTGGGCCCCGAACGTGACGACGCCGAGCCCCAGGGCTCGGCGTGGTCAGTCAGCGGCGGATGCCCAGGCGACCGATGAGGTCGCGGTAGCGCCCGACATCGGTGCGCTGGAGATAGTCCAGCAGGCGTCGGCGCTGCCCGACGAGCATGAGCAGCCCACGTCGCGAGTGGTGGTCCTTCTTGTGGGTCTTGAGGTGCTCGGTGAGGTGCTCGATGCGCTTGGTCAGCAGCGCGATCTGGACCTCCGGCGAGCCGGTGTCACCGGGCTCGCGCTGGAACTCCTCGATGATCTGCTGCTTGTTCTCCAGCACGGCTTTGGCCACGTGTCCGTCTCCTTGTCGATCGTCTCCCGCCGGGTGGATGCGCACCATCGGGGATCGGCCAGCTCTCGGGGAGCATCGATCCTCCTCGCGGCCACGAGGCCGCGGCACCCGCACACGGGCACGACTGCATGCCGCCGGTCGAGCGGCTGGGGCGAGTCTGCCACGCCGCGGGGAGCGGGACAACGCCGCTCGCCTCGCCCTGTCGGCGGGCGTGAGGCCGGACGGGCTCACCGTCCTCGCCGGTGCCACGGCACCGCGCCGCCCTCGCGCGCCGCCGCCAGGCGCCGCACCCCGGCCACGACGTCGTCCTCGCCGAGCAGCACGTGGTCGGCGGCCGGGCCCAGCGGGACGTAGCTGTCGACGCTGCGCACCGACCCGACCGGACGGTGGGCGGCCACGCGGTGCTCGGCGAGGTCGCCGAGCACCGCATCGGCGATGCCGCCGCCGGTGGCGCGAGCCTCGTCGGCGACCAGCACCGCGCCACAGGCACGCGCGTGCGCGCGCAGCGCCGCCAGCGGCAGCGGAGCCAGCCAGCGCACGTCGAGCACGCGCACCGCCAGGCCGTCCTGCTCGGCCAGGCGCCTCGCGGCCCGCAGGGCAAGCGGCACGCCGTTGCCGTAGGTGACCACCAGCACGTCGCGGGCCGAGGCGTGCCACACGCCGACCTCGCCGGGCAGCAGGGCCGTGCCGGTGGGCGGGTGATCGCACAGCCAGCCCTCATCGCCCTCGACGTGCAGGTCGCGTGCGTGGTACAGGGCGATCGGCTCGAGGAAGGCCACGACCCGCCCGTGCGCCGCCGCCAGCCCGAGGCAGCCGCGCAGCATCCGCGCCGCGTCGTCGCCGCGCGCCGGGCACGCCACCACCAGGCCCGGGATGTCACGCAGAGCGCCCACGCTGTTGTCGTTGTGGAAGTGGCCGCCGAACCCCCGCTGGTAGGCCAGGCCGGGCAGGCGCACCACCATCGGGTTGCGGAAGGCGCCCGAGGAGAAGTACGCCTGCGAGCAGGCCTCGCCACGCAGCTGGTCCAGCGCGTTGTGGACGTAGGCGAGGTACTGGATCTCGGCCACCGGCAGCAGGCCCATCAGCCCGGCGCCCTGGGCGAGGCCGAGGATCGTGGTCTCGTCCAGCAGCGTGTCGAACACGCGCTGGCTGCCGAAGGTGCGCTGCAGCCCGCGGGTCACCCCGTAGACCCCGCCCTTGGCGCCGACGTCCTCGCCGAACACCAGCAGCTCGCGGCGGCGCGCCAGCTCGTCGGTGAGCGTGGCGTTGAGGTGTGCCGCCAGCGTGCGCTGACCCGGCGCGGTGGCCTCCTCGGGCACGCGGCCGCCGAACGCACGACGCCGCTGCTCGGGCTCGGGATGGCCGCTGGCCTCGGCACGCACGTGGCGATCCGCCAGCGGCGTGGCCAGCGGCGCGACCACGGCCGCGGCGCTGTCCAGCGCCGGCTCCTCGGCGACCGCGTCGGCGAGGCGGGCCACCTGCTCGCGCGTGCCCTCCACGACCTCCTGCAGCTCCCCGGGCGTGGCCGCACCCGCGTCGATCAGGGCTCGCGCGAGCTCCAGCAGCGGATCGGCGGCCCGGTCGGCGGCGATCGCCTCGCGGGTGCGGTAGGCCTGCTCGACATCGCTGCCGGCGTGCCCCCACAGGCGCACCACGTCCAGGTGCAGCAGCACCGGTGCGCGCGCTGTGCGGCAGGTCTCCACCGCGTGCGCGATCGCATCCCAGGCCTCGGACACCGCGCCGGTCGCGCGGATGTAGCGCAGGTGCGGCCACGACCCGAGCGTCTCGGCCACCCAGCGGGCAGGCGTGTCCACGCTGATGCCCAGACCGTTGTCCTCGCACACCCACAGCACCGGCGCCGGCGCGCCGCGCCGCGCGGCGTAGCGGGCGGCGTTGATGCCCGCCAGCGCGGTGGCGTGGTTGGCCGAGGCGTCCCCGAACGAGCAGCACACGATGCTGTCCTCGGGCACCGGCAGCTCCACCCCGAGGCGGCGGGCGCGCTCGATCGCGAACGCCGTGCCGGTGGCCTTGGGCAGGTGGCTGGCGATCGTCGAGGTCTGGGGCGGGATCCACCGCTCGGCGCTGCCCCACACCTTGTGGCGTCCCTGGGCGATGGGGTCGCGGGCGCTGGCCACCAGCGAGCGCAGCACGTCGGCCAGCACCTGCTCGCGGTCGTCGCCGGCGCGGCGGTGCCGCGCCAGCACGAACCCCCCGGAGCGGTAGTGCAGCAGCGCCGGGTCCGTGGCCCGCAGCTGCGCTCCCAGCAGCGCGTTGCGCTCGTGGCCGGCGCTGGGGATCGTGTACCAGCCCACCCCGCGAGCCTTCAGGTCGCGCGCGGCCACATCGAGCTGGCGCGAGGCGACCATGTCAGCGAAGGCCTCACGAGCCGAGGCAGCGGTCAGCCCCGACCCGGGCGCCAGCGGCGCGGTGGGCGCAAGCTGCGCCTGCGGCGCTGCCGCGTCGGCGAGCAGCGCGTCCAGGCCCGCCTCGGTGACCGCGGCAGGGTCACCAGACCCCGTGCTCGCGCTCGACCCGGCGGAGCCCACCCGATCAGCCCGCCTCGGGCAGCCCCAGGTGGCGCCGCGCCGCAGCGATGTCGCGATGCATCTGCGCCACGAGCGCCTCGGGGCCCTCGTAGCTCTGCTCGTCGCGCAAGCGGGCGCGGACGTCCACGGTGAGCTCGCAGCCGTACAGGTCCTCATCGAAGTCCAGCAGGTGCGGCTCGACGCGCAGCTGCTGACCCCCGAACGTCGGGTTGACGCCGACGTTGGTCACCGCGGGCACCGAGCGGCCATCGGGCACGTGCGCGTGCCCCGCGTACACCCCGCGGGCCGGCACCACCAGCCGTGGATCCAGCGACAGGTTCGCGGTGGGGAAGCCGAGCTCGTGACCGCGCCGATCCCCACGGACCACGAGCCCGTCGAGGGCGAACGGGCGCCCCAGCAGGTCGGCGGCCTCGGCCACCGCGCCACGCTCCACGCGCTGGCGGATCTCGGTCGAGGACACCACCAGACCCTCCCAGGTGGTCAGCGGGACGCTCTCGGCGGCGAACCCTCGACGCGCACCGATCTCGGTGAGCGTCGTCACGTCACCCGCCGCGCGATGGCCGAACCGGAAGTTCTCGCCGACCACGACCGCCCGCGGGCGCAGGCGGTCGCCGAGCACGCGCTCCACGAACCCCTCGGGATCCAGGTGCCGCAGCTCGTCGTCGAAGGGGATCATCACCACTAGATCGACCCCGGTGGCCGCCAGCGTCTCGGCGCGCCGGCGAGTGCTCTGCAGCAGCGGCGGCTGGCTGCCCGGCTTGACGACCTCCATCGGATGGCGGTCGAAGGTGACGACCGCGCTGCGCACCCCCTGCGCGCGGGCCAGAGCCAGCGCCCGGTCGATGATGGCCCGGTGGCCGCGGTGGACCCCGTCGAAGAAGCCGATCGTCACGACGCTGTCGGCCATGGTCACCGCCGCGACGTCGGTGGCGATCGCACCCGCCGGGCGAGGCTCGCCTGCAGCATCGCGTGCCGAGTCGCTCATCGCGTCTCCTCGCTCGTGCCGTCGGCCGGCGCGAGCACCATGCGGGGTCGCGCCACCGAGCCGTCGTCCTCCAGCATCGCCAGCAGCCGGCCGTCGCCGTCCACCGCTGCCACGGTGCCCTCGTGACCGGTGTGCGGCAGGGTCTTGCCATGGCCGACCGCCACGGCACCCTGCGCATCCACCGCCACCGAGGGGAAGTCGGCCACCGCGTCGGCAGGGTCCAGCAGCGCCGAGGACAGCGCCCCCTCGGCCGCGAGCTCCTCGATCTGCTCCAGGGTCCAGGCGTCATCGACGCTGAAGCGCCCCGAGCCCAGGCGCCGCAGCTGCGACAGGTGCCCGCCCACGCCGAGGCGCTCGCCGAGGTCGGCAGCCAGCGAGCGCACGTAGGTGCCCGCCGAGCACGTCACCAGCAGCGACGCCGAGGCCGTCGGCCCCGGCACGAAGTCCTCCACGATGAGGTCGTGGACGGTGACCTCACGCGCCTCGCGCTCGACCTCCTCACCGCGCCGGGCGCGCTCGTGCAAGCGCTCGCCGTCCACGCGCACCGCCGAGACCATCGGCGGCACCTGGGCGATCGTGCCCGTCAGCTCCTTGGCCGCTTCGCACAGCCGCTCCTCGGTGACCGCGCTGGCATCGACCTCCGCCAGCACCGCACCGCTCGCGTCCAGGGTGTCGGTCCGCCGCCCCAGGGCCACCGTCGCCTCGTAGGTCTTGCGGGAGGCCTGCAGATAGGGCACCAGCCGGGTGGAGCGCCCCACCAGCACCAGCAGCAGACCGGTCGCGTCCGGGTCGAGCGTGCCCGCGTGCCCCACCTTGCGGCGCCGCTTGCCGCGACGCGGACCGCCCACCGCCCGACGCACCCGCGCCACCACATCGTGTGAGGTCATGCCCGCCGGCTTGTCGATGCACAGCACGCCCTCCACGTCTCACCTCCGGATCGTCGACGTGACGCGCGACCCCGCAGCCTCGGCCACCGCCTCGGCGACCCGCTCCACGACGCCCTCCACGTCATCGTGCGCGGTGAAGCCGGCCGCCTGGTCGTGACCCCCACCTCCGAAGCTCGCCGCGACCGAGCGGACCTCGACCCCGTTGATGCTGCGCAGGCTGCACTTCAGCTCACCGGAGCGACGCCGCTTCAACAGCAGCGCGCAGTCGGCCTCCGACACGGTCCGCAGATGATCGACCAGGCCATCGGTCTCCCCGAAGGCCAGGCCCGCCGCGTCCAGCTGCTCCTCGTCGACCACCGACCACACCAGGCCGCGGGGATCCAGCCGCGCGTCGGCAAGGACCGCACCCAGCAGGGTCAGCTCGCTGAACCGCTGCTCGGCGAACAGCAGCCGCGTCAGCCCGACGACGTCCACGTCCGCAGCCACCAGCTCCGCGCCCAACCGCATCGCCGAGGGGGTCGTGGAGCTGTGCCCGAACCGCCCCGTGTCGGTGACCAGCCCCGCATAGAGGTTCGTGGCCACCGACCCCTCCAGCGGCACGCCCAGCCGTCGCACGAGCTCGGCGACCAGCTCGGCGGTGGCCGCCGCCGTCGGATCCACGAGCAGCACGTCGCCGCGGGCGCCGCCGTCGCGGTGATGGTCGATCCACACCACCTGCCCCGCCTGATCGACCAGCGGCGCGAGCGAGCCCAGCCGATCCGGGCCCGAGCAGTCCACCACCACCAGGGTGTCGGGGACCGCCACGCGTGTGGGATCGACCACGTCCTCGGCCCCCGGCAGCGCACCGAGCCGCCGCGGCAGCGACGCCGGCCGCCCATCCACCGTGCCCACGACCACCTCCGCGGTCCCACGCCCCGCCAGGCCCACCGCCTGCGCCAGCGCCAGCGCGCTGCCCAAGGTGTCCGCATCGGGATCCATGTGGCAGGCGATGAGCAACCGCTCCCCACGCAGCGCCGCGACGGCGCGCTCCCACTCAGCTGTCGTGATCGTCATCGGGCCGTGCCTGCTCGATCAGCTCGTCGATGCGCCGTCCCTGGGCGGGGACGGGATCCTCGACGAAGTGTAGGGCGGGTGTGCGACGCAGCCGGACCTCGTCAGCGAGCAGGCGCTGCAGCCGCGGCGCCGCGCTCGCAAGCCCCTCCCCCGTCGCCGCGCGCGTCTCCTCGTCGTCGGGCAGCACCGTGTAGAACACCTCGGCTGCGGAGAGATCCGGCCGCGTGCGCACCTCGGTCACCGTGACCATGCCCAGCCGCGGGTCCTTGAGATCGGCGATGTGGATCGCCAGGACCGACTGGACCGACTGGTTCACCCTGCGCATCCGCTGGCTCATCTTCGGGTCCTACCGCTTCGCTGCTTGAGGACGCGTGCTT
>Ga0207421_10001152_pt1 | contig 34336 bp, 28 predicted proteins | sample SodLakKL_010_SED_4_FD_187542 | JGI IMG/M metagenome (GOLD analysis project Ga0207421, IMG submission 187542) | Alkaline sediment microbial communities from Lake Tanatar, Kulunda Steppe, Russia - 8KL_010_SED (SPAdes) (version 2) | ecosystem: Environmental > Aquatic > Non-marine Saline and...
CCCCCCGACAGGGCTGCGCCCTCCACTGGGATCCACCCCAACCCGACAGGGCTGCGCCCTCCAATGGGATCCACCGCCTACGCGTCGATGCGTTCGCGGAGGAGTTTGACCTGGAAGAGGCTGTTGCGCTCTTCTTCTTCGAGCGAGGCCTGGATGTAGCGGATGGTGCGCTCGTAGCGGGGGATGATGTTGTACTTGAGCGCGTTGACCAGCTTCTGGGCCTTGCGCTGTTCTTCCATCAGCCGGTGCAGCGCGGTTTCGACCTCGCCGAGCTGGGCGAGCACCAGCGTCAGGTCGGCCAGGGTCTCGCGGGTGCTGTCGAAGCTGATGTCGGTGCCGAGCAGGCCCAGGGGCTTCAACTGCACGCGTTCGGCGCTGACCGCCGGGTATTCGATGCCGAGGCTGCGCCGGGGCAGGATCTTGATCTTCACTGCGGCCTCGGAGCCCAGCGCCGCCTGATGGATGCTACGCCCGCCCATGCGCATGTGGGTGATGCTCAGGCAGCAGTAGGCGTGCTCGAGCCTGGCCTCGACCTCGGCGCGCAGGCGCCGGTACTGGCCGATGCGCTCGTACACCAGACGGGTCAGCAGATCGCGCTTGCGCTCGAGCAGGTCGTGGCCGCCCTCGAGGAAGGTCACCTGCCGCTTCAGCCGCAGCAGGGTATTCTTGGTCGGCGGGACCTTGATCAGTTGCTGCGACATCGTGCGCGACTCAGCCCGTTCCGGTCGGCTGCGCGCCGCTGGTCGAGCGGCGCTTCGGGCGCGGCTTCGAGTACGACTGCACCGCGGTGGTCACGCCGCCGCCCGGACCCGCGCCGGTGCCCAGCAGCGCGTCCTCGTCCTCCTCTCGATAATGCTTGGCGATATCCGCCTCGCTGACCCGCACCAGCAGATCCTTCGGGAAGATCGACATCAGATCCCAGGCGAGATCGAGCGTCGCCTCGATGTTGCGGTCTTCCTCCTCGCCCTGGCCGACGAAGCGGCGGTCGAAGGCGTCGGCGAAGGTCAGGTAGCGCCGATCGTGGGTCGACAGCTCGTCGGCGCCGATGATCGACGCGAGGTTGCGCGTCTCCAGCGCCCGGGCGTACAGCGAATACAGCTGCGCCGCGACCCGCGGATGATCCTCGCGGGTGTCGTCCTTGCCGATGCCGTCCTTCATCAGCCGCGACAGGCTCGGCGAGATGTGCACCGGCGGGTAGATGCCCTGGTTGTCCAGGTCCCGCGACAGCACGATCTGGCCCTCGGTGATGTAGCCGGTCAGGTCGGGGATCGGGTGGGTGATGTCGTCCGAGGGCATCGACACCACGGGCATCATCGTGATCGAGCCGTGGCGGTTGTGGATGCGCCCGCAGCGCTCGTAGATCTCGGCCAGATCCGAATACAGGTACCCGGGATAGCCCTTGCGCGCCGGCACGTCGCCCTTGGCGGTCGCGACCTCGCGCAGCGCCTCGGCGTAGTAGGTCATGTCGGTCATCACCACCAGCACGTGGCGATCCAGATCGTAGGCCAGGTATTCGGCCGCGGTCAGCGCGGTGCGCGGCAGCGTCAGGCGCTCGACCGGCGGGTCGTCCGCCAGATTGATGAACATCACCACGTTGCGCAGCACGCCGGAGGAGGCGAACTCATCGCGGAAGAACTTGGCGTCGGCATACGACACGCCCATCGCCGCGAAGACGATCGAGAAGGCGGCGTCCTCGTTCTTCAGCCGCGCCTGGCGCACGATCTGGGCGGCCAGGCGGTTGTGCGGCAGACCCGAGCCGGTGAAGATCGGCAGCTTCTGGCCGCGCACCAGCGAGTTCAGGCCGTCGATGGTCGAGATGCCGGTCTGGATGAACTCCCGCGGGTAGTTGCGGGCGGCCGGGTTGATCGCCGAACCGGAGACCGGCCGGCGCAGGCTGGAGAGGATCGGCGGGCGACCGTCGCGCGGCTCGCCCAGGCCGTTGAACTCCCGCCCGAGCAGCTCCGGCGACAGTGCGATCTCCACCGGGGCGTCGAGAAAGCGCACCCAGGTGTTCTCCAGATCGAGGTCGTCGACGCCCTCGAAGACCAGGATCAGCACCTCGCCCTCGGACGCGCGGATCACCTGGCCGTTGCGCAGGCTCCCGGCGTGGTCCTCGATCGCGACCCGATCGCCGAAGGCGATCCCCGGCGTGTGCTTCATCACCAGCAGGCCGCCGCGGGCCTCGACGGCCGTGCGGTATTCCTTGATGCTCATCCGACCTGCTCCTCCTGTTTCGCGTATTCCAGGCGCAGATCCTCGAAACTCTGCTCGGCCTCGGCCCGGAAGGCCGCGATCTCATCGAGCTGCTCGCTGGAAAAAAGACTCTTGATTCGGCGCGCCCGCGACAACAGCGGCAGACGCTTCAATTCCTGCACCGGAACCCCGCGGCTCACCAGATCGGTGCCCAGGTCATAGATGCGCAGCGCCAGATCGAGCAACGCGAACTGCTTCTGCGGCGAACTGAAGGTGTCGATCTCATCGAGCGCGCTCTGCTGCAGCACGCCCTCCTTGATCAGCGCGGCGCCTTCGAGATCCCAGCGCTGGGCCGACGACAGCGCCTCGGGTCCCACCAGGTTCACGATGCGCGAGAGTTCGGCGTCGCGGGCGAGCAGCGCGAGCGCCTCGCGGCGGCGGCGCTGCCAGCTCGGATCGACCTCTTCGTGCCACCACTGCGCGGCGGTCTGCACATGGCCGGAGAAACTGGTCACCCAGTCGATCGAGGGGTAGTGCCGGGCATCCGCGAGTTCCTTCGACAACGCCCAGAAGGTCTCGACGATGTCCTTGGTGTGGCTGGTCACCGGCTCGGAGAAGTCCCCGCCCGGGGGCGACACCGCGCCGATCAGCGTCACCGAACCGGAACCGGAGGCGAAGGTCTCGACGCGTCCGGCGCGCTCGTACACCGCCGCCAGGCGCGAGGCGAGATACGCCGGATAACCCTCTTCCACCGGCATCTGACCGAGCCGGCCCGAGACCTCGCGCAGCGCCTCGGCCCAGCGGCTGGTCGAATCGGCGAGCACCACGACGTCGTAACCCATGTCGCGGTAGTACTCGGCCATGGTGATGCCGACATAGACCGAGGCCTCGCGCGCCACCACCGGCATGTTCGAGGTGTTGGCGACCAGCAGCGTGCGCTCCATCAGGTTGCGCCCGGTGTAGGGGTCGTCGAGCTTGGGAAAGGTCTCGAGCACGTCGACCAACTCGTTGCCGCGCTCGCCGCAGCCGACGTAGATCACGATGTCGGCATTCGACCAGCGTGCAATCTGCTGCTGCACCACGGTCTTGCCGGCGCCGAAGGGGCCGGGCACCGCGCCCTTGCCGCCCTTCAGCTGCGGGAAAAAGGTGTCGATCACGCGCTGGCCGGTGATCAACGGGGCGACGCCGTCGTCCCGGCGCAGGTAGGGGCGCGGCGTGCGCACCGGCCAGCGGTGGTACATGCGCAGCCGTTGACTCTCGACACGGCCCTGGTCATCGCGCCGGCGCCCGCCGGTCCCCACCCGGGCGATGGTCGCCTCGATGTCGTAGTCGCCGGCCGGCGCGAGCTCCTCGAGTTCGCCGTGCACGCCCGGCGGCACCATGATCCGGTGCAGCACGGTCTGGGTTTCCTGCACCGTCCCGAGCACGGCCCCGGGGCCGATTTGCTGGCCCAGCTCCAGTTCCGGGTTCGGCTCGAAGGCCCATTCCTTGTCGCGGGGCAGGGAAGCGACATTAATGCCGCGGCGGATGTAGTCCCCCGACTGCAGCGCGATCTTCTCCAGCGGGCGCTGCACGCCGTCGAAGATCTGGCCCATCAGCCCCGGTCCGAGCTCCACCGACAGCGGCCAGCCCAGGCCGACCGCCGGTTCCCCGGGACGCACGCCGTCGGTCGACTCGTAGGTTTGTACCGTGGCCTGATCGCCGCTCAAGGAGATCACCTCGCCGAACAGGCCGAGCTCGCCGATCTTGACCTGTTCGCCATGGCGAATGCCGGGCAGCTGGATGGTGACGATCGGTCCGTTGATATCCCGGACGGTGCCGACGCGTTCAGTCTCGCTCATGATGTCATCCGCTGAAGGAGTGGGCCGGATCCTGGGCACTCGGCAGCAGCCGTTCCAGGATCACCTGCTGCAAACGCAGCCGCAGGCGGGCCATGCGGCCCTCGAAGGTGTTGTTGACGCGGATGCGGCCGTCCTCGCTCCGGAGCAGCACCCCGCCCAGGGTCTCGATGGGCGTCTCGTCCAGGCGCAGCCGGATCCCCGACACCGCGTGTTCCAGCTCGGCCCACTGCGCGCTCAATTGCCGCTGATCGGCCGCGTTGGCGCTGACCACGACGGCCTCGCTCTCGAAGACCTCGGCGCCGTGAAGGATCAGCTTGCGCAGGTGCTCCAGATAGGCCGGGGCATCGGCAATGACGCCCTGCATCTGCTCCTCGAGGCGGCTCTCGACCCCGCGCACCAGATTCCAGCGCACCCGGTCCAACTGGCTTTGCAGCTTGAGTTCGGCCGCCTGGATGCGCTGACGGTAGCGCCGTTCGCCCAGCGCCTTGGCCTGCGTCTCTTCGCGTTGCTCGCGCTGGCGCAGGCGTTCGGCCGCCTCGCGCAGCAGGGTCTCCCGCGTGCGTTGCGCCTGGTCGGCAAACTGGCGGGCGAGTTGCTCGGCGCGCGCCAGTATCGCCTGCTCGAGTTCCTGTACCTGATTCACGTTGATTCCTCTGGGGAAATGGTGGCGGCCCCGAACAGGTTCTGCAGTCGGGCCGCCACATCGCTGGTCAGCTGCGGCGGCTGGCTCTCCAGCGGCGGCAGCGAAACCACGATGATGCGACCCCCTTCCCGGCGCAGTTGCGCGAGCATCGGCAGGTCCCAGTCCATCATGGCGTCGTCCAGGATCACGAAGGCGCTGTCCCGGCCACGCTGCAGGTCCCGCAACACCCGGTTGACGTCCCCGGGTTCGGGGTCGGCGTGGGTTTCGAAACCGATCAGCCGGAAGCCATCGGCGAGACTGTGGCTTCCCATGAAGACCAGCCGAGTGACCCGTCCTGGTACTGCATTGGCCGGTGATGCATTGGCCTGGGGTGCATCCGCAGTCACGAGGGCCCCCGTCAGATCCTGTTCAGCAGCAGGATACTGACGACCAGGCCGTAGATCGCGATGCCCTCGGCCAGGCCGATGTAGATCAGGCTTCGGCCGAGCATTTCCGGCTTCTCGGTGATCGCGGCGAGCGCGGCGGAACCGATCGGGCCCACGGCGATGCCGGCGCCGATGGTCGACAGCGCGGTCGGGATGCCGACGCCGATGATCGCGAGCCCGAGGCCGATACTGACCTCGGTGACGGCCTGTTCGACGACGGCCGGCTGCGCGATCGCATCACCGATCCCGAGCACCAGAATCCCGGCCATCGCGCCGACGAAGACCGTCATCTGCACGGCCAGCGCCGGCTTGAAGAGGTTGCGCAGTCGCGGCGCCAATGCCGGACGCAGTTCCAGATAGAAGCCGGCGGCGATCACGCCGAGGATGGCAAAGGACATGAGACCAACGAGCCAGTGCATGGGGAACTCCAGGGTTGAAGGAACAGAACGAAGGGGGTCGATAAAGAGATGCGGATTGGAAAGCGGAATAGGGTCTCAGGTCGCCGGGGCACGCCGGCGCAGACGCAGGGGCGTGAACGCCCGTCCGTCGGCCGAGAAATAACGCGAGAAGCCCTCGAAATACTGCAGGCGCATCACCTGGATGGTCACGATCACCGCCTCGAGCACCATCACGAAGATGTTGCCGAACACGATCATCACCACCGAGCCGACGGTGCCCATCATGCCGGCCAGCGTCAGCACGGCGATCATCAGCGCGACGTGGTTGATGCTGAAGGCGGCGACGCGCAGGAACGACAGCGTGTTGGAGAGATAACCGATCACCGTTTCCAGGGTCTCGATCAACACGACCAGGATCTTCTCGCCGATCGGGGACTTCATGTGGAACCAGTTGTACGTCGCCAGCCCCGTGAGCGCCGCACCGACCACGACGGCCGGAATCAAACCGAAACTGCCGGTGGTCGCCAGCAGTACCCCGCCCGAAACCAGCCCGAGGTAGAACACCAGATTCACCACCCCGTGGGGGCCGAAGAGCGCCGCCATCGGCTCGCGAATCGCGAACCGGTTGTAGATCGTCAGCAGGCAGGCGAGCGTGAGGAAGACGACCCCCCAGCCCAGAGCGAGCTGCAACATCAGAATCGGATTGTAGAGCGGCGACATCCACAGCGCCGGCAGCAGTTCCTTGTAACCGAACACGCTGCCGAACAGCAGGCCGAAGACGACCGAGGACAAACCGGCCAGCACGCCGAAGATGTAGAAGCGCCCGAGCTTGCGCCGGAAGATCCAGGCGAGGCCGCCGAGCACCGCGCCGTGCCCGACGTCGCCGAACATCGTGCCGAACATCAGCAGGAAAGTCAGCGTGAACAGCAGGGTCGGGTCGATCTCGCCGTAGCGCGGGATGCCGTACTGGCGCACCAGCATCGCGAAGGGCTGCAACCAGCGGTTGCTGACCTCCACCGAGGGTACCTCGGGCCGTTCGTCCGCGCGCGGTTTGCGGCTTTGCAGGCTGTAGGGGTGAACCAGCGCGCCCTCGAGGCGCTGCTCCAGGGCCGGCAGGGCGTCGGCGGGGACCCAACCGGCGACACAGGACAGTTGCCCGGCGCCGCGAATCGCGGGGTCCAGCGTCACGAAGGGTTCGGCGAGCTCCAGGACGGTCTCGGCTTCGGCCAGACGATCGTGGAACACCAGCGCACAGGTGCTCACCGCCTCGTGCAGCTCCTCGCGGCCGATCCGGATCTTTTCGCGCCGCGCATCCTGTGCCGCCCGGATCGCCTGGGGCGAATCCTCGAGCCCGTGCGGCAGCGGAATCGCCTGAAACCCGGCGGTCTTCAGCAGCGAACCGAGTTCGTCGGCCTTTTCTCCGGCCGGACCGACGATCACCACATGCGCGTTCGCGCCGCGCTGCTGGTAGGTGAACAACAGGTGGCCGGCGAGGCCCACCGCGCCCCTGAGCCGGTCCAGATTCTCCTGCGGCACGATGCCGACATAGAAATCCAGGAACCGGGTCTTGGTGCGCAACATCCCCAGATCGACCTGGAGTTCGGCGAAATTGGCCAGTGCCGCCTCTTCCTCGTTCAGCAGGCGCTCGGCCTCGTCGAGTTCGCGAAAGCCCTCCTGGTGCCGCAGGCACTGCTCCCAGGCCTCGCCCAGCCACGCATTGGTGGCCTCGAGCTCCTCCAGCGGCACCACCCGGACCGCGTTCAGATCGGGCTCCGGGTTCGGCAGGATCTGGCAGATCTTGTCCAGCCGGCTACGCGCCTGCTGGTATTCGCGTTGGTAACGGGAATCCGTCAGCGGGACCAGGCGCGTCTCCGCCGGCGGGCGGGGATCCGGATGGAAGCTCTCGGTCTCGGCCAGCGTCAGCGAGGCCTGCGGCAGATCCTCCTGCAGCACCAGCAGACGGACATGCTTCATGGGTTTCGGGGTCATCATGCGGCCTTCCCCCGCGGCTCGGCGCAGGTGCGGTCGCTCAACCCGAGCGCCATCTCCGTGCGCGCCTGCGGCAGGTTCAGCAGGCGCCCCTGCATCAGCGTGAATATGAGGCGCAGATCGGACTCGCGCAGAATCAGGTAGGCCAGCGCACGGCTGAGGCCGGAGTGCCCATGGCGCAGGATGTGCCGCGCGATGCCGTCCAGGTACTGGCCCAGGCGCCGCTGGACGTCCATCAGGTTCTCGGCCTCCGCGAGCCGGCCGCGCAAGGGCTCCGGCAGCGCATCGAGCACCTTGGCCTGGTCGTCGAAGCCGACCAGATGCAGCAGCCGATCGCGATGCATCAGGTGCGGGGAGGGCACCAGCTGATAGAAGGTCTCCGAAGAGGACAATTGATACTTGAAGCGAAAGCGCAGCAGCCACAGGATATTGGCTCGATCAACCAGGGCGCCGACCAGCGTCTTCATCTGGCGCTGACCCTCGCCCGAACCCACCTGCGTCACCCGGCGCGCGAGTTCCGAATAGTAGCGTTGGTCGATGGTCGCCTCGAGCGCGAAGGCCTCCTGGCGTTTTTCGTAGATCTCGCGCGCCTGGCGGGCGAGCAGGCTGAGCGGCCCGCGTTCCAGGGTGCGCAGCAACTCGACCGCGTTCTCGGCGCGAAACAGGTCCTCCTTCGCCAGACGCATCTGCGGGGGCAAATCGTAGAGGTTCTCGCGGATCTCCTGAGCATCGAGCTGATGGATCTTGCCGCGCAACAAGGTCTTCAGATTGAACAACGCGTACTTGCGCGCCCAGGCCAGGACCAGCTGGCGCTCGTCTGCGCGCATCGGCCGCACCAGCACCGTCAATTCCGCCAGCAGCACCTGGATCAAAGACTGTTCGATGGCGCGGCTCTTGCTGCGCACGCTGCCCGGCTCTTCCAGCAGCGTGCCCATCTCGAAGCGCTGGCCGAGGTCCTGCAGACCGAACTGCGCCAGTTGCTGGACCTCGCTACGCTCGAGCAATTGCGTCGCCTTGGCGGCGACCCGGGTATTCAGGTACGCATTCTGGGCGATGTGGCTCATCTCAACCGAGACCGGGTTGGTCGGCGGCGGCAGAAACGGGATCCGTGGGCTGCGGGCCTGCGCTCACAGGCGACTGTCCATCAGAATGCGAAAGGCGGCGCTCAGGGCCTCGTCCTCACGCTCCTCGGCGGTATCGCGCAAGCGCTCGTGGCGCTCGCCGTAGCGACGCTCCACCTCGGCGATGGTGGTGGTGGCCCGTTCTTCGGAACGGGCGATCCAGGTTTGTTGCAACTCGGGAATGCGGGCGGTGAAGGCCTCGTCGAGTTCGCGGGTTTCGGCCATGGCCAGCCGGATGGTCCGCTCGTGCTCCTCCTCGGCCTCGCGGGCGATGGTCTCGGCCCGAAGTTCGGCGTCAAGCAGGCGTTGCAGCGTATCGTCCATGGGAGGCTCTCAGGCGGATCTGGGATAGCGAACGTGGGTGCCCGTCCCGCGAAAAAACCGCAAAAAGACACCGGAACCAAGCCCCAATCGATGCCCCTGAACAGGGCTTGGACCGGGCATATGGTACTCCTCGCCCCATAAGCCGTCCAGAATCTTAGCAAATAGTCATGAACCCGCCCGTAGGAGGCGAGCCCCTCGGCGACACGGCGCCACCGAAGGGCATCGCCCAGAGGGCTGGCCTCCTACAAAACCAGACCCCGTCCACCCGTGTAGGAGGCGAGCCCCTCGGCGACCGCCCTGTACAGCGACGCGTTTCCCTAGCGGCCGCGGCCGCCGGAGCGGTGGGTGGTGCCGGGGCGGGGGCCGGCACCGGTCGCACCGCTTCGGGCCTTGGGTCCACCGCCGCCGGGCTTGCCGCCACCGGGGCCGCCGCCCTTGCCAAAGCCACGCCCGGCACCGTTGCCACTGGGCGCACGCGCCTTCGCCGGTTCGTTACGCCCGCGGCCGCCGCCGCGATGCTCCGGGCTGCGCAGCTGCACCGGCTGCGCCCGCGCGTTGGGATCCGGCTCGAAGCCGTCCACCGTCTGGCGCGGCATCGAGGTCTTGGTCAGGCGCTCGATATTGCGCAGGAAATCCAGTTCATCCACACAGACCAGCGAGGTGGCGACGCCGTTGGAACCGGCCCGCCCGGTGCGTCCGATTCGGTGCACGTAGTCCTCGGCGATGTTCGGCAGCTCGTAGTTGACCACGTGCGGCAGTTCGCTGATGTCGATGCCGCGGGCGGCGATGTCGGTGGCGACCAGCACGCGCAGGTCGCCCTTCTTGAACTCGGCCAGCGCCTTGGTGCGGGCGGTCTGGCTCTTGTTGCCGTGGATCGCCATCGAGCGGATGTCGTCGCGGGCCAGTTGTTCGGCCAGGCGATTCGCGCCGTGCTTGGTGCGCGTGAACACCAGCACCTGGCTCCAGTCCTCGCTCTTGATCAGGTGGGTGAGCACCTGGCGCTTCTGGTCCCGGTTCACCTCGTAGATCGTCTGCGCGATGTTGTCGGCGGTGGCATTGCGCTTGGCCACCTGGATCAACTCGGGCCGGTCCAGCAGGCCGTCCGCCAGCCGCTTGATTTCGTCGGAGAAGGTTGCGGAGAACAGCAGGTTCTGGCGCTTCTTCGGCAGCAGGGCCAGGATCTTGCGGATGTCCCGGATGAAGCCCATGTCGAGCATGCGGTCGGCTTCGTCGAGCACCAGGATCTGCACCTGGGACAGGTCCAGCGTGCCTTGCTGCACATGGTCGAGCAGGCGACCGGGGGTGGCCACCAGAATGTCCACGCCGTTGCGCAGGCGGCTGATCTGGGGGTTGATGCTCACACCCCCGAACATCGCGAGCGAACTCAGCTTGGTGTACTTGCCGTAGGTGCGCACACTTTCTTCGACCTGGGCGGCGAGTTCGCGGGTCGGGGTCAGCATCAGGCTGCGCACCGGCGCACGGCCGTTACGCGCCGTCGCCTGCGCGCCCGGTTGCGACAACAGGTGCAGGATCGGCAACACGAAACCGGCGGTCTTGCCGGTGCCGGTCTGGGCGCCGCCCATCAGGTCGCGCCCTGCGAGGACCACCGGAATCGCCTGGGTCTGAATCGGGGTCGGGGTGGTATAGCCGTGTTCGGTGACGGCACGAACGAGTTCCTCGGCGAGGCCGAGATCGGAAAAATGCATGGAGGCTCCAAAACGTCATCGGCCTGCCGTCACTTGAGGACGCCAGTCTTAGGCTGATGGGGGTGGTCTCGAAGACCAGGAATCAGGGCACGACCGGGAGACTGGAGCTGAAGTCGCGCCGCGCACTATAGCAGAGTGGCCCGGCCGCCGGTAGGGTCGCGTTGCCAGGCGCGCGCTTGCGAACCCAGATGTCCCCGAGCCCGAGGCCAAGCCTGCAAGGGGCAATTTAGCTGAGAATTCGGCTTTCTCAATCGGCTGGGAAAGACGATAATGGCCGGTTCGATGGGGTTTTCCTATCCGCCCGGAGGCGGTCATCATGTTGGGTCTTTTTCGCCGTCAGGAGGAGGAATTCTCCCAGGTCAGCGCCACGGCAGGCGAGCGCGTGCACCTGGAAGTGGAGGGTCGCAGCCGCATCAATGATGTGGTGTCGAGTGCCCGCCGGGTGCCATGGAGCCTGAACCTGCTGCAACTGCTCTGGGCCGCCGGCCCGGTCACCTTCCTGGCGATGCAGGGCGGGTACTGGATGGGCTTCGGTCATGCCGCACCGGCCGCCAACTTCATCTTCTTCGCCGTATTCACGTTGCTGTTCGGCCTGATCGGCTTGCTGGCGCGCTTTTTCTCCGATGTGGTTGGCGGGCGCCGGCAGATTCAGGCCCGCGCGAACCTGACCCGCAGCATCGACATGATCCCGGACCTGCTGTTCGCCACCCGCGATCTGGCCTTGGCCGAACTGCCCCTGGAAGCACGCCGCCGGGAGGCGGCCGGGGTGCTGTTGCGCGAGCTGGACCTGGGCCCGGAGAGTGTGGCGCTGGCGATCCGGGAGCTGACCGGCGACACCCACCTGGGCGAGGTGGCCGAGAAGATCGAGATCTATCGGCGCCTGGGCATGCTGTCGCGGGTCCGCGATCTGGTCGAGGCCTCCGCGGAACAGCGTGCGGCGGCACTGGAACTGGTGCACGCCAGCACGCCGGAGGTCGCGGATCTGCTGCGCGAGCGACTGACGGGAGTGGCGCCCTCTCAGGAATACGGGATTGCACGCAGCGAGCAGTTCATCGAACACCTGCTGACCGCTGCCGAACTCGATGATCTGAGCCTGACCACGCTGACCGATGTGCGGGAACTGCTGGTCCTGGCCTTCGAGCTGGTCAACGGGCGTGAATTGACGCAACTGGTGTTCGATTACGCCGGCGACTGGGAGCTCGCCCGGGCCATGGATCAGGCCGAGTCCACCCACAGCGAATACCGGCTCGCGCTCGCCACCGCGAGCAGTCACGTCCGGGAACTGGCCATCCTGCTGGCCAACTCGCGCCTGACGTCGCTGGATGACGAGGATCTGCGCCGGCCCCTGCCCGAGCTGCTGGCGACGATTCGGAAGGCACTGCGTGCCCTGCTTGCCTCCCGGCTCACCGGTACCCTGCGCCAGCGCCTGCTGGGCGATGCCGTCAAGCGGCTGCGGCTCGCCCGCAGCGCCGCCGAGGCGCTGGATTGGCACCACGGTCGGTATCGGGAAGCGTTGGCACGATGGAATGGCCTGCGCGACCGCCCTGAAACCCGGGCTCGACGGCCCCGAACCCGTTCCCAGGGCATTCGCATCCGCGAACGCAGCATCGGCCTGAGCGACGATCAGAAGCTCGCCGTGGCCGACGCCTTCTGCGAATACCTCGATGAGCTGCACATCCGCAACCCCGGGCAAAGCCTCACCCGCGGGCCAAATGCCTTCGATGCCGACGACGCCAAACGCCTGGCGATTCGGCTGACGCTGATCCTGGAACCGTATGTGCGCCTGACCGACCCCAGCATCCAGCGCGCGGTGTACGGCAACAACGCTCCCTACCTGGGCGGGCTGCAAGTGGGCATGAGCGCCGACGCCAAAGCCGGGCTGGGCGCGGCCGTGGTCAAGGAGGTGCAGCAGGATCTGGGCCGCACCGCCGAGCGCCTGGCGTTGCAGCTGCATCGCGTCTATCACGTCCCGCTGAGCCAATCGATGATGGATTTCCTGGTCGATCAGTACGGCGCCAACCGGGAGCGCCTGGAGGTGATCGCCACGGGTCCAATCGAACGTGCGGCTCCGCGCGAGGCCTCCCACAGCGCCGCCACCCACACCCTGCCCGCCCTGGCCCGCGACACCGGCTGGACCCAACTCCTCACCGCCCTCGAGGCCGCCCAACGCACCCCAGCGCAACCCCAAGCTAAAAGCGACCAAAGGTAGGGTGGGCCAAGCAGCGGGCCCACCAACCCACGTGCGGCGCAACCCCAGAGCCCGCTACTTGCCGATGCAGAAGCCGGCGAAGATGGCGCCGAGCAAGGCCTCGTGGTCGCCGCGGCCGAGCAGGGCGTCGAGGGCCTGCTCGGCCAGGCGCAGGTCCTCGCCCATCAGGTCGGCCGGCTGTTCTGAGTGGATGCGGCGCAAAGCGGCGGCGGCTCCGGCCAGGCCTTCCAGATGCCGGGCGCGCACGCTGAAGCGCTGGGTATCGGTTTCGGCCAGTCCGGCTTGGGCGCGGACCGCGGCGCGCAGCGCGTCCAGGCCGGCCCCGGTGCTGGCGGACACCATCACCTCGGGTACGGGATTCTCGGCCTCGGGTCCGGAATCTTCGGTACCGGGGCTTTCGGAACCGGGGCTTTCGGAACCGGGGACCGGTGAACCAAAACCCGCGTTACCGGTGACATCGGCGCTCTGCGAGTCCGTATCGACCGCGGTGGGCCAGGGCGTGGAAACTGGGACCCGGGCCTGCGGCGACGCAACGGCGACCTCGGCCAGGTCGGACTTGTTCCAGACGCGGATTCGGGGGATGTGCGGCGCCTGTGGAACATCGGCGCGCACCGTCGGGCGGGTCAGGTCGCGGATCTCCAGGATCAGGTCGGCGCCGGCCGCGGCCTCGCGCGCGCGCGCCATGCCGATGCGCTCGATCGGATCCTCGCTGTCGTGCAGGCCGGCGGTATCGATCAGCTCGACCGGGATGCCATCGATGGCGATGCCGGCCCGGAGCAGGTCGCGGGTCGTGCCGGGGCGATCGGTGACGATCGCGACCTCGGCTTCGGCCAGCCGGTTCATCAGGCTCGACTTGCCGACGTTCGGGGCCCCGACCAGCGCCAGACGCAACCCGGTGGTATAGACCCGCGCCGGGCGTAGACGCGCCTGCAGGGCCTCGATGTCGCGCGCGAGCGCCAAGGCCCCGGCAGCAACCGCCGGGGCTGCGGTCGATTCCAGATCGGTCTCGCCGAAGTCGATGTCGGCCTCGATGTGCACCCGCAGGTGGCGGATCGCCGCGGCCACCGGTTCGATCTCCCGGGCCAGAGCACCGTCCAGGCTGTTGCGCGCCAGGCGGGCGGCGGCGGCGGTCTGGGCATGGATCAGGTCGGCCACGGCCTCGGCCTGCGCGAGATCCATGCGCCCGTTCAAAAAGGCGCGTTCGGTGAATTCGCCGGGTCGGGCGAGACGGGCGCCGAGGGCAAGCGCGGTATCGATCAGGTGCTGGAGCACAAGCGGGCTGCCGTGCCCCTGCAACTCCACCACGTCCTCGCCGGTGTAGGAACCGGGGCCTTCGAACCCGAGCACGATGCCGTCGTCGATCACCGTGCCGTCGGGATCGCGCAGGATCCGATAGGCGGCGCGGCGCGCGGGGACCGGGCCGCCGGCGATGCGTTCGGCGATCGCCAGGGCCCGCGGCCCCGACAGGCGCACCACGCCGAGCCCGCCCACCCCGGGCGGCGTGGCCAGCGCGACGATGGTGTCACCACCGTCGGCCATGGCTTCAGCCCTTGGTATTGTTGTTGGTCGCCGCGGTGATCTTGCGCGTGATCACATACTGCTGCGCGATCGAGAACAGGTTGTTGGTGAACCAGTAGAGCACCAGACCCGCCGGGAAGAAGGCGAAGAACACGGTGAACACGATCGGCAGCGCCATGAAGATCTTCTGCTGGATCGGGTCCATCGGCGGCGGATTCAGCTTGTACTGCACGAACATGGTCAGGCCCATCAGGATCGGCAGGATGAAGTAGGGATCCCGCGTCGAGAGGTCCTGGATCCAGAGCATCCACGGCGCCTGGCGCAGCTCGACGCTCTCCAGCAGCACCCAGTACAGCGCGATAAACACCGGTATCTGCACCAGGATCGGCAAACAGCCGCCAAGGGGATTGATCTTCTCCTTCTTGTAGAGCTCCATCAGCGCGGTGTTCATGCGCTGCTTGTCGTCCTTGTAGCGCTCCTTCAGCGCCTGCAGCTTCGGCGCCACCGCGCGCATCCGGGCCATCGACCGGTAGCTGGTCGCCGACAGGTGGAAGAAGGCCAGCTTGATCAGGATGGTCAGGAAGATGATCGCCCAGCCCCAGTTGCCCACGACGTTGTGAATCACCCGCAACAACCAGAACAGCGGCTTGGACAGGAAGGTGAAGATGCCGTAGTCGACCGTCAGTTCCAGCCCCTGGGCGATCTGGCGCAGATCCTCCTGCACCTTCGGCCCCACCCACATGCGGGTGGTCAGCAGACCGGCCCGGCCCGGCTCGATGGTGATCGGTTCCGAATGCAGCCCGATCAGGTATTCGGTGCCCACCGGTCCGGGCACCGCACGTCCGTACATGGTGTTGATCTCATCCTCACCGGGGATCCACGCGGACATGAAGTAATGCTCGAGGATCGAAACCCAGCCGCCGTGGAGTCGTTTCTCCAACGGCGAATCGCGCAAGGACTCGAAGCTCTCCTTGTTGTAGCGCCCGTCGAAGTAGGCGGCTCCGGTGAAGGTGTACAGGAAGAAGTCGGCGCGCGGCGGCGTCGGGCCGTGGCGCAGCTGCCGGTACTGACGGCCGGTCCAGGGGGTGTTGCCGCGATTGAGGACCTCGTGTTCGACCTCGAACAGGTGGGTATCGCGCTCGAAGACGAAGGTCTTGATCACCTCGATCTGGCCGTCCTCGGAGGTCCAGGTCAGCGGCACGCGCAGTCGGTCTTCGCCGTCGCGCAGCTCGAAGCGGTCGGCGCGGGTACTGAACACCGCATGGTGCGAGGGTGCGCGGCCAGCCGGCTCGATCCCCGGGGCCCGATCATGGGTCAGGCCGCTCTGTGCCACGTAGCCACGCAGACGCTGGTCGAACAGGCGCACCGGCTCGTCGGGGCGGGCCGGGTCGACCGGATAGGCCAGCAGATCGGCAGTCACGATGGTGCCGCCCCGGGTGTCGATACCGAGTTCCAGAAGGTCCGTGCGCACGGTGATGATGCGGTGGTCGGCGTCGGGCAGGGCTTCGGGCCGCACCTGGGGATCCGGCAGATCGGGATCCTCGAGCCGGGCCTCCGGGACGTCCTCGGGCTGCACCAGCGGATCCTCCAGGACCACCTCGCCAGGTGCCCGGTCGACGGCGGGAGACGGCGCATAGTCCTGCTGCCATGCCTGCCACATCAGGAACAGGACGAAGACGAGAGAGAGCCAGAGAACGGGGCGGAGGTTTTCCATGAGTTCGAGCTACTTCCGGGATTCGTGGGATTCGTGAGTGGGGCTCTTCTCCGGGACGGGGTCGTAACCGCCCTCAGCCCAGGGGTGACAACGGGCGATCCGCTTGATGCCCATCCAGAGGCCGCGCAGTGCGCCATGCCGGCTGACCGCCGTCGCAGCATACTCCGAGCAGGTGGGATGATACCGACAATGCGGGGCCATGAACGGAGAAATCGCGTATTGGTAGACGCGAATGGGGAAGATGATCAGCGCGCGTATCATTTCACCTTCTCCAGCAGTCGATCGAGCTCGGCACGCAGTTCGGCGCCGCTGGCCGCGGTGATACCGACGCGGGACAACACGATGATGTCCACCGCCGGCAGTTCCGCGCGGCGCGCCCGGAACGCCTCACGCGCGACCCGCCGGATCCGATTTCGGTCCACGGCGCGTTTCGCGTGTTTCTTGGCGATCGCGAGCCCCAGGCGGGCACTGGCTTGCGGCGCCTCCGGGTACCGGTACAACAGCATGAAGCGTCGGCCCGGAACCCGGCGGGCCTGCGCGAACACGCGCTGAAATTCCGTGCCGTGCAACAGGCGCACGGCACGCGGAAAACCTTGGTCCCCTGGGGGTCGGTCCACGTCCACTGCGGGTTGATCCACCGGGTTTGGGTCCACCGCAGGCATTCACCACCAGGATCCGCGGCCGCGGCCGCGGGGGCTGGAGGCGATGGCGCCGGCCCACAGCGATCGCATCCGGGCCGGTGCCGCGGCAATCGTTTTACGGGCAGAGGCGCTTGCGGCCCTTGGCCCGACGCGCGTTGATGATCTTGCGGCCACTGCGGGTGGCCATTCGCGCGCGAAAGCCGTGGGTACGAGCGCGGTGGAGGCGACTGGGCTGGAATGTGCGCTTCATGGCTTACGTCCCGAATTCAATGAGGTAAAGGGGCGTGAAAACTACCCGGCGGCGGGGAAAAAGTCAATTCGGGCGGTGCGCAGGGTGGCCACAGGCGGCCTGGCTACCGGTCGCTAGCACAGGGCGCGACCGCACTGCGATGCGGGTCCACCCCCGGTGGCACCCCGGGGCCGGTTGCGCGTAGACTTCTGGCTGGTAGTTTCGCCCCGGAGTACCGACGTGTCAGCTCATACCCTGTGGACAGCTTGCCTGGATCGTCTGCAAGGTAAACTCTCCGAGCAACAACTCAATACCTGGTTACGCCCCCTGCATGCCCAGGAAGCCGATGGCAACCTGCGCCTGCTGGCCCCGAATCAGTTCGTGTTCGAGCATGTGCGGGATCATTTCCTGCCGGCGATCAAGGTGACCGTAGACGAGCTTGGCGGTGCCCATCCGTTCCAGGTGGCGCTCGGCATCGGCAGTCCGGAGGGCGCCCTGGCCAAGGACGCCAGCCGCAACGCGCGCCAGGCCTTGCCGCTGCGCTCCACCGGGTCGGTCTCGAACCTGAACCCCGCGTTCACCTTCGAGACCTTCGTCGAGGGCAAGTCCAACCAACTCGCCCGGGCCGCCAGCCTGCAGGTCGCGGCCAATCCCGGCGTGGCCTATAACCCGCTGTTCATCTACGGCGCGGTGGGCCTGGGCAAGACGCACCTGATGCATGCAATTGGGCACCGCATCCTGGACCGCCTGCCCGAGGGCCGGATCATCTACCTGCATTCCGAGCGCTTCGTCGCCGACATGATCAAGGCGCTGCAGCACAATGCCATCGATGAATTCAAGCAGCATTACCGCACCGCCGACGCGCTGCTGATCGACGACATCCAGTTCTTTGCTGGCAAGGAGCGCTCGCAGGAGGAATTTTTCCACACCTTCAATGCGCTGCTCGAGGGTCAGCAACAGATTATCCTGACCTCGGACCGCTACCCGAAGGAGGTCGAGGGTCTCGAGGAACGCCTGCGCTCGCGTTTCGGCTGGGGCCTGACCATTGCCATCGACCCCCCCGAGCTGGAGACCCGTGTGGCGATCCTGCAGCGCAAGGCGGAGCAGGCTGGCGTCGAGCTCCCCAGCGAGGTGGCCTTTTTCATGGCCAAGCGCATCCGCTCCAACGTGCGCGAACTCGAGGGTTCCCTTCGCCGGGTGATCGCCAACGCCCACTTCACCGGCAAGCCGATCACCGTGGACTTCGCGAAGGAGGCCTTGCGCGACCTGCTGGCGGTGCAGAACAAGCTGGTCACGCTGGAGAACATCCAGAAGACGGTGGCCGACTACTTCCATGTGAAGGTCAGCGACCTGCACTCGGCGCGCCGCAGCCGGTCGATCACCCGCCCGCGCCAGATCGCGATGGCGCTTGCCAAGGAACTCACCCAGCACAGCCTGCCGGAGATCGGACAGGCCTTCGGCGGCCGCGATCACACCACGGTGATCCACGCCTGCCGCAAGGTGCTGGAACTGCGCGAGGGCGATACCAACCTCGATAACGACTACAAGAACCTGTTACGCACACTGAGCAGTTGACAGCCTGTGGATAAGCTGTGGTCAAGAGGGCCTTCGCCGCGACGGCGAAAAAGGCACCCCGGTTATTCACAGGCTGGACACAGGCAAGAAAGCGGTTAATTTCACGTTAAAGTATTGATTAATATTTAAAAAAACAAAGTTATCCCGGAATTTACGCTTGCTTATTACTACTAGCTTTAAATATCTAAATAACCATAAGGCCGCGCCGAAGTCGGATTCAAGGTGAAAATCGCGGCTGTGCATTGAGTCGGTGACAATCTGTGGATAACCTGTGTTCAACGCAGCCCTGCGGCAGACCTCAATATTCATGCCCGGGTTATCCACAGGCTGAACACAGCTGGCAAGTCCGTCTTTAATTCTATAAGTTTATGAAAATAAATAGGAATTTGAAAGTTATCCCGGTTTTTAGCGTTGCTTATTACTACTATCTTTAAATATCTAGATAACCATAGGGAACCTCGACATGGACCTTTCCTTCAGCCGGGACGGCATGACCGAAACGCTACAGCGCATCGTGGGCGCGGCGGAAAAACGGCTGACCATGCCGATCCTGGGCAATGTACGGATCCGTGCCGCAACGGAAGGGATTCAGCTCGACACCACCGATCTCGAACTCGCCTGGCGGGCGATCACGCCGGGTGAGGTCGCCCCGGAGGTGGACTGCACCGTCTCCGTGCGCAAGCTGCTTGACGTGGTCCGGGCCGCACCGGCGGAAAGCACGATCCGCGCCCGGGTCGAAGGCGAGCGGTTTACGGTCAGTTTCGGTTCCTCGCGCTTCACGCTCGCAACGCTGCCGGGCGGGGATTTTCCCGAATGGGAAACGGCCGCGATCGAGCACGGGTTGGTGGTCCCGCAACGCCTGCTGCTGCGGCTGATCGAGGCGACGATGTTCTGCATGGCCCAACAGGACGTACGCTACTACCTGCAGGGGCTGCTGTTGGTCACGCAGGGCGACACCCTGCGTGCGGTCGCCACCGACGGCCATCGGCTCGCCTTGAGCGAGGCCGACCTGGAGGCGCCGCTCGCCGAGGACCAACAGTGCATCATTCCGCGCAAGGCGATTCAGGAACTGCGGCGCAATCTGCTCGACGACGAAACCCCGGTGGAGGTGGGCTTCGCAGCCGGGCAGGTGGCCTTCGATTTCGGGGGGACACGGCTCACCAGCAAGATCATCGACGGGCGCTTTCCGGACTATGAACGGGTGATCCCCGCCGATTTGCCCGGCTACCTGCTGGTGGAGCGCGAAGACCTGCGCCAGGCCCTGCACCGCGTCGGCATCGTCGCCAACGACAAGTACAAGGGGGTGCGCCTGCTGGCCAACGCCGATGGCAGCCGGGTCGTCACCGCCAATGCCGAGCGTGAAGAGGCGGAGGAGGAACTGGGTGCGCGCTACGAGGGCGACGCGGTGGAGATTGGCTTCAACCTGAACTACTTGGTCGATGTGCTCAACGCCATTTCCGCGGACCAGATCCGGATCGAAATGCGCGACGGCAATTCCTCCGCGCTGATCCGGGCCGAACCGGCCGATCGCGCCCGTTACGTTGTGATGCCGATGCGCCTGTAGCCGGTCGGGTTGCAGCCGATTCGCCTGAAGGTCATGGGCCGTGCGCCCGGTGGCCCGGGTTTCATGGGCCGGAAACCGAGCGCCCGATCCCGATTGCGTTGTGCGATCCTCATCCTCTGCCCACGGGGCTGTCGGCGAATATTCTTTCATGTTGCTTGAACTCTGGATCCAGGCAGTGCGCAACCTCGCGGAGGGGACGATCGCTCCCGGAGCGGGGTTGAACCTGTTCGTGGGGAGCAATGGTTCCGGAAAGACCTCGCTGCTCGAGGCCTGTCATGTGCTGGCCCTGGGGCGGTCGCTGCGCACCCATCGCCTGGCTCGGGTCGCGCGCAGCGGGGAAACGGCGTTTGCGGTGAGCGGGGCGCTTTGGGATCCCGGGCACGGTCAATCGCGCGTGGCGGTGGAATGGGCCGGTGCCCGACGGTCGCGGCTGAATGGGCAATGGTTGGATGGGCATTGGGCGATTGCCCGCCGCTTGCCGCTGGTGGCGGTCCATGCCGAGTCCTTCGAACTGCTGATGGGGCCCCCCGAGCAGCGCCGGCGGCTGCTGGACTGGGGAGCCTTCTACCTCGACGTGGACTTTCCCCAGTACTGGCAAACCTGGCGGCGCGCCCACGAACAACGTAATGCCGCATTGCGGCAACACGATGCGGCCGCGGCGGTGCGCTTCGAGGGGCCGGCCGCGGTGGCGGGTACCCGACTCACCGCGATGCGGCGCGACTTCGTCGCGGCCTTGCAGCAGACCGTCGCGGCGGAGACGACGGCAGCCGTTCGCGAAGGACTCGAGGGTCCGATCGACCTGCACTTTCGACCCGGCTGGGCCGACGGGGAGGATCTGATCGACGCCTATGGTCGCAGCCGAGCGCAGGATCTGGAGCGGGGCTTCGGGCATCTTGGACCGCAAAAGGCGGACCTGGAGATTCGCATCGGGGGTCGACCGATCCGCGAGGCATCACGCGGCGAACAGAAACGCGTGCTGAACGTGCTGGTCCTGGCGCAAGGCCAGGTTCTGGTGGCCGCAGCGGCTGAACCCGTCGCACCCATCCTGCTCCTCGATGACGCGGTCGCCGAGATGGACGCAGGCGGGGTCGGCGGCATCATGCACGCCGTAGCGGCACTGGGCTGGCAATGTCTGGCCACCACCGTCGACCGGCGCTGGGCCGAAGGCGTGGCCCAACAAATGTCCAATGCCAAGATGTTTCACGTGGAACACGGCCGCATCCAAGCGCTCACGTAGTGCGGACCGCGGTATCGTGGACCTAATGGGTCGGTGGCAGCCCGAGTGGGTATATCGAGGCCGTGCTGCCGGCGATTGGGGGTTTCGTGGGGATCGGTGCGCGCATTCGGCGCTTGGGGTGGCCGGGCCAGCCGCATCGGGGCCACCAAGGTTGGTGCCCGAGCCGTGCGGGGTGTGCCCGTTCCGGACACGCTCAAGTCGTCCCTGAGCGCTTGAAGATGGCCATCCATGGCCATCTACGGTCCGGACCGGGCACACCCCACCCGTCTCTTCAGCGTCGGGTGTAAGGTCAAGGGCGTGCTGCCGGCGTTCGGTGGTTTCGTGGGGATGGGTGCGCGCATTCGGCGCTTGGGGTGACCGGGCCAGCCGCATCGGGGCCACCAAGGTTGGTGCCCGAGCCATGCGGGGTGTGCCCATTCCGGACCCGCTCAAGTCGTCCCTGAGCGCTCGTAGATGGCCATCCACGGCCATCTACGGTCCGGACCGGGCACACCCCACCCGACTCTTCAGCGTTGGGTGTAAACCCAGCGATGCCCTGGCAGCGCTCGACATTTTTGCCCATGGGTACCCGCGTTCGGCGTTTGGGGTTCCGGGAGTTCGGGCCGGGAAATGTTCCCTGCGATCGACCGCGTACAAACTCTACTGGAGTCGTTGTTTGCGATCCGGGCGCAGGCGGCATGGCATGGGATGCTGTGGCGGGTGTCCCCGGCGGGTTGGCGGTCGGGAACCACGGGAAGGTATTTACGCCTCACCCCCAGACCCTGCCTTTGCGACGAACACGGGTTCAACACCTGCCCAGGTGGCACCGGCGACAGGGTGTCTCCGCGGACTCTCCGGACTTCGTGGTGAATAGCTCCTACCTGGGGGTTCGTGGTGAAGGACAGTCGCCGAGGGGGCTCGCCTCCTACAGGGGGGTTGGAATCGGGATTGACCGAGCCCCGGGGCGTGAGCGTGAAATCACTCACCCCGAAAAAGCCCTTCTTCGTGGTCTTCGTGCTGAATAAGCCCTACCCAGGGTGGCCGTCGTTAAGGTTGGTTGCCGAAGGGGCTCGCCTCCTACACGGGCGGGGTTGGCCTCGGCATTGGGCCAGCCGAGCGGCGTTCGGACTTTCACTCTTCAAATGGCCCTTCTTCGTGGTCTTTGCGGTGAATAATCCCTACGGTGCAAGCCCGGGTAGACCCTGCACATCCCCCTGACCCCGATGTTTCACGTGGAACCAAAAGGTGGCGGCGGTGTGGGAGGCTTTCTCCGGCGGATTCCATGGTCGGTGCTCGGCGCCGCCGGGGTACCGGTGCTTTGGGCGGATTGCGGCTCAGACGCGCTCCTGCGCAGCCCTGTGCAGGATGCCCGGGCCGGAACCCCCATTGAGAGGCGCTTTTCGGCTATAATGCGCGCTTACGTTCCAGTGCCGGACCCCCATGTCAGCCATCGAAAGCAACGTCCCCCCGAACATCTACGACTCCACTCAGATCAAGGTCCTCAAGGGCCTCGATGCGGTGCGCAAGCGCCCGGGTATGTACATCGGCGATACCGACGATGGCACCGGGCTGCACCACATGGTCTTCGAGGTGGTGGATAACTCCATCGATGAGGCACTGGCGGGGCATTGCAGCTCGATCGACGTGACCATCCATGAGGACAACGCGGTCAGTGTCAGCGACAACGGCCGCGGCATCCCGGTGGATCTGCACGAGGAGGAGGGGCGTTCCGCGGCCGAGGTCATCATGACCGTGCTGCACGCCGGCGGAAAATTCGACAACAACTCGTACAAGGTCTCCGGCGGTTTGCACGGCGTGGGCGTGTCGGTGGTCAACGCGCTCTCCGAAGAACTGCGGCTGGAGATCCGCCGCGGCGGCCGCAGTTACACCCAGCTGTATCGGCATGGCGAGCCCCAGGCGCCGCTCGAGGAGAGCGGCGAGACCGACCGGACGGGGACCACGATCTGGTTCCGCCCCAGCACCGAAACCTTCACGAACATCGAGTTCCACTACGAGATTCTGGCCAAGCGCCTGCGTGAACTCTCGTTCCTGAACTCCGGGGTACGAATCCGGTTGCGCGACCAGCGCGACAACCGTGAAGAGGTCTTCCGCTTCGAGGGTGGGATCCGTGCTTTCGTCAGTCACCTGAACCAGAAGAAGACCGCGCTGCATCCCTCGGTGATCTACGCGGACCTGGCCCGAGACGATTGCACCGTCGAGGTGGCGCTGCAGTGGAACGACTCGTACCAGGAAAACATCTTCTGCTACACCAACAACATCCCGCAGCGCGACGGCGGCACCCATCTGGCTGGCTTTCGTGCGGCGCTGACGCGCACCATCAATCAATACCTGGAGCGCGAGGGCCTGTTGAAGAAGGCCAAGATCACCACCAGCGGCGACGACATGCGCGAAGGCCTGACGGCGGTGCTGTCGGTGAAGGTGCCGGATCCGAAGTTTTCCTCACAGACCAAGGACAAGCTGGTCTCGTCGGAAGTCAAGCCGATGGTCGAGAGCGTGCTCGGCGAGATCCTCGGCAACTTCCTGCTCGAGCACCCGTCGGAGGCCAAGGCCATCACCGGCAAGGTCATCGAGGCCGCGCGGGCACGAGAGGCCGCGCGCCGGGCGCGTGAAGTGACCCGCCGCAAGGGGGCACTCGACATCGCCGGTCTGCCCGGCAAGCTCGCCGACTGCCAGGAGAAGGATCCGGCCAAGTCCGAGTTGTTCCTGGTCGAGGGCGACTCCGCCGGCGGCTCCGCCAAGCAGGGCCGCGATCGGCACATGCAGGCCATCCTGCCGCTGAAGGGCAAGATCCTGAATGTCGAGCGCGCGCGTTTCGACCGGATGCTGGGTTCCGCCGAGGTCGGCACGCTGATCACCGCACTCGGTTGCGGCATCGGCAAGGAGGAATACAACATCGACCGCTTGCGCTACCACCGCGTAATCATCATGACCGACGCCGACGTCGATGGCTCCCACATCCGCACGCTGCTGCTGACCTTCTTCTTCCGCCAGATGCGCGAGTTGATCGAACGCGGCCATATCTATATCGCCCAGCCGCCGCTGTACAAGATCAAGCGCGGCAAGCGTGAACAGTATGTTCGCGACGAGGCCGAGATGCAGGAGATCAACCTCTCGCTCGCTCTCGATGGCGCCCGACTGCACGTCTCCGAACATGCACCGCCAATCACCGGCGAGGCCCTCGAGCAACTGGTGCACGACTACCAGAAGGCACAGCGGGCGTTGAACCGGCTGGATCGGATGTATGACGGCCGTATCCTGCGTGCGATGTTCGAGGCCGACCCGATGCCCGAACCGCACACCGTCGACAATCCGCAGGTGCAGGCCTGGTTCGGGCAGCTACTGGAGCAACTCTCCAGCGACCGCGCCGGAGCCACGCGCTACAGTCTGGGAACCCTCAGCGACGTCGAGGGTGTGCGTCAACTGAGCCTGGACCGAATTGAACACGGCGCACCGTTCTCGCAATACATCAACGACGAGATCCTGGCCTCGCGGGATTTCCGTGCCCTGTTGCAGATGAGCGAGCGGCTGCACGGCCTGCTCGAGCCCGGCGCCTACATCCGCCGGGGCGAACGCACGCATGTGATTCAGTCCTTTGCCGATGCGATGGTCTGGCTGCTGCAGGACGGGCGCCGCGGTTTATCGGTGCAACGCTACAAGGGTCTGGGTGAGATGAATCCGGATCAGCTGTGGGACACGACGCTGAACCCGGAAACCCGCCGCCTGTTGCAGGTTCGCATCGAGGACGGCATCCGCGCCGACGAAATCTTCACCACCCTGATGGGGGATCAGGTCGAGCCGCGCCGGGAATTCATCGAGGCACGCGCCCTCAGCGCCGAAAACGTCGACGTCTGAAGAAAACGAGCCCAATCTCTGTGGGAGGCAGCCTGTCTCGGCGACCGGGGCTCACCCTTGTAACCGCGCCCATCTGAGCACCGGGCGACCGTTGGGTCCGCATCCGCGTGCCACCTCTGGCCGGTGTCAGGCCAGGGGCCCGCAACGACCGCCACTCAAAGCCGAACGCCGAGTTGCGGTGGATTGCTTTTTTCGCCAATGATTGATGGTCCGTTGTGGGCGCGGCCTTCGTGTCCTGCGCACGGCGAAATTCACCACGAAGAACACGAAGAAGGTCAGCACCGGGTCCCGCAGCACCGGATCGTTTAGAACAGGGGGCATCTGATGGATCTCGGCACAATCATCCTTCTGGTGGCGCTGGTCGCCATGCTGTTGTACGGCGCGGTCATCTACAACGCGCTGGTCACCGTCAAGCACGCGGTGGCGAAGTCCTGGGCCAACATTGATGTACTCCTGAAACAGCGTAACGACGAGTTGCCCAAGCTGGTGACCGTCGCCCGGGAATACATGGGCTACGAACAGGAGACGCTGACCCGGATCACCGAGGCCCGCGACCGCGCCGCAGCGGCGCAGCGCCAGGGGGATATGGGCGCGCTCGGTTCTGCCGAAAACGAGCTCCGCCTGGGTCTGGGCCAGTTCTTCGCGGTGGCGGAGGCCTACCCGGAGCTGCGGGCGAACGAGGCCTTCAACCAGCTTGGCCGGCGCATCTCGGGCCTCGAAAACGCAATCGCGGATCGGCGCGAGTTCTACAATGCGGCGGTGAACCGCAACAACGTGCGCATCGAACAGGTCCCCGACGTTCTGGTGGCCCGCCTGTTCGGTTTCCGTCCTTTCGATCTGCTGGAGTTCGATCCCGAACAGCTGCGCGACGTCGATCTCGCCTACCTGTTCCAGACGTGATGCCCGTTCCCTGACGATGGTTTCGGGCTTACAGCAATGGCTCCTCTCCCTCGAGGGCAGCGATCTGATCTGGGTGGTCGGCCTGCTGACGGCGCTGGCCGCCGGGGGGCTTTACGGCTTCCTGCGCTATGGGCGGCTGCTCCGATTGATCGCCGACACCCCGACGGCGCGCATCCGATCGGTCCCCCAGGGCTTTGTCCAGCTCGAGGGCACGACCGGCTGGTTGCCCGGTCCCGAGATCCAGGCCCGGCTCAGCGGCCGGCCCTGCGTGTGGTACCGCTACCGGGTTGAAGAAACCCGTGGCAGCGGCCGCAATCGCCGCCGCACGGTGGTGGAGCACGGAACTTCCGGGGACCTGTTCCGGATCACCGACGAGACCGGCGACTGCGTGATCGATCCCGACGGCGCCCTGGTGGTGGCGCCCGCTCGGGAGGTCTGGTACGGCGCGACCCGCCGGGCCGCATACCGCACGACGTCCGGACCCGATCGGCCCGGGCGTGGGCGCATGGACAGCGGCTTGATCGGCGGACTTGGGTTGAGCGGACCCGGGTTGGGCAGGACCGGCTTCGGTCGCATGGTGCTGGGCCGCGGCCGCTACCGCTTTACCGAGGAGCGCCTGTACGCCCACCAGGCGCTGCTGGCGGTGGGCGAATTCACTACCCGCCACCACGAGGGCCCGGACCGCAACGAGCGCCTGCGCGAGCGCCTGGCACAGTGGAAAACGGACCCGGCGGTCATCAGGCGCTTCGACTCCAGTGGCAACGGCGAACTGTCGGTGGCGGATTGGAACCAGGTGCGCGCCGCCGCGAAGGTCGCAGTGGATCAGGAGATGGCTGAGGAGACGCATCCGGAGGCCTTTCACCTGCTGCGCCGTGGAGAACGCGGCAGCCAGCGTATCCTCCTGCTATCTACCCTGAGCGAAGCCCAGCTTCTGGTACGGCAACGCCTTCGAGCCTATGGTTCGGGCCTCGTCTTTGTGGTCGCGGCCAGTCTTGCGTTATGGGCCGTGACGCTGCATTTTTGAACCCCACAACCAACCCAGGAGCGCCCGTGTCCAATCCCCTACTGGTGACCGAAACCCTTCCGGCCTTTCGCAGCATCCGGCCCGAGGATGTCGAACCGGCTGTGGACACCGTCCTCGCCGAGAACCGAGCCGCGATCGCCGAGCTGTTGGCGCAATTACCGCAGACGCCCACCTGGGAGGGCTTCATCGTGCCGCTGGAGCGCATCGATCTGCGCCTGGATGCCGCGTGGTCCCCGGTCCGGCATCTGAACTCGGTAATGAACACCGAGGCGCTGCGCGCGGCCTACAACGCCTGCCTGCCGAAGCTGTCCGAGTACGGCAGCGAGTTGTCGCAGAATGCCGAACTCTACGGCGCCTTCGAACGGCTGGCCGCGAGCCCGGACTTCAAAAACGCGCCGGCTGACCGGCAGAAGCTGGTGCGCGACGCGTTGCGCGACTTCAAGCTCAGCGGTGTAGACCTGCCCGAGGCCCAGAAGACCCGGCTGCGCGAGATCAACGCGCGCCTGTCCGCGTTGACCGCCCGCTATGAAGAGAATGTTCTCGATGCCACACAGTCCTGGACGCTGCACCTGGCCGATGCCAAGCGCCTGGCCGGTGTCCCGGAATCGGCGCAGGCGATGCTCGCGCAGAACGCCCGCGAACGCGATCAGGACGGTTTCGTCATCACACTCGATTTCCCCAGCTACTACGCGATCCTCAGCCATGCCCAGGACCGCGATCTGCGCCAGCTGGTCTATACCGCTTATGCCACCCGCGCCTCCGATCAGGGTCCGGACGCCGGCCGCTTCGACAACAGCGCGGTGATGCCGGAAATCCTGCAGCTGCGCGAGGAAAAGGCGCACCTCACCGGCTTTGCGCACCACGCCGAGCGGTCGCTCGCCACCAAGATGGCGGACAGCCCGGAAACCGTCGAACGCTTTCTGCGCGATCTGGCGCGCCGGGCCCGGGCTCCCGCCCAGGCCGACCTCGAGGACATGCGCCGTTACGCCCGGGAGCGCCTGGGTCTGGAGGGGCTGGAATCCTGGGATTACGGTTTTGTTGCCGAGCAGATCCGTTCCGACCGCCTGGGCCTCAGCCAGGAGATGCTCAAGCCCTACTTCCCGGCGCACCGCGTGGTCGGCGGGCTGTTCGGTTTGGTCGAGCGTCTGTTCAATGTCAGCATCACCCCGGATGACACGGTCGAGACCTGGCACGACGACGTGCGCTATTACGTGATCAAGGATGCCACCGGCGAGCAGCGCGCCGGATTCTATTTCGATCTCTACGCCCGCTCCGGCAAGCGCGGTGGCGCCTGGATGGACGTCTGCCGCAATCGCTTCGTCAGTGCCGACACCGTGCAGCTGCCGGTGGCGTACATGACCTGCAACTCCACCCCCCCGGTGGACGGCAAGGCGGCGCTATTCACCCATGACGAGGTCACCACGCTGTTCCACGAATTCGGCCATGGACTGCACCACATGCTGACCCGCGTGGATCATCCGGAGATCGCCGGCATCAACGGCGTCGAATGGGATGCGGTCGAGCTGCCCAGCCAGTTCATGGAGAACTGGTGCTGGGAGCGCGAGGCGCTGGACTTGTTCGCACGCCACCACGAAACCGATGCCCCGATGCCCGAAGACCTGTTCGTGCGCATGCAGGGGACGCGCCACTTCCAGAGCGCGTTGCAACTGCTGCGACAGGCCGAGTTCTCGCTGTTCGACATGCGGCTGCACGCCGGCCCCGCCCCCACCGACGCCGCGCAAATGCAGGACCTGCTGGACCGGGTGCGCGACGAGGTCGCGGTGATCCGCCCGCCGGCCTTCAACCGCTTCCAGCACGGCTTTGCGCACATCTTCGCGGGCGGGTATGCCGCGGGCTACTACAGCTACAAATGGGCCGAGGTGCTGTCCGCGGACGCCTTCGCCCGCTTCGAGGAAGAGGGCCTGTTCTCGGCCGAGGTCGGTGCGCAATACCTGCAGGAGATTCTTGAGGTCGGGGCGTCGCGGCCGGCGTTGGAGTCCTTCAAGGCATTCCGCGGGCGTGAGCCGAGCATCGACGCGCTGTTGCGCCACAGCGGGTTGGAGGCGGCGTGAAAATCGCCACATGGAATGTGAATTCGCTGAAGGTGCGCCTGCCGCAGGTCCTGGCCTGGTTGGAGACCGAGACACCGGATGTGTTGGCGCTGCAGGAGACCAAGCTCCTCGACGAGAATTTCCCGGTGGAAGCGATTACCGCCGCCGGATATCAGGTCGCCTATTCCGGCCAGAAGACCTACAACGGGGTGGCGCTGCTGACGCGCGCGCCGATCCTGGACCCGGTCACCGATCCCCCCGGCCTCGAAGACGCCCAACGGCGCATTCTGGCCGGGACGGTCGACGGGTTGCGGGTGGTGAACCTGTATGTGGTCAACGGCGAGGCCGTGGACTCGGAAAAATACGCATACAAGCTCGATTGGCTGCGCCGCCTGCACCTGTGGCTCGCCGAAGAGCTCGAAACCTACCCGAACATGGTGGTGCTTGGCGATTTCAACATTGCCCCCGACGACCGCGACGTGCACGACCCGGAACTCTGGAAGGACCGGGTGCTGGTCTCCGAGCCGGAGCGCAGCGCGCTGCGCCGGATCCTGGATTTGGGGTTCGCCGATTGCTTCCGGCTGCACGATCAGCCCGAGGCGCAGTTCAGCTGGTTCGACTACCGGTCCGGGTCGTTTCGCCGCAAGCGCGGGCTGCGCATCGATCTGATCCTGGCCAGCACGCCCCTGTTGCTACACTGTCGCAACAGTTGCATCGACCTGTCGCCGCGGTCCTGGGAACGCCCTTCCGACCACGCCCCGGTGCTCGCCGAATTCGCCCTCGAGCCCGACGTCCAATAACCCGAAGCCCAATCGCCCGTCCAAGCGCCGTCGGCGTCGGTGCCCACGCCGCAGACCCCGTCCGGCGTGGGCACCGACGCGGGTAGCCTCAAATGGGGCTGGTCTCGTCGCCCGGGCTCTTCTTGGCCGAGTAGTGTTCCATGACGCCCATCAACACTGCCGACACCACAAAGGTCAGGTGCACCAGCACGTACCAGAGCAGCTTGTCGTTCGGGATCGCCTCGATGTTCATGAAGGCCTTCAACAAATGGATCGAGGAGATCGCGACGATCGACGCGGCGACCTTCAGCTTCAATGAACCGACGTCCATCTTGTCCAGCCACCCGGCGCGCTTGTGCTCGCTCACGTTGAGCTTGCCGACGAAGGTTTCGTAGCTCGAATACATCACCATGATGATCAAACCGGCAATCAGCACGATGTCGATCAGCGCCAACGCCATCAGGATCAGGTCCATCTCCCGGATTTCGAAGATACGCGGGACCAGATGAAACAATTCCTGGTAGAACTTGATTGCGAGCGCCAGCAGCACGATGCTGAGCCCGACGTAGATCGGTGCCAGCAACCAACGGCTCGCCAGCATCACTTGTTCGAGGCCACGTTCGATCATCGTTACACTCTCTAGGTAGAAGTACCCCTTATTCTAGGATGTTTCCCCAATCATGACCCAGTCCCTGAAATACCGTGACCTGCGCGAGTTCGTCACCCTGCTCGAGGCCCGGGGCGAGCTGCGTCGCATCTCGACCGAGGTGGATCCGAACCTCGAGATGACCGAGATCTGCGATCGGGTGCTGCGCGCCGGCGGCCCGGCACTGTTGTTCGAAAATCCGAAGGGCTTTGCCACACCGGTGCTCGGCAACCTCTTTGGCACGCCGGAGCGCGTGGCCTTGGGCATGGGTGCGACCGATGTCGCTGAACTGCGCGAAATCGGCAAGCTGCTGGCCTTCCTGAAACAGCCGGATCCGCCCAAGGGTCTGAAGGCGGCCTGGGAATCGTTGCCGATCTTTCGCAAGATCCTGGACATGGCGCCCAAGCGCGTGCGTTCGGGTCCGGCGCAGGAATGCGTGATCGAGGCCGCGGATGTGGACCTCAGTACGCTGCCGGTGCAGACCTGCTGGCCTGGGGATGCCGGACCGCTGATCACCTGGGGGCTCGTGGTCACGCGCGGGCCCAAGCAGACCCGGCAGAACCTCGGCATCTACCGCCAGCAGGTGATCGGCCGCAATCGGGTGATCATGCGCTGGCTCTCGCACCGCGGCGGCGCGCTGGATTTTCGCGACTGGCTCGAGGCTCATCCCGGCGAGCCCTTCCCCATCGCTGTGGCCCTCGGCGCCGACCCGGCCACCATCCTCGGCGCGGTCACGCCGGTCCCCGACAGCCTGTCGGAATACGCGTTCGCCGGCCTGCTCCGCGGCAGCCGCACCGAACTCGTGCGCTGCCTCGGCTCAGACCTCGAGGTGCCGGCCGCGGCCGAGTTCGTGCTCGAGGGCCACATTCATCCCGGTGACACCGCGCCCGAGGGCCCGTTCGGCGATCACACGGGGTACTACAACGAGGTCGACGATTTCCCGGTCTTCACCGTCGATCGGATCACGCATCGCAAGGATCCGATCTACCACAGCACCTACACCGGCCGCCCGCCGGATGAGCCGGCGATCCTCGGCGTGGCTTTGAACGAGGTCTTCGTGCCGATCCTGCAGAAGCAGTTTCCGGAGATCGTCGACTTCTATCTGCCGCCGGAGGGCTGTTCCTACCGCCTCGCGGTGGTCAGCATGCGCAAGCAGTACCCCGGCCACGCGAAGCGGGTGATGATGGGCGTGTGGTCCTTCCTGCGCCAGTTCATGTACACCAAGTTCGTGATCGTCGTCGACGACGATGTGAACACCCGCGATTGGAAGGACGTGATCTGGGCCATCACCACCCGGATGGATCCCGCGCGCGACACCGTGCTGATCGAGAACACCCCGATCGACTACCTCGACTTCGCCTCACCGGTCTCGGGCCTCGGTTCCAAGATGGGCTTGGACGCGACCAACAAATGGCCCGGAGAGACCCAACGCGAATGGGGCCGCCCGATCACCATGGACCCCGCCGTGAAAGAGCGCGTCGACGCCCTCTGGTCTACCCTGAACCTCGATCCAGATCCCCCCAACCCCTGACCGAATACACACCGCCCCGCTGCCCTGTAGGAGGCGAGCCCCCTCGGCGACGCGGCCTCGGCCGAGGGCACCGGCCAGAGGGCTGGCCGCCTACGCGGAGGCGTTGCGTCAGCTGCTTGCGCTCAAACTGGCCTCGATCCCCTCGATCGCGGTGTCATGGCGCGGTGCCCAACCCAAGGCCTCGCGCACCCGGGTCGAATCGATCCGCCGCTGCTCGCGCAAAAAACTGGCCATCCCGGGCTGCAGTGCGTAATACACCTCCAGATCCGGAATGCATGGCGGCAATTCGACGCCGATGCGCTCCGCGACCGCCAGCGCGAAGTCCGTGCTGCTCATGTGTTCAGTATCGGCCAGATTGAAGAAACCCTGCGGCGCATCCTTCACCAGAAAGCGCAGGATGACATCGACGATGTCGTCCCGGTGGATCCGGTTGCCCGGCGGGCAGATATCCGGGCACGGCACCTGCAGCCCCGCGCGGATCGCCTCCTCGCGCAGCCGACCCGGCCCGTAGATCCCCGGCAGTCGCAAGACCGCCCACGACGTCCGCCAGCGCGAGCACGCCTCCACCAGCGCCTGTTCGGCATCCAGGCGCCGCAGGGCCCGCGGCGATGCGGCGTGCAGTGGTGCGTTCTCATCCACATCGGCCCCTTGCTGGTTGCCGTACACCCCGGTGGTGCTGGCATAGATGAAGCGCTCGGGCGGGTGTTCCGCCAGCGCCTCCAGCACGCTGCGCAGCCGCGGATCGCCATCGCCCGTTTTCGGAGGCGGCGCCAGGTACACGATCCGGCGGCCCAGCAGCGCGCCTGCGGGCAGCACACCCCGGTCCAGATCCAGTGCCCGGATTCGGGGGTCCGGCTCCGGACGCCGACGCACGCCGACCCAGCGTTCCCCGTTGCGATCCAACGCGTTGGCCAGGGCATGGCCCACATAACCCAGTCCTACGATCACGGTCTCATCGCGGTCCGACATCCCCCACCACCCCACGGCTTGTTTGCGTTTGGCCGCCGATTGTCGACAATTCGGCCTACTTTCTCCATAAAGGCGGATTTCATGGCGTTTCAGGTCACGGTACAACCGGCCGGCCACCAGTTCATGGTCGAAGATGACGAGACGGTGCTCGAGGCGGCCCTGCGCCAGGGCTTCGCCTTTCCCTACGGGTGTCGTAACGGCGCTTGCGGGTCCTGCCAGGGCCGGTTGCTGTCGGGTACCGTGAACTACGGGCCGCAGCGCCCGAAGGCCCTCAGCGAGGAAAACGAGGCCGCCGGCTTTGCCCTGTTCTGCCAGGCGGTCCCGGAAGAGGACCTCGAGGTCGAGGTCCGGGAGATCGGTGTGGCGCGCGACATCGTGATCAAAACCCTGCCGTGCCGGGTCGCCGCCCGCACCCTGCTCGCTCCGGACGTGGTCGAACTGCGGCTTAAGCTGCCCGCCGCCGAACGCCTGCAGTTCCTGGCCGGTCAGTTCATCGATATCCTGTTGAAGGGCGGCGATCGCCGCAGCTACTCCCTGGCGAACGCCCCGCACGACGACGAACACCTGGTGCTGCACATCAAAAAGGTCGTCGGCGGCCGTTTCTCCGACGCCGCCTTCCATGAGCTGAAGGAAAAGGCGCTCTTGCGCCTGGAAGGCCCGCTGGGCACCTTCGTGCTCGACGAGGAATCGACGCGCCCGCGCCTGTTCGTCGGCGGCGGCACCGGTTTCGCGCCGTTGAAAGGCATGCTCGACCACCTGATGCAGGTCGGCCTGGACCGTCCGCACCACCTGTTCTGGGGCGCCCGCGACGCAGCCGGCATCTACGCCCCGCAGTGGCTGCAGACCCAGATCGAACGCGCCGAAGGCCAGTTCCTGTGCACCCCGGTGCTGTCCGATGCCAGCGCCGACAGGGTCGCGGGCCTCCCGGCTGTGACCGGCTGGCTGCACGATGCCGTCTGCGCCGTGTATCCCGATCTGTCGGGCTTCGATGTCTACATGGCCGGCCCGCCCCCGATGATCGCCGCCGCCAAGGCCCGCTTCCTCGCCGCCGGCCTGCCCGAAGATCGTCTCTTCTACGACAGCTTCGAACCCGCCGCCCCCCAGCAAGCCGCCTCCTGACCGCCTCCTCCCGCCAGGCGCCTCAAAGGGCGTGCTGCTCGTGGGTGGGTGCCCGAGCCGTGCGGGGTGTGCCCGGTCCGGACCCGCTCAAGTCGTCCATGAGCGCTCGGAGATGGCCATCCATGGCTCGGGGGTGGG